>WNFR01001022.1_pt1 | contig 28933 bp, 23 predicted proteins | sample 5400221 | NCBI WGS metagenome assembly WNFR01 (sample SAMN13153357, study PRJNA577476) | soil metagenome | isolation source: 40 cm soil under Madrone tree | place: USA:California | collected 2016-06-14
CGAGCGCACGTTCGCCTGGCTGGGCAACTTCCGGCGGCTGACTGTGCGCTACGACCGTTCGCTGACGGTCTATCGCGGTTTCTTTCATATCGCTTGCTTCATGATCACCTTACGGAGGGTTTTGAAATAGCTTCTAGAATGACGGCGTTGTCAGGCGATCCGGGGAGATTGGTTTCAATTGCCAAGCGCGAAGGTTGACGAGCGAATCGTGGGCCGACGCGTTCGAATGAAAACCAAGCGGGCCATTCGGCTGACTGTAGTGTCGAACGGTGAATGCATATCTATTGTTGCAAATCAATTCTGAAACGGAGCCATCCAGGTAGAGATCGAACTGAATCATTGACAGAGAATCATAGGGGATTTCCGCGACCTGGCCGCTTACGGAAATTGTGGAGACCGCGGAACTCTTTGGCGCGATTTTGATCGCAAGCCTTGTTCCGGCGTTATCGGCCAGCTCAAAAGTACAACGAGTGGGGGCAGCGGTCCACGTAAGCTCTCCGCAGAGATTTTCAATCTTTATGCGATAAGGGAGGAGTTCTCTTACGAGATCTTTCTGCTGATTTGGGAGAGGAAAGAGCACTTTGCCTCGAAGCGATTTTGCCTCCGCAGCAACTCGCATGAGTAATTCATCGTCAGGGCCGAGTGACAGTACGCGAGGGAGCGCCATGCAGCCGGCCCAACCGGCAGCGATGAGTTCGGAGTCGAGGCGTTTTTCGGGAATCCAGCCCCAAAGGATGCGATTGCCTTTCGAATCGAGCTGCGTTTTTTGTGCGTAGTAGGCGCCGTGATCGAGTACGCCGCGTTTTTGCGGATGAAAGACGAGTTCTTTCGAATCGAGTTCGCCCACTTCCCAAATCACTTCTCCCGCGGTTGAATAAAGCAGAACGTGTTTCTTGCCGAGCGGAAAAAAGTCCGGACACTCCCACATTTCACCGGAGTCAACGGGGTTCGTGTTTTCTTTTTCGGTCCAATGGCCTGAAGCGAGTGGATGGAGATATTCCCATTTGCGCAAATCTTTCGAACGATACAAAAGTACTCGGCCACCCTCCTGGAATTGTCCGGAAGCGACCCCGAGATAGGAAGTCGCTCCGTCTTGCCACAAGAAAGGATCGCGAAAGCCGGCGAGCTTCGGATCATCCGGTGGCTGAATCACCGGCTCTTTCCATTTGTTCCAAGTACGAAGTTGCGGATCGGCAGACGTGGCGAGGCACTGCACTTCGCGGAAATTGTGATTGCCGTCGCGGAGCGTGGCGCGTTCCGGCGAAGTAGTTTTCACACCCGTGTACAAGATCGTGGCGGTTCCGTTGTCGTTGACGGCGCTGCCGGTGAAGCAGCCGTCGGAATCGTCCCAGCCCGGAGTGGGAGCAAGCGCGATGGGCATGTGGCGCCAGTGAATCATGTCTTCGCTGACGGCGTGATTCCAGTGCATGTCGCCCCAAACCGCGGCGTTCGGGTTGTATTGATAGAACATGTGGTAGAGGCCGTTCCAGAAAATCGGGCCGTTGGGATCGTTCATCCAGTTTCTCGCCGGAAGCAGATGGAACTGCGGACGAAGTGGGTCGGCGGCAAGACGCGCCTGCAAAGAGTCTTCAGCGAAAAATCGGAATGCGGAACGGCGGAAGGGAGAAAACGCAGCCAAGGAACCGGAAACGCCGGCAGCTTTCAAAAACGCGCGTCGAGAGGAACCCAGAAAGCACCTCCCTACAGCAAGACTTATGCGGTTGCAAATTCCTTGAGTGCGGCGCGGAGACGGCGCACGACGCGCTCCTGGCCGAGCGCGACCATTGTATCGAAGAGCGGCGGCGCGACGGCCTGGCCGACGATGGCGACGCGAATAGCGTTGATGAGCAAACCTGCCTTCACGCCAACTGCCTCAGCGACGGCGCGGGTCGCATGGTCGCACGTGTCGTGATTCCATTCCGTCAGGGCGGCGAGCGCTTCCGCTGTTTTCGAAAGCAGATCCGGAACTTTGGGATCCTTCCAGAATTTGTCCTTGGCGGCCTGTTCGTAATCGAACTCGTCTGAGAAAAAGGCGCGCGACCACGTGGAAAAATCAGGCAACAAACGGACGCGCGGACGCAGCAGATCCACGGTTTTTGAAAACCATTCGTGGCCCGTGCCGCCGGCCCATTCTTCTTTCCAGAGTCCGCTGCGCTTCAGATCCGCTTCGACTTCCGGGAGCAATTCTTCAATCGGCAGCTTTTGCAGGAACTGCGTGTTGAACCATTCGAGTTTCGGGCGGTCGAAGACAGCGTTGGTGTGACTCACGCGGTCGAGCGAAAACTTTTCGATCAGCTCGCTGGTACGCAGAAACTGCTCGTCGTTGCCGGGAGCCCAGCCCAGTAATGCAAGGAAATTGCGAAACGCTTCGGGCAAAAATCCCTCCGCGCGATACATGTTTACGTCGGTGGCGCCGTGGCGTTTCGAAAGCCGCGACTTGTCCGCGCCGAGAATCAGGGGTACATGCGCAAACACGGGAGGCGTGGCACCGAGCGCTTCGTAGAGCAAAACCTGCTTTGGTGTGTTCGAAATGTGATCCGCGCCGCGGATGACGTGCGTGATGCGCATGTCCACGTCGTCCACGACGACGCTCATCTGGTACATCGCCTGGCCGAACTCTTCGCCGTCCTTGCCGGAACGCAGGAGCACAAAGTCTTCGATTTCATCATTCGAGAACTCGCGCTCGCCAAAAACTGCGTCGAAGAATTTAGTCCTACCGCCAATCGGAACTTTGAATCGAATCGCAGGCTTCCCATGCGGCGTGGAAGGTTTCCCGTCGCGGCAGGAGCAGCGGACAATGCGCCGCACTTGCGCGGTACCCGCACCTTCCTCGGCATGATCTCCGCCTACATATTTTTCCGGCGGGCAGTGGCACAAAAAGGCGGTTCCGTTCGCGAGAAGCTTCTTTGCGGAGTCGCGGTAAAGCTCCGTGCGCCGCGATTGGTAGAACGGCCCTTCGTCCCAATCCACGCCGAGCCACTGCAAGCCTTCGAGAATTCCGCTCACGAGTTCCGGTTTGTTACGCTCGGCATCGGTGTCCTCAATACGCAGAATCATGACGCCATGATAGCGGCGAGCGAAAAGCCAGTTAAAGAGCGCGGTGCGTGCGCCGCCCACGTGCAAATAGCCGGTCGGCGAGGGAGCAAACCGGACGCGCGGCTGGTTTGGAGTTGCGTTGGGCTGTCCTGTCATAAGCGGCGAAGAATCTCCATTCAATCGCAAAAGTTCAGTGTAGCGAATCGCGAGCCTGGCCGCAAAATTCCGGGCCACTTTTGGCGCGGCTCGCGGCTGTGCCTTCTTGGTTACCCCGGGATACTGTCTCTTTGGCCAACAGTACGCCAGTACGGTTGCACAGGGAGAAAGCGGTGGACCATAATCGCAGGTACTTTGTTTTGTGTGCGGCTGGTGTGTGTCTAGACTGGATGCGGGCGCGAGTACAGGCGGAGTCCCGCTGCACGACGGTTCGCGCGCGGCTGTGTAAACTCCCAATTTGGGTGCCCGGTTAGCGTCTGTTTCTGCGGACGCGAAAGCGAATGTAACGTTGACGGATCACGGATTCATCGCCGTTGCCCTGCTCCTCGCCACGTCCCTCGTGGCCGGATTTTTCGCCTACATCCACAGCGTAAAACGGCAGGCGTACATGCTTCTGTGGACGGCGGGCTGGAGCCTGCTTGCGCTGCACTATCTCGGCTCCGCGTTCACCGGCAAGCCGATGGAATCCTCGATTCAGAGTTCGCTGGACCAATGGCTCTTCGGAATGGCCGGAATTCTTTTCTTCCTGGGGGCGCAACTCTATGCCCAGCGCAAACCCTGGCTTACCGCGGCCTTCATCGTCGCTGGGATCCTTGCGGCAATTTCCGTCGCCAATTATTTCCTTCATTTTCCCGTTCCCACAGTGTTTGCGGGCAGCCTTGTCTACATCGCGGCCGGAACGATTTTCTGGGCCGAGAGCCGCAGGCAGGAAACTCTCGCGGATCGTCTCCTCGCGCTGGTTTTCTTTGGTTGGGGCATCCTGGGTTTGAGCTTCGTTGTGTTTCAGCAGTGGCTGCAGGCTCGTAATATCGGCCTTCACCCGGTTTCCTCATTCCCCGCTGCGTTCGCAGCGATGCTGATGGTGATGGCGCTGTACGAAGAAGAAAAGCGCCGCGTCGAGCGCAACATGCTGGCGCTCTCGAATCTGAATTTGGCCACTTCCAGTTTTGTCGGTGGAGAAATTCACCGGATGCTCTCGCAAGCGTTGGACCGCGTGCTCGGCGTGGTGCGTTTGCCGGCCGGCGCGTTGTTTTTGCACCACGGCGATCCGCAGGGGCCGACTTCCGTTGTCGCTGCGGGCCTCAATGACGAGTTCTGCCGCGTTGTCCAACAAGAAGGACTCGACGATTACCTCGTCGGCCTCGTGGCGCGCCTCGGCGGTTTGCTCGGATTCCGCGATTTGCGGGACGACTCGCTTTCCGCGCTCGAAAAAGAAGAACCGATTCGCCGCTTCCGGCAACTTGCGCTTGGGCAGGACTTGCGCAGCATCATCGCCATCAGCCTGCAAGCGAAGGAGCAGGCCTTTGGCGTGTTGTTGCTCGGTTCGCCGGACAGCCGCAAATTCACGCCGGCGGAATTGCGCTTGCTTTTTGCGCTGGGACACCAGATCGGCATGGCCGTCGAAAACAGCATGCTGATTCAGCAGACTTCACGCCGCTCGGAGGAGTTGCACGTTCTGAACGAAATTGGGCGCGCTCTCAGCTCGACGCTGCAGAAGGAAGACTTGTTCCGTAAAATCTGGGAAGAGCTGCGGCGTTTGTTTGACGTCGAGAATTTCTACATCGGCTCGATTGACGGAGCGCGCGACGAATTGCGCTTTGATCTGGAAATCATTGATGGTGTACGCATGCCGCGGCGCACGCGTCCCGCAGGCAATCACATCACCGAATACATTATTCGCACGCGGCAGCCCGTGCTGATTCGCGACAACTATCTTGAAGAAGCGAAAAAGCTGGGCGTTGAGCCGATTCTGCAGCGAGGCTGCTTCTGCGGCGTGCCGCTGGTCGCCTACGACCGGGCCATCGGCGCCATGGCCGTTTTCTCGGACCAGGAACGTGCCTTCGATGAGGGACATCTCGAACTCCTGCGCGTGCTGGCCAGCGAAGCCTCCATCGCCATCGAGAACGCGCGTCTCTTCCACGAGGAGCGCACCAAGGCACGGCACCTCTCTTTGCTCAATACGATTTCCCGCAATGCAATCGCGACGCTCAATCCCGACGAAATGCTCGCGAAAATTACGGAACAGATCGAGGCGGGCCTTACCTACGACCATATCGGCATTGCCACGCTGGATTACTCCACGCGTGAAATTGTGATTCAAGCGGAAGCGGGCCGCCGGCGCGGTGCGCTTGGCAAACGCATCCCGCTCGGCAGCGGCATGCTGGGACAAGTGGCGCGGACGGGCAACATGGCGACCTACAGCGCCGCCGTTCCGTCCGAATCCACATTGAAGCCGCTGCTGCCTGATTCCGTCGCGGCCATTGGGCTGCCCGTTTTCTACGCAGAACAATTGCACGGCGTGTTGTACGTGGAATCCAGCGAGGCAATGGAATTTTCAGATGAAGAAATCCTCTTGCTCGGTACGCTCGCGGATTTGATTTCCGGCGCCCTGCATAATGCCCTTACATTCCAGAAAGCGCAGGAGCAGGCCATCACGGACGGGCTTACGGGCGTCAAAACGCATCGGTTCTTCATGGAAGCACTCTCCGCCGAGTGGAAACGTTCCACGCGCGCCGGCCGCGCCTTTGCGCTCGTGCTGATGGACCTGGACCGCTTTAAATTTGTAAACGACTTTTACGGCCACCTGGAAGGCGACCTCGTCTTGCAACGGGTCGGTCAGATTCTGGAGACGAATTGCCGGCGTTCGGACGTTGTGGCGAGGTATGGCGGAGACGAATTTGTCATTTTGATGCCGGAAACTTCCATGGAACAGGCACGGCAGCTCGCGTCCAAGCTTCGCGGATGGGTTTCCGCGGACCCGCTCCTGCGCGAGAAAAATATTTCCGCCAGCTTCGGCATTGCGTGCTATCCGCTCCATGGCTCTTCCCCGCAGGAATTGATCCAGGTCGCGGATGCTTCGATGTACCTTTCGAAACACCAGGGCGGAAACGCGGTCTCGACTGCGGATCATTTCGATCCCAACGAAGCGAAAAAGTGGAAGCGCGACGTTCTCGAAGCGTATCTCGGCGTCACGCTAAAGCGGCTCTTTGCCACTGGCCCCGAAGCGTTCGAGGAAATATATCAGCGGCTGAAACAATTCACGGAGTCGCTGGCGGCCACCGAGTTGGTGGGATCAACACCCTCCGTTTCAGAGCAGCGAGACGGCCCGCAAGCGCTGCCGCAAGCCGTGCTGGATACAGTGACCTCGCTCGCTTTCGCCATTGACGCGAAAGACCACTACACCCAAGGCCATTCGCAAAAGGTTTCGGCGTACGCGGCGCTGATCGCCGAAGCGATGAACATGAACGATGCGGAAGTGGAAGAGATTCGTCTTGGCGCAGTTTTACACGACATCGGCAAAGTCGGGATCCCTGAGCAGATTTTGAACAAATCCGGCCCGTTGAATCCCGAAGAGTGGGAGCTGATGAAATCCCACGTGGTTTTTGGCGCGAAAATTCTGGAGCCGCTCACTCCGCTGGCGCGCATCCGCGAGATGGTTTTGCATCATCACGAATTTTTTGACGGCTCGGGCTACCCCGATGCGCTCTGCGGTGAGCAAATCCCGCTCGGTGCGCGCATCGTGGCCGTTGCAGACGCTTACGACACCATCACCAGCGATCGAACGTACAAGAAGGGCCGCGCTGCCTCCGACGCGCTCTCCGAGCTCGAACGCTGCTCGAATGCACAATTTGATAAGAAGATTGTGGAAGTTTTCGTACAGGCAATGCGCCATCAGCCCAACCCGATCATTGAAGTTAATTCTCTGTCGTCCGGCCGCAGCTCGTAAAAGTTCCACCCGCCTTAAATCAGCGATAAGCTAGCTGGGGGAGAGCGCTCGATGCAAACCGCAAAAGTGGTGTGGACGGGGGGGCAGAAATTCCGCGCCATAAGTCCTTCGGGACACACGATTCATCTCGACTCGGATCGCACGACAAACGAAGGCCCGGGCCCGATGGAGCTGCTTTTAATGGCTCTGGGCGCGTGCACGGCCACGGACATTGTAATCATTCTCGAAAAAAAGCGTCAGAAAGTGGACTGGCTGGAAGTGATTTGTTCGGGCGAACGGGCGGCCAGCCCTCCGACCGTGTGGAAGAAGCTGGACATTCTCTTCCGCATCGGCGGTAACCTCTCCGAAGATGCGGTGAAGCACGCCATTGCGCTCAGTGCGGAAAAATACTGTTCCGTCGCGGCAACCCTGCAAAAGACCGCCACGCTTACGTGGAAGCATGAGCTGATCCGCTCCTAGCGCGCCCGGCCTGCCGTAACCAACACTTGCAATAATACGACTTTACTCTTGCGTAGCGCCCTCGACACGTTATATCAGGTACCCCTCATGGGGGCCCTGTTCCGGTTGTTCGTTCTGGGGATGTTCTTTTTCTGCTTCGCCACGGTGGCGGCGCTGGCGCAGAAGCACGCAGAGCCGTCTCCGCCAAATACGACAGTTCCCCTTTCCAAAATTCCGCGTGTCACGCGTGCTCCAAAACTCGAGGACTTTCTGGAAGGCCGCGCGCGCGAGGCGGAACTCACCGTCAAGGATTTTCGCCAAAATATTCCGGGCGATGGCGATCCGGCCAGCGAGTTAACCACAGCTTATCTTTCCTACGACCAGAAAAATCTCTACGTCGTTTTCGAGTGCATAGACTCGTCGGGCGCCGTTCGCGCGCACCTTTCCAAGCGCGAAGACCTCGACCAGGACGACGGCGTCGCCGTTTTTCTGGACACCTTTCACGACAAGCATCGCGCCTACTACTATTTTTCGAACCCGCTGGGAATTCAACAGGACGCCATTTACACGGAAGGCCAAGGATATGACTACAGCTTTGACACGGTGTGGAATACCGAAGGGCGCCTAACCAAGGACGGCTACATTGTCTGGTTTTCCATTCCATTCAAGAGCCTGCGTTTTTCACACGAGCCGAAACAAACCTGGGGGATCGCGCTCTACCGAACAATTCTAAGGAAGAGCGAGTACGACTATTGGCCGTACGTCACGCAAAGAGTGCAAGGCCTCGCGCAACAATTTGCTCCGGTAAACGGCCTCGAACACGTTTCTCCCGGACGCAACATTCAATTCATTCCTTATGGTCTACTAGCCGGAAATCATTTTCTGGATCAGCCGACGGATGGTTCCGCTCCGCGCTATCGCGACGTGTTCGAACACCGCGCCGGGCTCGACGCCAAGTTTGTCGCGAAAGACTCTCTTACGTTTGACGTCACGCTGAATCCGGATTTCAGCCAGGTGGAATCCGACGACCCGCAAGTCACCGTCAATCAGCGCTTCGCCGTGTTTTTCCCAGAGAAGCGGCCGTTCTTCATCGAAAACGCCGGCTTTTTCATGACGCCCGTGAATCTCTTCTTCTCGCGGCAAATCATGAATCCGCAATTCGGGGCTCGCATGACCGGCAAGGTCGGCTCGTGGACTGTCGGCGCCCTGACCATTGATGATCGTCAGCCCGGGCAGGATCAACCGCCGGGCAGTCCGTTCGATACGCGCGCGGTGGACGGTGTCGTGCGCATTGCTCGCGAGTTTGGCAAGCAGTCGTACATCGGCGCCTTTGCCTCGACTCGCGATTTTGCGGACACGAGCAATCGCGTGGTTTCTCTCGACGCTCGGCTGAAGCTCAGCAAGAATTGGGTAAGCGATGTTCAAGCGGCGCACAGTTGGACCCGTCAGGATGACCGCCTGCCGCAGCTTTGCCAGAATTTTGAGTTTCCTCCCGGCGCCGCTCCGAACGTCAACGCTTCCTCGCAACAGGGCAATACGTTGTACGCCGATCTCTCCTACACCGGCCGTCATTTCGTGGTGGTCAACAATTACTCCGATTACAGTCCGGGCTTTTGCACCGAACTCGGATTTGTCCCGCGCGTGGACATTCGCCAGGAAAATTCCACCGCGGGATATTATTGGCGCCCCGTGAAAAGCAAGATTGTCGATTTCGGCCCGTCGGTAAGCGAACTAGTCGACTGGGACCACAATGGTGTGCTGCAGGACTGGTCCGCGGCAGCTGGATTCCAGATTGATTGGACGCGGCAGACTACTTTCATCGTCAGCCGCGGCGAAGCTTACGAACTCTTTGCTAACATTCCTTTCCGCAAACACAGTACGGCGATCCAGTTTTCTTCCGCGCCTTATAAGTGGCTGAGCTTCGCCGCCCGTTACACCACGGGCACTGGCGAGAATTTTTTTCCGGCAAGTGGCCTGCAGCCCTTCCTCGGCAACGTGAACCGGGTGAATCTCGGCGTAACGATTCGGCCCTCAGCCCGCTTCCGCGTGGACGAAACCGCAATCTACTACCGTCTTGGCACGCGCGAAGGTTCGACCCCCGCCGGCTTCGAATCAGGGCATCCCGTCTTCAACAACTATCTGCTTCGCACAAAAGTGAACTACCAATTTACACGCGAACTTTCGCTGCGCATGATCATGGATTACGACGCAACGCTCGCGAACACGCAAGTGCTAGACTTGCAGCGCAATCTCGGCAGCTTTGACGGCGGGCCCGTGCGACCCTCGAAAAATTTCGTGCCGGACTTTTTGCTGACCTACCTTGTTCACCCCGGAACAGCGCTTTACATCGGTTACAACAACAGCTTCAGCAATCTGAATCTCGATAGCACCGGAGCCCCTTTCTTGCAGCGCTCGCCCACGAACACAACGGGCCGTCTTTTTTTCGTCAAGCTCAGCTATCTTTTCCGCTACTAAGCCCGCAAAATTGCCCAAGCTTGTACAGCAGCGGCGGCATCGCATAGAATTTCTTTTCGCTGTTTCCAGGTCTTTCCCGAAGGAGTCTCATGTCCCACCGCATAGCGGCGAAAATCACCGGCGTGGCCGGATACGTCCCCCCGCGCACGATGACCAACGATGATTTGGCCAAAATCGTCGAAACCAACGACGAATGGATTCGCACCCGCACCGGAATTCGCGAGCGCCACGTCGTGGACAAGGGCATGGCCACGTCGCACATGGCCACCGAAGCCGCCAAATGCGTGCTGCAGCTTACCAAGACCAATTCCGAGGACATTGACCTCATCGTTTTGGCTAGCGTTACGCCGGACATGTTCTTCCCCTCCACGGCGTGTCTCGTGCAGGATCGCATTGGCGCGAACAAAGCCTGGGGCTTCGATCTTTCCGCGGCGTGTTCAGGATTTGCCTATGCGCTGACCGTCGGCGCTCAATTTGTTGGGGCCGGTACGCACAAGAAGGCTCTCGTCATCGGCAGCGACGCAATGACCACGATTTTGAACTACCAAGACCGCGCGACTTGCGTTCTCTTCGGCGACGGGGCTGGTGCGGCGCTAGTGGAACCTGCCAGCGCGGACGAGGGCATCCTCGATTTCGAACATGACGTGGACGGTTCAGGCGGGCAATACCTTTACATGCCCGGGGGCGGTTCGCTGAATCCTTCGAGCACGGAAACCATCGCGAAGAAAATGCATTACGTGCATCAGGAAGGCTCGCAGGTCTTCAAATACGCCGTCCGCCGCATGGCCGACCTCGCTGCGCACCTCGTCGAGCGCAACGGGCTGAAGAGCGATGACATTGCGCTCGTCGTGCCGCACCAGGCGAATCTGCGCATCATCAAGGCCATGCAGGAGCGTCTGGGAGTGGAAGATTCCAAGGTCATGGTGAACATCGACAAATACGGCAACACCACTGCCGCGACCATTCCTCTCGGTTTGCGTGACGCCGTCGCGCAGGGCCGCGTCAAAAAGGGGGATTTAGTGCTCGTGCTGACCGTGGGCGCGGGCTACACCACGGGCGGCATTCTTCTCCGCTGGGCGTACTAACTATCGAACCCCTGTTGGCAGAATTTCAATCTTCCTCGGACTCCAAAGTAATAGCAGCAGCAATCCCACGCCGAAAAACAGGGACGCGACGCTCCAACGCTCACCCAAGAACTTCAGAACTACGCCGAAGAGCATGACGCTTTCAGCAAAGACAAAGGACACGAGGTTGCCGGCCCTCCATCGGCGTAACAAGACTGGATTTTCAGGGTCCGAGACGAGCGCTGCGGCTGGTGCAAGCAGGAGTTTCTGACGCAACGTCGGAGCGACCGAAATAGTGGACATAGCCACAACACCTAGGTCCACAGGAAAAATCATCGGCACTGGCTTTTCGGGAAGCTGAAGATAAACGGGAAGCCCAAGATACATGAACCACGTGAAGACAAACGCGAGATGAATCAAGCGTAGCTGCGAGTAGATAGAAACCATGTTTGGTTGTCTTGCAATTCAGATTGACGCTGTATTCTGCGAAGTGCTTGCTAAAAAAGCAAGGCAGGTAGGCGTTTAGCAGGAACGAATCGAAGCGGCCAGCGCAAGATTGGCTTGCAGGCGGCGATCAATCTGCACCGCCGCATACCTCGCGCAAAGAACGCGCTCGCGTTCGGTCCATTCCACAACCGAAGCGGAGAAGCGGCCGGCGACTTTGCCAAGCATTTGCAAACCGTGGTAATACATCCGCACGAAACCTAGACCGCGCAGCCCGGGCCGGAGGTCGGGCGTGACATCATGCAATTCGGCGAAAACCTGGAAGTGCTGGCCACTCAATTCTCCGTCATGTATGCGCGCAGCTTCGAGAATTCGCTCGGAAACCGGCTGCGAAGCGACGCCGACAACCAGCGCACGCCAGTAGTAGACGGCAAATTGGCTTAGTGCCACAACCGAGATTGTAAGTAGCATGGCGGAAAACATACCCTCAGCCTCACGAGTAGTTTGGCGGGGGCCGCTGCACGCGGCAATGGACCGGGGGTACTACCCGGCATGGTCCTTTCGGTGGCCAGCTTGGCCAGGAAGAGAGTGCATTTCTGCAAGATATAGAAAATAAGGAGGTTATGTGAAGCTAGTGAAATGGATAGTTGCTGTCGGCCTTGTAGCCTCGTGCTTTGGCCTACTCCTAGCTAGCGCAACGCAGCTCCGAACGGCTGAAGAGCGCCGCAACGACGAGGTTCTTGCGGTACTAATTGCTCAGGAAAACGCTTGGAATGAGGGCAAACTAGATGCCTTTCTTGATGGCTACTGGCGTTCGGGGGAACTTACATTCGCCAGCAGTCAGGGGATTTCCCGGGGTTTTGACGCCGTGCGCGAGCGCTACCAGAAGAGCTATCCCGATAGACAAGCCATGGGCAAATTGGATTTTTCTCAACTGGAGGTCCACGCGGTAGGTTCAGATGCCGCTCTCGTTCTAGGCCATTGGCATTTGTCGCGCGAGAAGGGCAACATTGGCGGAGTTTTTTCCCTTGTCCTTATGCGTTTCCAGGATGGCTGGCGCATCATTCACGACCACACGAGCGTTGCACCTGCTTCTACTCCTCATTAGCGCCGGGAATATTGTGTTTCCGCGGCAAACAAAAATCTTCGCGTTCTCCATCAGGATGTCGGCGAAGGATTCGGAAAACTCTCCGAATCCGTGTGCCAGCCCGGATTGGTCCACTGCCCGTTGCGCTTCACAAAAATCTCCACGACACGGCCGATCGTTTTCTCTTGCTTTCCGCCCACTTCCAGTTCCAGAACATAGTCGCTCCACGTCACGGCCACATCCCCGAAATGCTGCACCTCCGTTTTCGGAAATTCGAGGTTGATCAATTTTCCTCCGGCGGCGTGAAATGCCGCGGCGGCTTGCAGCACGTCCGTCTGGTGTTTGATCCCGGGTTCGCCCGTGCTGATAACGACCGTGTCCTCCGGCACGAGCTTTTTCAGTGCTACCTGGTCATTCTCAAGCCATTTAATCCAAACACTTCGGCGCACCTTGAGCAGCGCCGCGTCGTCGTTTTCTCCTCCGAAAGTGAGCGTATTTGCGAACAAAAGAAAGAGCGCCAACGTCAGCATTTGTAGTTTTCGCATCGGATCTCCTGAGAATCGAAATGGCTCGCTTCAACCCAAATCTAGTTCTGTGCCGCTCTTTTTCTTTCTTCATAAACGGCGACCACCAGCGCTCCTGCGCAGGCAGAGAAAACGGAATAATCCAGCGGCGAGACAAGCCCGAAGGAAATTCCCATCGCGATTCCAAACATGGCAAGCAGGACTGCGCTTCCATACGCCGCCACGCGCACCCATAAACCCAAAACGAGCAACAATCCAAAACTCAATTCGGCTACCGTCGCCGCATTCGCCAAAAATGGAATTGCGAAAGCAGGCATGAATGAATTTACCTCGCCGGCGTACTTCACGTAGTTCGCATAATTTCCGTATCCCACATTCCTTCCGTACAGCCCAAACCGCGATGCAATTCCATTCAGAAAGGCCATTCCGAGCGCGAGTCGCAGAAAGATTATCGAATAGCGTTCCGCTCGCGCCTTGTCTTCAATCAGCTTTCCAAGAATCGGTGTCGCTTTGCCGTTCGTGCTCATTAATTTCCTTTTTGCATTTCCGCATTCACCGGTGTGCTGAGTTCCGCCTCGTGATCGCAGACAAAGATCGCCAATAGTTTCGCCGGCTCCGTTTTGCTTGCGTTTGCGGAAACCAGGTGCACACCGTTCGGCGGTTCATAAAAACTTTCGCCCGCTTTATATGTCGCCTCCGAGCCGCCCTTCACCTGGGTCCGAAGCTCGCCCGAGACCACATACCCGATCACGGGGCAAGGATGGCTGTGGGGCTTTGAGCCCGCTCCCGGCGCGTAGGTCACCTCCACAAGCGTCGCCTTCAGTTTTCCGCCATCGAGTTGCGGCAACGCCTGCTCATTCGCAATTCTGACTTTGCGATCTGCGTTTTCTTGCGAGGCTCTCAAGAGCCTCGCCGCATTAATTGCGTATGCGCCCGCCGCAAACAGCAATATCGCGCCAACTCCTGCTGCCAATTTCCAGTTGGAAGAACTGCTCTGTTTCATAGCGCCCTCACGTTAAAATAAAGTGGTTTTACCCAATAGGACCACTTAGTTTATTTTAGCTGTACCACTTTTATGCCGAAACGCACAACCGTTTTTCAACTCACCCTAGCCCCTCCTTCCGGCGAAGCACCCGCCTACCGCTGGCTCTATTCCGCGATTCGGTCCCAAATCCTGGAAGGCAGGTTACGTCCCGGAGCTCAGCTTCCTTCAACGCGCGAACTTGCCAAACTCTACTCTCTTTCTCGCGGAACAATCGTTTGCGCTTTCGAACAGCTCGCGTCCGAAGGTTATCTCGAGAGCGTCGTCGGCTCAGGCACACGCGTCAGCAAAACGCTTCCGGAAGACTGGCTGAATGTCCATGGCCGCAACGCTTCACTTGAAAGCAAGAAATCGCTGCCGAACCGGCATCTCTCCGCATACGCCAAAAAAATCACTCTGTTCCCCGGCTACGATAGACGTCTCACGCGCGCATTCCGTTCTAATGTTCCAGGTCTTGATGCCTTCCCTATGGAACTGTGGACGAAAATCACCTCCCGCGTTCTTCGCCGTCTCTCGACGCAACACCTTCTTGGTTGTGATCCGCTGGGTTACGAACCTCTGCAACGCGCAATTGCGGAATATCTTGCGTCTTCACGCGGCGTAAACTGCGTCCCGCAACAAATCGTCATCGTCTCCGGCGTGCAGGAAGCCCTCGACCTCACCTCTCGTCTTTTCGTCGAGCGCGGTGATCGCATTTGCATGGAAGGGCCCGGCTACATCGGCGCGGCCCAAGTTTTCGAAGCGATGGGCGCAAGAATCCTTCATGCAGGAATGGACAACGAAGGCATGAAGCTCCCTCCGCATGTGAAGCACGGAGTGCGCCTCATCTACGTCACTCCCGGCCACCAATTCCCTTTGGGCACAACGATGAGTCTCACGCGCCGCCTCGCCCTGCTCGATTGGGCCAACTCATCCGGCGCTTTGATATTCGAAGATGACTACGACGGCGAGTTCCGCTATTCCGGCCGCCCCATTCCTGCGTTGCAAGGACTCGATCGCTCCGGCTGCGTCCTCTATGCGGGAAGTTTCAGCAAAGTTTTGTTCCCGTCTCTGCGCCTGGCTTATCTCGTCGTTCCGGCGGACCTGGCGGATCGCTTCGCAGCTGCGAAATCGCTCATGACGCGACACGCGCCTGTTCTCGATCAAGCTGTATTGTGCGAATTCATCGCGGAAGGCCATTTTCCGCGCCACATTCGCCGCATGCGCGAACTCTACGCGGAGCGCTTTTCTGTGTTGCTACAAAGCGCTCGTCAGGAATTGTCCGGCCTGCTCGAAGTCTCTCCGATCGAAGCCGGCTTGCAAACGGTAGGTTGGTTGCAAAAAGGAATTCAGGAAAAGGCCGCGGCCAAAGCGGCAAAACTGCGCAACGTGGACGTAACTCCTCTGAGCACTTACTGCCGCCGCCCTATGTCGCGTCAGGGCTTGCAACTCGGTTTTGCCGCTGTCGATCCGCGCGAGATTCGCCGCGGCGTTCGCGACCTGGCTCTTGCGCTCGAACCACTCGCCAAGAATCGCTAGCTGAAGTTTAAAAAACTTCCAAAATCTCTTCGTAACGTTTGAACGGCGGAATCAGATACGCGCCTGCCAATTCCGTCCGCGCCCAGGCCAGCATTTCTCGCGCCACATGGAACCCGCGCTCGCGCGCCGCCGTCCCCGCCGCGTCCAACGATTTCAGCAGCTGCTCCGGAATAATAATTCCCGGCACTTCGTTATTCAGCCGCAGCGCCTGCTTGTAACTCGTCAGCGGCCAAATCCCCACCAGAATCGGAATCGCCGGCTTCCTGCCAAGCTTCTTCTCAAACGCGCGCCAGTGCTCCGGATCAAAAATCGGCTGCGTCATCGCAAAGTGCGCGCCCGCTTCGATCTTCGCTTCGAAGCGTGCAATCTCCGTGTCGAGATCATCCGCCACGGGATTCACCGCCACGCCAATCGTAAAATTCGTTGCGCCGCCCAACGTTTTTCCGGACCAATCCGTGCCCTGATTCAGCCGGCTCAACACTTTCACGAGTCCCACCGAATCCACTTCATACACGCCGCTGGTCTCGGGATAATCTCCCACCGACGGCGGATCGCCCGTAATCGCCAGCACGTTTCGAACGCCGCCCACCGTCCAAGCTCCGAGCAATCCCGCCTGCAGCCCAATAATGTTTTGATCGCGGGTCGTCAGATGGGGCACGGTTTCCACGCCGCGCGACTCCAGGGCTCCCGCCACTACTAGCGCATCCATTCCCACGCGCGCCATCGCGCCGGAATTGATATCAATCGCGTCCACTTTCCCCGACGCCATGATTTTGTCCACTTGTTCGAAAATCCGGTCCAGCGCGATTCCCTTCGGCGGATCAATCTCCACGCACAACGAAAATTTCCCCGCCTGAATGTTTTTCCAAAGCTTGCTCTCCGGTTCGCGGTGCAAAACCGGTGCCGCTTTCACGCTCTGCTCGACAACAACTCCCGCCGCGTGGTGCTTCGCTGGCTTCAGCGATTTCACCGCCTCCGCCATCGCGCGCACGTGCGCCGGCGTCGTCCCACAGCAACCGCCCAAAATTCGCACGCCCGCTTCCGCAGCCTCTCGTGCAAACAGCGCAAAATATTCCGGCGACGACTTCGGATATACAATGCGGTCGCCTTCGCGTTTCGGAAATCCCGCATTCGGCATTCCGCTCACGCGCAAATCGTCAACGCCTGCGAGTTCTTGCAAAATCGGCAGCAGCGCCTGCGGTCCCAGCGTGCAATTCGCTCCAATCACTTGCACATTCTTGTTCATCAACTGCGCCGCCGCTCCCGCCGGCCGCAAATCGCCGTACGCTTTGCAATCTTCCGCGTACGTCAGCGACGCAATAATCGGCAATCCGGAAAACGACCGGATTGCGTCAATCGCAAGCAAAATCTCTTCGATATACGTAAACGTCTCGAGAATAAACAAATCCACGCCGCGCTCCTCCAGCGCCTGCGCCTGCTCAAGGAAAATCTCCTGAATCTGCTGCGGCTCCGGGTGCCGCGCCTGAACGCCCAATCCCAGCGGCCCCATCGAACCCGCAATCAACACTTCCCGCGCCGCGGATTCCCGCGCCTCGCGCGCAATCTTCACTCCGCGCGAATTCAGCCGCTGCACTTCATCGCCCAGCCCTAGCGGTGCCAGCTTAAACCGGTTCGCTCCAAACGTATTCGTCTCGATAATCTGTGCGCCCGATTCGATGTACGCCTGATGCACGCGAAACACCGCTTCCGGCTCCGTCGCGTTCACTTCGTCAAAGCATCGCTGCGTCCCCACGGCGTCATGCAGCATCGAGCCCATCGCGCCGTCCGCAATGAGAATCGAATCCTTCAGCCGTTCGTTAAAATCGTGAATCTTCAAGGAAGTCTCACTTCTTTCAAAAACAAGTTTTATGTGGAGTTCGCCTATCGCTTCTGTTCCATCAAGCTGGCGACCGTGCTCATCAAATCGTACTTCGTCAAAATCTCAAATTTCGCTTCGCCCATTTCCACAAATACCGCCGGATTTTCGTGGCTCAAGATGTGCGTCACGCGCTCCACCGGCGCCGTCTTCGGAATCTTCGGCAACGGCTTGCTCATCACTTCACGCACCACCAGCTTCCGCAAATCTTTCCCTTGCAGCGCCAGCGTCAAAATCTGGTCCTCGTACACCGTGCCAATCGGCAAATTTTCTTCGAACACGGGAATCTGCGAAATATCCTGTTCCTGCATCGTCTTCAGCGCGTGAAACACTGTCTGATACGGTCGCGCAATCACGAGCTCGCGTGCTTTTCCCGAGCTGTTCTTCGCGCTGACAATCTCCCCTGCCGTGATCGGCACCGCCGACTCCACATATCCGCGCTCGCGCATCCACTCATCGTTATAAACCTTGCTCAAATACCTCATGCCCGTGTCCGGCATGAACGCCACCACAAAATCCTCCGGTCCCAAATCCTTCGCCAGCCGCAATGCACCCGACATGCATCCGCCACCACTCCCACCGGTAAAAATCCCTTCCAGCTTCACCAGCCGCCGCGCCACTACAAAACATTCCTCGTCATTCACCTGAATCACGTTGTCCAGAATCTTCATATTCATCGTCGTCGGAAAAAAATCCTCGCCGATTCCCTCAACGACGTAAGTCTTCGCTTTCACGACTTTCCCCGTCTTGTGCGAGTCGTAGTACAGCGACCCTTCTGGATCGACACCGACAATCTTTATCTTCGGATTTTTCTCTTTCAAGTATTTCCCGACGCCGCTGATCGTCCCGCCCGTTCCCATTCCACACACAAAATGCGTAATCTTTCCTTGTGAATCCTCCCAAATCTCCGGCCCCGTCGTCTTGTAATGCGCTTCCGGATTCATCGGGTTATCGTACTGGTTCGGATAAAACGAATTCGGAATTTCCCGCGCCAGCTTTTTTGCCACAGAATAATAGCTGCGCGGATCTTCCGGCTCGACCGCTGTCGGGCACACAATCACTTCCGCGCCCAGCGCCTTCAGCAAATCCACTTTTTCTTTCGATTGCTTGTCCGTAATCGTAAAAACCATTTTGTAGCCGCGCACCGCCGCCACCAAAGCCAGCCCCATGCCCGTATTTCCGCTCGTGCCTTCGATAATCGTTCCGCCCGGCTTCAGCAATCCCTTTTTTTCCGCCTCGTCAATCATGAACACGCCAATGCGGTCCTTCACGCTCCCGCCCGGATTCGTATAGTCCGCCTTCACGTACATCTGCGGCTTCAATCCCTGATTGATGCGGTTCAGCCGCACCAGCGGCGTCTTTCCAATCGCATCCAATATGCTGTTGCAGCGCATGAACTCGTTTCTCGTCTCTTAATCACCACAGTTGTTCAGTTTGAATTCCTATCGCGACACAGTAAGTCAGAATTTCAAACTGAACGACCGGCAAGTCGCCCGGCGCCTCCGCTTGCGAAGCGCTCCTGTGAGATAATTTCTCACCAGTTTAGCACGCGGCAGCAGGGCGGGTCAGCGAACCCGCGCGGAGGAGCCCCAAATGGCACGGGAAAATATCTCAAGCGGCGCGCAGTGGGAGCCCATCGTCGGCTATTCGCGGGCCGTCAAAGTCGGCAATATGATCAGCGTCTCCGGCACGACCGCTACCGGGCCCGACGGCCGCATCGTTGGCGTCGGCGATCCCTACGCGCAAACCGTGCAAACCATCCGCAACATCGAAGCCGCTCTCACTCGCGCAGGTGCTTCTCTGAAGGACGTCGTCCGCACGCGCATCTACGTTCTCAACATCGCCGAATGGGAAAAAATCGGCCGCGCTCACGGCGAGTTTTTCGGCTCCATCCGCCCCGCCACCAGCATGGTCCAGATCACTCGCCTCATCTCCCCCGAAATGCTCGTCGAAATCGAAGCCGACGCCGTAATCGAAAGCCAGCCCCCCCTGTAAGGCCTGCTTTCTGCCTGCTCCGGCTCCTGTCGGGGAAGCGGGCCTCTTCAGTGCAAACAAAAAGGGCACCCAAAGCGGATGCCCTCTTCGACTTGGTTCAAATTTCCGACTCTTACCATTTCGCCCGAATCCGATACTTCAACACGCTCGTCCCGTTCGCGCTCACCGGCACCTGAAATTGCGCCGCCCACGCCGCTGTCTTCGTGTACTTGTAGCTCGAATTGAGCATCTCCCAATCTCCGCCGATCGGCTCGTTCACTTCCACAGTCACCGGCGTGTCCTTGTGATTCCGCAGCGTAATTTCAAACTCCATCTCCCACGTGTGCGTATCAATCCGCTTGTAATCCGTCTGCTTGCGCTCGCTCACCACGTCAAACGCGTTGCCGATATGAATCGTCACCAGCTCATCTTTCGGCGTGTGGTCAATCCGGTCTTCGCCCACGAACAGCACGTTCCCTTTCGAATCCTTTTGGTAAACGCGCACGTTTCCCGCCGGCATCGGCATTCCAAGCCCGGCCTTCTGCTCATTTTTGAATTTGTAAAACACCATCACGTTGTCTTTGAGCGGCGCACCGGGGTTCTGCTGGTTGTGGTAATACCAATTCTGTCCGTTCACCACAAAAATCTTGCGTACCGGCACGTCGCTGCCCTGCAACAAACTGATCTGCTTCGTCTCCTTATCTTCGACCGAAGTCTTCCGCCCCAGCGAGTACAAGTGATACTCGCTGAAGTTTTCTTGCGCAAACTGCTCGGCACGCTTCGCTTTTGTGACCATTGCGTCCATCGCCATTCCCGCAACAGCGGGCGCATTCTGAATTCGATTCAAATCGCCGGCTACCAACTGCAATCGCGCATTATGGAATGCTGTGCCGCTATTGTTCGTCAGCGTCACCCAGCCGTCCAAGTCCGCCGCTTTGTCCTCGCGTCCCACCGTCAGCACATAATCCGAATTCCACGACAAATTCGTCGCCAGATACGACGTCTCCACCTGCTGCTTTCGCCCGCCTTCATTTTCGAGCGACATCAGCAGCGTCGGCCGGTCGTACAAATTCGCCGGCACTTCCGGAAACCGCAGGCTCTCGGAGTACATACCGGTCACAATGTCGTTTCCAATCTTCCACACGGGCCCGTTGTTGTCAGCAAGCAGCGTCGCTTTGATCTCTTCCCGCTTCGTCGTTCCGTTTTCTTGATACGACCTCACCAGCGTCACTTCTTTTCCCACGTACTTGTGCAGTAGCTTCGCCGGCTCCAGCAAATCGTATTCGTAGTTCTGTTCTACAACACCAAGCTTCTCCGGCTCATTCAGTGAACGAAAATGCACCGTCACCGGATTCACCGTCGCCGCAATATCCATGAATTTCAGCCGGAACAAGCCATTCGGCAGCGAAAGATTCCGCACGTCGCGCACCAGCGCGATATTCGAGTTGTATACCGTCACCGCAAGATCCGTCTGATCGTTCAAGCTCGTCGCCTGATCCTGTCCCGTTGCCCGCACGGCTTCCTTTTCCTGCGACGCAAGCACTCGTCCCGACCGGCACAACGGAAATGCCACCGCAGCCGCCGCCAGCACCGCCGCGCCGGAAATCACTCCCATCCGCGCGCGCTTCGAAATCCCATTCGATGCGATCTTCATTCTCTTCTCCTCGACAAGAATTAACTCTCTGGGGTTAGAACGGTGGACTCGCAAATTCTTGCAAAGCTTTTTTCCCGTTGTTGCAGGGTCCACTTTCTGAAGCGGACCTCTCACGAAGTAAGGCTACGGCAGCGCGGCAACCCATGTCGCGCCAGCGTCAGATGTCGAATACCGCACTTTTCCGCTCGCATCCGTAATCGTCGCGCGCAATGCGTCAACCGCCTTGATCGAGGTAAATTCCGCTGCATCCGGCGCGGCAATGGTTGTCCAATGCTTCCCGCCGTCCACAGTGCGCAGCACAATTCCCTTCGCAGCAATCAGCCAGCACGTCTTCGTATCCACCGCTGAGCCTGCCAGCACTTTGATTCCTTCGCCGATTTCCTGCCTTCTGCTGGTCTTGCCTTCGTCCTCCGTCTTCACCACGACGCCATTTAGGCCAGCAATCCAGAAAACCTTTGGATCGGGCGTGGCAATCAATGCCAGCCCATCCTTTCCCGTATCGCGCAGCTTTGTTGCGGCAATACCCGCAAATCCCGGCGCGGTCTTTAGTTTCTTCAATGCGGCCTTCGCGTTTTCCTCTTCCTTTTTTTCGTCGGCCGCGTTCGCTGCCCCTCCTGTCACAACCACCATCTGCGTCTGCGCTTCCAAATCCGCATCTTTGCGTCCATTCGCCTCGCCCACTTTCCCAGCAACCACGGGAGCGGGCGGAGGAGGCGTTGCCGGCGCCGCCTTCATCGCCTGTTCATTTCGACGAGGCGCGTTTTGCGTGACGGCCGCCCCGTTCCCCGCCGCTTGTGGAACCCCATCCACTTTGTATTGGAACTCTTCCGCATGCTGGTTTTGCGCTGCGATCTGCTCCTTACTCAGATTTTGGTTCTGGACCTGGTTCTGAGTTTGGTTCTGCATCATTCGTGGCCCGTGATCGTAAGCAGGCGGAGCCCCAGCTCGGCCCTTCGCCGGCGCCTTGTCTCTTGTTAGCCTCCTGTCTTGATCGTCTGAGGCAAGCGCATCCAGTTCCTGCTTCGTGTAGCTCCGGTCGTTTTTCGTCACCTTGTCTGCCATCGTAGATGACGGGGCGGGCGCTTCCGCCATGGGTTTTGGCACGCTCAACGGCGCCTCTTTTTGTTCTCGATTCTCGGCGACCTGCACAGAATCACTTTGTTTCATCTTCATCGGCGACCGGTTCGTGTTAATCGCTACCCAGACCAGCAGTCCTGCGGCAATCGCTCCTGTGGGCACGGCCCATCGCAGATAAGTTTTCCGCCTGGGCATTTCTCGCACGGCGGTGCTCTTCGCACGCGCTCCCGCCAGGTCCGGAGACTTCGCAAAAACTGGCGCAGCAGGAACGGCCATTGGGACCTGCAATGCGCCCTTCTCAAAAGCCTTTTCCGAATCTTCCGCCGCGCTTGGAATTGCTTCAGTGATTTCCAGTGTCGCCAAAATCTCCTGGCATCGCGGGCATGCCGCAATGTGCGATTTCTGCGCAACCATCTCTTCCGGAGAAAGCATCCGCTCGTGATACGCGGCCAGTGTCTCGGCGTCCGGACAGTCCAATCCGCTCGCGCCGTTAGCCCGTAGTTCGCGTTTCAGCGCCTTCTCAAAGTTCCGTTCGCGGTCGTCAAGCGCCATAACCTGCTCTCCCGTTAGAACGGCCAAATGCCCTTTTCTTGCATCCGCGCCTCATGCCTCTTGCTTTCCTTTTTGCAGCGATCCCGTCCTCTCCGTTTTCAGCAATTTCCCAAGATCAATCGGCGCGTCTTCCGCAGCATATTCAAAACACAGCGCAATTTGCTCCGCGCTAAGCGCGGACCCTGCCTCCGGTTTTCCCAGAATACCTTCGACGTCTTCTCTTAATTCGCGCCGGACGCGGTCCAGATTGCGCGAAACGCTCGATTCGTGCTCTCCAAGTTTCTTTCCGATTTCCGCCAGCGTCTTTTCATCCAGGTAATAAAGTTTGAGCCGCTCCCTGTCCCGCATTTCAATTTTTTCGAGCGCCGCTACCAGCGCCGTTTGAAACAATTTCAAATACTTACTGCGATGTGGATCGCTCGGCGGCAAAATCATTTTGTCCGCCGGCTCGTGTACTTTTCCTTCGCCATCCGGCTCATCCAGCGATGCAAATCTTTTCGCAACTCGCACGGCGTCAATGTGCCGCTGCGCCAGTACCGCGCGCAGCCACGTCTTCATCGAACTGCGTCCGTGAAAATACCGGAACAACGATCGCTCGCCCGTTTTTCCGTCCGCCAGTCCATAAAGTTCCGCGAAAAGCGAATCCGCAAGTTCGCGCGCTTCCGCGGAAGCGGAGCTCGCCCGCAAAATCGCAGCTGCTGCCGACCGCAAATACGGCCGGTACGTCTCCACAAAAAACTCCCAAGCGGATTCACAGCCTGTCGCGCAAGCCTGCGCCAGTGCCAGATCTTCCAGGTGCAGCGTGCTCAAGAATTCCTCGCGCTGGGCCGCGGTCAATTCCGCTCCGCTCATGCGCTTTCGAATGGCACGCTCCAGGGCGTTCGAAAACTGCTGAACGCTCAGCCCCCAGCGCTCCGCCCGGGCCTCCTCGAACAACCGGCGTATAAGGCTTACACACCCATCGAGCGGCCGGGCTTCGTCCACCCGCTTTTCTTCTCCGCTTTTCGCTTTTTCATCCATCTGGGCCCAGGCCACCGATTTCTCGCGTGCCCGCATCCTAAGCATAAGCCCGCTAAGGAACTTTGGTGCGCAAAACTCAGGCCTCGTGCAGCGGATTCGTTTATCCTTCCCATTGACCGCTCGCACGCAGGGAGTCACAATAAATGTCCCCCAGTCCACAACTCAGCGCATCTCTACGGGTTTACGGAAAGGGGTATGCCGCTCTGCGCTCGCAAATGGCATTGCCGATTTCGCGACGCTAGTACGAAAGTCCTATTAGGGCGCTTTCAGCCTCGTCGGTACGCTGAGTACTGCAACCGTGCGTCCTGTTTTTCAAGCGAACTTGGGAACGCTTACGCTGTAGTCGTTCCCTTATTCGCCGGACAATTAGCTGACTCGAGGCGACAGCGGATGACTACAATGATTGCAGATCCACCACCGAAGGCGACGCGGCTCGACGTCGGCTTCGACCGCAAAGCCCCGCAGAACCGCGAGGCATGGAAGCAAGCGATCGGCAGCAAGCCGATCAGCGCGCGCTTGGCCACGCTTCCCGAACCCAAGCGCAATTGGAACCGCCTTGGTCTTAGCGCCGGAGTGCAGATTGCCGTCGTCATCTTCCTTTTCATGATTCCGCTGTTTTATCCGGAGAAGATGCCTACAGGGCTGAGATACAATTACGTCGAACTTCCGAATGTGGTCATCAACATTCCGACCGCGCCACCGCCCCCTCCTCCCAAGATCGCAAAAGTGAAGACTCCTCCGACACCGGCTCCCGTTGTTGAACCGCCGAAACTGAATCCGAAGCAGGTCCACATCTTCATGCAGCCCAAAGCTCTTCAACCGAAAGCAACTCCCGTTGAAGTCAAAGCCCCGGTGATGACTCAGGTTTTTGATCAAACCAAAGTAGACATCAATACCAACCAGCCCAAGCGCCCCAAGGAAGACATTAAGGTTGGGAATTTGAGCAGTGGCAACGCCACCCCCGCCACCGTCAAGGCTCCCGTGGAACAAGTCCAGACGGGCGGTTTCGGCGATCCCACCGGACTCAAAGGCAAGGGCGATCCAAACAAAGGCAACATTGTTGTTCGCCAGGGCCTGCCCACTTTGCCTGGTGGCCCAGGCTATGGAAACGGAACCGGCGGCGACAAAGGCATTCGCGGAACGGTCGCGAGCAGCGGTTTTGGAAATGGCACTGCCGTGCCCCCGCAAGGCGGCAAGAAGGGCAACATTCAATCCACGGGTTTCGGCGACGCTACCGCTGCTGCGGCAGACGCGCCGAAGAAGAAAGCTGCGAACGACGGTCCTGCAGATACTCCGGTTACCATTTTGGACAAGCCACGGCCGGAATACACCGCGGAAGGGCGCAGTATGAAACTGGAGGGTGACGTCGTCATCGAAGTCGTCTTCCTCGCGAGCGGTAAGGTCGTAGTTAATCGGGTCGTCAGCGGTTTGGGACACGGCTTGGATGAGAACGCGTCCCGCGCCGCACAACAAATACGTTTCAAACCGGCCCTACGCGAACGCCAGCCGGTGGATTATCCGGCCCGCGTGCGGATTGAATTCCGCCTGGCTTACTGAGGGAGAGCGAAGATGCGCAAGGCAGCTTTTGCAAGTTTGGCTTTACTTTTGAGCGGAGCGGCGGCGTTTGCCGGTCCCGCGGCGCCCAAACCCGCCGACCAGGCTCCTCGTACGATGGACGAAGCGGTTGACCGCGTCGTCACGAACGAGAACCGCCTCTACAACAGCATGAAGAATTACTCGCCGCTGGTTGAAACCTACATTCAGAACTTGAAGCCGGACAAGGATCTCGGTTACGTGCCGGGCGGCGACAAGTATTTTCTTGGCCGCGCCGATTTTACAAAGGGAGTGACTCTCGTTTCTCTTTCCGACACCAACGGCAAGGGAAAGAAAATCTTCAGCTCCATCGGCAACTTCTTTTCGTTCGCCATGCAGTACCTGCCGGACGGTTTCTTGCAGATGATTTTCATCGACACGAACGGATTCGATAAGCAGCACTACAAGTTCGATTACGTTCGCCGCGAATTTCTCGGTGAAGTGCGTTGCCTCGTTTTCGACGTCACCCCGCTTGCAAAAACCGGCAAGGGACGCTTCGCCGGGCGCATCTGGGTCGAGGATCAGGATTTCAACATCGTCCGTTTCAACGGCTCCTATAACGGCGGCGGACATTCCAGCTGGTATTTCGACTTCGACAGCTGGCGCACCAACGTGCAGCCGGGACTCTGGCTGCCGACTTTCGTTTACAGCGAAGAAAAAGATCTGCACTACGCGCTGAGCAAGAAGCTCGACTTCAAAGCGCAGACGCGCCTTTGGGGCTACAACCTCGGGCACTCGGCGCAGGAACAGGAACTGAGCAAAATCCTGGTCGAGGGCACAGCCAAGGACGAAACGGCCACCTCGAACGATTTGAGTCCGATCCAGGCGCAGCGCTCCTGGGACCGCCAAGCGGAAGACAACGTTATTGACCGCCTGCAACGCATCGGCCTCATCGCCCCGAAGGGCGAAGTGGACAAGGTTCTAGAGACCGTGGTCAACAACCTGGAAGTGACCAACAATCTCGACATCGAACCCGACGTCCGTTGCCGGGTGATGACGACTTCGACGCTGGAGTCGTATACCATCGGGCACACGATTGTGTTGAGCCGCGGCTTGGTTGACGTTTTGCCCGATGAAGCGAGCCTCGCCACGATGCTGGCGCACGAGCTGAGCCACGTTGTGCTCGGCCATCGTCTCGATTCGCAGTACGCGTTCTTCAATGAACTGCTCGTCGAAGACAAAGACACGTTCAAGCATTTCGGCTTTCAACGCACGCCCGACGAAGAAAAACAGGCGAACGAAAAAGCGATGCAGCTTCTGAACAATTCTCCGTACAAAGCGCAGCTCGGAAACGCCGGATTGTTCCTGCAGGCGTTGCAGAGCCGCCAGAAGGAAGTTCCGAATCTGATCAGCGCGCACCTGGGCAACCGTGTTCCGGACATGCCCGGCCTGGTTTCCACGGCGCCGCTGGATCCGAAGCAGAATCCGCAGAAGATTGCGGCGCTTCCGATCGGCGGACGCGTGAAGATGGATCCATGGAACGACAAGCTGGACCTCATCAAGAGCAAACCGGTTGGCACCATCGCGGAACGCGAGAAGATGCCGTTTGAAGTGACTCCATTCATGCCGTACCTGGTTCGCTACGGTTCGGAAGGCTCAGTGAAGCCGATCGCGGCGAGCACTGCGGCCGACGCGAAACCCGGAGACGAAGCACCGAAGCCGTAACTCTAAATTTCAATTCATTTTTTCAGACGGCCCGGATTTTCCGGGCCGTTTTCTTTTTACCTCCTCACACTTGCTGCGAGGGCGGGACAGCGCGGATCAAAAATCGTGAAATGTAACTGGTGGTGAAAAAAAGCAGAGCCACGCCGAATCCGGCGTCCAGAAAAATTTGAGAGAGGGCCGCAGCAATAATCCCGACACCGACAACCCATCCACGCATCAGCGGAGCGCCCAGGCGGGCGTTCACAAAATCGGCGATGGCCGAGGGCCACGCAAAGATCCAGAAAAAGTTGAAAATTGGAATGAAGTGAAAGCCGACGGCTTTCGCGGGCGAGAAGGGATGAGTGTAGCCCGGAATCGCCGCGAGAATTTTGTGGTAGCGATAGATGCAGACGAACCAGTAGGCGCGGGCGACGAACGCGGGCAGGAAAATTTCCAAAGGCGGGATGTCAAACTTGATTTCTTTGGCGTTCAGAAGTTCCGGATGGCGGGATACGGCGATCATTTCGCCGATGAGGGTGGCCAAGGCAAGGAGATACCCGATCCAGAGCTTGGGCATGGGGACGCTTGCCGGGGCGAGCGGGGCCGAAGGGAGCTCGGGGCCGCTTGATGCGCTGAAGGGATCGCCGGAAGTTTCCGTCACGCGATTACTCTGCTTTCTTTGCTCACTTTTTCTTTCCAAATTTTATCTAGCATCAGTTTCTTTTCACTTTAGGCTCAATTATGTTTTTTTAGAGATGCCGTACATCCTTCGGAGAATGTAATCCATCATTTTGTCGGTGAGAAAGCGCTTGCCGAATTTTACGGTGCGCGCGAGCGGAGTGACGCCATAGCGCGGATTGGGAGAAGGAGCTTCGATGGCGCGAAGCAAGACGTGGGCGCAGTCTTCGGGAGTGGTTTTGGAACCGTCGCGGCCTTTGTTCGCGCCGCTCCATGCTCCGGAATAGATTTTTGCGTAGGGACTGGATTTGGATGCGTCCACATAGGGTTTGGCGAGAGCGGCGGCGGTTTGTTGGAAATTGGTGACGATATAGCCGGGCTCGATGAGGATGACTTCGATGCCGAAGGGGTAGAGTTCGAGGCGGAGCGAATTGCTGAGACCTTCGAGAGCGTGCTTGCTGCTGCTGTAGGCGCCGTACGTTGGCGGAGAGACGAGGCCGGCAACGCTGCTGATCATGAGGATGCGGCCGCTACGGCGTTCGCGCATGTGCGGAAGAATGGCTTGCGTGATGCGGAGGACGCCGAAGACGTTGGTTTCAAACTGCTGGCGCATGTCTTCCATTTTGAGTTCTTCGACGACGGCCATGTAGCCGAGGCCGGCGTTGTTGATGAGGACATCGATGGCGCCAGCTTCGGAGAGCACATGCTGGACGGCGAGGCTAACGGAATCGTCGGAGCAGACGTCGAGTTCGAGGGATTTGAGAGGAAGATTTTTTGTTTTGGCGAGTGCGTCGAGCTGGGCGCGCTTTTCCGCAGAGCGGCCGGCGGCGTAAACGCGATAGCCGCGCTCGGCGAGGAGGATGGCAGCGGCTTTGCCGAGGCCGTCTGTGGCGCCGGTGATGAGGACAGTTTTGGAAGCGTTAGTCATGGGACAAGACTCCGATCGCCAGACGGATGAGAGTGGATAGTATAGCGGGAGAGATGAAGCTGGCGTTTACCGTAGGCCGCTCACCGTTGGCCGTCAGACAAAAACGCGCAAGGGGAGATCCTTCGCTCGCGATACTCGCTCCCCGAGAGGTCCGGTGCAGGCGGGCAGATTCCGTTCGTCGGATGTCTGGTTAACCATAATCACCCCCCTATACCCCCTGTTTTTTGTAAGTGTCATTTAGGGCCTGCGGCCCGCGAAACCTCATGAAAATGATTCAGAGGTAAGATCGCAACGGCCCGGAGCGGCGAGGTCGATGCCACAGTGGAAAAGTTGAGACCGTGTAAGTGTCTGATCCGGAGCGTGCGT
>WNFR01002252.1_pt1 | contig 28930 bp, 27 predicted proteins | sample 5400221 | NCBI WGS metagenome assembly WNFR01 (sample SAMN13153357, study PRJNA577476) | soil metagenome | isolation source: 40 cm soil under Madrone tree | place: USA:California | collected 2016-06-14
GAAATAAACCGGCGTGGTGGCCCGTCGTTTTTGACCCAACAGTAAAAAAGTCATAGGCCATAATGTTGATCCAATCGAGGTAGACATGAAGCTTGTCCATCTCGGTATGTTCGAAATACTTACCTGCCGCTGAAGCTATGGTCAGCGTATACCGGTCGGCGCCCAATCGATGGCGCTCGTCACTGAGGGTGTCGAGGTGCTGCCGTATCGCTTTGAGCATTAAAGTGAAGTTTTCCTTATCCTCAGTGCGATATTTAATTCCAGGACCGGCCTGTCCGGGATATTCCCAATCAATGTCGATGCCATCGAGTGCATATCGTTTGACCAAATCAATCGCACTTAAAGCGAACTTTTCGCGCGACGCCTCGTCAACGGCGGCATCTGAAAAGTTATCTGCACCCCAACCGCCTACCGACACGATGATCTTGAGGGAAGGGTTCCGGGCCTTAAGTGCCTGTAGCTGCGCAAGGCGCTCTGATGCATTCGGCGCGTTTAGAACAATCTCGCCATCCTTCGTGACCGTAGCAAACGCATAATTAATATGAGTGAGCTTTTCAGCGCTGATGCTGTAAATCGAGGTGTTGCCGAAGACGTACCCAATGATCCTGTATTTCGGAGGTGCGGTTAATGTAGGGGATGGTAGTGCAAGAGCCGATGTAATGGCTAGTAGCACAAGCATCAGAGCGGAATGCAGGACGGGTAAATTGCGCATCATCTGAGTGCAGGTCTGTACCGTACGAGAGAGGTTTATTCGATCAACTGTGGTTTCGAAACTTCATGGGCAAGATGCCCATGTCACTTTAGAACCCGCGGGAACTGCACATCGAGCAATGATCACAGGGCTTGCCGCCCGGCTCGAGTTCACATTTCTTTTCGCTCTGGAGAAAATCGACGAGTTCCGAAACCGCAGCCTCCTGGACTCCGAATTTCTGCTGACTCGGGTGCCAGCCCGTTGCACTGGTTTGCCACAACGACGGTGGTGGTTGAATTTCGCCCTGTGGTGATGAACCGCGAGCGTGTTGATAATCAGAGTCAGAACAATCCGTGTGCTGGAAATGAGATTCGATGTGCGAAAGTCGCCTTTGGATTTCAGAAATCCCGGAGCGGAGAGCAGCAATATCCGCGGCAATATCCGGATCGCTGTGTTTGCCGCCGGCTCCCGTTGAACCTGCATTTTGGGCTATTCGTCCGGCGACCCTTTCCGCCAGAATTCGTACCCTGTCCTGCTCGAGACTCATGATCACCCCCGGTTTCTTCCAGCGTCGGACAGAAAATCAATTCTATCAACAACTCCAACGATGGCGGAATCAATTGCCGCTCCCTGTTCGCCTGTGGATGCCGTGGATGCGCCCCAGCCCTCCTGAACGATCAACACCACATCGCCTGCCCCGGAATCGACAGAGTCAAGCGCAAGGATTGTATTCTCCATTTCGTCGCCTTCCGGCGTTATCTGCTGGCAAAGCATTATTCGCGCGTTATCGTAGCGATAATTTTTCTGTGTAGCGACAATGTTACCTAAAACTTTCGCCAGAATCATGCGCGGTTCCCCCCCGTGACATGATCTTCCGAATCAACGATCCCGATCACAGTGCAATCCGTAGGCGTGTCTTCCCGTTTAAATGGAAAGCTGGCCTCTTTACCACGACACCAGAACACGAGTTCGCCCCAGCCTGCCCCGACAGAATCGAGGGCGACCATCGGTTTTCCCTGAGGAGTCAAACGAGCGTCCAGCGACTGTATGACAAGCAATTTCCGCCCCTCAAGTGAATCATTCTTCACCGTTGCCACTACTGTTCCGATGACCCGGGCGAGCTGCATATGGTTTCGATGGAGGCAGGCGGCGTCACTTCCTGATTGTAATGCGCCAAAACAAAAGGATAGCCGCTTCAATCCTGGGGCGATCAAATTTCAACTATATCGACCGTGTCTATCACTCCGACAATGGCAGCATCGACAGGCACGTCCTTCATCCCCTGAGCGAGGCGGGCACTGGAACCCGCAACCACCAGAACACGCTCGTGAAAGCCAGCCCCAACAGTATCGACCGCAACAACATATCCGCTGGTTTCCGAACCGTCGACATTAAGTGGGCGGACGATTAACAGCTTTTTACCGGACAGCCGCGGATCTTTCTGAGTCGATACCACCGTTCCGATTATTCTGGCGATGATCATCTTCAGCTATTGTTGCCAATTGGAAGAGCTTCGTCGACGCTGCTATGCGGACGCGGAATCACATGGACGCTGACCAATTCGCCGACGCGACGCGCCGCAGCTGCGCCAGCATCAGTTGCTGCCTTTACGGCTGCCACGTCACCGCGGACGATTGCTGTGACAAATCCGGCTCCGATTTTTTCATACCCAATCAGGGTTACGTTCGCGGCCTTAACCATGGCATCGGCCGCTTCGATCATCGCAACCAATCCTTTTGTCTCGACCATACCAAGCGCTTCTTGCATTAGATTCTGCTCCGTAAAAAAGTAGTTTTATTCATTCCGGACCTTGTCCGGTCAATATTTCGCGTTCAGGAACTGTTCACCAAGTCAGATCCCCAATCCTTCCGCGCAATGGCGGGAAGAACTTTGGAACGGTCAAACGCCATCGCCCGCAATCAAACTCTGCGGGGTGTTTATCGCGAGCTAACAGCCTGGCTTAATAGCTCGACAAGTTCCTCACGCGTCAGGCTGATCTTTCCGGATCCGTTCGAATGCTTCGGCGCTGCAACCGTGCGTGAAGAGGTGCTCGTGCCAGTCCCACAGGATACCTGAGTTTCGTGTAGATAACCACAGGCCTGGCACCTGGCTCGTTCATCGAGATACCCTGCAGCTTCGCGAATGTTAATCAGCTTCTCTATCGCATCGGCGGGCAAATTCTTTGGTCCCCCAAGTATGCGGGAAAGGATTGCGATTTTCGCCGTGTGCTCTAAAGTTTCCAGCCGGTCAAAGGCCTGCCAAACATCCACGCCGTACGCCACTGCCCCATGATTCGCCATCAGGAGAGCATTGTGGTACTTCACGAACGGTTGCATCTCGTCGGTGAGTTCACTTGTGGAAGGAGTGCCGTACGCAGCGAGTGGGACACAACCCAGGGTCAAAATCACCTCAGACAAAATCGGCTGGTCGATCGCAAGTCCGGCCACGGCAAATGCAGATCCATGAGGAGGATGCGCATGACAAACCGCGTTTATCTCGGGGCGCTCGCGATAGATTAACAAGTGCATCGCCAGTTCACTGGAGGCGCGACGGTCACTGAGAGGCTTTCCCTCAAGGTCAGTCAAAGCCAGCATTTCTTCGGTAGCGCGGCCCTTGCACGTCATTGTGGGCGTAGCAAGAATCCGGCCGTCATCGAGCTTTACGCTGACGTTGCCATCTGACGAAACCACGTAGCTCCGGTCATACAGGAGCTTGCATACCTTAATTATCTCGCGCCGAGCTGTCTGTTCGTCCACTTGGGCCTATTTGGATTACCGGCGCTGGAAAGTGCCATCCAGATCAAAGTTATACGTGATCTGCGCGATCTGCGACACCGCATGGCCATCTTTCATTGCCGGCGTAAATTGAATTTTCCTGGCGGCTTCAACGGCACTGCCGGTAAGTCCCCCAGGGAGTCCTTTGATGACTTCAATGCCGCTAACCGTGCCATCCGCAGACAACACAACCTGAAGCAAAACATCGCCGGAAATCTCGGAGCGGACCGCATTTTCGGTATAGGGCGCCGCAGGCTTGTAAAAAATGTGGGCTTTCACCGGTACTTCAGAACTGTCATACCGATCCTGCGCAAGACCCTGCCCATGGTGACATCGCCCTTGAGAGAAGCCAAAGTTGTCTGAAACGAACGTCTCTCTGGGCTGAGCGGGCTGCAGCAGAACAGCCGACGCAACGCCGAAAACAAATGTAAACAAAAAAGGTAAGCCTCGTCTGAGCCAACAGCTAGTCATAATTACAAAACACCTCCAAGCTGCTTACAACTCCTGCTCATCGCGTTGAGCTATTTCCTCATAAGGCAAAATGCCGCGAGGATTTGTAATACACGTAATTTGGGGCCTCGCCAAAAAGTAAGATAACGATTCAAGTGAAATCGTCAAGTCAACCGTCTTGATTTTGACACCGAGCCGCGCATGGAGGCGAACCGGTGCAAAATTTAAAATTGCTTTAATGCCCGCAGCCATAACCTGGTTCAAGACGCGCTGGGCAACCCGCGCCGGCACGGCGATCACTGCGACGTCAATTCCCTCTTCCTTAACGATCCTGGCGATCCGCTTGACGTCGTGAACCAGGATATTAGCGTCACCAACCCTGGTTCCAATCTTATCCTTATCGGAATCAAACAATGCGACGACAGTAAAATTGGACTGCGTAAACCCGTGATAGTTAGCCAGCGCGATTCCAAGGTTTCCGGCGCCCAGGATCCCGACTCGATGCGCAGTGTCCAGGCCCAGGATTTCCGTTATATGTCGCCGCAGTTCTTCGACAAAATATCCGACCCCCCTGACCCCAAATTCGCCAAAATAAGCGAGATCCTTGCGAATCTGGGCGGAATTCAGACTGAACTGGTCAGCAAGGGCCTGGGACGAAATAGTCTTAATCCCCGCCGAGGCGAGTAGATTCAGGCATCTTAAATAGACGCTTAGACGATTCGTCGTCAGTTCCGAGATCTTTTCAGATTTCATTTAGGAATCCTGTGTACAGCAAATGTTAGTATAGCGCTTAGAACGAATTAAGGCGAAGGATCTTATTCTGCCCCCATACGGATTCTGAGGTTTCGAAGCTTAAAGCGGGCTCTGCGTTGCCGAACCCATGCACCATAATCTACAATCTGCTCTCGAAAACGAAGACTTTTCAAATCCACCGCTTTGTAACGCCGACTTTACGACCAAATGATTGCTCATCTTTCGGGGACCTTACTTGCTAAACAGGCTACGTCAGTGATTCTGGACGTCGGTGGGGTCGGATACGAAGTTACGATCCCACTTTCAACCTTTTATGATCTTGAAGAGATTGGATCGACAGCGAAACTCCGCATCTATACGTACGTTAGGGAAGACTCTCTCCAGCTTTTCGGCTTCAGAACTTTACGCGAACGCGAGTTGTTCCTCAAGCTAATTTCTGTGGGCGGAATCGGCCCTAAATTGGGAATTACTATTTTGTCGGGAATGAGTGCCGATGAGATCATCCTTTCGATCCGTACGAACAATCTTGGGCGCCTGACCTCGATTCCTGGAATCGGGAAAAAGACTGCGGAACGAATCGTTATCGAACTCCGCGACAAGATTGCAGCCCTGTCCGGGCCACAACCCGATGAGGATCCCGGGAGCCGCGCCAGCCGAACCGCGGCAAGTTCCGCCGACACGATCAATGACGACGCTCTCTCGGCTTTGTTAAACTTTGGGTATCAAAAGAGTGCAGCCGAAAAGGCCCTCAGCAGCGCAATGCAAGAGGGCGGAGAAATAACGGTTGAAACGTTGCTTAGGCGCAGCCTGCGGTTACTGGCGAAATAAAGTAAAGTGATCGCAGATGCTGAGAATCGGAGATTTTAAAAGAAACTGATAAGCTCATGACAGTCTGTTTCACCTGCCCCTGAAGTTATTGTTTACCGATTTTAGTTTCCATAAAACTCAGAGCGGGAGGACCGAACCCTCAAATGTCCGAAGAGATCGAGCCTTTTAACACACATGCCTCTGCTCCTGCCGACGAGGAACGTCAGTTCGAACAATCGCTGCGTCCGACCAAATTGGCCGAATACATCGGCCAGAAACGCGCGACCGACAATCTGCGGATCTTTATCAAGGCCGCGATGCAACGGCGTGAAGCATTGGACCATGTTCTGCTGACGGGCCCGCCGGGTCTTGGCAAAACCACTCTTGCAAACATCATAGCTAATGAAATGAATGCTGAACTTCGGTCAACAGCAGGTCCAATTATTGAAAAGGCCGGCGACCTCGCCGCACTGCTCACGAATCTTCAGGAGGGCGACGTTCTATTCATAGATGAAATTCATCGCCTGAATCCTGCAATCGAGGAGGTGCTGTACCCGGCGATGGAGGATTATCAACTCGACATCATGATCGGCCAGGGGACAGCCGCCCGATCAATCAAGCTGGACCTTCCGAAATTCACACTCGTGGGAGCAACCACCAGACAAGGGTTGATAACCGCACCTTTGCGGGGCCGGTTTGGTATTATTTTCCACCTGGATTTTTATAATCACGCTGACCTGGAAGTGATCGTTAAACGCTCGGCCGAGATTCTTGGAATTGAAATCGACGTGGGCGGCGCACGAGAGATTGCGCGCAGGGCAAGGGGAACGCCACGTATCGTCAATCGCCTTTTACGTCGGGTCAGGGACTTTGCTCAGGTCGACTATGAAGGTCACATTACACAGGACATAGCCTGTGACGCCCTCAACAGGATGGAGGTCGATACATTCGGACTAGACGAGATCGATCGGAAGCTGCTCTTGACCATTATCGAAAAGTTTAGCGGCGGCCCTGTTGGTCTGGGCACAATCGCCGCTTCGATACACGAGGAAAAGGACTCAATCGAAGAAATAATCGAACCTTACCTAATTCAGATCGGATTTCTGAACCGGACGCCGCGTGGACGAATGGCAACCCGCCTTGCTTATCAGCATTTCGGATTGCCGATTGTAACTCAGGTCAGTCCGACATTATTCGATCCTGAATAGACCAGGGGAAGAAAAAAGGGGAAGGGGTAAGGGGGAAAGGTTAAGGGAAGTAGGGTCGGTAGTCGATCAGACGAGATTTCGTCGGTCATAGGGGGAAACGGGCAAATGGGAAAGAGGGTAAATGGAGGATCAAGAGCGATAATGCTCTTGCGATTCGGACAGGTCGATATCGGTTCCCTCATGGTTGCATTTTTTCTGGTTTTCCCGATAAATGCGGCTTATGCGTTTCAAAAGGCCAAACCCCGGTCCGGTGCAGGCGCTGAAAGTCAAAAGGCGAAAGTCCAACTCAAGAAACAAAAGGCCATCGCCATTTTAAATGAATGTGCCGATTCGGTCGCATCGGTAGACGACCTGTTTTACCGCGTCAGAATCGAATCCCAAATCGCCGACACCTATTGGTCAGTTGATCCTGTACGTTCGCGCGTTCTGTTCCGCGCCGCGTGGGAAACGGCGAAGAAATCAGATGCCGCGGATTTCGAAGAATCACAAAAGGCGAACCAAACTTTGGCTGCCGATCGCTTCATCGAAGCTCGCAACGAGGTGCTTCGAGCAGTCGCTTTACGTGACCACAAGCTGTTCGAGTCACTGGCAGCTGAATTCGCGTCTTCGGACCATGAGTCGCAGGATCGTTCTCAGACTGGTAATAAGGCAGGTACAGATCCGTGGCATTCAGTTTCAACCGGGGGGCGACGCAGGCTGGACCTTGCCAGTACTCTGCTTGCCGAAGGTGAGGCCGAAAGCGCGGCTCAGGTTGCACAACCTGTCCTGTCGGAAGGCACGAGTGCAGACCTAGTCGCTTTTATTATCGCTTTAAGATCGAAAAATGCTGCCGCCGCAGATTCAATGCTCGGTCAATTGGTCGCAATTACGGCAAGGGATCCGTCTACAGACGCAAACTCAGTATTGTTGTTAACTGCTCCGCTGGTTTCTCCGAGCTTGCTTGTTGTGGTGGACGCAAACGGTTCGACAGCGTTCAGATCGCTGACGTCCATTGCCCTTTCGTCCACAGCTCAGAGCGCAATTCCGGCAGACTTACAAAGCGCGATTCTGTCGACGTCAGCCGAGATTCTATTGCAGAGGTCATCGCAGGTGCTAACCGATGGCGGAGGGAGAGCCACAGTCGCCTATTTTTTCGCGATCTCCCGGCTTATGCCGCTTTTCGATTCCGTCGCTGCTCAATTTTCACCGGCGCTGCAAGCCAGGAAGACAGAATTAGAGGCTTCCGTTCAGGATAATGTCAAGGGAATGCTGACGTCACAGGCCGGCCTGACTTCAATGGCAGCGCAACAGGGAGACCCCTTAAAAGGTCAGGTCGATCAACTGGCACATGCAGGCGATTCCACGACGCGAGATCGGATTGCGCTCGGCATCATTAAATCGGCAGTACGAAATAGATTCTGGGATCGCGCCCGACGAACGACAACGGAAATCAGTGACCCATTGCTGCGTCGCGCTTCGATCTCGTTTATCACGATCAGTGAAATTGGTGACATTCTGCGTGCCTATCATGACGACAAAGAGAGCGATTACGAACATGTTTTGAGATACCTGCAGAATAGTGGAGCACCATCGTTTGCGTTGGCGTGGGGATACGCGCAGACTTCTGAGATAGCGGCCAGGAAAAGCGGTGCTCGTCGTGCTGTCTCGCTTATCGACGAGGGAGAGACATTGGCCGCACAGGCCCCGGCAGGAACAAGGGAACAGTTGTTGGCATATGAAGCACTTACACTGGCAGCCCTCAAGTTTAATAAAAGCAGAGTGAACACCCTGTTGCGCGAAACCGTGCGAACCGCTAATTCGATTGTAGATCTTCGCGGGGACGAAGAAGAGTTGGATCTGATGAACGACGGCAATGCTTCGACGAACGAGAAGCTTTCCGTTGACATATCTTCGATTCAACTTGACACCGTATTCTCGAAAGTTGCGCGACTCGATTTCGAGGAAGCCGCAACGCAGGCACGGGCGCTTGAGAGACCAATTCCCCGCTTACTGAGTTTGAATGCTGTCGCCAAAACCGTTCTGGCGCCTTAACAATGAGACAATTCCTTACCTTTTCGAGACATTCGTTTGGCGTTAAGAACCGCTCACCGTGGTCCAGCATGCTGGTCCATGTTTTTCATAAATTCGACGAGAACGATCTATTCACTTCCGCTGCGGCGATGAGCTATTTCGGTCTGCTTACGCTGTTTCCGGCACTATTGCTGCTGCTTGCAGTCAGCAATCGCACCTCGACAGGCGCCGAAATGCTCTCGCAGATAATGCAGGCGTATCCCGGGTCCCGGGAATTCCTGCGCGCAACGATTAGATCGCTTGCGGGGGTCGGTCCCGGCGTCTTGATAACCTGTATTACGGTTGTGTTGTGGGCCGGTTCATGGGTGTTTGCCGTCATCGAACGTGCCGTAAATCGTATTTGGGGAACAAAGCCAAGAAAATTTCTGCATGGCAGGTTCTTGACTGTTGGGATGATCTTTGCGGCAGGCATGGTTTTGCTTCTTTCGGTTTTTGCGACCTCGATCCTGGTAACTCTGCAGCATTACGTTGGAATGTTGCCGCTCCGCGTTCTGGAGCGATTTAGTTGGCTGATGATCCTTGGCAGCGCCTTCTGGCAATTGGTCTTTCTGCTGTCCAGCATGCTGGTAACGTTCACAATGTTTGTCCTGGTTTATAAGTTCATGCCGAACACCTCGGTCCAGCTCCGAGATACTATTCCAGGCGCTGTGCTTGCCGGTATTCTGTGGGAATTAGCAAAGTATGTTTTTGCGTTGAGTCTGCATTATTTTCACTACGATCAGATCTACGGTTCCGTGGGCGCCGTGGTTGCCGTGCTGACATGGGGATATGTATCGAGCTTGATTCTTTTGTTTGGGGCTCAATTGACCGAAGTTTTTCACCGAGAACATATGGGGGAGCCGGTTGTAAAGGCTGGGGGAATGGGGAAGGTAGAAAGGGGAAAGGAAGAAGGTCTGGTGGTCGAGCAAGGAGGCTAAATCACACAATGTAACATTGGCGGGGCGAAGGATTAGCCGTGGAATGACTTGAGATAATACGCGAATAAGCAGTAATTGAACCGATACGGTTTTGATCGGGATTCTGATCGTGAACCGGGATTTGGCACTGACATCTAACATCCAGCATCTAACATTTGTGCTTATCACAGAATTCGATTATGAATTGCCGCCGGAACTGATTGCGCAGCATCCGCTGGCATCGCGCGATGCATCGCGCATGCTTGTTGTCGATCGTAGCACTGGGCAATTGCAAGACCTCGACTTTTCGAGTTTGCCTTCATACTTGAGGCCAGGCGATGTCCTTGTCCTGAACAACACAAGGGTGCTTCCGGCGAGATTGATCGGGCGGCGAGAAGGTTCAAGTGGTCGGGTCGAGATTTTCCTTGTAAATCAAACCGCTCCCGGGATATGGGAAGCTCTTTCGCGGCCCGCCAGAAGGCTGCAAAAGGGAGCGAGGGTGATTTTTGACAATGGCAGGATGACGGCTACGGTGCTTGAAGTCCTCGACGACGGACACCGGCTGGTAGGCTTTGAAACCGACGGCTCGTTTGACGAAGTGATCGACGAAATCGGACGCCCTCCGCTTCCACCATATATTAAACGCGACGAACAGCTAACGGGGGAAGATCGCGACAGATATCAAACTGTATTCGCTCGTTTTCGTGGAGCAATTGCCGCGCCGACGGCCGGTCTCCACTTCACACCGGAACTTCTGCAAAAAGTTAAGGCTGAAGGTGCGACCATTGCTGAGATTACACTGCATGTTGGGTATGGTACGTTCGAGCCCGTCAGGGTAAAGGACCTGAGCGAACACTCGGTAGGAGCCGAGCGATTCGAAATTTCGCCGGAGGCGGCAGAAATTATTAATGCGGGAAGACGCGAAGGCGGTAGAATAGTAGCGGTGGGCACAACCACAACGAGGGCGCTAGAATCCGCAGCGAGCGAAAAGGGCACTTTAAAGCCGGGCTCTGGGATGACGGGCCTGACAATTACCCCCGGATATCGATTCCGGGCCGTAAATGCCATGCTGACAAATTTCCATCTGCCGCAGTCGTCTCTGTTAGTGCTGGTGGCATCATTCGCGGGATATAATCTGACAATGAACGCGTATCAACATGCTGTAAACTCAAAATATCGCTTTTACAGTTATGGGGATTGCATGTTAATAATTTAGCAGTAGTTGAGGCCCGCTGCCTGAGCATATGAATATGCTTCGGATCGGGTGAGTTGCAATGGCGGTTCTAAAGAAATTTCGTTCGCGATGGTGGTCACCGGGAGATGGCGGTGAGGAAATACTCAACGCCCAGCCGAAGGTACAACGTTCGCCCAGGAACGATACGCTTTATGACATTCGACCACTGACCCTCTCACACCTGGACGAGTGTTGGAGACTGGACCTGCGATGCTTTGTCGATGGAGAAGCATACAGTCGCGAGACATTCGAGTATCTTTTGACCTCGGCTGAATCAGTGTCTTACAGGGCGGTAACGCCTGGCGGGATAATGGCAGGCTTTATTGTAGGACTGGTTGAACCTGACCATACAGGACATGTAACAACCCTGGGGGTCGCCCCGGAGCACCGGCGCAGAGGAATTGCACAGCGAATGATGCAAAGGGTCGAAGAGGGCTTTCACCGGCGCGGCGTTCGAATGGTCCGGTTGGAGGTCCGAAGCGTCAATGACGGCGCGCAAACTTTGTACCGAAATCTGGGATATGTGGTCACTCAACGTCTTCCGCGATATTATTCGAACGGTGGAGATGGTCTTTTGATGGTGAAATCACTGATCTGAGAACCTCAGCCCAAATACACGAATGCCCATTGTTTCGACAAACAATGGGCATTCGAATCGTAGAGATAAGAGTTCAACTTCGTCTTAATTCTGTCAGGACCAGTTTGGCGACTGCTTTCAAGGTGTCAAACACACCCACGCCTGTGGCGGCAATCGCTTCGAGAACGGGCTCGCCCTTTTTTTGAAGCTCCGAGGTTAAGTCCTCGATGGGGATAACATTCGGCAGGTCTCTCTTATTCAACTGCAAAACGTATGGGATGCTCATCAAATCGTATCCCTGTGATTTCAGATTCTCCTCAAGATTATAAAGAGATTCAATATTTGCGTCCATTCGCTCTTCCTGCGAATCGGCGACAAATACGACGCCATCAACACCCTTTAAAATCAGTTTACGAGAGGCATCATAAAAGACCTGTCCGGGAACCGTGTAAAGATGAAACCGGGTTTTAAAGCCTCTGACAGTGCCGAGTTCGAGTGGCATGAAATCAAAGAACAGCGTGCGGTCCGTTTCTGTCGCAAGACTGATCAACTTGCCCTTTGAGGCCGGCGCAGTGGAATCAAAAATATACTGAAGGTTCGTCGTTTTACCGCACAGTCCTGGACCGTAGTAGACGATCTTGCAGTTAATCTCTCTGGATGCGTAATTAATAAATGTCATAGCAGGGTATTTATGAAGAATTTACCGGGAGGCGCCGAAGGAAGAGGAATAAGTCATTTAAACAAACTGTCGATGTCTTCGTCAGTTATCTCAGCGAAGAGCGAATCGACGCCATCGCGCCTGTTCGTCTCACGAAGAACATCGTCAAATATCCTCGCCAGTTCCTGCGTAACTTGTTTAACCCTAAGCTTTACGAGCCCAAGGCTTGAACGTTCGTCGAACACGACAACCAACAGAAGTCGGCCGATTACACAAATATGGATGCTTTCGCGCTCGCCCTCGTGGGACAGAGTAGGAAATTCCTTCTCTCCAATAAGCTGCGCCATGCCTCCGGTTGCGGCGACGTTCCCAGCCGCAAGCGACGCCAAACTAGTGGTATCGAGATTTCCGACCTCTCCATGAACGGCGATTTGCTGGCCGTCCTTATCGACCAGGAAAGCGACCCGCGCGGAAGAATCCAGTCGCAGCTTTGCCAAAACAGCTTTGATCTGATGATACTGCTGTTCGCGAATTACGATGGGAGAATCTGCCATTAGAAAAGCTTTCTTCTGGGTAAAAGCGGGCAGGGCGGGAAGTTGTGACTTATCGACAGCTTATAGCCCACTAAACCTTAGTTGAACCTATTTGTAGAGTTACAGCGAAGTCTGGAGAACGCCCCGTCAACCTGGTCCACCGACAGTGTCGGGGATAAGGGGCGGGTCCGTTTAAGAATGTAACACACGGTTGGGACTACTTCAAGTGTTTTTCTTTGTTAATCATATCCGGTGTTTACCGACGATAATAGTACCAAAAAGCCGCAGATGCTGCTCATTCATTGATTTAGACCGCTATATATGGTATTCTCTAACAGTTCCAGCGGCCGCTAATTATTCCTCGGCGGCCCCTTATGCAATTCCGGGGGCTTCGGATGAGCGATCCTATTATGAAGGGTGAAAAACGTTCTGCCTCGCGCCCTGTCTCGCGTCGGTCCGCTGCTGCCTCGAAGCAACGTGGGCCGGCGGCTTCCAGAAATTCTGAGCCAAAATCGCTGAGCAGTCGCGCTGCTGCCAAGAAAGCACCGCCGCGAAAGGCTCAAAAGGCGGCGGCGCCAAAGGAAAAGGCTAAAGCGGCAAAGAAGGTTGTTTCGAAAAGCACAACCAGAAAAAAAATTACTGCGAAGGTTCGCGAGGTGGAGAAGCCGCAACCTGCAGCCCGCAAGCGACCAATCGTACCCAAACCAAAGCCTGTCTCAGTTGCCACAAAGAAGCGCTCATCTGTTGCTTCCAAGCCGGTTGCTGCCAAGCCGATACAACCAAAGAAAAGCGTGACCAAGGCTCCGCTCGCGAAGCAAGCTCAACGGCAGGTTGCACCTGTACAACCGCCGGCGCGTGCTCATAATTTCGATGAGTCGGCAGCACTTCACGCATTTGAACGGGCGTATAAGGAATTTTCATCGGGCCATTTTCTCGAAGCACGAGACCTTTTTCGTTCGTTACTGGAAAAGGGTCCGGGTGGTTCGGATGTGGTTGCGCGGACAAGAACGTATCTTGCGATCACCGAAAGTCGATTAAAAGCTGATTTCTCATTGCCAAAGGATGCGGATTCACTTTACGACCGGGGCGTCCTCGAGCTTAACCGTGGCCGGTTTGTTGCCGCCCAGGAAATGTTTGAACAAGCTTTGAGCTTCGAACCCCAGGGGGCCCACATTCACTACGGTCTTGCCGCGGCAAGAGCGCGACTCGGCGCCGTGGATCAGGCGTTGGGCTCATTAGTAAAAGCAATAGATCTTCAACCTAATTTACGTCTTCGTGCGCAGCATGATATCGACCTAACCCCCCTTAGAAACGAACCCGATTTTGACCGCCTGGTATTCACGCAACGCTAAGAATTTGATCGCCTCATTCCCTCTTTTCGGCCGTGCCTTGCCTGAAATATGTCGGCATGGCAGTGTTATAACTTCGAACGTCGCCAATCAAGTTTCCCCTGAAAGGACAGGTAAGATTTGTTAACTTTCGATGGGAATCGGGGCTTCAAAGTGGTCTCGATTGGTGGTGGAACCGGTCTTTCGACCCTTTTGGCCGGTTTGAAGAAGTACGTCGGCAGCAACAACGCGTCAGATCCATGGCTGGAGAGCCTTTCAGCGATTGTGACGGTTACCGACGATGGCGGCAGTTCGGGCCGACTGCGAGATGAACTTCAAATCCTTCCGCCCGGCGATATTCGCAATTGTATGGTTGCGCTATCGGAAGATTCCACCCTTTTATCCCGCCTGTTCCAGTATAGATTCCGTGGGTCGGGCGAGCTGGGCGGACACAGTTTTGGTAACCTGTTTCTGGCGGCACTAACCGAGGTCACAGGAGACTTTGTCGAAGCCGTTCGCCTTTCGACCGAGATTCTGGCTAGTAAAGGCCGCATTTTCCCCGCTACACTCAACGATGTGAGACTTGTTGCGGAGCTCGAAGATGGCTCGATTGTCCGCGGCGAGACCCAAATCACTGCTTCGCGAACACCAATCAAACACCTTCAGTTGGAACCCGAACATTGTCTGCCGTTGCCCGAGACGCTGGCGGCGATCCGCAACGCAGACGCTATAACGATTGGGCCAGGCTCGTTGTTTACGAGCCTCCTTCCAAATCTTCTGGTCGCACGAGTGGCCGACGTAATCGCGTCAAGCAGCGCAACGAAGATATTTATCTGCAATTTAATGACACAACCGGGCGAAACGGACGGATTCACAGCGCGTCAACACCTTGAGACCACGAAGAAATATGCTGGTCTCATCAAGTTTGATTATATTCTGGTGAATAACCGGCCAATTTCAGAGGAACAGGCAACGTTGTACGGCGCGGATGGTTCTTTTCAGATTGGACTAACGCCACACTCGCTGGAGGATGGCGTCGGGGGTGAAACTGAGATAGTCCGGGCGGACCTGCTGGACGAAGGGGACAAGGTACGGCACAATTCGGAAAAATTGGCCCGTGTTGTTATTGCCTGCTGTGAACACGCGCGGGATGGAGCTTGAAACGCCAGGGTTTGGAATAATGCAAAACGGAAAAGAAGTTGGCGGACGGCCAGGAGCGCCATTGGACATCCTTATACTTGCCGCTGGCCTTGGCACGAGAATGCGCTCGAACACTGCAAAGGTTCTGCATAAGCTTGATGGCAAAGCGTTGATTCAGCATGTGACCCTCGAAGCCTCAAAGCTAAACCCGAGGAATATATATGTGGTGGTCGGTCACCAGGCGAGCGATGTTGAGGCGACTTTAAAAGAAGAGATCTCACTTGGATCAGTTAAGTTTGTTAATCAGCGATCTCAAAGGGGTACCGGTGACGCCGTTATTAGCGCGAAGGACGTATTGTCGCGGGCGGATTCGACATTGCTGGTCCTGTCAGGGGACGTACCGCTGATTCAGGCCGAAACGCTTGAAGCTTTGGTTAGTCGACACACCGACGACGGCAAACGAACCGCTGCCTGTACAATACTTTCGATTGAACTCGGCGATCCAACAGGCTATGGACGATTGATTAGAAATGATGCCGGAGGCTTCGATAAAATTGTCGAGCACAAAGACGCGACTCCGGAACAACGGGGCATTAAAGAGGTCAATTCGGGCATTTATTGCTTTGAAACCAGTCTTCTTTTCCCAGCGTTGGAGATGGTCGAACCGAAGAATGCACAGGGAGAGTTTTATTTGACTGACGTGCCCGGCATCCTCCGCGGAAACAATGATGAGGTCAGGATCTTTTGCCATGACGATGCGGTCGAAGTATCCGGGATAAACACGCGAGTTGAGCTGGCAAATTTTGAAGCGATTGTTCGCGACAGAACCAGACGGCGGTTAATGCTTGAGGCAGGTGTCACGTTTATCGACCCTGAGCATACATACGTCAGTTCGTCGGCGCAGATTGGACGCGACTGCATTCTATACCCGGGCGTTTATATCGAAGGTGAAAGCAGGATTGGTTCCGGCTGCGAGATTCGATCGGGCTCAAGGATCACTAACTCCAGTATCGGCGATAACGTTGTAATCAAGGATCATTCCCTGATTATCGATAGCACGATTGGCGACGGCTGCTCGGTGGGGCCGTTCGCGCATTTGCGAATGAACGCCTCGATCGAAGCTGGAGCGGCGGTAGGAAACTTTGTCGAACTCAAGAAGTCAAAGCTGGGACGCGGCTCGAAGGCCATGCATCTCTCCTACCTGGGGGACGCGACAATCGGCGAAAAGACCAATATTGGCGCCGGTACGATCACTTGCAACTACGACGGGAAAAACAAACACGAGACATTCATCGAAAATGGCGTCAAAATCGGATCGGATACGATGCTGGTCGCCCCGGTGAGGGTGGGCGCAGGCGCGGTTACCGCCGCCGGCTCGGTCGTCACAAAGGACGTGCCACCTGGAACACTAGTCGCTGGAGTTCCGGCAAAAGTTAAAAAACAACTTATTCCTGCGCAGGAGCCAGAGCGGCGATGAACCGGCGGTTTTTGGTTTCATTTGGACGCACGCTGTAGCATCTACTTACTTTCAGGAAATCAAAGGGAATCTATTATGTGTGGCATTGTTGGCTATGTAGGGAATAAGCAGGTGGTTCCTGTAATACTCGACGGACTGCGAAAGCTTGAATATCGTGGTTACGATTCTGCCGGGATAGCAGTGGTGGATGAGGGGCATCATCTGGAAATTCGTCGAGCCGAGGGCAAGCTGAGGAATCTTGAAGAATCGATTCGTCTTCAACCACTGGATGGTACCTACGGCATCGGACATACGCGATGGGCCACTCATGGCCGGCCGACAGAGGAGAACGCTCATCCACACAGGGATTGCACAGGACGGATTATCGTCGTCCATAACGGGATTATCGAAAACTATCTGCAGCTGAAAGAGAGGCTTCGTCTTGGCGACCATCGTTTTGTAACAGAGACTGATACGGAGGTCGTTGCACACCTGATTGAAGAGTACCTGAAGGATGGGCGTGGCTTCGAAGAAGCTGTGCGCAAGGCAATTCAAGACCTTCGTGGGATATTTGCGCTTTCGATTATCAGTGCCGATGAACTCGACACCGTGATAGCTGTACGCCAGGGGCCGCCTGTTGTTATCGGGCTGGGAGATGGCGAATATTTCGTCGCCTCGGATATACCACCGATTTTGCAGCATACCCGCGACATCTTTTTCCTGGGCGACGGTGAGATCGCTGTGTTGACAAAGGATTCCGTGCGCGTGACCGACTTTTACGGGAGCCCTGTCAAGCCGCAGCAACAACGGATCACATGGGATCCGATCATGGCGGAAAAGGGCGGCTTTAAACACTTCATGCTCAAAGAGATTTATGAGCAGCCGCGCGCGATAAGGGATACGGTTCAAGGCCGAATCTCGCTGGACACGGGCCGTGTTTACCTGGATGAGATGAATATTACGGAGAGCGAATTCAAACGCATTACGTCAATTAAGATCGCTGCATGCGGAACTTCCTGGCACGCGGGACTTGCCGGGAAATACATGATCGAACAGCTGGCAAGGGTTCCGGTAGAGGTTGATTATGCATCGGAGTTTCGTTATCGCGATCCGGTTTTGGACGCAAACACCCTTTTGCTAGTGATTTCGCAATCCGGAGAGACCGCTGACACAATTGCAGCACTGCGTGAAGCCAGCGAACGTGGATCAAAGGTTCTTGCGGTCTGCAACGTCCAGGGTTCAATGATTATGCGGGAAGCGGACGGGACAATTTTGACGCATGCGGGGCCAGAAATCGGGGTGGCTTCGACGAAGGCATTTACATCGCAGATGATTGCGCTGTACCTGTTCGGGCTTTACTTAGGACAGGTGCGTGGCGTCCTGGGTGCGGAAAAAGCAAAGCATCACGCTCAGCAACTGGCCGAACTTCCCGTAAAGATCGAACATCTTCTGAATGGCTCGGATGAGATTGAGGAACTGGCCAAAGAGTTTTTCAGGTCCACTGACTTTTTGTATCTCGGGCGTGGAATAAACTTCCCTGTAGCACTTGAAGGCGCGTTAAAACTAAAGGAAATTTCTTATATACACGCTGAGGGGTATCCGGCGGGGGAAATGAAACATGGCCCTAACGCGCTGATCGATGAACGCCTTCCAATCGTAGTGATAAACACCAGGGAAGAGGGCAACAAGGCATCTGAACTTCGATACGAAAAAACACATTCCAACATTGTCGAGGTTAAGGCGCGAGAAGGGGTTGTCATTTCAGTTCTGACGGAAGGCGATGTGATTTCTTCATCGGTGTCCGATCATATCATCGAAATTCCAGATTCGAGCGACCTCCTATCGCCGATCCTGTCGATTATTCCCTTGCAACTTCTTGCGTACCACATCGCGGTCAGGCGTGGATGCGATGTTGACCAGCCCAGGAATCTGGCAAAGAGCGTTACAGTAGAATGAGCTGTGTTTTGATGAGCACGTTACAAGTTGCAGAAAACAGTTCACCCGAATATGAAGTTAGGCCGAACGTGAGAGACGCACGACGAGATTGGATCGCCGTCATCGTTCTGGTGCTGGCGCCGCTGGTCGTTTACGGATCAGCACGAATATTTCCCGAGTTGGTTGAAAGATTCTACAGCCGCGGCGTATACCCATACATTGGAAGGTCAATTGGAAGTGTAAGTGGGTTACTTCCCTTCTCGCTTGCTGAGCTTGGGTTGTTATGCTTGTTGGCGCTAACGCCTGTCTTCGTATTTTGGTACATCAAATCTGTCAGGCGTCGCGCAGAGTCATGGAGTGTTCGCGCTGGTGTGCTTTTGCGGCGAAGTCTGTGTGCTCTGGGAATACTTGCATTAGTCTTTCAATTGATGTGGGGGCTTAATTACGGGCGTCTGCCGCTTGCTTCTACTCTTGCATTCGATCGTTCGCGGCCTGACGCGGCGGAACTCGAGCATATAGCGCACGAGATCGTTGACCAAACAAATAGGTACTATCACGTCGTTCATAACGACGATCCGTCGAAGGGTGGATCCTTTGACGATCAGGCGGCGCTTGAAAAAAGTATAGAAGAGTCATACTCGAAGAATCGGTTGTTGCCATGGCCCGCATCACTTGGGGGGTTTGCATCACCCAAACCTGTCCTGCTGCATGACTTGATGGCGCGATTCGGGATTGCCGGAATGTATTCACCGTTTACCGGTGAACCAAATTACATCGAAACCATTCCCGGTTTCGACCTCCCATCGACGATGGCTCATGAAATGGCACACGCACGTGGGTTTGCCAGGGAAGACGAAGCAGACTTCGTCTCTTTTGTTATTTGCACAAGCTCTTCGGATCCGCGACTTAAATACTCAGGGTACTTATCCGGTCTTCGAGTTCTTTCGCAACTTGCCGGATCTGATCCGCAGCGCTATCGCGAGCTTGCGAAATTGCTCGAGGATGGACCAAAGCGAGATTTGAAAGCTCGTTATGAATTCTGGGCCAGGTATAGCGGGAAAACGTCGTATCTCGGTAATCGGGTAAATGACTTTTATTTAAAAGCAAATGGCATAAAGAGCGGCGTTAAAAACTATGACGAGGTTTCAGCTTTAATCATAGGCTATTTCAGGCGGTTCAAAGGCACTTCACCACAGGAAGAGGACTATGCCCGTGTCATTGTAACGAGTTAATGATCCGGATTGGTGAGAACCCGAGATGGTCCCCAGGCCAGAGAACACTGATGCGTTATCTTCCAACTCTTGTCGTGATCCTGGTCCCCTCGCGCATACGCATTTGCCATTTGGTTCGCGGCAGTTCGTCTTCATCAAACAGTTCGACGGCGTCCTTTAGCGTCTCTCCACCGGCCTGTTTCATCTTCAAGTAAAGCAACGCCGTCAAGATCGCGCTGAAACCAGCAAAAAGAATACTGATAGGCAAGAATAGGATTTGATAGCTGATTCCGATGAGACTCGCCTTCATTCCGGCGGGGTTAAATGCCTTGATAACAGAACTAACGACAAAGACCAGCACTGCTGAAACTATGATGGGGACGACGAACTGAAGAAAAAGTATCAGCGTCAGATTTTGCGCGTCTCAGCGCCGCACGTCCACTGATATCTTCCATCATCAGCACAGGCGTTACGAGAGAATAGTTAACAAGTACAAACAACCCCGGAATCACACAGAGCACCAATCCGCCGAGCGTCATCACATTAAACAACATGGTAGTTGGAAAAAACTTTTTCGCGCGCTTTCGCAAGGCGAGAAACGCGGGCCGCACGCTCAGTGGTCGAAGGGGCGCGGAAAATAGTTGGGTCACGAGTCGCGTGATTACGCCAATCAATACTGCCACGGAGAAAAAGGAAACGCCCAGATTCACCAGACCTATTACGCTCTTTAAAATAAAAGCAGGAATCCTGGGTATGTAATCATGACTTAAAAAATAATTATTTGTCAGGCTTATTACGGTAACGGCGATAATGGGCAAATAAACAAGAGCCGACACACCGACAAAAACAGGCAGGTGTTCGGCATAGATCGTCATGGCTCGGCGAATGAGTGAAAATCCACCTTCGGAATACGCCTTCAATTCGCTTGCAAAGCCCGCTGCGGTTGCAGGCCTATCGTTTGGATTCTTTGCAAGCGCAGACATCAGTACGGCTGCGACCCGCTTTGGAACTCGTTTACGGTCAAGCGCAGGGGGCTCTAATTCAATGTGCCCTTTTATCACCGAAGCCAGATCGCCCTGAAACGGTGTCTTTCCAGCCAGCATCTGGTATGCAATCACACCGAGACTATAGATGTCAGAACGGGAATCTGAATGTTCACCTTTGCACTGTTCGGGAGACATATATAAAGGGGTACCAAGGATGGAACCTACACGGGTCAAGCCGCTCATCGAAGACACGGACGCGCTGTTGTCTCCTGTGATCGGGTCGGTCGTCATTTTACGCGTTCCAATCACGTCTTCTACAGAACCGCCGTTCATCAGAAGAGTACCGGGCTCATCAATATTTGTGGTCACCGGCGCCGAAAGAATTCTGGTACCTGCCTCTTGCAATTCAGCGCTCTTAAGTCCGGAATCGAGCCCCTGAAGTATTGTCGGCGATTCCTGAGACCTAAAGGGTTCTTTGGATTTCGAAGGAGATAAAGATGTCGAAGAAGTAGGATTGCTCTTTGACGTTCCTGTTGAGGATTCCGAAAGCGGGCTGTCTGGATTTGCATCACAGAGCTTTGCGATTCCGAAATCCAGTACTTTAACGGTGTATCCCCCGCTGCAATTTGGCTCTAACCAGATATTGTCCGGCTTGAGATCACGGTGGACGATTCCATTCCGGTGAGCTTCATCCACTGCCGAGCAGGTCTGCTCAAGAATATCCGTCACCCAGGATAAAGGCAGTTCCAGCTCTTCGCATATCACCTCGGCGAGTGTGCACCCATCAAGATACTCCATGACGAGGTAAGCTACGCGGTCTTTACCAATGAGTGCGAAGCCAAAGTCGGTGACGTCGACAACATTGGGATGTCGCATCCTGCCCGCAGCACGAGCTTCACGGCGAAACCGTTCGACGAACTCTTCATTTTTCATGAACTCGGGTGCGATGACTTTAACAGCCACAGGACGCTCGGTCCCGAGGTGAGTGGCAAGATACACTGCGCCCATTCCGCCCTTGCCGAGTTCGGTCTCGATTTGATATTTATCGTCGAGAATCTGGCCGATTAAGTTTGCTAACATATTAGAACTTCATGCCGTCGATGAAAAACTTAGGCCAAGGGTAACGATCTTTTGCAACAACTGTTTGTATGGGAGCCCAGAGTGGTCCGCCGCCTCTGAAAAGTCCTCCCCGTAGGAAATATTCGGGTTAGGATTTGCCTCGAGCAGATAGATTCGCCCGTCATCAGTTAAACGGTAATCAAGTCGTGCATAACCACTTAACCCAAGAAGCCGGTATATCCGTTTTGACAAGTGACTGATCCGTTTCCCCGTGTCAGGTGGTAGATTCGCCGACTCGGTCGCCACGCCTACCCGTTGCTGATAATCATAGTCCCATTTGAGCTTTCCTGTTGCAATATTCGCGGCGCCTTCGGGTAATTTTTTGATCAGCAGTTCCCAGGGTGTAAAGGTTTGAAGCCGCTGATTTCCCACGACCCCTATATAGATTTCGCGCCCTGCAATGTATTGCTCGGCAATCGCATGTGTTTTTACCACACGGTGAATAAACTGGACCCGCTCGGTCAGTTTTGCATCATCGTAAACAATCGAGGCTTGCGAAATGCCGACAGATCCTTCTTCGCTGATCGATTTTACGAGCAAAGGAAAATCCAGTTGGCTGGGACGCCGAACCTTGCGGTTCAACGGGAAAACCTGGAACTTAGGGACCAGTATTCGATGGTATGCGAGAATCTTTTTTGAGAGCGCCTTATCATGAGCGAGGGTCAGCCCTCGCGGATTGCAACCTGTGTACGGCTGTCTTTCCAATTCGAGATAGCTGACAACATGCTGGTCGTACAGCGAGTAGCCATGAAACTCTTCAAGCAGGTTGAAGGTGATCTGCGGCCTGTATTCTTCGATGGCTCTGTGTATCACTCCTAAATCCGAATGAACGCCAATCAACTTTATTTGATGACCCATTTCACCGAGGGTGGTGGCAACGTCATATTCAGCTTTCCACGGGGCGATCTCCTCGTCTGTTAACCCCTCAGTTGTTTCCGGGGGGACAAGACCCTCGTGGACGAGAATCATTATCCTAAGGCTGTTCCTGGTGACGAACGTCATAAAGCAATTCGATGATAGCCGGAATGAACCACGTTCATAGTTTGAACCGTCAAGGCTATCAATACCATCCTTTTCGTTTGCGCCTGAGGAAGACTCAGCCGCAACTTTAGTTTTTTACAACGTTCGATCATGTCCTGAAGCAGATGGTTGATCGTGTATTGATGAACTCCGGTGCCTTCGGCCACTGCACTGCACAGGTCCGCCCTCTGTGCTCGAAGAAAACTTGCAGCAGGTGGACGGATTACATATCGACTGTCGTGTGAAAAGATGTTCAATAGGTCCTTATCGTAATCCGCCGGCCATTCAAAAGAATAATACGCTCTTTTACGGTCGTAATGTTCGCGCAAGGTAACACTGGACTGAGAAAGCGGTTCAACCTTGACCCGAAGTTTGTTCTTTGGGGTTTGTCCAGATATCTCAGCCATGATCTCGTCGATATATTGAAGCTTTCTCAGGACCGGCCACCCCTGATAACGTCGTCGCCATGGAGATCCTGGCGTCAGCCATACGGCAAAGGTCTCAGCGAAATCCTCTGCCGGATGCGCCTGGGCATACCAGGATGCAAGATGCAATACAAAATTTCGACTGTTCGGGCGCGGCTTATATGATTCCGGGTAAGGTGCGGAAAAGGAACCGAACAGATCTCGCCAGCGTCGTTTGAAGTGCAGGCGAAAGGCATTGTCCAATGCATGACCGGCCTCGTGACGCAGGATTCGCATGCATTCAATATCAGTGCCGCCCTCGACTTCGAGCATCTGACGCCGTTCAAGTTTGATCAATCTTGGGTGCGCCATATAGAACGGAATGGCAATGCCCGGAACACCGTCAGGGGTGAACCATTCTTCAGATAGCCAGACATGTGGACGAAACCCTATCCCCCGGACCTCCAGCTCCCCGTAAAGTCGTTCAACTCTGTCTTCCAGGCGCGTGCCGGCGATTCGAATAGGCAAATCGCGGAGCCTTACGTCGAGGAGTTCGTCGTCAGTTAAGAGGTGCCATTTTCGCCCGAGCATTTACGGTATTATTTCTCTGCTTTTGCTGAGATATTTTGGAACTGACCTACACGCGAGGTGTTAAAATGGAATACACTGTTGATGTTCTCAGGTTCGGTTGATTAGGTCAACCTGATTGCCATCGGTCCTTGCAGGAAAGCCCTTGTGTGGAGGCGGGTAACAGCGATATTCTTCGTCCGTCTTGTTTTCTCAGCCTTACTCGAATTTCGCAAAGCTTTTCTCGGCAATTTCGATGAGTTCGACCAATCCAATGACCGAATGGTCGGCGGTTATTGCAGGTATCCGAAATGCTAAAAATCCTCCGCTCGACACCAGCGATGGTGTTCCTTACGCTGTTTTCGATTGCCATCACTCAGCCGAATTTTGCACAGACACCAAAGCCTCCGACTGCCCGAATTTCCGGCCGCGTATTGGTTGACGGCAAGCCAGCTCCCGACGTGGCGGTAGTTCTGTATCCACAGGATGATTTTCGCTCACGTTCCGTTGCGCAGACTGCGACCGATGCCGATGGGCGTTATACATTTTTGCGACTGGCCCAAGGTCGATTCAGAGTTAGCGTCGCGGCTCCGATATTCGCGAACACTGAATCCTCCAGCAATGTTTATGGCCAGCAGGGAAAAATCGTACTGCTCGGGGAGGGTGAATCCGTATCAGATATCGATTTCGGTCTGGTTGCCGGTGCAGTCATAACTGGCCGGGTAACGGATGCCGAGGGAAGGCCCGTAATCGGCTTACCAATCGCAATCAGTGGGTCCGATCCGAAAACACCCTACTTTCAAGGAGGAGGAAACAACCCTTACATGTTTCGAACGGACGATCGAGGGATTTACAGGGTATATGGTATTCCATACGGCAAGTACATTGTCAGTGCGGGGCAGGGGGGACCAGGCGGTGTAGTAACCCTGGGTGGTGCAAATGCACCTGCCACTACCTATCATCCGAATGTTACGGATCGAGCGCGTGCCGAAGTAATCGATCTGTCATCCGGAGGGGAGTCGACCGGAGTTGACATCCAACTCGGCGTTCTGAGCCCGTCGTTCTCTGCCAGTGGCAGGTTTGTCGACGCCGACACCGGACAACCCGTTTCCGGCTCCGTTACACGATATATGACCTTTCGACAGGAACGTTCAACCTCGAACTCGTTGGAAAACGTTACGACCGATGTTAAAGGTCAGTTCAAATTCGATGGTCTTTCCCCGGGAGAGTACGGTGTTGTTTCAGAGAACAATTCCGGCTCTCAATCCTCAACCTATAGCGATTTGACGCGTTTCCAGATTGTCGATGCCGACGTCACAGATATTGAAGTCAAGATACACCAGGGCTCGACTTTAACCGGACAGGTGGTCTTTGAAAACTCTGCGGGCGTCAACGTCTCGACGCTGTTTAAAAATATGAATATTTATGCATTGCCGCAAAACCCGGGAGAGGCCTCACAGTATCAGTTGAGATTCTCGCGGGTCAATTCAGATGGTTCTTTTGTGCTGAGAGGTTTGCCTCCTGGAAACGTCATTTTTAACGTTGGACTTTCCGCACCGTTTAACGGTCCGGAGATCCTCCGCGTCGAACGTGAAGGCGTTTTACTACCAAAGCGGACTATTGAAGTAAATGCCGGCGAGGCGATAAACGGGCTCAGGATTGTAGTTTCCATAGGAACAGGTTCGGTGCGTGGAACTTTGACGGTCGGTGGACAGCCTTTACCGCCAGGTATGTTTACAAACGTACAGTTCAGACGACTTGCAACTCAATCGACTGTCAATACGGGGGCTTCTGGAATGCCCGATGCTCGCGGACATTTTCTGATTACCGGCCTTTCTTCAGGCGAGTACGAAATAATTGCAAATGCCGGATCTATGAGCCCGCAGTCTCAACCGCAACCTCCGCTGCAGGCGAAACAGGTGGTGTCCGTCGGCGAATCCGGTGAGTCACAAATCGTGCTCGACCTGAGACCACTCGAGCGGCGAGGAGCAAATTGATGCGGACCCTTAAATTGTATTCGCACGCTGCGAGTCCAGGGGCTTATTGTTCGCTCGCACCTGGTCGCACGGTTTTTTTCCTGGCCCTGCTGGTTTGTATTTTTGCTCGAATTTCTGCTCAAACTGTGACTAATAAAACCGCGGCCCCGGATCTCGCACGTTCTCCGGAAAGAGCTCCGATGGGCGCGTCGGAGGACCCTCCGCAAGGATCAATTTCGGGACACGTTATCGCAAGCGATGGGCAGCCCCTTGCACAGGCGAGAGTGTCAGTTATTCAGGTTGGCTCCTCAGGGCGTTCGGCGACGTCGACTTTGAGCCCGGATGGCGAGTTCAGGCGAGATAACCTGGTGCCGGGACTCTATTCGGTTACAGCATACCTCGCGGGTTACGTTAGCGAAACTGATGGCCAGTTGACGGATCGCGCAACATATTATCGGCCTGGCGATGTCGTCACTATTCGGATGACCAAAGGTTCCGTCATAACTGGAAAAGTGTCTGACGTGAACGGACAACCCTTGGTTTCCGTTCCTGTACGAGTGTTGAATGTTCGGAGTTTGGATGGAAAGTCGATCCCCAATTTGCAAGTCACTGAGCGCTACACAGACGACCGGGGAATCTACCGGATTTATGGCCTGAGGGAGGGAGTATATAAAGTCTCGGCCGGTGGGGCGGTTGGCTTTGGGTTTAGTGCCAGCGCTTTCGATCGGGATGTGCCGGTGTATCACCCTTCCTCAACCAGCGCCGGCGCTTCAGAGGTTATACTGCACTCCGGCGAAGAAATTGCAAACATTGATATTCGTTACCATTCGGAACGCGGTCACAGTATTTCCGGAAATGCAATTATACCCATGGATACTTCTAATCAGCCTTCATCCATCTCAGTTTCTCTGGTATCCATTCCCGACAGCACTCGGCTTTCAACTTTGTACTTGCCTGACAACCAGTCAGAGATCGGACAAACCTTCGAACTTTTGGGAGTTCCAGACGGCGAGTACTTTTTGACCGCATCGCGGTACTCGCCTTTAAATCCGGCTTCGACTTTTGCCAAAGTCACGGTCAAGGGGGCCGACATCCGGGGTCTGATACTGAAACTTTCCGCAATGGCCAGCATTGAGGGACGCCTTGTTGTTCAGCAGTCCGGTTCAGCGCAGTGTAGAACGCAGGGTACGCTGCCGCAGGAGTTCTTTGTTAGTTCAAACGCCGAGCGTAGCAGCACCGAAGAGCGAAAGACATTTCCGAACTTTGGTAATTCGGGTGCTGGCTTCCCGGATCCAAAGGGCGACTTTAAGGTTAACAATCTCTATTCGGGTACTTACCGCCTTCGACTGCGCTTTCCATCGGAGCAATGGTTCCTAAAGTCCGTGGAAGGTCGCCCGGCATCCGCTACAACAGGAGGAAAAAATGACAAGGCGATCGCGTCTGCCGGTGTCCCAACAGACAGTCTTGTACTTTCTGCCGGCGAACATAAAGCTGGAATCAGAATTACAGCAGCAGCAGGCGGTGGAACATTTCGCGGCAGAGTTGAACCGGAGTTAAAGGGCGGTGCCATTTCACACCGGATACTCGTTACGGCGGTCCCGGCAGATGTCGAAAAGCAAAAGGATGCTTTGCGGTTTGCCGAAACTTTTATGAGGCCGGACCACACTTTCGAACTGAAAAATCTTGCACCCGGAAACTACTTCATTGTTGCTCGGACTGTGTCCGAAGCCGTATTCGCAGATCCGAATCGCGACCCATCTTTCAATTCATCGAAGGACCGACTTGAACTAATCCGAATAGCAGCGGCGGCAAAGACCGCGTTCGAATTAAAGGAGTGTCAAACAACTTCGGATCTCGTTATACATCCATCACAGGCTCCAAAATAGTTCAATGACTTCGCGAAATGTCGATTCGGGACCTGCCGGAATCCTTTTTGCACAGGTCGATTTCAAACAGCGTGCCTGGAAAGTTTCCGTTCGAGCTGCTTCTCTAGATCGAGTGCCCAGGCGGTTCGCTCGAGCATCAGTTGTTGATGGAAATATCCCCTAACTGCTTCAGCCGCAGCGGTCGAGAGCAGTGACATGCCGTTATTGCCATCAGCGAGGAAGCGCAGGTTCTCGCTGAGAGGGGCATAGAGTCTGCTTTCCACATCGGCCGGATTGGTAGTCTTTTCCTCCAGAAATGCCCAGGTACGTCCTGGCAGCGCGGTTGCAGTCAAACCGAACCGATTCCCAAGGATATTAAACGCTGCCACAGTCCAGGCAACGATGTGTCCTCTTCTGGTTGGGTCGAGATAGTCAGGTTGCTCTTTCCTGACAAAATCAGCCAAACCTGTGTTGAAGAAATAGCAAGCGCCATCGTTGGAGCGGGCCGATATTTCCTTGAGCATTCCCAGTACCATCGACGGCGTCAGATGTTCGACTACCTCCATACACAGACCGGCATCAAACATCATAGGTGCCATCGACCCGATTGTACCCACGACGTACTGAGCAGATTTCGTTCGCTGATCAGTCGGCGGCGGAAATAATTCGACACCCCAGATGCGCCGGACATTATTCGGCAACAACCCTTCGAACTGCTCAAGCAGCCGGCCGGTACCGGTGCCTATGTCTACGACATTCTGAACCGACCGCCGGCAAAGAAAAATCGCTTCCGCCAGGCGTATAATTCCCACGCTGCGTGAACGCTCGTCCGCCGCGGACAGCTCCATCGCCCAGTATTCGGGACTGTATTCAACGATCTGCTTTCCCGCATCGATTTCTTGCAGGACCGTTGTATCGATATGCAGGATCCCGCATCCACTGCACGAGAAATACTCGAACCCAAGAATTTTCTCGTATGGGTTTGACAAGGACGCGCATACTGGGCAAATAGCCATCAGCACTCCTTCTGCATGATCAAGTACGATGCGGTCGATTATAGTTGGCGAGTTGATCGCTTGCAAAGACGATTAAACCTGTAAATCGTTCAGTACAGGCACGCTTCGTTGAGTATGGAACGAGCAATTCATCAACGGAGCTGTGATACGCCTACCTCCGCGGCTTATCTTCTACTTTCACCAAATTAGACTATGCAATCCGTCGTATGTTTAAATGCCGTGGTAAGATTCAACCATGGCTCACGAAAACATTTTA
>WNFR01001714.1_pt1 | contig 28926 bp, 29 predicted proteins | sample 5400221 | NCBI WGS metagenome assembly WNFR01 (sample SAMN13153357, study PRJNA577476) | soil metagenome | isolation source: 40 cm soil under Madrone tree | place: USA:California | collected 2016-06-14
ACGCAGGCCAAAGGCTCTGGGGTTGCCGATGTTGAGCGAGACGATCTCGTAGCCCTGGCGCTCGAGCTCGTGGGCACGCCGGGCGAGGCGCCCACGGATCTCATAACGCACATGTTTCAGGCTGTCGCTGGGGCGGATACTCGGTTCGGTCATCATGGGCGAAGAATAACAGCAGTCCCGCTCAGCTTCCCTCAAGGCAGCTCGCGCCAGCGGTGACACGCCACGCGGCGCACGTCCGGCAGCTCTTCCCAGGCGGGGATACGCTCCTCGCACACCGGGGCCGCGTGGGGACAGCGGGTGCGGTACACGCAGCCGCTCGGCGGCGACAGCGGTGACGGCGGCTCGCCGGCCCGCGCGCGTGCCAGGCGCGCCGGCTGAATGTCGGGGTCCGGGATGGGGACCGCGGTCAGCAGCTCCCGGGTGTAGGGATGCAGGGGCCGCGTGTACAGGTCCTGTGAGGGTGCGAGCTCCATCATGCGCCCGAGATACAGCACCAGTACGCGCTCGCACAGCCGCCTCACCAGCGCCAGGTTGTGGCTGACGAACAGCAGGCACATACCCGATTCGCGCTTGAGAGCCCCAAGCAGGGCCACGATCTGCTGCTGGGTCGGAATATCCAGCGCACTGACCGGCTCATCGCAAATGAGCAGACGAGGTTTGAGGATCATGGCGCGTGCGATGCCGACGCGCTGGCATTGTCCGCCGCTCAACTCGTGCGGGTAGCGACTCGCGAGCTCCGGCGCCAGCCCCACCCGGCGCAGCACCGCCGCGGCTTCAGCGGCGCGCGCGCCGCGGTCGAGGTCGCGCGCGTGTACCCGCAGCGGCTCGGCGACGATCTGGGCAACCGTCATGCGCGGATCCAGGCTCCCCAGCGGGTCCTGGAAGATGATCTGCAGGTCGCGCCGCAGCGCGCGCAGCGCGCTCTTGGGCAAATCCCCGAGCGCCTGACCCATCCACACCACGCGACCGGCGTCGGGTCGCAGCAGCTGCAGCGCTGCACGGACCAGCGTCGACTTGCCGCAGCCGGATTCACCCACCACCCCGAGCGACTCACCGGCATACAGCTCGAGACTGACCGCACTCACGGCCGAGAGCTGTGCGCGCGGGCCGAACCAGCCGCCCCCGACATAAAAGCGCACGCTCACGTCCGTGAGCGTCAGGGCCGCAGCCCGCCGCGGGGAGGTCCCGGGAGCCTCCGCACCTGCGGCATCAGTGCTGTCGCGCACCAGGGTGCGGGTGTAGGGATCGCGCGGCGCCTTGAGGACCGCCGCGACCGGGCCCGTTTCCACGATGCACCCCTGGCGCATGACCGCCACGCGGTCGGCAACACCGGCCACGGCCCCCAGGTCATGGGTGATGAGCACCATGGCCATTCCGCGCTCGCGCTTGAGCTCGGCGAGAAGCGCGAGAATCTGCGCCTGGATGGTGACATCGAGCGATGTGGTCGGTTCATCCGCGATCAGCAGCTGCGGCTCGCTGCTGAGTGCAATCGCGATCATCACTCTCTGGCGCATGCCCCCGGAGAGCTCGTGCGGATATTGCCGCATGCGCCGCTCAGGATCGGAGACCTGCACGCGCCGCAGCAGCGCGAGCGCTCCGCTGCGCGCCTCGGCCCGCGCGCTTCCGCGGTGGCGGCTGATGACTTCGGCAATCTGCTCGCCCACGGCAAGGTGCGGGGTCAGCGAGGTCATCGGATCCTGGAACACCATGCCGATACCCGCGCCGCGCACGCGATCCAGTGCCGCGGGCGCGAGCCTCAGCAGCTCCTGGCCGAGAAAGCGGGCACTGCCCTGCGCACGGCCGTTGGCCGCCAGCAGCCCCATCACGGCGAGAAACACCTGGCTCTTGCCGGCGCCGGATTCCCCGACCACGCCCAGGCACTCGCCGCGCTCGACCGCCAGGGCGACCTCGCGCGCGGCGGTGATCCTGCCCCGGGGCGTGTCGAACGTGACGGTGAGCCCGGACAGGCTCAGCACGGCCGCCGCCGCCGGCGCGCCCTCAGCGCTCGCGGGGATCGAAGGCATCGCGTAAACCGTCGCCGAGGAAATTGAGGCAGATGAGCAGACCGACCAGGAAAGCCGCAGGCACCAGCAGCATCCACGGCGCCGATTCCATCTCCTGCGCCCCGACCAGGATCAGGTTGCCGAGGCTCGCGTGCGGCTCCTGCACTCCGAGTCCGAGGAAACTCAGAAAGCTCTCGAACACGATCATCTGCGGAACGGTGAGCGTGGCGTAGACCAGCACCGGCCCCAGCAGGTTCGGCACGATGTGGCGCAACAGGATGGCGGGCGCGGGAACGCCCAGCGCGCGCGCCGCCTCGATGAAGTCCCGGCGCCTCAGCGCCAGCGCCTGGCCGCGCACGATGCGCGCGGTGGTGAGCCACCCCACCGCTCCGAGCGCCAGCAGCAGCACCGCGATGCTGCCGCGCTGCCAGAGCGTCGTCAGGATGATGACGATGAACAGATACGGCAACGAGTACAACACATCCACGAAACGCATCATCCATCCGTCGGTGCGACCGCCGGCGAGACCCGCCACCGCGCCCCACACCACCCCGATCGCCAGACTGACCAGGCTCGCAAGCACGCTGATGAACAGCGACAGACGCACGCCGTAGAGGGTGCGCACGAACAGATCGCGTCCCAGACGGTCGGTGCCGAACCAGTGCGCAGCGGTAAGGCCGGGCGGCAGCGCGAGGTGCTCCCAGTCGAGGCTGTCGTAGCCCCAGGGGCTTAAGTGCGGCGCAAGGACCGCAAAGAGCGCCATGACAACCATGACGGCGAGGGCTGCAAAGGCGATGCGGTTGCCCGTGAGGCGCCGCCCGGCATCGCTCCACAATCCGTGCGCGGCCGTGGCCGCCTGCTCATGCATGCCGCACGCCCGGGTCCAGCCATCCGTAGATCAGGTCGGCGATGAGGTTGAGAAAGAGCGTGAGCGCGCCGTAAACCACGATCATGCCCATGACGAGCGGATAGTCGCGGTCGATCGCGCCCTCGACGAGGTAGCGCCCTGTGCCCGGCAGACCAAACACCGTCTCGATGACCAGCGACCCGGTCATCACGAACGCCACCGCCGGACCCAGGTAGCTCACTACAGGCATCAGGGCCGGGCGCAGGGCATGACGCCACAGCACGCGCGGTGTGCCCAGGCCCCGGGCCCGGGCGCTGCGCACATAGTGAGCGCCGAGCACCTCGAGCAGACTTGCGCGGGTGAGTCTCGCCACGTACGCCGCCACCGGCAGCGCCAGCGTCAGCACCGGCAGCACCAGATAGCGCGGCGCGCCGTGCTGCCAGCCCGCGACCGGCAGCCAGCGCAGGTACAGTCCAAACACGAGCGCGAACAGCGGACCGGTGACAAAGCTCGGCAGCGCCAGACTCAAGGCCGCGAGCGTGGTGATGCAGTAGTCGGCGCCGCGGTTGCGCCACAGCGCCGCCGCGATGCCGGCGGGAATTCCGGTGAGCACGGCCAGCAGAATCGCCGCAAGTCCCAGGGTCGCCGACAGCGGCAGGCCCTGGGCAATGAGCTCGGACACGGTGAAATCACGCTGCCTGAGCGACGGACCGAAATCCCCGCGCAGCAGGCCGCGCAGGTAGTGTACGTACTGCACCGTGAGCGGCTGGTCGAGTCCGTAGAGGCGCTCGAGGTTGGCCCGCACGGCCGGCGGCAGGGCCTGCTCCTGGTCGAAAGGCCCGCCCGGCGTCAGCCGCACGACACAGAACGAGACGGTGATGATGACGAGCAGGGTGGGGATGAGTCCGGCGATGCGACGGAGCGCGTAGCTCAGCATGGCGGGGACTTTAGGGAGGCGGCGCGCAATCCGTCAACGGCGCGGCACGTCCCGTCAACTCCGCAACGGGCCTGTCGCTATACTGCAAGCCCTATGAAACGCATCCTGGTCGGCATCAAGCGCGTGGTGGATTACAACGTGCGCATCCGGGTGAAGCCCGATGGCAGCGGCGTCGTCACCGACGGGGTCAAGATGAGCATCAACCCCTTCGATGAGATCGCGCTCGAGGAGGCGCTGCGCATCAGGGAGCGCGGCGGCGCCGAGGAGGTCATTGTCGCCACGGTGGGACCGGCGGACTGCCAGCAGCAGCTGCGCACCGCGCTGGCGATGGGGGCGGATCGCGCCCTTCACGTGCAGGCGGATGGCGTGGTCGAACCGTTGGTGGCGGCGCGGGCGCTGCTGAAGCTGATCGAGCGCGAGCAGCCGCTGCTGGTCATCCTCGGCAAGCAGGCGATCGATGATGACAACGGTCAGACGGGCCAGGTGCTGGCGGCGCTGTGGAACCGCCCCCAGGCCACCTACGCTTCGAAGATCGAGCTCACCGCGGGCACGGCGCGCGTCACGCGCGAGGTGGACGCCGGGCTCGAGACCCTCGAGGTGGACCTGCCGGCGGTCATCACCACCGACCTGCGGCTGAACGAGCCGCGCTACGTGAAGCTCCCGGACATCATGAAGGCGAAGAAAAAACCGCTCGATATTCTCACCTTGAGCGCCCTCGGGGTGGAGCAGCGCCAGCAGCTGAAGCTGGTGCGCTTCGAGCCGCCGCCGCAGCGCCAGAAAGGCGTCAGGGTGAAGGACGCTGCGGAGCTCCTCGAGGCACTGAAGAAGAAGGGTCTGCTGTGACCAGCCGAGTCCTCATCATCGCCGAGCACGACGGCACCCGCCTCAACGCCAGCACCGCCAAGTGCGTCACCTGCGCCCACGGCATCGCGGGTGCGGAAATCACCATCGCGGTGTGCGCGGTGGACGCGGCGGAGGTCGCCGCGCAGGCGGCGCAGCTGTCCGGCGTCAGCCGTGTGCTGTGCGTCGAGAATCCGGCCAACGGCCATGCGCTCGCCGCGGTGTGGGCGCCGCAGGTGCTCGCGCTCGCCGCTCCCTTCACCCATATCCTGGGCCCCTCCACCACCTTCGGTAAGGACCTGATGGCGCGGATCGCGGGACTGCTCGAGGCCGCGCAGGTGAGCGACATCATGGCCATCGAGAGCCCCACCCGCTTCCGCCGGCCGATCTACGCGGGGAACGCGATTCTCACGGTGGAGAGCAGCGGCGAGGGCAAGGTCGTGGGCACGGTGCGTACCGCCTCGTTCGAGGCGGCCGCGGGCGGCGGCGCCGCGCCGATCGAGAAGGCGGCGGTAAGCGTCGAGCTGCCGACCCACACGCGCTTCGTGTCGGTATCGGCCGCCAAGAGCGACCGCCCGGATCTGCAGAGCGCCGCGCGGGTGATTTCCGGCGGCCGGGCGCTCGGCAGCGCCGAGGGCTTCAAGATCCTCTACAGCCTGGCGGGCAAGCTGGGTGCCGCGGTGGGGGCTTCGCGCGCCGCCGTGGACGCGGGTTACGCGCCCAACGAGATGCAGGTCGGGCAGACCGGCAAGATCATCGCCCCAGAGCTGTACGTCGCGGTCGGCATCTCGGGCGCGATCCAGCACCTGACGGGCATCAAGGATGCGCGCACCATCGTCGCCATCAACAAGGACAGCGAGGCGCCGATCTTCGAAGTCGCCGACATCGGCCTGGTGGGGGACCTTTTCCAGATCATCCCCGAGCTCGAGCGGCTGCTGTAGCTCGCCTAGAGCTGGCCCAGGACGTATTCGGCCGCGGACACCTTGAACTGCCCTGGCGCCTCGACGTTGACGTGGGTGGCCACGCCATCGCGCGCGATGATCGCGAAGCGCTGGCCGCGCGTCCCCATGCCATAGCCCTTGGCATCCAGTTCCAGTCCAAGCGCCCGGGCGTACTCGCCGTTGCCGTCCGCGAGCATCAGGATCTTGTCACCGACGCCCGAGGCCTTGCCCCAGGCGTTCATGACGAACACGTCGTTGACGGCCATGCACGCGAGGGTGTCGACGCCCCTGGCACGGATCTGATCGGCCAGCTGCACGAACCCGGGCAGGTGCTTCGCGTCGCAGGTCGGGGTGAAGGCGCCCGGCACCGAGAACAGCACCACGAGCTTGCCCTTGAAGAGCTCATCGGTCGAGATGTCCTTGGGGCCCTCCTTGGTCATTCTCTTGAGCGTGCCCGCCGGCATGCGCTCACCAGCCCTGATTGCCATGGTTGCGTCTCCTTGGCCCGTCGGCACGTCACGCCTGCTTCGCGTGCAGGGTCCACAGGTTGGCGAGGCGCTCGAGCGAAGCATCCCCCTTCACCGCGTGGAAGGACTTGGTCGCGTCCTCCTTGTGCCCGGCCTTGAGCTGCGCGATGCCGAGCAACAGCCGCGCCTCGGTTTCGTTGCGCAGGCCACCCTTGGCCAGGCCCTTGGAGATCTCGTCCACGGCCTTGTCATACTGCCCGTAGCCGAGGTAGGCGAGGCCCACCCCGACGTTCTTGGCGCCGGTGGGCGCGGCGTCCGCATCCTTCTCGATCTTCGGCAGACTCGCCTGGTCCGTGGCCGCGGTTTTCTTGGCGGTCTCGAGCAGCCGCTGATTCTTGCTCTTGGCGCGGGGGTCGGTGAACACACCCTTGGCGATACCCTTCTCCAGAATGTGCTGCGCTTCGCCCGGTGAGCCGGCCTCGAGAGCGAGCTGCGCCATCTCGGTGTAATCCTCCGGACTCCTCAGCACGTCGACTTCCGACATGAGGCGGTAAGTCTGCAGCGTGTTGGCATCATTCCCCGAGGTCTGCTGGCGCATGGTGTACAGCAGCTGGTACCAGTAGTCGGGCTTCGGGTAGTAGGTGACGATCTTCTCCAGTGCGCGGGTCTCGCAGGCCGAATCATTGAGCTTCACGCAGGCGCTCAGGACCAGCTGCAGCGATTCGCTCTTGGGTGTCTGGCCGTTCTTGATCTTTTCGTCGACCAGGCCCTCCTCGAACCGCAGCGCGTTCTTCCAGTCCCCCTTCAGGTAGTACGCCTGGCCCACGAGCGTCTTGAGTTCTTCGTCCGCGAACCCCCCCTTGATGGCGCGGTTACCGAACTCGATTGCCTTGTCGTAGTTCTTGATCTGGTAGTTCGCTTCGGCCAGCTGCCGCACTCTCGTAGGAATTTCGGACTGCGCCATGAATCCGTCATCAAGCTCCGCCTCCCACGCCTTGGCGGCCTCCGCGTAGTTCTGGATGCGGGCGTAGGCGAAGCCCAGCATGTCGTTGATCAGGTGCTGGTCGTACGGGGTCTTGCCGGCGATCCCCTCCGCTTCCCTGAGCTTCGCGATTGCATCGGCATACTTTTTCGCGTTGAGGTCGTCGTGGGCCTCCTTGAGAGGCTTGCCCAGCTTGGCGCTGTTGGTTTGCTTGCCCTCCGCAGCCAAGGCAGGCGTCGCAGCGACCAGGCCCGCAGCCGCGATGATGCCGGCGCCCGCGAGGAGCGCCCGGATGGACAGTGCAGTGACCTTCACGGTGGTGTTTAGCATGGCTCTCTAGTCCCTGAATTCAGCCACGTTGACGAAGCCGATCTTCTTCATGTGGTTGCGTTGCGCGGCCGCCAGCACCTTCGCCACGATCTCGTATTTGGCGCGACGGTCAGGGCGCAGATGGATTTCCGGCTGCGGCTCCTTGTCCCTTTCGGCGTGAAAATAGCCCTCGAGCTGTGACAGACCTGTTACGGGGCTTCCGTTCCACACCACCGTGCCATCGAAGTCGATCTCGAGTTCGATGACCTCGGGAGGCGTGGGCGGGGGCGGCGGCGGATTGCTCACGTTCGGCATGTCGAGCTTGACCGCGTGGGTCATGACGGGCAGCGTCACGATGAGCGTGACCAGCAGCACCAGCATCACGTCGATGAGGGGCGTCGTGTTGATGTCGCAGAAGGTGCTCCCGGCGCTTGTACCGACACTCATTGACATGGTTTGAGCTCCTAGCGGTAGACGGGCACGCCACGGTCCGGCTCGGTCAGAAAGCCGACCTTCTGGATGCCACCGCGCTGGATCGCGTACATGACGCGGCCGATCGCTTCGTAGTGCGTTTCCTTATCGCCGCGGATGTGAATCTCGGGCTGCGGCTTCCTGACGGCCGCCTCCTTGATGAACCCGAGCAGTGCATCGCGACTGGGCAGGGCCTTGTCGTTCCAGTAGACGTTGCCGTCCTTGTCCACCGCGATCGTGATGTTCTCGGGCTTGGTCCGCGTCGGGATATTGACGGCCTTCGGCAGAGCGACCGGGACGGTCTTGGTGATCACGGGAATCGTGATGAGAAAAATGATCAGCAGCACCAGCATCACGTCCACCAGCGGCGTCGTGTTGATACTCGCCATCACGCTCGCTTCATCCGAAGCCGGGCCGACACTCATTGACATGAGTTACTCCTCGCGCGCGGCCTTGGCAGCCGCCGGACGCGCACCGCCCCCGCCCTCGCTCCCCATGCGGGCGCCGCTGACCAGGTAGGCATGCAGGTCGCTGGCGAAGTTCCGCAGCGCGTCCTGGAGCAGCTTGTTGCGGCCCAGCAGCCAGTTGTAACCCATGACCGCCGGCACCGCGACGAACAGACCGATGGCCGTCATGATGAGCGCCTCACCCACAGGGCCTGCGACCTTGTCGATGCTCGCCTGGCCGGCGATGCCGATCGACACCAGCGCGTTCAGAATGCCCCAGACCGTACCGAACAAGCCTACGAACGGGGCAACCGACCCGACGGTCGCGAGCAGACCCAGGCCGTTTTGCAGCTTGCTGTTGATCTGCTCGACGGCGCGCTGCAGCGACATGGTGATCCACTCGTGCAGGTCGATGCGATCGGTAAGGCGGCCGTCGTGATGTGAGGCGGCGCGCAGGCCGTCCTCGGCGATCACTCGGAAGTCATCGCCTTTCTTCAACCGGTCGACCCCGTCCTTGATCGAGGGTGCACTCCAGAACTGCTTCTCGACGATACGCGCGGACTGCTTCAGCTTGCGCTGGTCCCAGAGCTTCGTGAGCATTACGTACCACGAGGCCAGCGACATGATCAGCAGCAGGACCAGTACGGCGCGGGCGATGATATCGCCGGTGGCCCAGAGAGCAGCGAGACCATAAGGGTTATCGGTTGTTACGGTGGGTTGGTTTTCCATAGTTTTCCTCGAAGCAAAAAAAGCCGCGCTTGACAGTGCGGCGTCGGGATCACTTGGTCATCTGGAAGCGGATGCGGAAATCGATGCAGTCGTCGATGGGTTTGCCGTCCTCGCTGCCCGCGACGTAACGACCCGCCTTCGCCAGGTTGAGCGCGCCCTCATCCAGCCGCGGGCTGCCGGAGCTTTGTGCGATCGTCGGCGCAGCAGACAATTTGCCGCTGGCCGCGACGCATACGTGCACGGTCGGTGCGCCCTCCTCGTTCAGGCGCTTGGAGGCCGCGGGGTAGAAGTCTTCCGAGTTCGGGAAGTTCTTGGCCGGCGCGGCGCGCTTGCGCGAGGAAGTGTGCACAGGCGGCGCTGGAGGGTGCGGGGTGGCGGCCACAGCCGTGATGGCGGTGGTCGCGGGGGCTTCCACCGGGAGGTCAATGGTGACGTCCGGCGGCGGCACTTCCACCGGCGGCTTCTGGAACTCCGGCGGCGGTGGCGGCGGCGGTTCCTTTTCGGTCTTGCGCTCCTCCACGATGTCGGTCTGGATTGGAGGCGCGATCACTTCAAGCGCGCGGCGCGCGAGCCCGGTGGCGATCGCCCAGGCGATGAACACGTGCAGGCCGATGATGGCCACGAGCACGATGCCACGGCGCGTCATGAACTGGGAATCGTGTACGTAGACAGTCATGAGTTGTTAATCGTGACCTTGTCTGAACACACCAGGCCCTGGTGAGCGGAAGCAAACAGACGTCTTTTTCGTTGCCCTCAGCCCGAAGGACCCGACCCCGGTTCCGGCAGCTGCGCCTGCCGGACTCCTTATCATACTTACCAACGCCCCCTTCTCGGCATTCTGGCCGGCGTGCGCGCAGGGGCGAGTGCTGCGCGAACTGTAACCGCTGCCCTGTGCACTGACAACTCCGGCGCGGCCTTAGGAATTGCGCCGGCGTGGCTGTATCGGCTCAGTCACCGCTCCGCGCGAGGCGCTGCCGACGAGATGCGCGTACTTGGCGAGCACGCCGGTGAGCGCGTACGGCTTCGGCGGCCGCCACGCTGCGCGTCGGCGCCGCAGCTCCGCCGCCGGCAGGTGCACCTGGATGTCGCGTCTTGCGGCATCGATGCTGATGCGATCGCCGCTGCGCAGCAGGCCGATCGGCCCGCAGACCGCAGCCTCGGGGGAGATGTGTCCAACAACAAAACCGTGACTGCCGCCCGAGAAGCGCCCGTCAGTGATCAGCGCTACCTGCGCTCCCAGGCCTCTTCCCATGATGGCGCTCGTCGGGCTCAGCATCTCACGCATGCCCGGACCCCCGCGCGGGCCTTCCTGGCGGATCACCACCACGTCACCGGCACGCACACGGCCGGCGAGAATCGCCTGTGTGGCGCGCTCCTCGCCCTCGAACACACGCGCCGCGCCCTCGAAGCGCTCACCCTCCTTGCCGGTGATCTTGGCGACGGCGCCCTCCGGCGCGAGGTTCCCGTACAGGACCACGAGGTGGCTGTCCTTCTTCAGCGGATCAGATAGAGGACGAACAATGTCTTGGTCACTCAAATACATGGGAACCTTTTCAAGATTCTCCCGCAACGTATGACCGGTCACGGTGAGGCACTCCGGATGCAAGAGATCCGCGCCGAGCAGCATCTTCATGAGCGGCTGAATGCCGCCGATCGCCACCAGCTCCGACATGAGGTAGCGTCCGCTCGGCTTCAGGTCCGCCAGGACCGGCACCCGCCGTCCGATGCGCGTGAAGTCATCCAGCTCGAGCCGCACGCGAGCCTCGTGCGCGATGGCCAGCAGATGCAGCACCGCGTTGGTCGAGCCTCCCAGGGCAATGACCACGGTGATGGCATTCTCGAACGATCGGCGCGTGAGGATGTCGCGCGGCTTCAAGCCCTCGCGCACCAGTCTCACGACCGCCTCGCCCGCGCGCCGGCAGTCGGAACGCTTGTCCTCGCCCACGGCCTCCTGCGCGGAGCTGCCGGGTAAGGACAAGCCCAAGGCCTCGATGGCAGAGGCCATGGTGTTCGCGGTGTACATGCCCGCACAACTGCCGGGCCCGGGGATGGCGGTCCGCTCGATGTCGAGCAGCCCCGCGTCCGAGAGCTTTCCCGCGGCGTGCGCCCCGACCGCTTCGAACACTGAGATGATGTCGCGCCGCTGCGCGCCCGGGCGGATCGTTCCCCCGTAGACGAACACCGCCGGACGGTTGAGCCGCGCCATCGCCATCGCGCAGCCGGGGATGTTCTTGTCGCAGCCCCCGATCGCAACAAAGCCGTCAAAGCCTGCTGCTCCCGCGACCGCCTCGATGGAGTCGGCGATGATCTCCCGCGACACCAGCGAATAGCGCATGCCGGGCGTGCCCATCGAGATGCCGTCCGATACCGTAATGGTGTTGAACAGCACGCTCTTGCCACCGCCGCCGTCGACGCCGGCGCACGCCTCGCGCGCCAGATCGCCGATGTGCATGTTGCAGGGGGTGACGTTCCCCCAGGTGGAGGCCACGCCGATCTGCGGCCTGGCGAAGTCCTCGTCGCGAAAGCCGACCGCCCGCAACATGGCCCGCGCGGGCGCCTGCGTGACGCCGTCCACCACCACCCGCGAGTGCCTGCGCGGATCAACGCTTCGTTTCACGGGTTATGCCCTCTGTGTGCCTGGTTTCTCAGCGAACGCGCCGCGCATGCGGTTGAAGCCGATAGCGCCCGCGGCCGTCATGGCGAGCGGCAGCAGCAGCGCGAATTCTCCCGCACCGCGATGCCACCACTCGAGGCCCATGTACGCGAGCACGCCGATGGGCGGCGCCACGCCACCGCGCAATCCCGTGAGCGTGACGTGCACGCCCATGTAGTGCTGCGCGCGACCGATGGAGGCAAAGTCGTTGTGGCCGAGATTCCAGCCAAGATTAGCACCTGCCTGGGCCGCACCGAGCAGTACCGCGCCCACCCACAACAGCGCCCGCGTGCCAGTGAACACCCCGGCGCACATGGCGGCGCTCGCCAGCACGATCGCCCAACCCTGGCGCGAGCGATAGCGCACCACATGCGAGCCATCGAACAGCCGCGCCCACCAGGGCAGGAAAATCGGCTGGGTGATGAGCGGCACCACCGCCAGCAGTCCGATCTGCGTCGCGCTCGAAAGGTGCAGGTGCTCGGAGAACACCAGCACCAGCTGCGCGGTCAGGATGAGATTGCCGGCGCCAAAAATACCCATCCACAGCATGTATTCGCGGTAGGAGGGATCCTCCTTCAGGATCTGCGTCAGCATGCGTAAGGAGAACGGCTCGCTGTATCCGCCGCTGGCCGCCTCCGCGGCGAGCAGCTGGAATTCGCGCCGCACGCGCATGGCGCGATACAGCCGGGCCCCGGTGAGTCCCGCCAGCGCCCCCCCGCCGTACAGCCAGCGCGCGTCGAGCACGTGCGCCTCGAGCGCCCACCCCACCAGCGCCGCAGAGATCGCCACGGCGATCGCATTGACGATGACGATGCGTCCGGTGATGCGCGCCAGCACGTTGCGTGGATAGTTCGCGGTCCACACCGCCGCACGCACCGTGAGGATGCCCCCCCACACGACCCGCGCGCAGATGATCGCGACCACCGTGAGCAGCAGTCCCGCGGCCGCGCGCGAAGCAAACGACACGCAGCCCACCAGCAGCGAGAACACGGCCTGCAGCGCGACCATGAGACGCACGCGCGCGCGCCCGTGCGCCAGGTTGGCCCACACAAAACTCAATACATTGGCAAACGCCGGCGCGCCGCTCACCAGCCCCACGGAGAGATTGACCACGAAACCCGGCGCGACGCCTGCAAAGTGCTGCTTGACCAGTACCGCCGCGGTGGCGCCCTCGACCAGCCCGAGCGCCAGGCCGAGAAGTCCCCAGGGAAGAATCTCGCGGCGGTAGATGCCTTCCGCAACCGCACTAGGTCTGACGATACCGCCTTCGGCCACCCCCGAAGCTTAATCGCCCGCGGGTGGGTGCGAATACCGCTCGTTGACAAGACGTTGGTCATTGTGCTCCCATCGGACGATCAGGCTTGGTTCGCATCCATGACATCCAACCCAACAACGGCCTCATCCTGCGCAGCGCCTCGCGCCGCGCGCCGGCCGTTGTTGCTGGTATTGCCTGCGCTGCTGCTCCTTAGCGGGAGTGAGCGGTGCGGGGCACGCGCGAACGCCTGATACAAGAACCCAGGCACGAGCGAAGCAAGAGACCAAGACCCCGCACCGGCTTTGAGGCCGCTGCGGGGTTTTTTATGCGTGCGCACACGGCCGCGAGGCCTCGAGGAGTGGTGAGATGAGGTTGTATTCGCAGAAAGACGTCGACCGGAGAGCTCTCAAGGGCGCCCGCATCGCCGTCCTCGGCTACGGCAGCCAGGGGCGGGCTCACGCCCTGAACCTCAAGGACAGCGGCTGCGACGTCGTCGTCGGCGTGCGCAAAGGCGGGGCGAGCTGGAAAAAGGCCCGCAAGGATGGCCTCGAGGTCGCCGAGCCGATGCTCGCCGTGCAGGGCGCGGATGTGATCGCCATGCTGGTGCCGGATCTGGCGCAAAAGGATCTCTACCAGAGCCTCAGGAAGGGCCTCAAGAGCGGCGCCACGCTGCTGTTCGCGCACGGCTTCAATATCCATTTCCGCCAGATCAAGCCGCGCGCCGATCTCGACGTGGTGCTGATCGCCCCCAAGGGCCCCGGAGATCTCGTGCGCCGCCAGTACAGCCAGGGGCGCGGGGTGCCGTGTCTGCTCGCGGTCGCCCAGGATGCGAGCGGCAAGGCGCACGCACGCGCGCTCGCCTATGCGCACGGGATCGGCGGCACGCGCGGCGGGGTGCTCGAGACCACCTTCGCCGAGGAGACCGAGACGGATCTGTTCGGCGAGCAGGCGGTGCTGTGCGGCGGCGCCACCGAGCTCGTGGTCAAGGGCTTCGAGACCCTGGTGGAAGCGGGCTACCAGCCCGAGGTTGCCTACTACGAGTGCCTGCACGAGCTGAAGCTGATCGTCGACCTGCTGCACGAGGGCGGGCTCGCCAAGATGCATCAGTTCATCAGCGAGACCGCGAAGTACGGCGATCTCACCCGCGGACCGCGCATCGTCAACGAGCGCGTGAAGAACGAGATGCGCAAGGTGCTCAAGGAAGTGCAGAGCGGCAAGTTCGCGCGCCAGTGGATCCGCGAAAACGCGCAGGGCCGCGTCAACTACCAGCGGCTCCTCAACCAGGACGTCGATCGCCAGATCGAGAAAGTCGGCGCGGCACTGCGGGCGCGCATGCCGTGGCTGCAGGAGGCAAGGTGACCCATGGTCGTAAATCCAGATCGAGTGCTGATCTTCGACACCACGCTGCGCGACGGGGAGCAGTCCCCTGGCTGCAGCATGACCCGGGCCGAGAAGCTGCGCGTAGCGCGCGCGCTCGCCGAGCTCGGCGTGGATGTCATCGAGGCGGGTTTCCCGGCCGCCTCGCACGGTGACTTCGATAGCGTGCAGGCGGTGGCGCGCGAAGTGCAGGGTCCAATCATCTGCGCCCTGGCGCGCTGCAGCTTCGAGGACATCGAGCTCGCCGCGCGCGCGCTGTCGGAAGCTCCCCGTCACCGCATCCACGTGTTCCTCGCCACCAGCGCCATTCACCGCCAGTACAAGCTCAACATGGCGCAGGAGGAAATCCTGCGTCTGTGCGCCGCCGGCGTGACCCGCGCGCGCGAGCTGTGCGAGGACGTGGAATTCTCCCCCGAAGATGCCTCGCGCACCGAGCTCGAGTTCCTCGCCCAGGTGATCGAGGTGGCGATTGCCGCCGGGGCCACCACGGTGAATATTCCCGATACCGTCGGCTACACCGTGCCGGATGAGTTTGCGGAGCTGTTCCGTTACCTGCGCAAGAACGTACGCGGCATCGAGGGGGTGCGGCTCTCGGTCCACTGCCACGACGACCTCGGCATGGCGGTCGCCAACAGCCTCACGGCGGTGGTCGCCGGCGCACGGCAGATCGAGTGCACCATCAACGGCATCGGCGAGCGCGCCGGCAACTGCTCACTGGAGGAAGTGGTGATGGCGCTGAAGACGCGCGCCGCGTTTTTCAACGTCAGCACCGCCATTCACACCAGCCGCCTGTACCCCACCTCGCGGCTCATTTCCAGCATCACCGGCATGCCGATCCCGCGCAACAAGGCGGTGGTGGGTGAAAACGCCTTCGCGCACGAAGCCGGCATTCACCAGCACGGAATGCTCAAGCACCACTCGACCTACGAGATCCTGCGTCCCGAGGATGTCGGCCTGTCGCGCAGCCACCTGGTGCTCGGCAAGCACAGCGGCCGGCACGCGTTCCGCGAGCGCGTCAGCGCCCTCGGGTTCGAGCTCGATGAGCTGGAATTCAACCGCGTGTTCGATGATTTCAAGGCGCTGGCGGACAAGAAGAAGGAGCTGTTCGACGGCGACATCGAGGCGCTGGTGCTGCGCTCCGAGGGCTCCGCCAGCGGGCCCTGGACTCTCATCGAGCTCGCGACCGAGGCGCGCAGCAACAGCCCGGCACGTGCGCTGGTGCGCCTGCAGCACAGCGACGGCCGCAGCGTCGAGCGCAGCGCCGCGGGCGACGGCCCGGTGGACGCGGCCTTCAAGGCGATCGAGGCCGCGACCGGCGTCGCGGTGGTGCTGCGCAAGTTCGAGGTGCATGCCGTATCCGAGGGCGAGGACGCACAGGGCGAGGCGCGGGTGTACGTGGAGTACAATCACAAGAGCTATCGGGGTGCGAGCGTGAGCACCAATATCATCGAGTCCGGTACGCGGGCGTTCCTCGAAGTGATCAATCGCATCGAGCTGGCGCAGACCGGAACGCGCTTGCGCGAGGAGCGCAGCGCCACGACGCCCGCCTAAGGAGGCTGCATGCCCATTCCCGCCACGGAGTTCATCTGGTTCAACGGCAAGCTGGTCCCGTGGGAGAAGGCCACGGTGCACGTGCTGTCGCACGCCCTGCACTACGGCTCCTCGGTATTCGAGGGAGTGCGTGCCTACGAGACCCCGCGCGGCGTGGCCATTTTCCGCCTGCGCGATCACACCCGGCGGCTGTTTGACTCCGCGAAGATCTATCGCATCAACATCCCGTTTTCCGCGGAAGCCGTGAACGAGGCTTGCCGCCAGGTGATCGCCGCGAACTCGCTCAAGCGCGGCGCCTATATCCGTCCGGTGGTGTTCCGCGGCTACGGCGAGATCGGCGTGACGCCGAAGATCGAGCCGCCCACGGAGGTGGCGGTGGCCGCCTGGGAATGGGGCAAGTATCTGGGCCACGAGGCCGAGGAAGCGGGCGTGGATGCGTGCGTGTCCTCCTGGCAGCGGGTGGCCCCGAATACGCTGCCGGCGCTTGCCAAGGCGGGCGGCAACTATCTGTCCAGCCAGCTGATCGGCATGGAGGCGCGCCGGCTCGGCTTCGCGGAGGGCATCGGACTTTCCTCCGACGGCACACTGAGCGAAGGCTCGGGCGAGAATCTGTTTCTGGTGAAAGACGGCGTGCTGCTGACGCCGGCGCTCGCCCACTCGGTGTTGGGCGGCCTCACACGCGACACGGTCATGCGCCTGGCGCGCGAACGCGGCCTCGAGGTGCGCGAGTGCGCCCTGCCGCGCGAGCTTCTGTACCTCGCGGACGAAGCGTTCTTCACCGGCACCGCCGTGGAAATCACCGCCATCCGCTCGGTGGACCGCCTGATCATAGGTTCGGGCAAGCGGGGACCTGTGACCGAGACGCTGCAGAACGCGTTTTTCGGCCTGTTCTCGGGCAAGACCGCCGACAAGTGGGGCTGGCTCGACTACGTGGACATGTCGGCGCCGCGCGTCGCGGCCTCCGGCTGAAGACGCCCGCGCGGGTCGCTGTCATGGCGCGCGAGCCGCAAACCCTGTTCGACAAGGTGTGGCGGCGCCACGAGGTGAGCCCCGAGAGCGCCGACTCGCCGGCGGTGCTCTACATCGACCTGCACCTGATTCACGAGGTCACCTCCCCGCAGGCCTTCGCGGTGCTGCGCGAGCGCGGCCTTCGCGTACGTCGCCCCGAGCGCACGCTCGCCACCATGGACCATTCCACGCCGACTCTCACGGCCCAAGTGTTTGGCGGCACGCCGATCGCGCTCGACTCCGCCGCGCGGCAGGTGCGCGAGCTCGAGGGGAACTGCGCCGAGTTCGGCGTGGAGCTGCTCGGCCTCACCCACAGCCAGCGCGGCATCGTGCACATCATCGGTCCGGAGCTGGGACTCACGCAGCCAGGCAAGACCATCGTGTGCGGCGACAGCCACACCAGCACGCACGGCGCCGTCGGCGCCCTCGCCTTCGGCATCGGCACCACCGAAGTCGGCCACGTGCTCGCGACGCAGTGCCTGCTGCAGCGCAAGCCACGCACGCTCGCCGTGAACGTGAGCGGTGAGCTGCGCGCGGGGGTGACCGCCAAGGATCTCATTCTTACGATCATCGGGCGGCTCGGCGTGTCGGGCGGAACGGGGCACGTGATCGAGTACCGCGGTGATACCATCCGCGCGCTCGACATGGACGAACGCATGACGGTATGCAACATGTCCATCGAGGCCGGGGCGCGCGCCGGCATGATTGCCCCGGATGAGACGACTTACCGCTACCTCGCGGGCCGCCCGCGCTCGCCCCAGGGCGAAGCGTGGGAGCACGCGCTGGATGGGTGGCGCGGATTGCCTACGGATGCGGGCGCCCGCTTCGACCGGGAGGTGGACCTCGACGCCGCCGCGGTCGAGCCGATGATCACCTACGGCACCAACCCCGGCATGGTCATCCCGATCGGCGGGGCGATTCCGCAGCGCCCGGGAGATGCGGCATTTGCCCGGGCGCTCGCTTACATGGGGCTCACCGCCGGCCAAGCGATCCGGGATCAGCCCGTGAACGTGGTGTTCCTCGGCAGCTGCACCAATGCACGCCTGTCGGACCTGCGCAGCGCCGCGCAGGTGCTGCGCGGCCGCCGCATCGCGCCGGGCCTGCGGATGCTGGTGGTCCCGGGTTCGCAGCAGGTCAAGCGCGAGGCGGAAGCGGAAGGCCTCGACCGCGTGTTTCTCGAGGCCGGCGCCGAATGGCGCGAATCGGGCTGCTCCATGTGCCTCGGCATGAACGGCGATCGGGTCGGACGCGGCGAGTACTCTGTCAGCACCAGCAACCGCAACTTCGAAGGCCGCCAGGGAAGCGGTGCGCGCACGCTGCTCGCAAGTCCCCTCACGGCAGCCGCGTGCGCGGTGCGCGGCCGGGTCACCGATCCGCGCGAGCTGCTGTGAGTCAAGCCAAGCCTGAGATGATGGAACCGTTCACCACCCTGACCTCGCGTACGGTGGTGCTGGCGGGCGCCAACATCGACACCGATCAGATCATTCCGGCGCGCTTCCTGACCACCACCACGCGCTCAGGCCTGGGCGAGCACCTGTTCGCCGACTGGCGCTACGGCCCGGACGGCACACCGCGGACCGATTTCGTGCTCAACGGGCCCGAGGCGCAGGGCTGCCGGATCCTCGTCGCCGGGCGCAATTTCGGCTGCGGCTCATCGCGTGAACACGCGCCCTGGGCGCTCGCGGACTATGGCTTTCGCGCCGTGATCAGCACCGAGCTCGCCGATATCTTCCGGAGCAATTGCCTGAAAAACGCCTTGCTGCCGGTCATGGTCGACGAGCCGACCAGCGCCTGGCTCATCGCCCATCCGGGCGCGGAGGTCACGATCGATCTGATCACGGGCACGCTGACGCTTCCCACCGGCCTCGCCGTGACGTTTCCGCTCGAAGCGTTCGCGCGTCACTGCCTGCTGCAGGGCGTCGATGAGCTTACGTTTCTGCTCGAGCGCCGTAACCAGATCGAGGCGTACGAGCGGCGCTCATGAAGGCAAAGTTGGCGGTGCTCGCCGGCGATGGCATCGGACCTGAGGTCATCGCCGAAGGGCTGCGTTGCCTGCGCAGCGTGGCGGGCTTGTTCGGCCACGAGTTCGAGCTTATTGAGCTGCCCTTCGGCGGGGCGGCAATCGAGAGCCACGCCGATCCCCTGCCCGAACGCACGCGGCTGGCGTGTCTGGCGGCGGATGCCGTGTTACTCGGCGCCATCGGTGGACCGAAGTGGTCGGCGCCGGAGGCGCCACTGCGGCCCGAGGCCGGGCTGCTGCGGCTGCGCCGCTCGCTCGGGACATTCGCCAACCTGCGGCCGGTGAAGGTTCACCCGGCGCTCGCCGACGCCTCGACCCTCAAGGCGGAAGTGGTGCAGGGGGTCGATCTGCTGTTCGTGCGCGAGCTGACCGGCGGCATTTACTTCGGCGACAAGCGGCGCGACGCGCACAGCGCCACCGACGTCTGCACCTACACGGTCGCCGAGATCGAGCGCATCACGCGTGTGGCTGGCCGCCTGGCGCAGTCACGGCGGCGCCGGCTCACCTCGATCGACAAGGCCAACGTGCTGGAGACTTCGCGCTTGTGGCGCGAGGTGAGCGCGCGGGTCGTGGCGCGCGAATTTCCCGATCTGACCCTCGAGCACATGCTGGTGGACGCGGCGGCCATGCACCTGATCCGCCGGCCGCGCGACTTCGACGTGCTGGTCACCGAAAACATGTTCGGCGATATCCTCACCGACCAGGCGGCGATGCTCGCGGGCTCTCTGGGACTGCTGCCGTCGGCCTCGCTCGGCGAGGGGCGGCGTGGCATCTACGAGCCCGTTCACGGCTCCGCGCCCGACATCGCCGGCCGCGGCATCGCCAACCCCTACGGCACCATCCTGAGCGTCGCCCTATTACTGCGGCATTCGCTCGACCTCGGCGCAGAGGCCGCCGCGCTCGAGCGGGCCGTGGCGGCGGCGCTGAGTGACGGCGCGCGCACGCCCGACATCGCCGCCGCCCACACTCGCGCCCTTTCCACCCGGGAGGCGGGGGAGGCGGTGATCAGCAGGCTGCAGCGACCCGGCTGAAGGTGGGCCGCGGCAGGACGTTTGCGGCCCGGGCGAGCGCTCGCGCCAGGTCCTCGCGCAGGTCATCGAGCGCTTCGATCCCGACCGACAGGCGGATGAGCCCGTCGGTGAGTCCCGCCTTCTCGCGCGCTTCCCGGTCCATCGCCGCGTGGGTCATGGTGGCCGGATGCGCCACCAGGCTTTCCACGCCCCCCAGGGATTCCGCCAGCGAGAAGGATTCCAGTCCCGCGACGAACTCGCGCACCGCGGCGTGCCCGCCTTCGAGCTCGAGCGTCACCACCGCGCCGAATCCGCGCTGCTGGCGCTTCGCCACTTCGTGCCCCGGATGGGTGCTGAGTCCGGGGTACCACACCCGCGTCACGTTCGCCTGGCCCTGCAGCCAGTGAGCGAGCGCGTGCGCGTTACGTCCGTGGTGATCGAGGCGCGCGTGCAGGGTGCGCAGGCCCCGCAGTGTCATGTAGCTGTCGAACGGGGCGCCGGTCAGCCCCAGGCAGTTGGCCCACCAGGCGAGTTGCTCGTGCAGCGCCTTATCGCGCGCCACCACCGCCCCACCGACCACGTCGCTGTGGCCATTGAGGTACTTGGTGGTCGAATGCACCACCAGGTCCGCACCGAGTGCCAGCGGTTGCTGCCAGGCCGGGGACAGGAAGGTGTTGTCCACGACGATCAGTGCGCCGGCGGCACGGCCCAAGGCTGCAAAGGTGGCGATGTCAGTGATGCGCAGGAGCGGATTGCTCGGCGTCTCGATCCACAGCAGCGCGGCGGGTGCGGTGAGCGCCGCGCGCACCGCCGCCTCGTCGCCAAAATCGACGAACTCGACCTGCCGTTCGCCGCGGCGCCGCCAGGCGTCAAACAGCCGGTAGGTGCCGCCATAACAGTCATGCGGCGCGACGATACGGCCCCCGGCCGGCACCAGGTAGCCGACCACCGTGACCGCCGCCATGCCACTGGCGGTCACCACCGCGCCGGCCCCCTGCTCGAGCTCGGCGAGCGCCGCCGCCAGCAGGTCGCGTGTCGGGTTCCCCGAGCGCGTGTAGTCGTAGGCACCCTTGTCGCCGAAGCCGCGGAAAGCAAACGTCGAGGTCAGGTGCAGCGGGGGTACGACACAGCCGGTCGCGTCCCCACACTCGATGCCGGCACGCACGGTCTGCGTAACCTGGCTCGTGGAAGCGTTGGCCGCCGCTTCGAGCGGGGTAATCAGATCAGAAGTCTGGCTCATGTGGCGCTCCCGAACGCCGCGCGAAATATGTCGCGCAACTGATGCGACTCCTTGAGGAAGGCATCATGACCGTAGATGGAGGAAATCTCGTGCAGGCGCCCGTGGGGGAGCCGCGCCGCGAGCGCCCGCAGGTCCGCGAGCGGCACCAGCTGGTCTTCGCGAATGGCCACCACCGTGGTCGGAACGAAGACGCGCGTCGCATCGACCTGGTGCAGATCGATGGACTCGGACAGACACAGGAAGGACTCCGCCCGGTAGCGCCGCGCGTAATCGCTGCCGCGCGCGAACAGGTACTCCTCGATGGGAAACACGAAGCGCTGCCCGTCGCGGGCCACGGCCCCGCCGAAGCGGGCTGCGAGCTCCTCGGGACTGCGGTAGGTCGTCATCGCCAGGGCGCGCGCGAGCCTCAGCCCCTCCTGGGGCTGACCGCATGCGGCGGCGAAACCCACGATGCGGCGCTGAACGCTGCGCCAGGCGGTTGCAAGCGGATGACTGCGATCCGCGGCGCCGATGGTGATCAGGTGGCTGACCCGCTCCGGAAAGCGCTCCGCGAAGGCCAGGCCCACCATGCCGCCATACGAGCCCCCGGCGATCGCGGCCAGGGAGTCCACGCCCAGGTGATCGAGCAACCGCACGAGCGCCTCGGCCTGGTCGTAGCTGGAGATGCTGGGAAAGGCCCCGGCAGACGCCGGCAGTGCCGGTTGTGGTCCGGTGGAATCACCGCTGCCGCCGAGGTAGTCGAAACTCAACACGCGATACGAGTGCGTATCGAGAGCACCCCCGGGACCCACCACTTCCGACCACCATCCCTCGCGGGGATCCTCGGTGAGACACACGCGGCGGTTGGCGGAGATGCCGCCCAGCGCACAGACCACCGGCGCGTGGGTGGCGCCCACGAGACGCCAGGCGATGCGCGCATCCGACAGTCGCCCGCCGTGGTAGAGGGTCAGGACGCCCGGGACTTCCACAACGCCTTCGCGCACGGGTGCGGGCGCGTCCGGCACCGCATGCAGCGCCGTGGGTGCCCGAGGCGTGACCGGGATCGATTCGACCGAGGCGTTCATCGGATGCTCCGCTCATGAATGGCACGGTCTCACCGGCCTCCCGCGGAGCGCGCCCACCCAGGACGGGCAGGCTTGTCGCGTCCATCCCCGAAGCGCCGTGGGGCGCCTCAAGGCCACGCTAACCGCTCATCTGTCGACGCCCGCCACGAGGGCGGGAATCGCAGGAGTTGGCACCTTTCCAGGTTGGTTAGACCTGGCGGTTGCCCCGGCGTCTAAGGGCCTTATCCCTCAGCCGGTCTCGATGAGTAATCAATAGTTTAGGGTGCGTCGGCGCGGCGTGCAAGCTGGAAAGCCGGCGGATCCACGAACCGCTTCACGCCAATTGCCTCGTAGACCTCGGACGGCAGGTAGGTGAGGCCGTCCTTCATCACCAGGCTGATGCGGCGGATGTCGCTGATGTTGCCGGTGGGATCGCCGTCGATGAGGATGAGATCGGCTCGCTTACCGGGCTCGATCGAGCCGAGCTCCCCCAGCCGGCCCGTGAAGCGGGCGCCGTTCCAGGTCGCGATCCGCAGCGCCTCGGCAGGGGGCATGCCCGCGCGCACATACAGCTCGAGCTCGCGGTGCAGGGTGAAGCCGGCGATACCGTCGGTGCCGGCTTCGAGCGGCACCCCGGCACGGTAGAGCTGGCCGACGAACTGCACCATTATTTCATAGGCGCCGCGGTACCTGGCGGCGTTCTGCTCCGTCAGATTCATCGAGTTCTTATGCCAGGCGCGTTGCACCGCCACCGGAACGTGACCGGCGACGGCGGCATAGCTGGGGCTGATTTCGCCCTGGGGCCGACGACGAAGGTCAGCATCAGCTGATTGATGTGCTGGATCTCGTCGTAACCGGCACCGATGGCCTCCTCCGAGCGCATGAACGCCGGCACGTGTCCGCTCACGCGCATGCCGTGCTGGTGAGCGTAGGCGGCGGTCTCCTGCACCCACTCGGGGTGGAAGGAGTTGTAGATCTTGATCTGGTGATAGCCGTGCTGTGCATACCAGTCCACGGCATCCCGGGCGCCCTGCAGGTCCTTGACACGGAAGCCGCCGCTGGCCGAGTACGGACTGTCGCCCTCGATGAAGCCGCAGGGGATGATGCGCGGACCCACGATCTCGCCGGCGTCGAGCTGGGAGATGATCTCCTGAAGGCGCGTGTTGTCGTTGCCCATGTCGCGGCTGGTGGTCACCCCGCCCGCAATCTGCAACAGGAGATTCCAGGTGTCCTCATGCGCGTGCATGTCAAACAGCGCCGGCATGAGCACCCGCCCGCCGCCTTCGATGATCGAGGCGGCACGGGCCGTGGAGCCCGCCGGGTAGAGTGCAGCCAGTCGTGCTCGGCCTGCACCTGCAGCCGCTCGAGCTCGGCGCTCTGAGCCTCCCAGCCCTGCTCGATGACGCGCAGGTAGCCGGGAATCACCAGCGCGAAGAACCTTGGGTTCGACCCGGCCGTGAGCCACAGGAAGTCCGGCTGCGTGTCGATACCGATGATCGCGTACAGTGCGACCGCCGCACTGTGGCCGGTGCTCTGCAGCGTGCTGTCGAGCACTTTCCTGACCGTCAGCTCGCCTCCTGGAAGAGCCGCGATCCGGTTCTCGCGCTGTCGCAGCGCCGCGCGGACGATCACGGCGAACGCCTCGAAGGAGCTATCCACCGGCACGTAGACGGCCGGTGCCGTGACCGTCGCCTCGCCGTGATCCGCCACCGAGCGCCATTGCGCCTGGTGGCCGCGCAATGCATAGCTCTCGCTGATCGGTGCGCCGAAAGTGGACTTGCCGCTCACCTGGAACGACACCAGGGTGCCGTCGGGCGCGAACCTCGAATGCTCCTTGATGTCCGGACCGCGGCCGTTGTTGCGGTAGCTCGTAGCGGGTGGTGGTATCGGCGAGCGCCGCCGTCGAAACCAGCACGGCCGCCACTAGAGCGATGGTTCGCATGCGTTTTCTCCCCTGCCCTTCGAGGCGGCGCAAGGTAGCACGCCGGCCGCGCCGGCGCCGCTGCGGGTAAGCGGGCGCGGCGCGGCTGGCGGTGTGCCGGCCGCCTGTGCTAACGTATTAACGCGCTATTACATGGATATGGCATGAAGACCCACCGAAACCTCACCCCGCGCCAGGAAGCACTCGCCGAGCGCGCTCTGTGCGCCGCGCTCGCGGGTCTGCGTACCCCGGAGGAGTGCCGCGCGTTCCTGCGCGATCTGTGCACACCGGCAGAGCTGCAGGCGATGGCGGACCGCTGGACGGTGGTCGACTGCCTCAAGCGTGACCTGCCCTACCGCGAGATTCACCGCCTGACGGGCGTGAGCGTCACCACCATCGGCCGCGTCGCGCGCTTTCTCGCCACTGGCCACGGCGGCTACGACACCGCGGCACGCCGCCTGGCGGAGACACGGGGGTTGCGCAGCGCGAGCGCACGCGCGGAGCCCTCCCGCCATGGATGAGCTGCGCCTGAAAGTGGCGGTGCAGAAGTCCGGACGGCTGGCCGACCCGTCGGTCGATCTGCTGGTGCGCTGCGGCCTGAAACTGTCGCGCGGCAAGGACCAGCTGGTGGGCTACGGCGAAAACCTGCCGCTCGATGTGCTGTTCGTGCGGGACGATGACATTCCGGATCTGGTGCAGCAGGACGTCTGCGACCTGGGGCTGGTGGGCCTGAACGTGCTCGAGGAGAAACGCCTCGAGCTCAGCGCGCGCGGCCACCCTGCCCGCTTCCAGTGTGTGCGCACACTCGACTTCGGCCGTTGCCGGCTGGCGCTCGCGATTCCGCAAGGCAGCCCGTGGGACGGTACGCGCTCGCTGCGCGGCCGGCGCATCGCGACCTCGTATCCGTTCCTGCTCGCACACTACCTGCGCGAGCGCGACATCGACGCCGAGATCGTGACCCTGTCGGGCGCGGTGGAGATTGCACCGCGCCTCGGCCGTGCGGACCTGATCTGCGATCTCGTCGCGACCGGCTCGACGCTGCAGGCGAATCTCCTGCGCGAGGTCGAGACGGTGCTGGAGAGTCACGCGGTGCTGATCCGCACCCCGCTCGATCTGCCCGCGGCAAAGCACGAGTGGGTGCAGCGGCTGCTGATGCGCGTCGACGGCGTGCAGCAGGTGCGCGAGAGCAAGTACATCATGCTGCACGCACCGCGCAGCGCACTGCCCGAGATCCGCCGGCTCCTGCCGGGCTCGGAGTCCCCGACCATCATTCCGCTGGAGGGTTGCGCCGACCGCGTCGCCGTGCACGCGGTGTGTCGCGAGAACGTGTTCTGGGAGACCCTCGAGAGCCTGAAGCGGGTGGGCGCGAGCGCGCTGCTTGTGCTGCCGGTCGAGAAGATGCTCGCCTGATCGCATGCGCATCCTCGACTGGGACACGCTCGACTCCGGGCAGCGGCGCGCAGCCCTGGCGCGGCCGCAGCTGCAGTCGCTTCCCGAGGTAACCCGGGTGGCGCGGGAAGTGATCGCCAGCGTGCGGCAGTCAGGCGATGAAGCCCTGCACTGCCTGACACGGCGCTTCGATGCCGTGGAGCTGGATGCGCTCAGCGTCGCTCCCGCGGAATTCGCCCAGGCGCGACGCTCGCTCGCACGCGGGCAGATCGCCGCCCTGGAACGCGCGCTGGCCAACGTGCACGCGTTCCACGCCGCCCAATTGCCCCAGCCGCTCGCGCTGGAGATCGAGCCCGGCGTGCGTTGCGAGCAGCTGGTGCGACCCTTGAGCGCCGTGGGCCTGTACGTGCCTGCGGGCAGTGCGCCCCTGCCCTCAACGGTGATCATGCTGGCCGTGCCGGCGCGCATCGCCGCCTGTCCCACGCGGGTGCTGTGCACGCCGCCGGCGCGCGACGGCCGCGCCCACCCCGCGGTCCTGGTCGCCGCTGAACTGTGCGGCGTCGATACCGTCTTCAAGGTCGGCGGTGCGCAAGCCATCGCCGCACTTGCCTACGGCACGCACAGCGTTCCCCGGGTCGACAAGATCTTCGGTCCCGGCAACGCCTGGGTCACGGCCGCCAAACAGCTGGTGGCGAACGATCCGCTTGGGGCCGCCTGCGACCTGCCGGCCGGTCCATCGGAGGTGCTGGTGATCGCCGATGCGAGCGCACGCGCGGATTTCGTGGCTGCGGACCTGCTGGCGCAGGCCGAGCACGACCGACAAGCGCAGGCGCTGCTGGTGACCAACAGCCGCCGGCTGGCGGTGCGCGTCGCGCAGGCGCTCACGAGCGCGCTGCCGGGACTCACGCGCCGCCCGATTCTCGAGCAGTCGCTGGCCGCCTGTCGTTGCATCCTCGTGCCGGAACTGGACACCGCACTGGCCGTCGCCAACGAGTACGCCCCCGAGCATCTGCTGCTGCAGGTACGTGAGCCGCGCCACTGGCTGCCGCAGGTCCGCAACGCGGGCGCGGTGTTTCTCGGCGCCTGGTCGCCCGAGCCGCTGGGCGACTACTGCACCGGACCCAATCACGTCCTGCCGACCTACGGCTACGCGCGCAGCTCGAGCGGATTGTCGGTGCGCGACTTCGTGAAGACGATCACGGTGCAGGAAGTGTCGCCCGCAGGTCTCACCGCGCTCGGGCCCACCGCCGTCACCCTCGCGCAGCTCGAGGGTCTCGACGCCCATGCGCAGGCCGTCACGCGCCGCCTCGGCGCCCTCAGCGGACCGGGCCCGTGAGCTGGGTGAGTGAGATCGCGCGGCCGGACATTGTGGCGCTCGAGGCCTACGAACATGCCGCCTGGGAACCTGAGCTCACCCGCCTGCACGCCAATGAGCTGCCCTGGCGCATCCCCGGCGATGAATCACGCGCCGGCCTCAACCGCTATCCCGAGCCGCAACCGCGGGCGCTCATTGAACGGCTCGCGGGCCTGTACCGGGTTGCCGCGGACGCGCTGCTGGTCGGCCGCGGCAGCGATGAGGCGATCGACCTGCTGGTACGCAGCTTCTGCCGCGCCGGCGAGGACGCGGTACTCGTGTGCACGCCGACCTTCGGCATGTACGCCCTGGCGGCGCGCATCCAGGGCGCGCGGCTGCTCGACGTGCCGCTGCGTGCCAGCGAAGGCTTCGCGCTGGACGTGAGTGGCGTGCTCGCGCGCTGCACGCCCGCAGTGAAGCTCGTGTTCCTTTGCTCGCCCAACAATCCGACCGGCAACCTACTGAGCGAGGCCGCGATCCTCGCCATCGCGGATGCGCTCGCCGCACGCGCACTGGTGGTGGTGGACGAGGCCTACATCGAGTTCGCCGGCCGCGAGAGTCTTGCGCAACAGGTGCGGCGGCGGCCGCAGCTCGCGGTGCTGCGCACGCTCTCGAAGGCCCACGGGCTCGCCGGCGTCCGCTGCGGCGCGCTGCTCGCGGACCCCGAAGTCATTGCGTTGCTGCGCAAGGTGATCGCGCCCTACGCGATTCCGCAGCTCGCCCTGGAGGCGCTGCTCGCGCTGCTCGAGCCGCCACAGCTCGCCGCCATGCGCGAGCGAATCGCCCTGGTGCGCGCCGAGCGGGAGCGCATGCGCGAGGCGCTGGCGCGCCTGCCCGGCGTGACGCACGTCTGGCCGAGCGCTGCGAATTTCCTCCTGGCGCAATTCACCGATCCGACGGCGGCGCTCGAGCGAGCGCGCGCCGCGTGCCTGCTGGTACGCGACACGCGCGCGTACCCGGGACTGCCGCACGCGCTGCGCATCACGGTCGGAACGGCGGCACAGAATGAGCAGCTGCTCGAGGCCTGGCGGTGAGCGCCGCGACGCTCTTCATCGATCGGGACGGCACGCTCATCGAGGAGCCAGCCGACAGCCAACTCGACAGCCTTGCCAAGGTGCGCTTCATGCCCGGGGTGTTTGCCGCGCTCGCCGCGCTCGCGCGCCGCGGTTACCGCCTCGTCATGGTCACCAACCAGGACCGACTCGGCAGCGAGGCACAGCAGTTCATCCTCGATGCCTTCCGTTCCCAGGGCATTGCCTTTGAGGCGGTGTTCGTCTGTCCGCCGCAGACCGGGTTGGTGCAGCAGTACCTGCGCGAGCGCGAGGTCGACCTCGCCGCGAGCGCGGTCATCGGTGATCGCCACACGGACCTGGAGTTCGCCGCCAACCTGAAGGTGCGTGGCATCACCGTGCGTCGCCACGGCGCGCCGCACGAGACCTGGCCGGCGGCGCTGCAGGACGTGATCGCGCGGCGCGCGCACCTGGTGCGGCAAACCAATGAGACGCGCATCGAGGTGCACGTCAATCTCGACGCCGCGCTTCCCCTGCAGGTCGACACCGGTATCGGCTTTTTCGATCACATGCTCGAGCAGCTGGCGAGGCACGGCGGGTTTTCCCTGCAGCTCACCTGCCGCGGCGACCTCGACGTCGATGAGCATCACACCGTGGAAGACTGTGCGCTCGCGCTCGGGGAGGCGCTGCGCCGCGCGCTGGCCTGCAAGGCGGGCATCGCCCGCTACGGGTTCCTGTTGCCGATGGATGAGGCCGAGGCGCGCGTCGCAATCGATCTTTCGGGGCGCGCGTTCGCGCAGTTCTCGGGGCGCTTCCCGCGCGAAGCCGTCGGCGCCCTGCCGACCGAGCTGGTACCGCATTTCTTCCGCTCGCTGGCCGAAGCTCTCGGCGCCGCGATCCACGTCAGCGTGACCGGTGAGAACACCCACCACATGATCGAGGCGTGTTTCAAGGGCGTCGGTCGCGCCCTGCGTCAGGCCCTGCGGCGCGAAGGCACGGAGCTGCCGACCACCAAGGGAGCTCTGTGATAGAGGCCGTCATCGTCGACAGCGGCGGCGCCAACCTCGCGTCGCTCCGTTACGCGCTCGAGCGCCTGGGCGCGCGCACCCACGTGAGCCGCGAC
>WNFR01001606.1_pt1 | contig 28925 bp, 22 predicted proteins | sample 5400221 | NCBI WGS metagenome assembly WNFR01 (sample SAMN13153357, study PRJNA577476) | soil metagenome | isolation source: 40 cm soil under Madrone tree | place: USA:California | collected 2016-06-14
ATTGCCTTTGCCGCGAACGCGCAGAATGCGCTCTTTTTGCTCCATGTCCACAAGATTGAGGCCCGTGAGTTCACTCACGCGCAGGCCCGCGGCGTAAAGAAGTTCCAGCAAGGCTCGGTCGCGGCGAAGGAGCAGGCCCTCTCCGGTTCGCCCGGAAGCGCTCTGTCTGGCTGGCGCATTCGCTCCAGACTCTTCCGGAAGCAACCTGTCCCTGCTCGAAGCCGCACGGCCGCGAAGCGCGGTTCGCTCCGACGCGCCCAATTGATTGAGGAAGCCGTTCATTTCTTCCGCGGAGAGCACCGAAGGGATGCGCTTTGGCAATTTCGGCGTGGGAACAAGACGCGCGGGATTTTCCTTCAGATGTCCCTCGCGCACGCAGTACTTGAAAAATGAGCGCAAGGCTGCAAGCTTCCGCGCGATAGAACTCTTCTGGAGGCCTTGATCGTGGAGATGCGCGACGAATTCACGAATCAAGGGATGCGTAACGCCAGCAAGTCCAGGCGGCCGGACGCCCGGCGGCGAAAGATACACAAGAAATTGTTCCAGGTCCCGGCGGTAGTTCAGAACAGTATGCGGCGAGGAATTCTTTACGGACTGGAGGTATTCGAGATACTTCGCAATCGCTGCTTTCATTCGCTACTACGTCTCCCGGGGAGAGGCCCGCATACAGTATAGGCGACCGCAATTCCGCCGAAAGCGAAATCGCGAAACTTTTTCTTTAGACGCAGGTTGCTCAGGACTTGGCCGCCACGGGGACCGGAGCCTCCTCCGGTTGCACTTGCGGCTGGGCTTCAGGCACAAGCTTCTCCCAATCACAGCCCTCTTTGAGGCAGGAGTGCACGGTGCCGATCTTGGTGCGTTTTTCGACAATGAACGGCGCGCCGCACTTAGGACAAGGTTCCGCGATGGGCATGTGTGGCGAGGTGAAATCGCAATCCGGGTATCGCGAGCAGCCGTAGAAGACCCGCGGGCGCCCACGGCCACCTTTACCGGCGCTGCCGCGGCGCACGAATTCGCCTTCATTGCATTTCGGACACTTGATACCCATGGTGATCGGGCGCGTGTACTTGCATTTTGGATAGCCGGAGCAACCGATGAATTCGCCGAAGCGGCCGTGTTTTTTCACCAGGTGATTGCCGCATAACATGCACAGCTCAGCGAGCGGCTCATCGGGCTGGTGGGCGATGCGCGTGCCCTGGACGAGCCGGCGCGTGGTCTTGCAATCCGGGTAACCCTTACATGCTAGGAACGTGCCAAACATCCCGCGCTTGATGGTCATTTCCTTGCCGCAATTGTCGCAATACTCGATTTTTGGCTCACCGCCTGTATCTTCGGGAACAGGGGTCAAATCCTGAATGAAGTCGCATTCAGGATAACGCGAACAGCCGAGAAAGAAACCGTGCCGGCTAATGCGTTCGAGCAATTCGCCCTGGCCGCACTTTTCGCACTTTTTGCCGGTGGGAATGCCGGCTTTGTAGGAAAGCATCTCGTCGTCGGCTTTATCGAGGTCAATGACGAATTTTTCCCAGAACTCTTTGACCGCTTCGCGCCACGGAAGCTTGCCTTCTTCGATCTCGTCGAGTTCTTCTTCGAGCCGCGCGGTAAACGTGACGTCGAAAATGTCCTCGAAACTCTTGACTAGCAGCACGCTGACGCGCTCGCCGAGCATGGTGGGCGAGAAGCGTCCCTGGTTCTTGGTGACGTATTCGCGTTCGACCAGCGTGGAAATGATCGAAGCGTAAGTCGAAGGACGCCCGATGCCGTCTTCTTCGAGTTCCTTGACCAGCGTAGCATCGTTGAATCGCGGGGGCGGCTCGGTAAAGTGCTGGTCAGGGCGAATCTTGTCCAGGCGGAGCGTTTGCCCCTCCGCAACCTGAGGAAGCGCCCGGCCTTCGCCTTCGTCGTCCTTTTCGTCGTCCTCGCGATCCGCAATCGACGCGGGCAGCTGGTAGACGCGGAGGTAGCCATCAAATTTCTGGACGGTGCCAGTGGCTCGAAAAGTGTAGTCGCCGGCGGAAATATCAATCGTGGTCTGATCGAAAATCGCCGGGAGCATTTGCGACGCCACAAAGCGCTGCCAGATCAACTGGTAGAGCTTGAAAAGATCTTCGTCGAGATACTTGCGGACGTCTTCCGGGGCGCGCAGGGCGTCAGTGGGGCGCACCGCTTCGTGGGCTTCCTGCGCATCCTTTTTCGATTTGTAATAGTTGGGCTTTTCCGGAAGATAGTTTGACCCAAAGCGCTCGGAGATCAACTCGCGAACCTGGGTCAGCGCGTCGCTTGAAACATGCACGGAATCGGTACGCATGTAGGTAATCAATGCGACTGAGCCTTCGTCGCCGAGCTCCACGCCTTCATACAGCTTTTGCGCGAGGGACATGGTGCGCTTGGCGGTGTAGCGCAGCCGGTTATAAGCCGCCTGCTGCAACTTGGAAGTCGTAAACGGCGGCGGCGGATTGCGCTTCTTTTCCTTTTGCGCAACGCCGGCCACCTGCCACTTGGCCTTGCTGACCGCGGCGACGATCTTGTCCGCGGCTTCCTGATTCTTTACTTCGATGTCCTCGCCTTTGTATTTCGAGAGTTTGGCTTCGAAGAGCGGCGGCTGGCCCGCATCCAGCATCGCGTGAATGGTCCAATATTCTTGCGGGATGAACGCGCGAATTAGCTGTTCGCGCTCGACGATCAGCCGCAGCGCCACCGTCTGCACGCGCCCTGCAGAAAGCCCACGGCGAACTTTATTCCACAGGATGGGAGAAACCTTGTAGCCCACGATGCGATCGAGCACGCGGCGGGCTTGCTGCGCATCCACCAGATTGGTATCCACCTGCCGGGGGTTATCGAAGGCCGCGCGAATAGCCTTGGGCGTGATTTCATTAAACGTGACCCGAAATATCTTCTTGGGATCGATGGCCACAACTTCTTTTTTGGGAGCCGCTTCTTCTTCTTTGGCGGGCTCTTCGGGTTTGGCGTCCTTTTTCTTGAATCTCGAAACACTGGGTTCCTGCTCGATGAATTTGGAAGGCTTGGAAAGCACCATGGCGAGATGCGCCGATATGGCTTCCCCCTCGCGATCCGGGTCACCCGCCAGATAGACAGCATCGGCGGTGAGCGCCGATTTGCGAAGATCATTGATGACTTTGCCCTTGCCCGCGATGATTTGCAGCGTCGGCTCAAAAATCTTGTCGTCATCAAGTTCAATTATTTTCCCAGCCGGTTTTTGCTTTGCTCTTTTGCTGCCCTTCTTCGCTTTGCGCTTTTTCTTTTTGCCGCCCTCTTCTTCGCCGGGCAGACGAATCCCGATCGTCTTTTTCGGCAGGTCCATAACGTGGCCGATGGACGCCTTGACGGTAAAGTTGCGTCCCAAATATTTATTAATCGTTTTCGCCTTGGCAGGCGATTCAACAATGACCAGCGAACGTGCCATCTAGCTTTTGTAACTCCGTAATGTTCTGCCGGAAGCGTCGAACGCGGCGGCGTGTGTCCTTCTCGCTACCTTACATGCAAGGGTCCGGCGGCGCCGGGCCTACCTATTGATGCAGCGATTGCCCTTGTGGATGCGTTTGGCCCATTGGATGCCGCCCCTGCGGCCGGCGATGAAGGCCCCTATCTGCCTCTACAGCAAGACTTTGCTGAACTGCTTGCCCGGCAACTGCCGGATCACGCCTTTCATCTCCAGATCAAAAAGCGTAGCCAGAACTTCAGAAGAGTTCAAGCCGGACCGTTCCATGAGGTCATCAAGGTGCTCCGGCTGGTCTGTGCTGAGCAAGTCATAGAGTTTTTTCTGCGACCCGTTCAGAGCCGCGGCGGCTAATAGATTCCGCTGCTCGGCTTCCGGTTGCTCGGCCTGCAGGAGGGCCGCGCGGACAGATGTTGGCCGCTCTTCGATCACGTCCGCGGCGCAGGTGATGAGCTTGGCGCCCTGCTTGATGAGCTCGCCAATTCCTTCTCGGCGCGCTTGAAGGATTCCTTCTTCACCATGGCTTGGGCGACTTGAGCTGGGAGATGGCAGGATTCGAGATCGGGCAGGGTGGCGCGGAACACTCCATCCGGCGAGTCAAATCGCCGCAGCACCCCTGCAGACAGACGCGAAGCCAGGCCGGGAGTGAGCCCCAGCGCAAGCCAGGAGAGGGAAGCGTCCAGCTGCATTGGAGGGAGCCTACTCGTAGAGTAATTGAGTTGTCAAGTAGTTCGCGGGGAAAAGCAGGAAGTTATTCTCATTATACACAATGACGACAGCCGGTTAGCGCGAAGGTTGCGCGGCGTCTTCTTGCAGAATGGCATCCAGTGTCTTCACGAAAAGATCCGCGTCGGCTTCGGAGAATACCAGCGGCGCTCGCAGCTTGATTACGTTGTGATGCGGGCCGTCGGTGCCGGCGAGAATGCCGCGATCGCGAAGCCGATTGACGACGTAGGAGGCTTGGAATGAAGCAGCCCGGCGCGTTTCACGGTCGAGTACCAGATCGATCCCCAGGAACAGTCCGGACCCGCGCACATCACCAATCAAAGCATAGCGGGCCTGCAAAGTCTTCAAGCCCTCGATGAGATGCGAGCCGACACGCAAGGCGCGCTGTTGCAACTTTTCTTCTTCAAGAACATCCAGAACCGCGAGACCAGCAGCGCAGGCGACTGGATTGCCTCCAAAGGTGCTGAAAAATTCCATCCCGTTGTTAAAGGAATTGGCGATCTCCGGCGTGGTGACCACCGCCGCGAGCGGAAACGCATTGCCGATGGGTTTGCCGAGAACGACGATATCCGGAACCACGCTTTGCGTTTCGAATCCCCAGAAATGCGTTCCCAGACGCCCGAACCCGACCTGCACTTCGTCGGCAATACACACGGCGCCCGCACGGCGCACGTGATGATAAACCTCAGCGAGATAACCCGGCGGAAAGACAATCTGGCCGCCGACGCTCGGCAAAGTCTCCGCGATGTACGCCGCGACCCCGCGGCCTTCGGCCCGAGTGCGCTCCAGGATTTCCTCGACATGCCGCGCGTACTTTGCGCCGGCTTGTTTGTCCTCGCGCCGGTACGCGCCGCGGTAATCATCCGCCAGCGGAGCCACGTGCACCCAGGGCTGCTTGCCGCGGCCTCCCGGGCCATTGAATTTGTACGGGCTGATGTCGATGAGCGTGTTGGTGTGGCCGTGGTAGGCGTGTTCCAGAACAATTATGTCTTCCCGACCGGTGTGCGCTCGCGCCAGTCGCAGAGCCAGTTCATTGGCTTCGCTGCCTGAGTTTACAAAAAAACAAACGCGCAGCGATTCCGGGAGCAGCCGCGTCAGCCGCCCCGCGTAGCGGTTGACGTTGTCGTGAAGGTAGCGCGTGTTGGTATTTAGCAGCGCGAGTTGCGCCTGCGCGGCCTGGACCACGCGCGGGTGGCTGTGTCCCACCAGCGGCACGTTGTTGTAGACATCGAGATACGCTCTCCCCGTGTGGTCATACAAATACTGCATCCAACCGCGAACGATTTTCAGCGGGCGCTGATATGAAATGCTGAGGTTTTTCCCCAGTAGAGCGCGGCGTGAACAAAGTGTCTCGCTGAGATCAGGTTCTTTGGCTGGAAAGCGATCGGCCGGAATTCCCAGCAGCAGATTCGGGTCGGGGGAGAGGCTCGTCCATACTGCGCGCTGCGAAGCGTAAGCAACGCCCGGAAAATCGGTGCCGAGTTCAAGCAGATCCAAGATGATCTGGAAATGACCGTGTGGCATCCATCCGCCGTTTTCATCTGTCGTGCCCACTCGCGCAAATTCTTCTCCGCGCCGAACGCGCTGCCCCTCTTGCAACCCGCCAATCGTCTCTTTCGTCAAATGGCCGTACAGCGTGAAAAATTCTTCGCCGTCACCTGTTGCGTGCCGCAAAATCACGACCGGCCCGTAATCCAGGGGCGCAAAATTGTTCGCAGTGAGGTGAACCACGCCTTCCAGCGGCGCGCGCAACCGCGCTCCTGGCTCGACGAATAGATCCATGCCCAGATGCACGGTGCGTCGCTCATCGGTCGGGTTGTTGCTCGCGCCGAATAACGGGGAAGTGTAAACCAGCCGCGGTTCGTTGTAGCGGCCTACGCCGAAGGCAGCTCCCGCCCGCGTAATTTCGGCAGAAAGTCTCTCCTTCAACTCCGAATTGTTAGCTCCGCCGGGCTTAGCTCCGAGAAACGTGCTGCCAACACTCAAATCGCAAACCACGGTTGCCACTGTTTTGGTGTCGACATCCAAAATCGAAGCTACGGACCCTGCGTTCGCTTGCAGCCACTGCTTGACCTTTTCACTTTGTGGAACAGCCGCAAAACCGCAAGCCGCACGAAAAGTGTAGTGCGCGAAGCGCGGATGTATTTTTGCCAGCCGCTCCAGAGCTTCCCATGCGGACTCCTCGCTGACCGTGACGTAAGGGTCGTCCGGCTTGACGGTTTTGCGGTGCGCGGAGTTCGTGACGCTCACGGCCAGCCGCGCGCCGATCAACGCATAGAGAACGGACAACTCCAACTCATTCAGTCGAAACGCGCCGTGAAATCCCGCGACGATGGCAGTTGCAGCCTCCAGCGGTTCATCGTTTCCAAGAATGCCGTAAGCGGCGGCGATCGCCGCCTCCGACGCGGTGATTCCGTAGTGCATATCGCCAAAATCAATCAAGCCCACGATCTTGCGCGGCTGCGGCCAGGGTTCGCCGACCAGCACGTTGTAATCGTTCGCATCGCCGTAAATTACCGTGCGGCGCAGATGCGGCAACGCCGGCGCGACTTCCGCTTCATAGAGCGCGAGAAATTTCTCCACCAGGGCGCGCCTCTTCGAATCGCCAATATGCTTGATGTAATCCTTGATCCAATCCGCGCGCGAAGAATCCCATTTCAGTTCGCGGTGTGCAGCCGGGTGCGTAAACGATTGCAGCGCCGCGTCCAGCTCTCCCAGAAACCGGCCGAGATCGCCAAGAAGCTCCGGCGTGTGCGGGTGGACTTCAGCAAGAATTTTTCCATTCAAAAAGGTAAGCAGCCAGACAAGACGGTTGCATCCGTCCGCCGCGGCAATCGAAGTGAACAGTACGCCGCTGGGACTGGGTATGACCCGCGGCAGAGGCAATTGCGGCGCACGCTGCGCCAAATGTCGCAGCGCGTGGCATTGCAGATCGATGAAGGAATGCTCCCGCGCCGGGTGCATTACTTTGAGGACGAACGCCTGCCCGTCCGCGCTCGTCAGATGGAAGTTGTCGTCGTATTCGCCTGGCAGCGCCCGAGCAGTGGTTTCAAGCCCGTAGAGTTCGTGCGCCAAGCGCACCGCTTCCGCTTCCGTTATCGGCTGAGCTACGCGCGCCTGCAGCTGCATGCGCCAAATCTTATCCGCAACAGCCGCAGCGCGTCCATCTTGGATGGTTTATGATTTTGAGGTCCAGCTCTGAAACGCGAATTCCTGGCCGCTTAGAGTTTTTCTCTCGACTCTTGAACGGAGACCGGCCCATTCACCGTAGACAGCCGGATCATCGCCGGCGCGTTCCCATATTCGATGCGCCGATGCTCGTCGTCCCAGGTCTTGCGCGCATTGTCGCAAATGCTCGCCTTGCAACTTAGCGGCGCGTAATTCGTCGATTCCACCACGAAGCTGGACTGATACCCGCTTGGCACCATCAGCGTCAAAGGACCGTTTTTCGCATCGGCGGTAAGCCCCGTGCCGCTCCACGTTTTCCCTTCGAGTGCCACCGAGATCGGCCCGTTCTCCGTATGAATGCGCACGTTTCCGTTGCTACCCTCCAGACTGATCGGGCCATTCACGGCCGTAATCTCCGCATCGCCGGAAAAGTTCTTCAAGCTGATCGGGCCATTGTGAGCGCGGGCCGTGAGTTTGCCGTCCACGTCGTACAGGGAAATCGGACCGTTCCTCGTTTCCATGTCGATCGACGCGGATTTAGGCGTGCGAATCAGCAAGTACACGGTCCATTCATCATCATCCGCTGGACCCTTCGTCGAAACCCTCCCGCCTTCAATCGACATCGTGATTTGCGAGAGAGTTCTCTCTGCATCGCCGGATGCGGCCGCGGCTTTGCAAGCCGTCACGGAATAAGTCTCTTTGTCCCAGCCTACAACCTGTACCCCGCCGTTGCTGTGCGGATGAACCTGTAGCACTGCGGCTTCGGCCTTGGTCAAGGTGCGCTGTTCGGAACGCACCACGGCATCCTGCTCATCAAACCGGATGCGCAGATCGGAGCACTCCGTTGCCGGCTGCCGGTGGCCGCTGGAAATGTTGAAGGAGTGATGATGGCGGTTTGCGCGCGCGGTCGTAAAACCCAGCGCGAGCAGAGCCGAAAACGAAATCAGAAAGAACAAGCTGCGTCGAGGCATGGGGTCCTCCCTGCAGCTATAGACGACGCAGGAGGCCTTTGGTCACGTGCAATTTCGCCAAAATTTCAGTCCCAGCCATCCCAATCGTCGTCCGTGCCGATAGGGGGACCGTCCGGGGGATCGACTGGGGCCGCAAGCTCGATTCGCTTCGGATCTTTCTCAAACTGCTCGATTTGCCATGAGGCGAAGAAAACGTGCGCCTGATCGGTTATGGCCGGACGCCCCGCCACCGGAGTTTTAAGCCATCCATTCAATTCATGCAACTCGAGTCTGGCGATCGCGCGGACTTCATCTGCGGCATGGTCGTTGGCCGCAAGCGCCATCAAGTCATAGAGGACAACCATATCCACGGCATTAGCGATTTGCCCTATGGAGCCTTCGGTGTGAGGCGTTTTCCACGTTGCGGCCAGAATGGCATCGAGGACTTCCTGCAGCCCCGGGTTCTCCGCGTTGCGCGCATGGAATTCCACCAGCCGCGCCGCCCGTTCCGGATTGAAAAGAAATTGCAGCGTGTGCTGCGCCGCCGCTTCCGCTGGAGCCAGCGCGTCAAACGCCGGGCTGGTATGAATCTTGAAATGTTCGCGCCCTCGTTCGTAATCCGGCGGACGCGGCGGAATCATCTTCAGCAACGGCTCGGGCAGAGCCAGCACCTCCGGCTTCAGCGTTGCCAGCACCGCCGCCAGCGCCCTCCGCTGCTCCGCTGGCGCCACGATCTGCGCCGGCGTTTGCCCATCGCCCCGCAGCGCAAACGTGTAGTCCATTCCTCCCACGAGCTTGCTGGCCGCCTCCACCTGATAGCGATGCAGCAAGTAGAGCGGCACAAGCACATCTTCAAGTGTCGCCAGCGGCGCGCCTTCGCGGATATTGTTCTCGCCGAACCGTTTCAGCGCGGCCCCGCGAACTTGCATCAGCCGATTCAGTTCATCAACAGCATTTGTGCCCGAATCCCACAGATGCGCGACGCTGCTCGAAGATCCCGCCGGACGCGCGTCCTGATCCGTCAAGTAACGCAGCCCTCTCGCGTAAGCGTCCAACAGAATCTTGTTCAGCGCCGCTGCTTCATTCGTCCCCGGCGCAAAATCCTGGTAGCCAAACGCGATCGACACCTTGTCCCACTCCCCGATTCCCGTGGCGTAAGCCGCGGACAAATCCGGCGTGCCGTCCGCGCCACCTGCCCCGACCCTGTCGGGGAGCTTCACGTACGGCGGCGGATAGTCCATCACCGAGGAACGGTTCACCGTGCTCGCGGAATAATTGTGCATCAAGCCCAGCGTGTGTCCCACTTCATGCGCCGCAAGCTGCCGCAGCCGCGCCAGCGCCATTTCCTGCGCTTTGGCGGCGCCCGGTTTGCCCTTTTCGTAAGGCGCGAGAAGGCCCTCTGCAATCAGAAAATCCTGCCGTACGCGCAGCGAGCCCAGCGTCACATGCCCTTTGATGATTTCGCCCGTCCGCGGATCGATCACCGCCGCGCCATACGACCAACCGCGCGTCGCGCGATGCACCCACTGAATCACGTTGTAGCGCAGGTCCATGGAATCGGCGCCTTCCGGCATCAGCTCGACGCGGAAGGCGTTCTTGTAACCCGCGGCCTCAAACGCTTGATTCCACCAGCGCGCGCCCTCCAGCAGCGCTGAGCGAATCGGTTCCGGCGCTCCGCGGTCCAGATAGTACACGATGGGCTGCACCGGCTCGCTCACCGCAGCCTTCGGATCCTTTTTCTCCAGCCGGTGCCGCGCGATGAAACGCTTCACGATCGGCTCGCTAATCGGCGTCGCATAATCCATGTAGGCGGGGCCGAAAAAGCTGGACCGTGGATCGTAAGCGCGCGGCTTGTATCCAACCGGCGGAAGCTGCACGAACGAGTGATGCTCGCGCACGGTAATCGATTCGGGAGAAGGCGTGACGTCGCGAACCCACCGCCCCGGCTCGTCGCCTGCAAACGTCAGCGTGGCCTCTACTTCCGTATTCAGTGGAAAATTCTTCGTTTGCGGCAGATACATCGCGCAGCGCGCCCCATCCAGCTTATAAGCCCCCTGCTTCGTCCGCCGCAGCGCGGCAGGAATCCCATGGGCATCGCGCAGGAAAAAATCCGTCGCGTCCACCAGCGCGTGATCCTTTTCCTCTGCCTCGACCTTGAAGCCCCACAACACCGACTCCGCGAAGGAATCATGCACCGCGCGACGTTCGTAGGGGTCGTCACTCACCGCCCGGTATTCGAGATTTTCCTGGATCAGCAGCACCTTCGGCCCGCTGCGCTCAAATCGCACGATGCCCCGCGCGCCAAGCTGCCCGCGGTCCAGCCCGATGTCATTCGAGCCCATGCCCGCCGAAAGCCCACTCTGGTAAAGAAACTCACTGCCCCACTTGTCGATCTCCAGCCACAGCTTCCCCTGCTTCGCGTCCCAGTAAAGGTTGAAATATCCAGCCAGCTTCTGCGCCCCCGCCGTTTTTTCCGCAATCGTAGGCGTCTGCCCCGCATCGAGACGCCCCCAAGCACCGTGCGGCGCCACCAGCGCAGCCGCCATCAAGAAAACGCCCAGCCAAAGCTTCGCCATATCCCACCCTCCAAACTTGCCGAATGGTTTTACAACAGATTCCACACGATGGCGAACTCTTATCGGTGCAACCATACTTGCCGGTTCTGCCCTCTTCCTTCTAAGCGGGGTTCCGGATCCCCGGGTCACACTAAAAGGCTGCTCCATGAAGAACAACTTGACAATACCTATTGCAGTAGTAGGATGACATACGCTTATAGTAGATAAATAATGGCCAAGCCGAAATTAACGAAGCTCGAACTTCAGATCATGGAAGCCCTGTGGATTCAGGGCCAAGCCTCTATCCGCGAGATCCAGGAAACTTTTCCCAAAAAGGACAGACCAGCTTACACGACCATCCAGACCACCGTTTATCGCCTCGAAGGAAAGGAAGCCGTCCGGCGCATCAGGAAGGTCGGTAACTTCCATATTTTCGAAGCCGCGGTCTCCCGCAATGCCGCGCAGCGGAAGTTGATCGACGACTTGCTGGCGCTCTTCGGCGGGCGCGCCCAACCCGTAATGGCGCACTTGATTGAATCCGGCAAACTCACGCTCGAAGACGTAAAAGAAGCCGCGAAGATTCTGCGCAAGCTTGAGAGAAAGGACAAATCGAAATGATCTCGAACCATTTGTCTGGGATGTGGACAACTCTCGCCCCGGCGCTCGGAAATCACTATGGCAGTCGACGCTATTCGGCGGCCGCCCTTGCGGAGCGGGTGAGCTGACAGAACCGGAAAAGGGGAAGACCGCAGGTCAAGGGATTCTCATTTCGGCCTTAGTGGAGGATTTGTCGCGGGAACTGGGCGGCCGCATCGTTGTGGATAGGACTGGACTCAAGAGCAAGCATGATTTCACCCTGCAGTTGCCGCCAGAGGAGAGCCAAGCTGCAATCTTCTCCGCGTTTGAGGAACAACTTGGCCTGAAACTGGAATCGAAAAATGCTCCCATGGAGGTTCTCGTCGTCGATCATGCCGAGAAGCCTTCGGCAAATTAGCGGCCGGCGAGATGGACTGGCACGGCATATATTTTCTATTTAATCCCTGACTCACATAACGGAAGTGCTATAATAGAGACATGTCAGTTGGGATGGTCCCCCTACCGGCTCCCCCGGTTAGAGCGCCTTCCGCTAATTCTTGCCCTTCAACCACTAAACCTTTTGCTTGCCACACTTCCGAGAAATCGCTCAAATCATCGACCTCGTCAGACGCGGCATTCTTTTGCCGACACCCACCCTCTAAACCCTTATGTGTCACATCTTTACAAGAATGGCGGGGGGAGGGGGGATTCCCTTACCAATTTTTCATTCCCTTCCAATTCTCCGAACTCGCCGGAGGATTCCTCCCGCCAGAAGCTTGCCGCCCAAAAATCTGGCTTTGTTATACTGAGACTTAAAGGCGGCCTGTCGACCCGTGACGAAACTTCGCATCTCCATCGTTCAGTACCTGAATACCGCGCCGCTCGTCTGGGGCTTCACCAACGGCCCCTTGCGCGGCAAATACGATTTGTCGTTTACCGTGCCCTCGCAGTGTGCCGAACAGTTGCGAACCGGAAAAGTGGACGTCGCGATTATCCCCGCCATCGAATACCAGCGCATGGACGATTTGGTGATTCTGCCGGACATGGCCATTGCCTCGAAGAAACAGGTGCGCAGCCTGCTGATCATTGCCAAGAAGCCCATCGAACAGGTGAAGACCTTTGCGCTGGACGCCAGTTCGCGCAGCACGCAGACGCTGACACGCATCCTGTGCGCGGAAAAGTGGAGGATTGCGCCGGAGTTCGCTGAAGCATCGCCGGACTTGGGCGCCATGTTGCAGCAAGCGGATGCGGCCCTCGTGATTGGCGATCCGGCTCTGCGAGTTGCCGTAGGGATTGAAAAAGACAGTTGGCCTGGCTCCGAAGGCCAAACAATATGCCGGGCCGCCACTCTCGGGATTGCCGGCTCGGAATTGCTTTACGTTTATGATGTGGTGGGGGAATGGCGGAGTCTGACCGGATTGCCCGCCGTCTTGGCAGTTTGGGCAGCCAGGCGAGACGTTGCCACTCCCCAAGTGGCCGCAGATTTTCTCGCTTCGCGAGATTTCGGCTTGTCGCGGATACCCGAAATTTGTTTCGACGCCGCGCGCGACTTGGAATTGCCACAGCGCACCCTCGAATCGTACTTGCGAAGCAACATCGATTTTTCTCTGGATGCGGAAAATCGCCGCGGCCTGGAATTGTATTTCGCGTACGCGGCAAACCTCGGCTTGATTCCGCAAACCCAGCCCATCGAGTGGGCCAGTGCGAAAGCGGAAGCCGTGAAGTTGTAGGGGCGCAGCATGCTGCGCCCCTCACGGCGAGATCGCTCCATCGAGATTGAATAAGGCATTGGTTACAATGGAATCGACAGATCGCAAAGGATTATCGTGGGACTGACGAAACAACAAGCTCTGGAAATGCTCGAATCCGATGACCTCGTCGGCCTCGGCATGGCTGCGCACCAGATGCGCCTGAAGAAAAACGACCCTCGCGTCGTCACCTACCAGATCGACCGCAACATCAACTACACCAATTTCTGCACCGAGTATTGTTCTTTCTGCGCGTTCTACCGGCCGCTGGGCGCCAAGGACGGCTACATTCTTTCCTTCGAGGAAATCTACAAGAAAATCGACGAAATGCTGGAACTCGGCGGCACCGGAATTTTGCTCCAGGGCGGGCTACACCCGGATTTGCAGATCGGCTATTACGAAAATTTATTGCGTTCCTTGAAAGCGCGCTACCCGCAAGTGCATCTGCATTGTTTTTCGGCGCCTGAAATTCTGTGCATCGCGGAAGTCAGCGAACTCAGCATCCGCGAAACGATTCAGCGCTTGATGGACGCGGGCCTGCAATCCATCCCCGGCGGCGGCGCGGAGATTCTCGACGATGAGGTGCGCGCGAAAATTGCGCGCTTGAAATGCACCAGCGACGACTGGGAAGAAATGCACCGCGTGGCCCACTCGCTGGGACTGCGCACCACCGCCACCATGATGTTCGGCTGTGGCGAGGAATTGCGCCATCGTGTCAACCACCTCGAACGCCTGCGCCGCATTCAGGAAGACACCGGGGGGTTCACCGCGTTCATTCCGTGGATGTTCGCCGCCGAAAATACCGCGCTCGGAAAAAAAGTTCAGGAAGCCACTGCCGTCGATTATCTGAAAACGCTGGCCGTCAGCCGCTTGTATCTCGACAACATCGACCACATCCAATCAAGCTGGCTCACGCCAGGAATCAAAGTTTGCCAGGTCGGTTTACAATTCGGCGCTGACGACGTCGGCAGCATCCTTATCGAAGAAAATGTGGTCTTCGCCGCCGGCGTGAAAAACCGCACCAACGAAGGTGAACTCCGCCGCGTCATCTCCGACGCCGGCTTCATTCCCGCGCAGCGCGACACGCTTTATAGAAGCTATGCACTGAAATGAGTTCAGAAATTGCGGAACTATGCGGAACGCTGGGACTAGGCTGGAGGCTTGGGGCGCAGGTGAATGGAAACGTCGACGACCATGCCGTCGGGCAACTCGACGTCTTCCAGTAAATAGAGAACGCCGCCGCGGAAACGGGCTTGGATTTTTCGCGGCTCGAGTTTGGAGCTAGTAGGTTCGGCTTTGGCGTTTTGCGGTTCAGCTTTGGAGTTCGGTGCCACGGTTTTCTTGCTTGCAGCCCCGCCAGGAGCCTTGTTTTCTGTTTCATCCAGCGCTTCGTTGGCGAGGGCGTCGGCTTCGCGGTTCTGCTCGCGATAAACGTGCTCGATGCGGAAAGAATCGAAGGCCTTGGACATTTTTTGAGCGCGCTCGAAGAGCGGTCGCAGGTCTTCGCTCTTCACTTTGTACTGTCCGCGTATCTGCTTGACTAGCAGCTCGGAATCGCTCTCGATGCGAATCGCGCGCACGCCATGCGATTCCGCATAGTCCAGCGCGGCGATGAGCCCGTAGTATTCGGCGACGTTGTTGGTCATGCGGCCGATGTATTTCTTCAGCTTGGCGACGATTTCGCCGCGTGCATCGCGGATGATTACGCCGTAAGCAGCAGGCCCGGGATTGCCGCGCGAACCGCCATCAATGTTGGCACGGTACGCGGCAGCGGCGGCGGGCTTGGGCTGCGCGGGAGCTTCGCCGAACAAATCTTTTCCACGAGAAGTTGGCGGACGTTTCGGCATCAGGAATTTGTCGAGGCCGCCGAAGTTGAGTTTGCGGAACCAACCGAGGAATTTGCTACAGGAATCGGTTCCAGGGTGTAGAGAATCAGGCCGCAGCTTTCGCAGCGGAAAACCTCTTCATTGGTTTCCGAGCGCAGCTCCTGAAGAATATGCGGCAGCACGCGCATGCCACAGCCGCGGCACTGCCCGTCGCGAGCTTCGGCCATGGCCGTGCCGTTGTGGCGCTTGGCGATACGCGCGTAAAGCACGCGCAAATCTTCCGGGACGGGAGCGATGATTTTTTCGCGTTCGGCGGTGGCCGCGTCGAGCTGTTTCTTTTTCTCGGCGCTCTGCGCCTGAATTTCTTTTCGCTCGGCAGCGACAGCTTGCTCCGCTTCTTTCAGTCTCGACTCCGCTATTTTCACGCGGCGTTCGACTTCTTCCGCGGCCATCATCACTTCGAGCTGGCGGTCGTCGGCTTTGGCAACTTCGGCCTCGGCGTTGGCAATTTCATGCTGCAAAGCTTTAAAGGCTTCGTTGGTTTTTACCGCGCCACTTTGATCGCGATATTTGCGCGCGCGGTCTTTCCACTGCTGGGCATCGAATTCAAATTTCTTGCGCTCCGCGACGACCCGGGCGTGGGCTTCTTTCGCGGAGGCGACATCGGAGCGGGCGCCGCCAAGTTTGGTTTCCGCATCACGGATGCGCTTGGGAAATGCCTCCAGTTCCGCGCGCAGGACAGCAATCTGGTGGTCAACCCGTTGCAGCTCGATAAGGTGAGGAATCGCCGGGTGCATGAGCAGACAATTCTAGCACACGGACGCGGCAGGCTTTGCGGGAACCGTGGCGGCGGATAGAATGCCAGGGCTTAGCATGCAAGATATTGACAAGAACTCATTTTAAGGAGGAGGGCATATGCCGCACGTGCAAATTACCTGGGTGGAGGGCCGGACGCCGGAGCAAAAACGGAAAATTGCGGAACGCCTGACGAACGTATTGATCGAAGATGGAAAAGCCAAACGCGAAAACATTCACGTCTCGTTTCACGACGTTCCATCGACGAATTACGCCGAAGCCGGCGTGCTGGTGGTGGACCAGAAACGCGCGCCATGAGTCATTGTGGGAGGACACAAATCGAGGCGGGCCGCTTCTAACACGACTCCGGCAATGCCCCCAGTGTGGTGTGTGGTGCTAACCCCGTTTAACCCGACGCGTGCGAGTCGCGGCGGATCATGGACCAGTCCAAGAAGTAGCCGATGCCGACGGCGAGAGGAATAATGCCGAACGCAGCGACTGTCCAGATGTCGCGATCGGCCTGGATGCCGGCAATCAATCCAAAAGTAGCGATGTAGCCAAGTGCGCCGCTGACGAGCAGGATGCCCGCGCGGCGCGAACGCCCCGCCTGGTTCAATTCAGGCTCCATCGGCATGGAGACTCCGCGGGCAATCGCCGCGAGGCGCTCTTCGCTGCGCAGCTTGCGGACACGGTAATAGGTGTACAGCGCGCCGAGGGGAACGCCCATCCCCAGAATCACGGCGACCAATCCAATCAATTCTCCGCCCATGGTTTGCTCCTTCTCTCTCTAGGTGCCCGCGGTGGCGGGCTGGTCTTATAGGGGGAACTGCTTTCATAAGAAGGTACGGGGAACCAGCGGGAAAAGTTCCCAGGATTTAGGAGAGCATCGGTGCGCTTTCAAGCGTCAGTCGATTTCGTGAACTTCCAAGGAGGAGTCGACTGTAAGGTTGGGATAGCGAATGGGGGAGCCGGCAGGGGCGGGCGAATGGCGCGCGGTGGCCGTGAAACTGGCGCCAGAACACTCGACTGTGTAGGAATAGCCGTCGCGTTCGGTGTAGGTGATGGAAAGGGAGTTGGAGGAGATGAGTTCGTCGAGCGAAGCGCACTGGCCGTTGGTGGCGATGTAGACGCGTTCGGCCTGGGCGATTTGCAGGAGATCGGCTCGAACACCGGTCAGGCTGATGGCTTGCGTCGCAGCCGTACCGTTATCCGTGGTGGGCATCCTCTTCAAAGAGAATTCATAGACTACAAAGAGAAGGGCTGCACCGACCAGAAGGCCAACAAGAGAGCGCATAAAAGGATTGTGGCGTGGCCCGCGGCATACTTCAAGTGGGGTGCGCGACGAGTTGCGTTAGGAAACAACCTCTCCATTTTTGCCCTGATCTGCGTATCCTCCACTACTTGATTCGCTGACCAAGGCGGTCGGCCACATTCTTGACGTGCTACAGGAGCAGCGGTGTTCCTTTTTGTGTTTGAGTGATTATCGGTGGCATGTGCCGACAAGAGCATGTAGAGAGTAGGCAAAGGCTCCTCGTTTGGCGTTGACAGTCCCGGCGCTCTCCAGTAACTACAATAGATACAGGCTGTAAAACCAGGAGAGTCCTTGATGAAGACGAAATCCCCGTACGCCTTCGGGCTGGCGCTATTGCTTTCGATTCTAATCACGATTCCGGACGTTTGGGCCGCCCCCCAAACCGCTGGGCAGCGCGCGGGAGAAGTCTCCCGAGTAATTCCAGCGGTGAGCATAGCTCGCAGCGGGAAAACCATCACGGCCTCGGCGAAGACCGCCGTCGATTGGCAAGATCTAGTGAATACGCAGATGAATGCGCGAGCGCGCATCGCGCTGGATGATGGGTCGGTGCTGAATGTAGGATCGGAATCGTCCATGAAAGTGGTCAAGCACGATGCAGGAGCGCAGCAGACGGAGCTGGAGCTGAGCTATGGAAAGCTCCGGACGCAAGCGCAAAAGATCGCCAAGCCGGACGGAAAGTTTGAAGTGCGCACTCCGGCAGGAGTCGCAGGGGTGGTGGGAACAGATTTCTTTGTAGCGTTCGACAACACAACCGGCACGATGAACGTGATCACCTTCGAAGGATTGGTGAAGGTCTGCAACCTCGCGGGAGTTTGCGTGCTGGTCAAGGCCGGGCAAATGACCAGCGTGCGCAGCGGAGATAATTCCGGGCCGCTGCCGCCGCAGCAAGCCACGCTCGATCTGCTGGTGGCTTCCGGCAAGGAGACGGATCCGGGAGTGCCGACGGGAGTGGCCGGGGCAGGAGCGCACCTCGGAGTTTTGGGGACATTGGGAATCGTTGCGGGGGCTGTCGGAGTTGGTTTGGGAGTGGGATTGACCCGCAGCGGGACTCCTCGAAACACGCAGAAGGGATGCGTCCCCAACCCTGCGACGGGATTGTGCCCCTGAGATTGCCGCGATTCCTCTTGCGAAATGGACCTACCGCCCTGACCGCGACGAGCAGTCAGGGTGCTTTGTTTTCCAGGGGTGGTGGTGTTATGCGCGCGCATGCAACGAATGGCGCGGAAAAGCCGTCCAACAAGTGTTACCTGAAGGGCGAAGACGCGCGTGTTCGGCACTTTGTGAGCCGCCGCCCGGTGGCGTACACTGAATGTTTCGAGGTTCCGTCTAATTCCGAGTGAGGCACCCTTTGAGCAAATCAATTCGTAATAGCGTGATTCCTTGCCTTTGTGCGCTGACGTTGTTTTCGGGCATCACGCCATCGACGTCCGCTGCGCCGCCGGATGCGCCGGCGAAGCGCTCGCCAGTGCTGGCGGCGTTGCAAACGGAGATGGAACGCTCCATGAAGACGCTGGGCACGCTGGATCCTCCGGCTTATTACATGGGGTATACGGTCACAGAGACGCAGCGCGTGGACGTGTCCGGTTCGAACGGGGCGCTGCTCAACAGCAACGAAACGCGGAACCGCTGGCTGGAAGTATCAGTTCGAACGGGATCGTACGCGCTGGACAATTCGCACAAGGTCGGCGAGCGGCAACAGCAGAGCGGCGGACCGGGCGCACCAGTACCGATCGACGATGATGCCGAAGTGCTGCGGCGGACGATCTGGCTGGAGACCGACAAGCAGTACCGGGCCGCATCCGAAGCGTTGATCAAGATCAAGACGGGCAAGGAAGTAAAAGTAGAAACGGCGGAAGGGCGGGCGCCGGATTTTTCGCGGGAAGAACCGCACGTTTCGATCGGGCCGCAGGTTTCGATCGCGGTGGACCGCAAACCGTGGGAGGAGCGAGTCCGCGCGTATACCAAGGCGTTTCGCGAATCGCGGGCGATCATCAATTCCATCGTGACGTTCGCGGCGCAGGCGCAAAACGCGTATCAGGTAACCAGCGAAAGGACGCAACTGCAATACGGACAGATTCGCTACCGGCTGGAGCTGTTCATCCAAGGCAAGGCGCCCGATGGGATGGACATCGACCGCTACTACAATTTTGATTGGGTGGACCCCAAGGACGCACCAGACGACAAAGCGGTGTACGCGGCGGAAGCGACGATGCGCAAGGAGTTGGAAGGACTGGTCGCCGCGCCCATCAACGATCCGACGGTCGGACCGGCACTGCTGACGGGGCGCGCCGCGGCGGTATTTTTCCACGAAGTCTTTGGCCATCGCGCCGAAGGCCATCGTCAAAAAGATGTGACCGAAGGACAAACGTTCTCGAAAAAAGTCGGCGAGCAGATCCTGCCGGAATTTCTGAGCATCGCTGACGATACGACGATGAAAAAGCTCGGGAAACAGGATCTTCTGGGCTACTACCAGTTCGATGATGAAGGCGTGCCGGCGCAGCGTGTGCCGCTCGTGGATCACGGTGTGTTGAAGAGTTTCGAGATGTCACGGTCGCCGCTGGTCGGATTTCCTCGTTCAAACGGGCATGGAAGGCGGCAACTCGGTGCAACGCCGGTTTCGCGGCAAGGCAACCTGATCGTGCAAAGCAGCAAGACGGTAACCAATGCGCAGCTGCGTGCCAAGCTGATCGAGTTGATCAAAGCACAGGGCAAGCCGTTTGGGTTGTTGATCGATGACATCGCCGGCGGATTTACGTTCACCGGACGCGGGCAGCCGCAAGCGTTCCAAGTGCTGCCGCTGGTGGTCTACAAGGTATTTCCCGATGGACGGCCTGATGAATTGGTGCGCGGAGTAGATATTGTCGGCACGCCGCTCGCCGCGTTGACAAAGATTGTCGCCACGGGCGATACACCGGAAGTTTTCAACGGCTATTGCGGCGCGGAATCGGGATCCGTTCCCGTGTCCGCGGCGTCGCCAGCGATTTTGACTTCGGAGTTGGAAGTGCAGAAAAAAGAAAGTTCGACGGACCGGCCGCCGATCCTGCCGCCGCCCGCGCACGACGCGATCAAGACGGGAGGCCAGCAGTGAGGCGCGCAGAGAGAATGGCGGGACTGATTTTGCTATTGGTGGCGATGGGAGCCACAGCGGCTAAAGGCGCTCAGGTTCCGCAGGATAACGACCACACGCTGCAGGCCATGCGCGATGAAATGGCGCGCGCGAAGACCCGACTGGAATTAAAAATTCCGAACATTGATCAGCCAGTGCGTCCGTATTACCTCGAATATCGACTGCTTGATCTTGAGGTGCGCGAAGTCGTCGCGGAATACGGCACGTTGCTCTCCAGCACGCAGACGCGGAACCGCTTTATGGACGTGGAAGCACGTGTCGGCAGCCACAAGCTGGATAGCTCAAACTTCGTAAGCGACGAGGGATTCCGCGGCTTCATCGGGCCGACCGGCTCGGTAGGGATCGACCGCGATTACGATTCGCTGCGGCAGGACTTGTGGATTGCGACGGACCAGGCGTTCAAAGAGGCGGTGGAGACCTATTCACGCAAACAGGCATATCTAAGTAGTTTGGCGCGGCAGTCGGATATTGACGATTTCGCGAAAGCCGAGCCGGTGCAACTCATCGAACCACTGGTGACTCCGGATTGGACCAACCGCGACTGGGACCAGGAAGCGCGCGATACTTCGGCGACATTGCGAGCGTTTTCCGAGATTCACGAATCGCGCGTGACTTATTACATCGTCTACGCGACGGAATATTTGCTGACCAGCGAAGGAACGGAAATACGGCAGAATCGTCATTTTGCAGCGATTGAAGCGGGAATGAGGACATTTGCCAACGACGGAGTGCCGCTGAATCATTTTTATGCCACGTATGCGACGCGCCCGGCCGACTTGCCGAGCGTGGAGGCGGTGCGCAAGGGATTGAACGTTGCCGGCACCGAACTCATGACGCTGCGAGCCGCGCCAACCGCGCAGGACTATACCGGGCCGGTGCTCTTCGAAGCTCGGGCTGCAGCACCAATGCTGGCGCAGGTGCTTGGACCCGCGGTGAACGGCGCGCGGCCCCCGATTTCGTTTAGCCCGGTAATGGAACAGATGCTCAGCGGTTTGGGGGGGAAGAGCGACTGGGTGTCGCGAATTGGCGCGCGAGTTTTGCCGTCCGGTGTGAATGCGGTGGATGATCCGGGCGCGAAAGAATTCAAGGGCTCGCCGCTGATCGGCGGCTACGCCGTGGACGACGAAGGTGTACGCGCGCAAAGAGTCACGCTGGTGGAGAACGGCAACTTCAAGAGCGAGTTGATGTCGCGGCGGCCCGGGCCCGACTCCGATCAATCCAACGGCCATGGTCGCGCCGCGTTCTTGAACGACGCCAAGCCGACGATGAGCAATCTGTTCTTCTCTTCGGCGGAAACCCTTTCCGCGGCGGAGTTGAAGAAGAAGTTTCTGGACAGCTGCCGCGCGGAAAAACTGGCTTATTGCCTTGTCGTGCGCGAGATGGACAATCCCGCCATAAGCCTGCTGCACCAAGAGGATTTCTCCGAACTTCTGGCCAGCTACGGCGGGGGCGCCGGGACCGGCGATCGTCTCCCGCTGGTCGTTTACCGTTTGTATCCGGAAAGCGGACGCGAAGAAATGATCCGCGGCGCGCGCATCATCGGGTTGAATTCGCGCGCGCTGCGCAATCTCGCTGGAATCGGCAGCGACACATTCGTTTTCAATTACATGCAGAGCCAAATCAACGGATTTGCTGGCACGGCGCTGGGAGCGTTTGGCTCGGCGCAAAGCGGCCTGCCAGCCTCGGTGGTGGCACCGTCGCTGCTGTTTGAAGAACTGGAAGTGCGCGGGGCGCGCGGGGAAGCCAAGCGGCTGCCGCTCTTGCCACCGCCACCGATGAGCCCGGCAAAGTAAGTTCGATTCAGGAACTGCTTCCATGAATGAAATCACGCGACGCGGGCTGATCTTTGGCGCGGCCACTGCCGCGGCGTACGGCTTGCTGGTGGGTGTGGAACGTGTTTGCTTGTCGGCTTTCGCCGATGACGCTGAACAGGAAGACGATCCGGCCCCGGTCAAGATTGTGAAATTCGGGGACGATGGTGCCCGGGTGGGTGTTTACACCGTGGCGAAAGTGCGCAAGAGCAAATCCGAGTGGAAGAAGCAGCTTACACCGCTGCAGTATGACGTCACGCGGCGCGCGGCGACCGAATTCGCGTTTTCCGGTGCGCTCTACGATCAGCACGCCCCAGGACTCTATCGCTGCGTGGATTGCGGCAACGCGCTCTTCGATTCGAAAGCGAAATTCGATTCCGGGACAGGCTGGCCGAGCTTCTGGGAAGCCATCGCTGCCGAGAATGTGCGCGAGAAAAAAGATTTCAGCGCGGGCGTATTGCGAACAGAAGTGAAATGCGCGCTTTGCGACGCGCATTTGGGGCACGTTTTCACAGACGGGCCGGAACCCACGGGCTTGCGGTATTGCATGAATTCCGCAGCGCTACGGTTTATTCCCGAACCAGCGCGCGCTTCAGAAAAATTCTGACGATCTCTTGGCGGGAAATGGACTCCCGCACAAATGTATCGCAGGCCTGTTCTCCTTACTGTTTCACTTCCGCTAGAAGATCCTCGTAATCGTTGATGTGAACGCAATCGCGGATGATCTCGACGTTTCTGTGCGCGCCGACTTTGCGGGATCCATAGCTGGACTAGACAGCGCATTCCATACGCTGGCTGCGGACGATGAGGAGGGAACTTGCGCAAATCCGCAGGCAGCAAGAAGTGACGCAAGAACGATCGATAAGAAGGCATGGCGAATCATAAGAGTGTCTCCTGGTGTCCGGCCAGAAAGTACATCGTCTTAGCTTGGCAGGCAAGTGCAGAGCGATGAACCTGACGCGTGAACAAGGTTACCGGATAAAGCAGTGGCCATTCGAGGGAATGAGGGCAGATGAGGTAGTCTAGGCGAGCGATGGTCGCGACCTATCCAATCGAAGAAGGACGGGAGAAGAAGCGGGCTGCGCTATTGAGCGTGGGCTCAGCTTTGCTACTAGTCTCGCTCAAAACGTTTTTGGTGGTGCGGACGGGAAGCTTGGGTGTTCTTTCGGAAGCCTTGCACTCGGGTCTTGACCTGCTTGCGGCGATCATCACGTTTCTCTCCGTGCGCATGTCGGACCAGCCGGCGGATGAGAAACACCCCTATGGTCACGGAAAGTTCGAGAACTTCTCGGCCTTCGTGGAGACCGGCCTGCTGGCTCTGACGGCTCTCTATATCGTTTATGAGGCGTTTGACCGGCTGTTCTTTCGTAACGTGCACATTCAGCCGAGCGTCACAGCGATCCTCGTGCTGCTGGTGGCTTTGTCAATCGATCTGACGCGGGCGCGGGCCCTGGGTAATGTGGCTCGAAAATACTCCAGCGACGCCCTGGAGGCCGACGCGCTGCATTTTTCGACCGATGTTTGGAGCACAATTGTCGTAATCGCTGGCATCGCGCTGGTCTGGGCAGGGGAAACGTGGAACTTGCCGTGGCTGAATTACGCCGATGCCCTGGCGGGACGCACATGGATGGCGTGCTGGATGTTGATCGCGTGCGCGTGCGTCGCGCCGGCAATCGCCACTTTGTGGATGCCACGGTGAGCGTGGCGCGCACGGCAAGCCTCGAGCAGGTGCATGCCCTAAGCGACGCCATCGAGAAGCGCATCGGCCAGATCGTTCCGTCGGATGTGATGGTTCACGCGGAGCCGCGCGCTCCCCAAGGCGAGCATCTCTTTGAAGCCATTCGCGCCGCGGCTCAAAAGATGGGCCTGGCGGTTCACGATTTGACCGCCGTGCAGCAGGATGGGCAACTCTTCATCGAGCTGCACTTGGAAGTGGACGAGAATTTAAGCTTGGGCGAAGCGCATCGCCAGGCCACGGAGCTCGAGGAGAAGATTCGTGAGTTGCGGGACGGCTCCGTCGAGGTGAACATTCATATCGAGCCGCTGGGCCGGCACATTGCGACGCCTGACTCTGGCGCAGGCGAAATGAAGCAGCTTTCGCGGGCGATCGAGGAGTTCCTCAACAGCTTGCCTTCGGAATTCGACGAACTGCTGAACTGCCACGATGTTCGGGCCCGGCAGGTGGAGCACCACATACTGGTTTCCTGCCACTGCACGATGAAAGGTAGCTTGCCAATCACGCAGATACACGATGTGACCGCGGTCTTGGAAGACCGCGTGAAGGAAAGATTTCCGCAGATCTATCGAGTAACGATTCATCCTGAACCTTTCGAGGAGAAATAGTGGCACAGGATTCTGTTCCACTAAGCATCAGAGCGGTGTGTGAAGACCTGGGCGCCTAGGGCGATCATTACCGGAAAACAAACCAGAACATAGCGAGGTTCGGGCGTTTCCAGCGTAGTCAGGAACGCCGTGCGGAGCGCCATGAACAGCACCAGGAAGGCGATCGCAGCACGAGCGGCTGGATTCGAAAGCCAGAGCCTCGCAGCTCCCCAAATCCCGAGCCCCACATAAAAAACATTCAGCACAAAAAACAGGATGGTGACTTCCTGATCCACCGGATCATCCTCGCGCATCTGCGCCAGCGGAAAAACGTGCCCGGAGACCGGCAGCAACTCAATCCGCGGCGTAAACCAGATGGTGACGGCGCGTGCCGCTGGTAACCATAAATAAGTTCGCAAGGGATGGTGCGAAGAGCGGTCGCTTGCCAATTGCCCGAATGCAGCGTCTTCTTCCGGCGTAAGCGTCAGGTCATTGTTGTATTGCTCGAGAATCATCGCCACTCGCTCTTTTTCTTCTGACGAATCAAAGGCACGAGCTGGTATATCGTCAACGAAAATCGCTTCTTCGTTCAGTCTCCACGGCACCAGATAACAATCCCGGACGCGGAACAGCCAGGTTTTTTCCCACGCCATGAAACCGTGCGGCACAAGTTCTCCCGGCAAATTGGAATTCTTCGGGGCAAGGAATTGCGACTCGCCCAAAGTCATCATGTTTCGAATGGCCCATGGGGACAGAATCAACGCGCAACCGAGCGCCAGAACGAGGCAAACCCACACCCATCGCCGGTAATTTCCACGTAGAAAAAGCAGCCCGGCAAAGACACAGGCAGCAGCCACGAGCAACAAGGGAGCCTCAGGACGAAAAAGTGCCCCAACGCCAACAATGAGCCCTGCGGCCAGTGCCATATACTCCGCGCTTTTCCGCAAAGGCAGGTGGGCGCTTTTCAAGAGAAAGTCCGGCTTGGAGACTCTTCGCAGAGCGATTACCAGTGCGCAGCAGGCTAGCGCTGTCCAGAACGTTGCGAAGACTTCGGTCAATGGGACGGCCGTGTAATTCGCTGTGAAAGGGCACAATGCGGCCAGCCACAACGAAATGGATTGCACGCGTTGGTCTGGCGCAGAATCTTCCGAAGTGCAAACCAAAAGCGAAGCTAGCCGCGCAATCACCAGACATGTAAGCAAATCCACGGCAATCTGCGCCAGCATCACCCAGAGGCGCGCGTCCGCGCCCGTGCGTCCCGTGAGAGCATAGATGATGGCAAGAAACGCTGGATAACCAGGCATGCGCAGATCGACGGGGGTGATTTGGCCGCTGACGGTCATCCCGTAGATGTGGTGCTTCAGCCAGTTTGTCGCGATTTCCTCGTACAGAACGGTGTCACCCGAGTTAGCAGGGAACTTCAGCACGAAATAGAGCCGCAGGCCGAGGCCTGCAGCTAACGCAACAATGGGATTCGAGAAAACTCGCTTCATCAATGCCACGCATCTTACAATAGAGCAGACGGAATGGCGCAGACGGACTCAGCCCCAGCCTTGGTGTATATTTGCCTGCCGTGCCGCCGGGTTGAAACGTGAAATGAAGGAACGCAAACCCATTTTCTACGACTCGGAGCGTGTGCGGTGGCGCCGCACGCGGCGTGTTATGGAAATTACCGGCGTCTTTCTGACCCTTTTGCTGGCCTATTTTTTCGTAACCATTGCCGTCAGCGTTGAATTGCCCGCCGGTCTTCTGCCGGACGCTAAACCCGGATATCGCGCCGTAAAATCAAAAAAGAAACCGCTTACTCGCGAAGGCCGCCGCCGGCGCGTGGCGAACATCGGAAAGCTCCCGGCAAGCTATGATCCTGTGCGGGCTACATTTTTCGTGAGCTGGGATCCCAACAGCCTGGCTTCCCTTAAAAAGCATTACAAAGATATCGACCTGCTGATTCCCGAGCAGCTCCATGCCGTCTCTGCCGATGGGGCGCTGACCATCGTGGATTACGAGCGCGGCCAATACACTGCAAAAACCACACCGGCCGAAGCTATATCGATATTGAAAGAAGACAAGCTGCACCAGTGGATGAAATCCCTCAATCCTCCGGTCGAGTTACCCATGATGGGCCTGGTCAACAACTACGACGGTGTGGAGTGGCGCATCAAGGAAATGGCGCAGATGCTCGCCAATCCCGGTGCCCGGCAGAAGCTCGCGCGGGATATCGTCGAGTACGCTGTCGAGTCGCACGAGTCCGGAATCGTCGTTGACTTTGAAGAAGTCCCCGACGCTAGCCAGGCGCACTTTCGCGCCTTCATTGCGGCGCTAGCCCCGGTTCTGCACTCCGCAGGCTTGAAGCTGATGATCGCCCTGCCCGCGCGCGACGACGCCTACGATTACGAGTTCTTCGGCAAACAGTGCGACGCCATCGTGCTGATGAATTACGATCAGCACTGGCTGACTTCTCCTCCCGGCCCCATCGCCGCTCAGGACTGGTTTGTCGAGAACCTGCGCCAGGTATTCGACGTCGTTCCTCCGCAAAAAATTATCGTGGGAATTGCGAACTACGCTTACGATTGGCCCCTAAATTCCAAAAATGGAAAAGAAGCCGCAGCGGAGTTCAGCATCCAGGAAGCTCTGCTGCACGTCGAGGAATCAGATACGGACGTCGAATTCGACAGCAATTCGCTGAACCCGCACTATTCGTACTACGACGAGCACAATCACCTGCACCAGGTGTGGATGCTGGACGCGGTTACCGCCTATAACCAGCTTCGCGCCAGTGAGCGATTGGGAGTGCAAGGGACGGCGCTCTGGCGGCTCGGTTCTTCAGACACCTCTTTGTGGCCAATTTGGGACGCGACCCACGCCGACGAGGCAGCCCGCCAAAAACTTTCTGATTTGCCGCCGGGCCCAGATTTAATTCTCGAAGGCGACGGCGACATTTGGCACTTTACCGATACACCCAAACACGGCAAGCGTTCCTTCGAGTACGACGCGGGCAGTGACCTTTTCACCGATGAGTCCTACGACGCGATTCCGCTTTCCTATAACATTGACCGCATCGGCGGAGCGAATAAGAAAATTGCCATCTCCTTCGATGATGGTCCCGACTCTCAATGGACGCCCAAGGTCCTCGACGTGCTGAAGGAAAAAAAAGCACCGGGGATCTTCTTCATTATCGGCGACCAAGCAAATAAAAGGCCCGATATCCTAAAGCGCGAATACGCCGAAGGCCACGAAATTGGGAATCACACTTATTTTCATCCGAAATTCGACGAAATCTCGCACACACAAATCCGCTGGGAACTGAATCTGACGCAGCGGTTAATTGAAAGTACCCTCGACGTCAAAACGATTCTCTTCCGCCCTCCCTACGGTATTGATCATCAGCCGGAGTATGCGGAAGAAGTGGCGCAGCTTCCCCTCGCACAGGACATGGGCTATTTGATCGTGGGCCAGCGCATCGACCCCGACGATTGGAGCTTGCGCGGCGGTAAACCCATCCCCGCAAAAGAGATTGTCGACAGTGTGCTGAGGCAAGCCGACAATGGCAACATTATCCTGCTGCATGACGGCGGCGGCGATCGCACTCAGACAGTTGCGGCTCTTCCCCAAATTATCGATGTGCTGCGCAAGAAGGGATATCAGCTCGTCTCCGTTTCTGACTTGATCGGAAAGACGCGCGCCGAAGTGATGCCGACGCTTTCCCCGGAAGAGCGCTTCGAGGCGCGCGCCGACGGATTTATCTTCACGCTGTTTCAATGGTTTCGCTTCTTGATTGGCGCCGTCTTCGTCCTCGGCATTGTGATGGTCAGCGGGCGGGCCGTGATCATCGGCTTGCTTGCCCTGATCGAAAAGCTTCGCCCCGATCATGCGGTGATGCCCAATCCTCCGCCGAGCGTGACCGTTTTAATCCCTGCGCACAATGAAGAGAGCGTCATCGTGCAGACGGTCAGCTCGGTCCTTCTTTCCGATCTAAAAGACTTGCACATTATCGTCGTCAATGATGGTTCCACGGATCGAACGGGCGAGTTGCTGGAAACAAACTTTTCGCACGAGCCTCGCGTCCGGATCATTCATCAGGTCAATCGCGGGAAAGCGGCGGCTCTGAATGCGGCCATGTCTCTGGCAGACACTGAAATCGTCGTAACCATCGATGCGGACACGGAAATTGAGGCGAATGCCATCGGCAAACTGGTGCGCCATTTTTCCGATCCCACGGTTGGCGCCGTCGCCGGTAACGTGAAGGTTGGCAACCGCTCGCGCTGGCTCACGCGCTGGCAGGCGCTCGAATACATCACCAGTCAGAACATGGAAAAGCGCGCCTTCGACTTACTGAATTGCATCACTGTTGTGCCCGGCGCTCTCGGCGCCTGGCGCAAGAAAGCCATCGGGGCAGCAGGCGGCATCACCGCAGACACCGTGGCGGAAGATGCGGACTTGACGATTGCCATCCGGCGCCTCGGCTGGCGCGTCAGCTACGACGAAGAGGCTATCGCCTGGACCGAAGCTCCAGAAACAGCCGGCCAACTGATCCGCCAGCGTTTCCGCTGGA
>WNFR01003991.1_pt1 | contig 28903 bp, 30 predicted proteins | sample 5400221 | NCBI WGS metagenome assembly WNFR01 (sample SAMN13153357, study PRJNA577476) | soil metagenome | isolation source: 40 cm soil under Madrone tree | place: USA:California | collected 2016-06-14
ACGGTTTGCGGATCGGGCGGCGCCATCGTGGCAACTTTGGCCGCGAGCTCGCCATAGCCGGCCGAACGGTTCGAAGCACCGTGAAGCACGCGGCCCGATGCCGTCGTGCACTCGCCGGCCGGGACCGACCAGTTCTGCGCCGCCGCGGTGACGAACATCTGGCGCACCGCGGCGCCGGCTTTGCGCAGGGGATCCCAATTCGTGGGAGTCGACGTGCTGCCACCGGCGCGCTGCGGACCAAACTTCGTTTCATCCAGATCGGCCTGTTCGATGCGGACATCTTTCCAGTCCACATCCAGCTCGTCGGCAAGAATCATTGGCAAATGGGTTCTCACGCCCTGACCGACTTCGGGATTTTTGGACATGATGGTCACGACGCCATCCGGCGCCACGCGAATGAACGCCGCCGCATCAAAAGCCGGCGCCGGCGACGCGGCCGCACCGGATGGCGCTTGCGCCAGCGCCCTGGCCATCGCGGCCGGCTCCAGGTAACAGGAGACGAGGACGCCTCCACCTGCGATCGAACTGACTTTCAGAAAAGAGCGGCGATTCAATTCAGCGGTCGGCATGCGGCACCTCGCGGTTGGCGGGAAAACCCATTTTAACCCCAGGCCGCTTTCCGGTCACCTCAAACTGCAACCCGCGAAGTCCCGCCACACGCGCCAAATCAGGCAGAAGCCGGCGCTGCAAAATGCGCGAATGTGAAATGCCCGGCGGAATCTTTGACTCCGATTTCGCGCGAGGCGTAAAACGTCGTTCGTTCGGGCACGCAGACTTCCCCGTCGGTGACCGCGGCTTTGATCACGTTCAGGTCGTCCACTTCTAGATACAAGAACGAGGGCCTTTCCGCACATCGCCCAAAATCGCTGGCATGTCCTTTTCCACGCTGGCCTACGACTGGTACATCACTTCCGCGCTTCCCTGCTGGAGAATAACGAATGCCAGCTTGCCGTCGTCCGGCACTCCACTGTTTTGATGAAACCCAGATGCTGCGTCCAGAACGGCAGCACCGGATCGATCTTTTCCACGAAAAGGCTGGGAGTCAGAGTTTTCACGGGCATGGCAGTTTCTTTTCGCGCGTATTGTATTTGCAACTAGTCTTAGTTAGACTAGTATAGCAATGCAGGGCTGTCAAGGAGGCTGCCATGAAACACCAACCGCAGGAATTGAAGGATTTGAGCTCCATCGGACCGGCGATGCTGCGCGATTTTGAGATCCTAGGAATTCGCAGTGTTGCGCAACTCGCGAAGCAGGACCCGCGCAAACTTTACGAAAAACTCGGCCGCGTTGCCTGCCAGCATCAGGACATTTGCGTGCTGGACACCTTCGCCGCCGCAGTGGCACAGGCCCGCAACCCGCGCCTGCCCGCCGCACAGTGCCAATGGTGGTGGTGGAGCAGAAAGCGCAAGCAGCAAAACCCGAAAGCAACCCAGCGATGAACCGACCAGGCCTTTCGACCGCCGATCTGGTGCTGCTCAGCCTGCTGGCGGAAAAGCCGATGCACGGCTACCAGGCCAATGCGGAGCTGGTTCGCCGCGAGGTGAAAGACTGGGCGGGGATTTCGCGCCCGCAGGTGTACTACTCGATGCAAAAGCTGGCGCGGCTTGGATTGCTGCGACCGGCGGCGGACAAGTACCAGGCCGAAGGGCCCGAGCGGCAGGTTTTTACCGTGACCCGCGCCGGCATCGCGGCTCTCGCCGATGCTTTGGAACGCGACACCTGGACGACACAGAGAGAGAAGCCGTTGTTTCTCACCTGGATGGCGCTCTCGTGGCAAGCGCGCAAAGCAGTGTTTGCGCGGCAGCTGAGCAGGCGGCAAGAGTTTTTGCAAACTGAGCTGGCGCGCGAGCAGGAAACGCTGCGCAGCGTGCTGGAAGAAGTGGGTCACCCGTACCACGAGGCGGTGTGGATGCTGCGGCTGATAATCGCGCAGTTGGAAACTGAATTGCATTGGCTCGCGCGCTTGCAGAGAGAAGCGAAACGCCGCGCGCCCGCGAAGTATCCAGCGCTGGTGTAGCTCGCAGTTCGGCTAATTGTGCTGTGCAAACAATGCTGCGTAAAAACGGAACCGCTCTCCAGTGCAAACCCGGAGGGCCGTTCCTGTCTTTTCGTCGTCCTAATTGGCCAACGTATCGCTTTTACGACGTGCCCGACGGCCCCCTAGGCATCAGCTTCTTCATCGCCGCCGTGCTTACCATCGCGCCGCCGCCAAGACGCTGCCGAGAGTTGAGCGCAAGCCTCTGAACTTTGAGCAAACCAAGCAAATCCTGATCAAACGTGATTTCAGCCCGAATATTTCTTCGCGCTTCCCTTTTCTCGCATTTACGCTCAATTAGCCGCATTTCACATGACACTGGGGGAACAGAACATGGGCTGCTCAGAAATTTTCGTTGATCATCCAACAGGTTCAGTGCAATGGAGTTTCCGCGCCGGCGTCCGCAATCGCGAAGCAACGCACTTCACCCCACACTTCACCCTTACATGACACTATGATTTTTGGACAAAAGAACAGCTAGAATTTAGAAATTCCAGGTTCGCGAAGGACTGACACCATCAGCTCACCGTGTCCAAAAACGAGACAGGTGCCGAGTCTGCTTTATCAGATATTCCGGCGAAATTATCTTCCGGCTCAATCCTAAAGAGCATCGTTATCGTGAATTGCCCACAATGCACAAGTAAGCGCATCCATCAATCAAGACGCAGAGGGATCATTGAAAGAGTCCTGGCTATATTGTTCGTCAGGCCGTTTCGTTGCGAACGATGCGATCTGCGATTCTTCCGCTGGTCAGCCACCCCCGACAATTCGTCCCGGCCCGCAACGACGCATTGATTTCGAGGCCGCACCCATACACTTTAATTTAGCAGGGCAGCCACAATTCGCGGCACACACCTCCATGCCTGCGTCGGGCGTCGCGTCCCCTCAACCCGGCCAAAATGAAAGTTCAGACTGAGCCCGGAGAGATGGATGGCACGCAATCCACCCGGAAAATTTTGTTGAGGAAGAGGAAAGTCCGGCATCGCGGCGTGGCCTAAAGCCCCAAGCTGCACATTTTGAGTGCGCAGCGTACTCTGAAACGCGCCCAGCTCGAGCTTTCCGTTCCAGAGTTCGAAAAGCGGTAGGCTCACTTGGGTGAGAATCAAGGTCTTGACCTTGATCACCGGCAAAAGGCGCTCCAGCACTTGGTCACGCTCGTCCAGTCCTGAGAAGCGCAGGCTTATATGGGCGAGAGTATTTTCCCGATCCTGCGAAAGCAGGAAGGATGGTGCCAACAAAGTTTTCGATTCCGCCCTGAACACCGTGATGACCGGCGCAACCGGTTTTTGCGCTGGGGCGATCCGGAGTGCGGACATTTGTCCCGCTGCTGCTTGGCTGCCCATAAACATTCCGAGCAGCAGAATAAAGCGTTTGTGTATCACGAGATTTCTCGGCCGTCTAATTCTCGCCTTCCACCCCGGAGGCGAAGGAACGGACTTCGCCTCGGCGTCCAAATTCCTTCGCAAGCGCCATGGATTGGGGATCAGGCTCTCTTTGCGAGAAACCGGATTGCTAAAAACGAAATCGAAATCAGGTTACTAAGGTTGGCCTTCGCCTGTCTGTTCCATAATGGACACTCCTAGGCTTGTTCCAATTCGCACAGACGTTCGATTCTCGAAGCGTTACTCTGTTCTTGTCTTGGGCCCTGATTTTCCAGAGCCTTCAGCTTCCTTTGAATCAAAATGAAATTCCTGGCTAAATCTCGGATCGCAACGGTACTGGCTGTGGTTGCGGCTTCATCTGCGCTCTTCGCTCAAAATCGCGGGCCGGAGCAACTTCAGGATCATGCCAGCATCCCGGACGCCCGCCACATCATCGGCCAATCGGTCGTGGCCACCGAGCGGAGTCTAGAAGCGCGTGATCGATACACCTTCGTCGAGCGTGACCATGATCGGCGCCTGGACTCACAGGGACAGTTGAAATCGGAAAAAATCGATGTTACAAGAATGATTCTGGTCAACGGCGCACGCTTCGAGCAGCTCGTGGAGCGCAACGGACAGCTTCCATCCGCCGAAGAACAGAAAAAACTTGATCAGGATTTCGAGAAACTGAAGCACGAAACGCCGGAAGAGCGGACTGCACGGCTCGGGAAAGAGCAGGAAAACAGGTCTGTTCTCCGCGACCTGCTCGAGGGCTTCGACTTCCGTCTTCTTGGTGAAGAGGTACTTGGCGGTCGGCCAACCTATGTGCTGCAGGTCACGCCGCACCCTGGATATCACGCGCGCGGCAAGTACGGCAAAATGTTCTCCAAGGTGGAAGGCAAGCTTTGGATCGACAAATTGGATTTCGGCTGGATCAAGGTCGAAGGTCAGGTAACCCAGTCGTTCTCGATGGGATTATTCGTGGCCCGCGTACAGCGAGGCTCGCGCATCGTCCTGGAGCAGACGAACGTTGGTGACGCGGTCTGGGTGCCACAACGTCTGGAAGTGCGAGGAAGCGCCAGAATCCTTTTCCTCAAGAGTCTCACCGTCGAAAGAATCTTCACCTACTGGGACTATCGCCTGGCGGCGGATGGCCCATATTCGGTGAGCAGATAGTGGTAAACGCTGTTAACACGCTGCCTCGGTGTGCCTTGTCCATGAGCGCTATGGCTCAAAATGTTATGGCGCTTCAGAAACAACGCAGCAAAACAATTCAAGAAAGAATCGGCTGTTCGAATTTTTCCTGAGCCGACCTCGCACCTTCCTTGCCGTCTCTCCCCATAAAGCTAAACCCGCCCTTCCTGGCCAAACACTGCGCCTGATCCGCCCGCTTCTTCTGTAAAGGGTCTTCGCTGCGCTCCGATGAACGCCACAACCCGGCGCCCTTACGGCGCGGGCGGCCAGTCGCCTTCCCTCGCCATGAAGGACATTTGTTTTTTGTGCAGCAAAGTGCCGCTGCGCAAAACACAAAAACCCACGATTCTAAGGAGCGAACCATGCAACATCCCAGACGTTGGAGTTCGCGCCCTGGCCCGCGCCACTGCGCGCTTGTCGGAAATACAGTTCTTGGGTGATCGCCAGGCATTTCCACTAGTCCTGGGGACTTCAACGCGTCCAAGCCACAGTTTTCAGCTGATGGCCACTGGTTAGCCGCCTAACAACCGGAGCGCTGACGAAGATTACCGAAGTTCTTCCAGAAGGGTCTTCAGGTGGGTAAGTCGTTGATTGACGCGCCGAGCCTCATGCTCGGAAAGCTCGAAACGATGTACGAAGCGCAAGGCAATATCGCGGGCTTTCTGTGCATTCTTGATTTTGTGCTCCCATGTTCTAGCGCTGCCTGATGACAACGCAAGCTCGCAGCACTGAATGCCCGAACCAAGTTTTTCGGTCACAGATCCAACGCCCGGTGAGTTGCCACTATCGGCGTAGATGCGATTCTTGGTCATGCCCGGATTGTCCACCCATGCGAGGGCTTGTGCAAGAGTCAGTATCTAGATTCGAGCGCCGTGCGAGGGGGATCGCTTGGGCCTTGAAATTCTGACTGAAAACTCATTGAGAGCACCTGGCTGGATAAGGAGTCTCGGTTCAACCTAAGTCGTTGCTTCAGTTGTGCTTGTGAGTTTTGCGCCGTTCCTTTTGCTTTTCTAACGTTGTTCCCCTCGAATGTCGCACGAGTCACGAGCCATGTCATCCGCACGCAATCCTCGATGAACACTCATGGAAGGATGCACAAGGAGATGATTAGTATTATGAAGTGTGTTGTCGTACGGCCGCCGAGATTCGGGGGTGGAGGTCAGTTTTTCCAGGATCCCCTTTCTTGCGCGCGGAAGGTTCGCACCTTTCGCGTCTCCGGATTTCGCCGGCGAAAGTCCAGAGATATATCGCCGCGTAAGCACGCCACGGGCGCCAATCCAGCGAGCGATGCTCCAGTTCACTCAAACTGCCGAGCCCGAGAGCGTGCCCGAGAGCGGGGTCAGCGGATGGAAACGCGTCCGGCTCGCGAAGGTTGCGCACGGCCACCCATTGTGCGGTCGATTTTCCAGTTCCGGGAATTTCAGAGAGCCGCGTGAGAAAGGCATTGGAGTCAACCACTTTTTCGAAGCTAATTTGTCCATCGCGAACGGCGCGAGCGAGAGCCCGAATCGCGTCCGCTTGCGGTCGCGGCACGCCAATGCTTTCCGGATCGCTATTAGCTAGAACTTCAGGTGTCGGAAAAAGATGAGTGAGTCCATTGGCGGGGCAGAATGGCTGCCCGAAAGTTCTGACCATCCGGCCGGCAAGTGTGTTGGCTCTCTCGCCCATTTCCTGCCCTAAGATGGTTCGCGTTGCGAGTTCAAATCCGTTCCAGCAGCCCGGAACTCGCAGTCCCGGATGGGAGCTTATATGCACAGCCAAAGCTCGGTCAGCTGCCAAGGTTCTTGCGATCGTCGGCCAGTCCGCGTCCAGATCGAACATTGCACGGATACGCTCGATAATGAAGAACAGTGAACGCGGCTCACGAATCTGAACGCGCACGTTGAATGCATTACGACTCGCGTCCAGCGAGACCTCAAAATATCCGCGATTCCCATCCACAAGAATCGAACGGCGAAAGTACCCGCCTTCGGCAACTTCCACGCCCGGCATGGTTTGGACCGCGAGGAACTGCAACGTCCGTTTCCAATCATAGGGCGGCCGAAAGTTCAGGTGAAAAAGATAGTGATTTTCGGGCTGCCGCGACATCTTTTGCGCCAGACTGCGGATTTGACTGGGCGTTCGCTGGTAGAGGTTTCGGATCGCTGCGTTGAATCGGCGCACTGACCCGAAGCCCGCGGCGAACGCAATCTGCGTCATGGGCAACCTGGTTTCATCGATGAGCTTTTTGGCAAAGTGCACGCGACGCGTCTGCGCAACGGCGCTGGGTGTGGCTCCCAGGTGACGGAGAAAGAGACGGCGAAGATGGCGCGAGCCGATTCCAAGATGCTCCGCCAGCGCTTCGACGCCCCCGTATTCTAAACCTGTCTCGCTGATTAGCCGCAATGCTCGCGAAACAGTGCTTTGCGTGCCGGCCCAAGCGGGAGTTCCAGGAGAGCATTCCGGGCGGCAACGCAAGCATGGACGAAAACCAGCTTCTGCTGCGGCAGCGGCGCTCCAGAAATATCGGACGTTGCTCTCTTTTGCCGTGCGCGAACGGCAAATCGGACGGCAATAAATTTTCGTGGTTAGCACTCCGATAAAAAACTTGCCGTCAAAGCGCGCATCACGCGCCAATCTTGCTCGCGAACACAGGCCTAAATCCAGATTCATAATTCTTGTCCTTCGTGGATAAGCCTAATGGACCGGGGCGCGATTACTAGACGTTTTCGGACCTGGATTGTACGCGCGATTCAGGGTGGAGAAAATTATGAATTTCTCGATAATCAGGTCCGCAAACGTCCAACCTCATTCTTCCTGTCGTTCTATTCTCGTGCTCGGGCCTAGGGAGTGTCACCGGATTCGTTAAGGTATTTCTTGCCGAATCCTCCATCAGCGCCGACGCAACACAGGACCGCAGACCGAACTGCTCGGTCTCTCGGCCTTAACAACGAGGGAGGCAACATGAAATCAAGGATATCGACACGCGTGGCGGGCATAGCCTTGCTTGCGGCGTTCGCAATGGCACCTGTTCGGCTCACTGCGCAGACCGCGCAGACAGCTTACAAGATAGTTCCGCTTGATACGCTCGGCGGATTGAATGGCGGAGGCAGCGGTATCAACGATCGCGGGTGGGCAACCGGGTTTGCCAACCAGCAAAGGGATACTGTTTCGCATGCTGCCTTGTGGGTGGGCGGGCCACAGGCAATCGACTTGGGGGCTCTCGGAGGGCCAGGCTTCAACAGCGCCGTGGCTTGGCCGGTCAAAAGCAACAATGGAGTGGTTGTAGGAATCTCCGACACGGATGCCGAGCAGCAGCCTGCGGATAATTTTTCTTGCTACCCTTTCTTCGCTACCGGATCGCCAACGGGGAAAGTATGTAAGGGCTTTCGCTGGGTGAACGGTGAGATGACGGCGCTTCCGCCATTTCCAGGTGGGTTTAACAGCTATGCCACTGCGGTGAACAGCCGTGGTGAAATGGTCGGCTGGGCAGAAAACGGCGTCGCGGACCCGACCTGCACTCCAGCTGTCCAGACTTTGCAGTTCCGAGCGGTGATCTGGGAACCAGAGGGCACGATGAAGGAACTCCCGCCGCTCCCCGGCGATTCCACGAGCGCCGCCACGGCGATCAATGACCTGGGCCAAGTCGTCGGCATTTCCGGTGCTTGCGGCGTTGCGGTCGGAAGCGTCAGCGCTGCCCATTCCGTGCTCTGGCAAAACGGTGTGCCGATCGAGATACCAAACCTCGGAGGGCATGCATGGAATACTCCCACCGCAATCAACAATTTCGGCACAGTGGTGGGTTTCTCGCTGCCTGCCGGTCAAGACGGAACGCTAAACTTCGAAGCCTTCCTTTGGAGCCAGCCTGGCGGTTTACAACGATTGGGTAAGCTGCAGCCGAGTGATAAACGCTCCGAGGCCTTGGGCCTGAATGAAAAAAATCAAGTAGTTGGATTATCGGTATCGGCAGAAAACGTCCCCCGGGCCTTCATTTGGGAAAACGGGGTCATGACCGACCTTAACGCCATGACGACGCCGAGCTCGCAATTTCTGCTATTTGCGAACGACATCAACGATCGCGGTGAAATCACGGGCGAGTCATTTGACCCAAACACGCAGGCGGCGCCTGCTTTCTTGGGTATACCGGTCCTAGACGGAACAGCAGGGGCAGGGCAGGCTGTCACGAACGTAAGCCAGTTAGCGACTCTTCCGGACAAGGTCCGCAAGCACATTGAACGGCGGCTCGGCCCGGTAGCACATTATTGACGAGAAATGAATGTGAAGCGGAGAAAGCAATATTCTAGGATGCTCGCGATCTTGGATTTGCGCGCGGAAGGAGACATGGTTTGTCGATGATGGGTGCAGGCAATCGCAAGGCGTACCCCAATTCACCCCTCTGCCTGCACCCATCAATGATTCATTCCGGGATTCACTCGGGATTTACTCGCGCGGCGCCACTCTGCTGACCGCTACCAGCAGAAGGAACTCCTCAGAAATGCGATCCAGGTAATGAACGCCAACGTTCAGCAGATAAAATTCAGCTTGCTCTCTTTTAGTTGTCTTCATCGCAAGGGAAATCCCGCTCTCCCTGATTTCTCTCGGCGCTAAATCAAAAACATCGGCTCCCTGCGGCGCCTCTAAATATCGCGAATTCGACTTCTGGATCGGGATTGGGACGCCTTCGACGTCATCTCGTCCACAAAAGACGCCAGCGTCCGGGTCGGTCGCATTCTCGAAGGCTGCGTTATTCACGAGGACTACCAAGGCATCGACGGCCGCAAAGGCGAGAGCTTTAGCATTTACGATGCCTCGCGCAAATCGTGGCATCAGACCTGGGTCACCAATCGCGGACAGCTCCTGATCATCGAAGGCAATCTGCAAGGCGACGCAATGGTTCTCGGTGGCATCGATCGCACGACTTCCGGAGACGAACGAAACGTTCGAGGCATTTGGAAGCCGGTCGACGGTGGCGTGCGCGAAACCGCTTCCACCTCAACTGACGGCGGCAAGACCTGGAAGCCGTGGTTCGATCTGATGTTCCGCCCACATAAATAAGTAGCTCGTGGAACTGGTCACGCTGTCGAAAGTGCAGCCGATGGGATTCAGATTCCATTTGGTGCCGGCAAAGCAACTTCGGCGCCGATCGGATGCGAGTGTGCTTCTGATCAAGGCGCTAGGAGACTTGCGTTGGTAGCAATGGTTCTCAATTTGTCTTCGGCAACTTGTAAATTCTCACTCTGTCACCAAACTAATTTCCATCTTCCCTCGTCTATCCACATATCGCTCCCGGCGAGCGCAGTGGTCCAGCAGGGCAACACGCTTTAGGCGTACCTCGAAGGGCTGTGCCTCGTTCCCGCTTTCACTGCGGGCTCGTTACCCCGCTCATCCACGCCTCAGTCGTGGTGTGCCTCCCGCTCCTCCTCCGGCGGCACCGTGCGCATCACGGTTCGCTGCAGGTAAGGCGGAACGAATGACCGGAGTCCTAAGGGAGGTCCCAGTGGCTACACTATGTCTCGCCTCTATTCGCCTGTTACCGTTTGCGTTCCTTGCATTCATCTGGACTTCCGCAACTCAATATTGCGTCGCCTCTTCGCACTCCCAGGCCGAGAGGAAAGAAGCATCCCCCGCCGACCTTTCGGCCATGCCTAGCCCTGGAGACGCCGTAGCGCAATACAAACTCGCATATTTCCTTCTCTTCGACATGCGTTCCACTCCCGATTACGTTTCCGCAATTCACTTGCTGCGCTCTTCCGCATCTCAACACTTCGCTCCGGCCGAATTCCTTCTCGGCTACGTCTACGAACACGGACGGGGCGTCGCCGTCGACTTCGGCAAAGCCGCTGAGAACTACCTGGCTGCGGCACAACAAGGCGATGCCGGAGCAGAAAACAATCTCGGAGGTCTCTATCAATACGGCCGTGGCGTTCCAAAAGACATCAGTCTTGCTTTCAAGTGGTATAGCGCCGCCGCCCAGAACGGTAATGCCATGGGACAGTACAACCTCGGTACGTTTTACCACCGCGGCTACGCAACGCCGCCTGACCTGGTCCGCGCCGCCCAATGGTTTCGTGCCGCCGCCGACCAGGGCCTCGCCTTTGCGCAAGCCAATCTGGCCATTTTCTATTTCAAAGGTATGGGTGTTCCCGTCGACTACGCCCAGGCCGCGCATTGGGCGCAGCTCGCTGCCGCGCAGGGGCTGCCTCATGCCTCGATGAACTACGCGTACCTGTGCGAGCACGGCATCGGGGTTCCTCGCGATCTTCTTGCCGCATATATCTGGTATTCCCGCGCAAACGCCGCCGGCGACAAATCCGGCGCGAACCACGCCAAGTCTCTCGCTCACCGTTTGCCCCGTGTCCAACTCGACCAAGTCAATTCTCAACTCGCGACGGACGCCCCTCATCTTCCGCAGTCCGGCACTGCCGCCGCAAACGCGGATGTGTCCTTTGCCGAAAACCCTTAGCCACGGTTCCGCTCCGAACTGTCGCGTGGACGAAGAGTTGTAAGCGCTCGTCCAAGTTTTCTGGACTTATGTCTTTCGGCTTGCACTTTGCCGCAGTCTCCGCTGTCAAGAGTGTTGCCTTGCTTGCTGCTTTGGATCCAGCTGGTCCAGCAGCTCCAGTAACTCTTTCCGGCGACGACTGGCCCAGGGAGCCAACGAGAGTTTCTCTAGCAGTGCTCGTCCCTTTTCGCTGAACAGCTTTTTCTTCCAGCGATAGCCTTCGTCCATCGCCACCGCCTGCAGCTGATTCATGATCCGCGTCCGCATCTGCACCATGCGATGCCGGTGCCAAAGCAGTTGTCGCAGATCACGATTCTCCGGATTGGGTACCCAGATCCGCGGAAAGCGATTTTCCCGCAGCAACCTCAGCAGAAGTCGGGCGTCCTCGCGGTCGGTATTCTGCTTCCGGACTCGCTTGGTCTTAATCTCCGCCGCGTCCCCGATCCATAACTCGAAGCCCAACTCTGCGAGTAGCCGAACCAGCGTGCATGCCCGGTGGCCTCCATTCCCACCCGCACACTGACTCCTCTCTCCTTTTAGCTCCCTGTAGAATCGCTCCGCTTCACCATCGCTGTGGTTCAGTTCCTGTTCACCATATTCGCCAGTCTCTTCCATCAAAAATGCAATCGTCTGAAAGCTCGGGTGATAATCTACCCCTATAATGATCATGTCTGGCTCCTTCTTCCCGAGCCTTTGGTCGTCAATCAACCAAAGTCTACTCGGGTCGATGGAGCCAGCATTGTTATGAAATCAAGTGGATTTTTACTGTTCCGATTAGACTAATCGGGCGTCTATTGTGAATCCAGCCCAAACGATTATTCTGAGGTGTGACTGCAAATCCCGACACAACCCCCAAGACCCCGCATCGGCAAGCTTCTCTCCGATCCATCGTTAGATGGTTTCTCATCGGAGTGGCGCTTTTTTGGTCGCTTGCTTCGCTGATCCTTTTGGCTACCCGGTGGATCGACCCGCCGACCACAGCGGTGCACATGGAGCGCCGCTTGCAGGCATGGATTCACCACAGGCCCTATCACGAACGATACGAATTCGATTCGCTGAGCCAAATCTCGCCTGATTTCCAGCATGCTGTCATCGCCGCGGAAGGCGGTCGCATTCGCGGAGGCTCCACCCTTACGCAGCAACTGGTAAAAAACCTGTTCTTCGGAACCGCATCTCCATAGTTGGTTTGTCGATGAGGCCAGCTTGACTGCTGCACCTCCATTGGAGAATCACTTTCCCGAGATTGCCTAGCGCAAGCCGGTTAAGTTACAAGAAATTACTTTGTGTAAGGAGCTGGAATGGATTTCTCTAAAACGATAAACACCTGCAGCTCTCCAGTACTTGCCGCTGCAGTGCTCATAAGAATAGGCCGCCAGCCCTCTACCGCTCGTGCCGCAAGCGCTGTTTGAATCGCTGGCGCTGTATCGCTGATGATTTGGTAGTCATGAGTTTTGTCCATACATCCCTTACGCCCGGTGGACCAACTCGACGATCATGCCGTTGCCGCTGTCGATTGAGCGAAGGATTTCACGCTCTCCGTCTCGTCATTCATGATGTCGAAGACGGTATACAGCTTTGTAATTTGCATCACGTCGTGGACCTTATTTGTGAGATTGAGCAGTTTGAGTTCGCCCTTCTGCTTTCGCACGCTCGTGAAAGCAGCAACCAATGAGCCTAAGCCCGCACTATCGATATAATTGACTTCGGCGAGATTGAACAATATCTGCTTATGCTCTTTGCTTAGCAGATCGCCAACGAGATCGCGCAGAGCGGCGCTCTCTTCGCCGAGTACAATCCGACCGCTAATGTCCACAATCGTAACGCTACCTCTTTGTCGCGTAGTTGCCGTCATGTTCATTGCTATCTCCTTAAGAATCCCTAAAGCACAACGCGATACTTCGTTTCCAGTTCTAAATTTTGATTTGGCGGCCGCGGGGACAAGGCATCTTTAATCGCGAGAGCAAGTCAGTTCCACATTGCCACTCAAAAAACCGTAGTCGAAGAGTTGCGTCAAAAAAGCTTCTCCGAACGATTAGATATTTGTTCGCGGAGCAGCCGGAGCAATCCCCATGAATTGGCTAAAGACAACAACGGGCTGACGATCGACTTGACAGGGGTTTAGTACGAACCTCCCATTCCACCGCCTGCCGCAGCGGCCTTTTCCTCTCCCTTAGCTTCTGCAATCAGGACTTCGGTTGTTAACATCAACGAAACGATAGACGCGGCGTTTTGAAGTGCAAGACGCGTAACCTTGGCTGGATCGATCACACCGGCTTTAACCAAATCGCCGAACTCGCCGGTTTCTGCGTTGAAGCCGAAGTTGTCATCTTTCGATTCGCGAACGCGCCCAACAACCAGGGCGCCTTCGTGCCCGGCGTTTTGGGCAATCTGCCGTAAGGGTTCTTCGAGCGCACGCTTTACGATGTTCACGCCGGTTGCTTCATCGTCGTGGAGCTTGAGCTTCTCCAGTGCTGGTAGGCAGCGGAGCAGAGCGGTACCGCCACCGGACACAATGCCTTCCTCAACTGCTGCGCGCGTTGCGTGCATTGCGTCTTCGACACGAGCCTTCTTCTCTTTCAGCTCGGTTTCTGTGGCTGCGCCAACTTTTATCACTGCCACGCCGCCAACCAGCTTGGCCAGGCGCTCCTGCAGCTTTTCCTTGTCGTAATCGGATGTGGTGTCTTCGACCTGAACCCGGAGCTGTTTGATTCGGCCTTCGATCTCGCTGGCCTTGCCGGCCCCGGCGACGATCGTGGTGTTGTCCTTGTCGATGGTTACTTTCTTCGCGCGTCCCAGATCCTCGAGTTTCACGTTTTCGAGCTTGATTCCAAGATCCTCCGTTATGGCCTTGCCGCCCGTCAGAACTGCGATGTCTTCGAGCATTGCCTTGCGGCGATCGCCGAAGCCAGGAGCTTTCACTGCAGCGCATTGCAGCGTGCCACGCAGTTTGTTCACAACGAGAGTCGCCAACGCTTCGCCTTCGACGTCTTCAGCGATGATCAACAGCGGCTTGCTCATTTTTGCGGTCTGCTCGAGCAGAGGCAGTAGATCCTTCATCGAGCTGATCTTCTTCTCGTGGATCAGGATGTACACATCCTCGAGCACGCATTCCATGCGTTCTGGGTCGGTCACAAAATAAGGTGAGAGATACCCGCGGTCGAATTGCATGCCTTCGACTACTTCGAGGGTCGTCTCCATCGTCTTGGATTCCTCGACCGTGATGACGCCGTCCTTGCCGACCTTCTTCATCGCTTCGGCGATGATGCTGCCCACCTGCTTGTCGGTGTTCGCGCTGATGGTGCCCACCTGCGCAATCATGTCGCCTTTCACCTCGCGAGAGAGTCGTTTGATTTCTCCCACGGCGACTTCGACGGCTTTATCGATGCCGCGCTTGAGCGCCATCGGGCTCGCGCCTGCTGCAACTGTTCGCACGCCCTCGCGGAAGATCGCCTGCGCCAACACAGTCGCAGTCGTAGTGCCATCGCCGGCCACATCCGAAGTTTTGGACGCAACCTCTCGCACCATCTGTGCGCCCATGTTTTCGAGCGGGTCTGGCAGTTCGATTTCCTTTGCCACCGTCACGCCGTCTTTTGTGATGATGGGCGCGCCGAACTTCTTCTCGATCACCGCATTGCGTCCCTTCGGACCGAGCGTGATCTTTACAGCGTCCGCCAGAGTGTTGACACCGCGCAAAATCGCTTGCCGTGAATTCTCGCCAGTTACAATTTGTTTTGCCATTAGACTTCACCCTCCTGGGTGAGCGAACTTTCGACTGCGTCCAAAATTTTGGGGCCGGAATACTACTTCTTGCCGGATGCCGCTTTGGCCATTCCGCTAAGTTTCGCCAGAATTTCTTCCTCACGGAGGATCAAATACTCCTGGTCGTCGATTTTAATGTCGCTTCCGGTGTATTTGCCGAACAAGATCCGGTCGCCCACCTTCACGTCGAGAGGGATACGCCGTCCCTTTTCCACTTTTCCGGCGCCGACTGCCATTACTTCGCCCTCTTGCGGCTTTTCTTTCGCCGTATCCGGGATAATGATCCCGCCCTTCGCGGTTTCTTTCTCTTCCAGCCTGCGTACGACGACGCGGTCGTGTAGAGGAGTGATATTCAAAGCCATTTCTTGACCTCCATTCAATTTATTCCAAAATCGAACAAAATCTCCGCACGCCTCACGATTCGATTCCGGGATTCTCAGAGCTGATGGGCGTTAATCCTTCTTCCGTTGATGTAAGCTGCGAGGGCAGTCAGGACTACTGCGCTGACCACCGCAACCAGGCTTGTGATGATGGTTCCACCGCGGCCGTCGAACCCCGCGACTCGTGCCAAAAATCCGCCTACAACACCGCCACCGATGCCCATGAGGATGTCCATAAGCGGCCCGTAACCATTGCCCTGAAAAACTCTTCCCGCTCCCCAACCAACGACCGCCCCAATGACAATCCATGCAAGCAAGTACATACATCCTCGCTTACGAAATACTACGGCCGGAAACTCTTCTGGTTCTGCTGCCGTGCCAACTCTAATGCGTCAGTTTCCTTCTTCTGGCGCTCGGCTTCCCTCGCGGGCGCCTGTTCTTTCTCGAATCTTGCAGCTTCGAGGAGGCCAAGCTCGGCCTCGGCATTCATTCGTTTGGAATAAGTGAGGAGTCCGAAACGGTCAGAAGAGGCGGTGCGCACGAGATTGAGGCAATACTGCGAATCCTGCCAGGAAGCAATGGTTTTTTGCTGCATGTCGTATCCCACATTGAGCCTAGAAGCGGGTTCTGGCACAACGCTGGCCGGAGGGCCATACGTGGCGGAAATGGTTTTTATCAAGTCTTCGGCGGTAAGCCCTTTTGTGGAACTCTGGTCATAAGTGACAGCGATTTTGTACAACTCCCCATTGAAGAAATAAAAGAGAACTTGCTCGACGCTATCTGACCGGGCCGACGCTCCGGGAAGGCTTGGCGGCCACCATGTTAGTTCTTGAAAAAGAGTTGGGGCACCATGCGTCGTGGTTACATCCGCTAACTTCTTGTCGGTGCGCTTCAGCACAGTTGCGAGGTTCGTTCCCAGCGAAAAGTCACGATATTTTGAAAAATCTTGTGCTCGGAGAATCGGAGCGGCAAGAAGTAAGGCCGTCAGTGCAGGGGCCAAAAAGCGAATGAATCTCATGTTATGCCTCTCACGAATCATCAAACCGTTTAGGTAAGAATCGTTCTGGAGTTCGGCCTGTAAGGTCGGGCATTACCGCATTCCGGATGCGGATAGAAGGAATGACGAGTGAGCGACGCCAGCTTGCCGAACCCTGGCTTCCGGCGACGATCACACTTCCCGCCGTATAGTCCATTATCGTAGCGATATTCCGCGCAGGAAACTGTTCTGTTTTGCACAGTCTTGGCAAAGCTCAACTTGTTAGTATGGAGCTGGCCTCATACGCCCACGGGTTGGGGTGTTTCGAGTCGAATATGAAGACTAAAAAACCTAAAAGCAACGGAGCGGTAGGCTTGTTCAATGCTCAGGCCTTCCTCGACACTGCGGGAGTGGCGAGAAAGGTTATGGATTATCGGCGCGGCGAATCAATCTACTCGCAAGGCGAATCCGCTGAGACTGTGATGTACATCCAGAAGGGCGGCGTTAAATTGTCGGTTGTGAATGGGTCCGGAAAAGAAGCTGTCGTCGCTATGTTCGGTCCCAGCGATTTTTTCGGTGAGGGATGCATGGCGGGCCAGAGCGTCCGGATGGGTACAACCAGCGCCGTTACGCCAACTACCCTCCTTGTCATCCAGAAAAATGAGTTGCTGCGCGTACTCCATGCCGAGCACGAGTTGTCGGATCATTTCATCGCCTACATGCTCGCGCACAACATACGTGTCGAAGAGGATTTGATCGATCAACTCTTCAACTCCAGCGAAAAACGGTTGGCACGAACGCTCTTACTTCTTGCGCGTTACGGAAAACAAGATCAGCCTGTTCGTGTCTTGCCGCGAGTCTCACAGGAGACCCTGGCGAGCATGGTTGGAACCACCCGTTCACGCGTGAATTTTTTCATGAACAAATTCAGGAAACTGGGTTTCATCGAGTATAACGGCAAAATCAAGGTCAATAAGTCGCTCCTGACCGTCGTGTTGCACGAATAATCGGCAAATTTCAGCCGATTATCAGCTGCGCTCCCTGTCCCTCCAGGAAAGCCAGTTCACTTCAAGCCCTCCAACGAAGAGGGCGTTCTTTAGTCGAATGCTGGTTCTTTTGCAAGCCACTAATACAGAAAGCGAATGTCATTGTCGAAAATAAATCCGATATCCGAAATCTTGGAACTGATTGAAGTGGAATCGCTCAGTTTGGAAACGACGCCAGCCCTACCCGTAGCCGCGCTTCAGCGCCCCGCTCTTCCCAATCGGATCGCAGTCATTGGCAACTATCTTCCAAGACACTGTGGAATTGCTACATTCACAACCGATTTGTGCGACGCCATTCACGCAGAATACGGCACGACGGAGTTGCTGGCTCTTCCAGTGAACGATACGGAAGAGGGCTACCGCTATCCGCCCCGGGTACGCTTCGAATTGTCCGAGGACAATTTGGCCTCCTACCGGCAAGCCGCCGACTTTCTGAATTTCAGTAATATCGATCTGGTTTGTCTCCAGCACGAATATGGAATCTTTGGCGGCCGAGCAGGTGCACACATCCTCGAACTCTTGCGCCGGCTGAACATGCCGTTTCTCACGACGTTACACACCGTCCTTGGCGATCCAGATCCCGACCAGCGTGCAGTCATGGACGAGATTGCAACTCTTTCCGACCGGTTGATTGTCATGAGCCAGCAGTCCTCGGACATCCTCCAAGAAACGTTCCAAGTTCCAAGTAACAAGATCGATCTGATTCCACACGGCATTCCCGATTTGCCCTTCACCGATCCGACTTTTTACAAGGATGGATTCGGAACGGAAGGAAAAGATGTTTTGCTGACGTTCGGCCTGCTTTCACCCAACAAGGGTATTGAAAATGTCATTAAGGCTCTGCCTGGCATTCTTTCCCGGCACAGCAACGTGGTGTACATGGTTTCCGGCGCGACTCATCCGCATATTTTGCGGCGTGAAGGCGACAAATATCGCGAATACCTGCAGAAGCTTGCGAAGGATCTCGGAGTTCTAGAAAACGTGATCTTCCGGAATCGTTTTGTCAGCCCGCAGGAGATGGTGGAACTTATCTGCGCGGCGGACATCTACATCACGCCCTACAAACACAAAGCGCAAGTCGTCTCCGGAACGCTTGCATACGCCTTAAGCGCCGGGAAAGCAATCATCTCGACGCCCTACCTGCACGCGATCGAATTGCTGGACGATGAGCGCGGCGCTCTGGTCCCGTTCGATGACCCGGAAGCGATTGCTTCAAAAACGGTAGAACTTTTGGACAACGGCACCGCACGACACGCCATGCGGAAACGCGCGTATTTGTACGCGAGGGACATGGTATGGAATCGCGTCGCACAGAAATACATGAAGAGTTTTGAATGCGTCTATAACGAACGTTTGCGAAATCCGCGAGCCACTTTCTTGGCGCGGAATACCGAGAAAACACTTGATAGGCTTCCCTCCATAAATCTGGATCATCTTTACCGGATGACAGACCAGACCGGAATCGTGGAGCACGCGGTATTCGTGATCCCGAACTATCCGGAAGGCTATTCGACCGACGACAACGCTCGCGCGCTGATCGTGGCGATTCTCCTCGAAGAGTTCGGAGCCGGCGCGGTAAAGGGAGCAGCCGACCTGGGCTCCCGGTACCTGGCCTTCCTTTGGCTTGCGTTCGATCCGGCAACAAAACGCTTCAGGAATTGTTTGAGCTATGAACGCCAGTGGCAGGAACCGGAAGGTTCGGAAGACAGTCACGGACGCGCGCTTTGGGGATTAGGGACTGTTCTTGGCCGCTCAAAGGATGCTGGGTGGCGCGGTGCCGCAGGACGCATGTTTGAGTTGGCTTTGCCAGCCGCAACCGAGTTCAAAAGTCCCCGCGCTTGCGCTTTTGCCCTGCTCGGACTGCAGGAGTATCTCGATTCATTCCCGGGAGATCGGGCGGCTCTCGGTGCGTCCGACGTCCTAGCGAATCGATTGTTGAACTCGTATCGTTCCAATCACTCGTCCGACTGGAATTGGTTTGAGAATAGCCTTGCATACTCGAACGCGCGCTTGCCCCAGGCTCTGATTCGAGCGGGAATGCGGGCTGCTGACGATGAAATGGTTTCGGCGGGATTAGAGGCCTTGGATTGGCTGGTCACGATTCAGCGATGCGAAGTGAAGGGCCATTTCGTGCCGATTGGATCGCAAGGCTTCTATTCCAAGAAAACGGAAAAAGCGCGATTCGATCAACAGCCTGTCGAAGCCTGTGCCGTGGTCGCAGCGTGTTTGCAGGCCTATCGGGCCACAGGCAAAGGTCGCTGGCGTAAGGAAGCGTGGTCGGCTTTTAATTGGTTCTTGGGAGACAACGATCTGCAGATCGCACTCTACGATGCGACAACCGGCGGCTGCCGCGATGGTCTGCATCCCGACCGTGCAAACGAAAATCAGGGAGCAGAATCCACCTTGTCGTTCCTGATGGCTCTTCTGGAAATGCGCAAGCTCGAAGAATCCGACGGTACAGGCAACAAGGTCTGATCTCCGAGCAGCTTTTTGCCGAAGTGCGACTACGAAAGGTCGATTGAATGAGTTCTCCAAAATTAATCGTAAAAGCAGCGACGGAAAAGTATGAAACATTGTTTCATCGGCACGCTGCCAATCCCATTTTGACGGGAAAGGATTGGCCCTATTCGATCAACAGCGTCTTCAATGCCGGCGCGACACATCTGCCGGACGGTTCGACGCTCTTGCTCTGTCGCGTCGAGGATCGCCGCGGCCTCTCACACTTCTGCGTGGCCCGTTCGGTGAACGGCGTTGACGAATGGCAAATCGATCGTGAACCCACACTCTTGCCTAACCCCGAGCAATACCCCGAGGAGCTATGGGGCATCGAAGATCCGCGCGTCACCTACGTGTCGGAGCTAAAAAAATATGCCATCGCTTACACGTCATATTCTCGCGGTGGCCCCGGAGTGTCCTTGGCTCTCACCGAGGATTTTCGGGGTTTCGAACGAATTGGCGTCATCATGCCTCCGGACGACAAGGACGCAGCTCTTTTGCCGCGCAGGATCAACGGATACTGGGCTTTGATCCACCGGCCCATGACTCCTCTTGGAGCGCATGTCTGGATCTCGTACTCACCCGACCTGCGGCACTGGGGAAGCCATAAGCTGATGCTGGAAGCCCGCCGCGGTGCGTGGTGGGATGCCAACAAGATTGGGATGTCGCCACCGCCGATTGAAACTTCGCGCGGCTGGCTGATGATTTATCACGGAGTGAGAAGGACTCCATCTAGTTCCATATACAGATTGGGCTTGGCGCTATTCGACCTTCAACAGCCGGAAAAATGCCTGGCCCGCGGAGATTCGTGGATGTTCGCGCCGGAAGCGGATTACGAACGTCACGGAGACGTCCAGGATGTCGTATTCCCCTGCGGCTACACCATTGCAGCAGACGGGGACACAATCAATCTTTACTACGGCGCTGCCGATTCGAGCATTGCGTTGGCGCATGGCAGCATTCGTGCCCTTCTGAGCTGGCTCGATACCAATGGGCATTCCGAACACAGTAACGACCGCCGACACGCCTGATCTGACTCACTCTTTACCAAGCATCGGAAAAAACTAAAGGCCAGACTGCAAAGGTTAATAGCGTAATGCGACCTTCGCGGCTGGCCTACTGCATCAGTCTTCGATGGACCGGCAGCTTGCCGAGGTCTGACACCCCGGCAGAGCTGCTCACTCCCAGCTACTGATTCGACGCCCGCTCGGATTCGTTGTGTGGCGCGCTCTTCTGCAGGACGTCGACGAGGTGGCGGCCTGTTTCTGGTACGCCGGTCTTTTTACCTCTCACGATGTCCTTGGCCTTGATGGGATGGCCATAAACGTCTGCGCTTGCGTCATCGTCGGGACGAAGCGTTGAGCCTTCGAGCGAAACGCCGGCAAACAAACCCCGTGAACGCGAGTAGCTAAGAATTTCGGCTCGCATCCAGGCGTCGGTATCTGCGGAAGCATCACGACCCTTGGGCCCCCCGGCAACGGAAGCGTCGGCGCCGAGCTTAACCTTGCTGCTGAGAATCGAGTCCATGCCTCTGTCATTCATGACCAGAAGGATTAAGTCAGTGGCCTCTCCGCCTATTTGGAAACCGATGCTGCCACCTTCCAATGCGTACATGGCTGGGGCTCCCCAAGGCCCGCGGAAGTGCTCACCCTGGCGGCAAACCATCGCGCCACGCCCGTAGCTTGCACCTACACCAAAAGCAAGTTTCTTTACGGACGGAATCACGATGACGCACTCGGCCTTTTCCAAGAGTTCTTGAGGAATGTTGTCCGGAACGTTGAGCACTTCCTGCATGACAACGCCGCATTCTTCAAGGCGCTTCTGTTCGTTGTTCAGTTTCTTTGCGTATATTGCTCCTGCCACAAGCGTGAGACACGTTGCGGCAACTAAGTATTTCTTCATTACTGACCTCCACGGTCAAAACTTCAACTGCGTACGATTTGCTTCAGAACAGATCTTTCACTGAAGAGCTTTCGAGACCTACTTCACGAGAGGACTATGCCTTGCCCGACTCTCAGGCGGGACATTAGTGATGCGTTGGACTAAGTCTTTTTTCGGGCCCCGTTGACAAGCAGCGCGATTCCGCCCGCCAGTGTAAGCGCGCCGAGAATTGGCGGTATGGAAACGTGGTCCTGCTTTTCGGCGGTAGCGTGAATCGGCCCGACATCCAGAACTTTCTCCTGGTGTTTGTAGGTGAAACCCTGATAGGCAAGTGCAAGCGCGCCAAGAACGATGAGCAGAATTCCGAGCCATGCGTTTGGTTTCATATATTTGTCTCTGCCCTACACTTCGCGCCATTCACTCCGAACTTTGCATGCTGCATGGCGGACCGGAGCTGTGGGCTTTTTGCCTGGTAAGTTTCGCCCGGGACAATCAGAGGTGCGCTACTCAAATCCTTGTGAAGATCTTTTCCCTGCAACAAAATACTAGCCTGCTCTAGACAACGAATCTGTACACTTCAGCACACTCTTGTAGTTTAGCTGCTGGGTCAATTTAGCGGGCGGGCAGCGAGAAGTGGGGCAGGCGCAAACAACTTCAGCTGGTCCAGAGACGACAACACGCTTTGCCACCGAACAGTATCCTTCTTCGTTTCCAGTGGCAGAGACAGGTCCGCGTAAAAATTCAGGATATTGTTCCGGAGGTCGGGTGATGTCAGCGCGAACTTCCGCTGCTGCAATTGGCCTAACAACTTTGCATATGTTTCGTCAGTCAACGAGTACTCGGCTGCCTTAGTTTCTTTGCCGGTGTCAAAATCGGAATTGGTGAGTTCGAGCGATCCGGCACCGACTTGTTGGAGATAAATGCGGTATTGATCCACGGTCGTGTTGATGCTCTTAAAATACATTTCCGTCGTCTGTGTTGTAGGACTGTTGAACGCCAGCGCCTTGAATGGACCAATTTTTGGCATATATCGGAGCAGTATCGCGAACAGCCGGGTCTTGCATCCATCCTTCTTATAGTCTTTACCCCACTCCTTCTCGTAATCCGAGCGCGACAGCCGGTAAAGAAACTTCCTTTTCGCAAAACTCGGCGATTCCTTCTTCATATCCTTTTCGTGCGTTCGCAGAGCAACCTTGGTCATTTCTGGAATCATGCGACTGACGGCAAATCGGTACGAGCCGATCGCCAGGTCTTCGTGGGTCAGCACGTCTTTCAATTCAACGCCATACACAACTGGGAAAGTCCGTTCGAGCAATGGCTTGGACACCTGGAAGCCAATGAAATCGTGATACTGCTGTGATGGGTAGCGGTTCTTGGCCACTTGCTCCATGTCGAATCCAAATTCTGTCTTCAAGTGAGCGGCGTGGTCCTCTGCGTACCTGACCGAATTGCCGTACTTCGCGCGCAACTTGGGATATTGAATGGAGACGGCTTGATTGACGGCAGGATGGCCCGCAATGTCCGAGGCATAGTGCGCGAGCGCGCCCAGGGCAAAAGCGTATTCGTCTGCGTCTCGACTTTGCGCCAGCAACTCGCGAACGAAATCACCGCTGCGAACGTAGTGCACTAAGTTGCTGAACTCCATGCTGCCAAATGGGTAATAACCGAGATCCTGAATCACGGCGCCGCCATACGCGTAACCGTGTGCCTCCTTGAGCTGGTCCTCCGTCAGCGCAGGAAAACGCTTGAGCAGAAGCGGACGGAGTGCGTCGGTCCAGACCAGGTCCACGATTTCTTCGTGAGTCAGCACCGAGTATGCCGGGGAACTAGCAGAGCACAGGAGCGTTACCAGGAGCATTGCCACCAGCCGGATCATTCGACGGTCCCAGCCACCGCGACCGTGGTGTGAGCAAGCTGCATACTAGTTTGACTTCTTGAGATCAGTGACAATTTTTTTCGCTTCCTTCATCCGCTCTTTGTAAAACGTCGGACCAATCAGGATTTTCCTGGCGCCAACTCGTACATGCTCCTCGATGTCCTTCTTCGATAGGAACAGAGACAACGCCAGGTACGTTTTGATTTCCTTCTCAAGAAACTTGACTGCATTTCGTTTGGATTCGTCCATGGTTCATTCCAATCCAGCGTCGGCGTCGTCTCAAGAGCTACAAGCGACCGAGAAGCACGAGAACGAGCACAACGACCAACACCAGCCCTACGCCGCCCGTCGGAAAGTAACCCCAGTCACGGCTGTGCGACCAACGTGGAACAGCGCCTATAAGTGCCAGAATCAGGAACACGATCAAGATAGTTCCGAGCATTGCTTTTCTCCTTTTGGAATGTCGCCGCCGAACGCGAAGGACCTTTCCCCAGTCGTCGGCCGAAATTCACAAATCTATATTGGGGAGCCGCGTTTCGTTACGGTCGTTAAGCGTTAATCCAGGCAAAAACTAATAGCTACGCGGTCGCTGGGATATCTGCGGTTGTACAGATAATATCCGTCGCCGTCGTAGTTCACGTATACGTCATCGCTGTCATACCAATCGCTAGACCAATATTCCGGCCACGGATCAATCAGACCGAACCAATAGCCACCGTATTGGAAGCGTTGTCCGCCGCCGACGAAGACCACGGGAAGGTTGTAGATGCGGAATGCGTGGTCCTGGCCGTAGTATTCGCGGAAGCGGTCGTCCGGAACGCGGTAACCGCTGTATCCGCCGCGCTGCTGCCACGTGCGGTGCTCGGATTGCCAACTGTGCGCACGATTATTCTGGAAGGCGACCTGTTGCTGATGGACTTGAGCGGGGCTGTGTCGCTGTGAAGAATCGCTGTCGCGCGACTGCTGTTCTCTGGCTTGCTGCTGTTGATTTCTGGAATTATTTTGCCGCTCTTGCTGCAGGTGGCGCCGCTGATCCTCTTGACCTTTGGCGATTTGTTGCTCGTGCTTATTGGAATTGTCTATTCGCTGCTGTTTTTGCTGCTTTGTGTCGCTCTGCTGCTGTTGCTGCTCTTGTTGTTTTTTGGCCTGGACCTGTTGTTTCGCGGCGTTGTCCTGCCGAGATTGATTTTCAGAATCGCCCCGCTTCTGAGTCTGCTGACTCTCCTGCCGATTGGCTTGCTGTTTTTCCTGAGTATTTGAGGCCTTTTCCTGCTGCTGCCGCTCCGGCTTAGCCTGTTTTTCCTGATTCGACGGTTTGGCTCGTTCGTCTTTCTTCTCGGGTTTGGCCTTTTCGTCTTGTTTCTCCGGCTTATCCTGTCGAGCCTCGACAGATCCAACAATTCCGAGCGCCAGGAAAAACGCGGTCGCGTGAATGATTCTAATTCGTTTCATGCTTTTATCTCCGTTGTTTCTACCGATTTTCAGGATTGAAATTCATGGTGGACAGCTACATTGCTCCCGCGGGCTTTCAGGCATCGGCTACGAAATGTAACTCGCTGTCTCGCTAGCCCACCCGAATTCGCGAGAGTGAATGAAAGATTCCAAACACGTTCAGGAGCTATAACACCACACCGATGACGACGACTCCGTTTAAGATGGACTTAATACTTCCAGCCATGGGGATGAAGCGATTCACAAGCCACAACAGGAATCCGACGACGATCAGGGCCAATAGAATGTTCAGCAGAGGCATAATTGTTTTCTTTCGGTCTGTGCTGCCAGACACTTACTGCCGGAAGCTTCGATTTATTGAGGGTGTACTGTCGAGCGCTGCAAACCGTTTCTTTATGGCTCCCTCATGCTAGCGCCTGACAACAGGCAAGTCTCACTTGTGCACAAGTTTTTAGATTACCGTAAATAAAGCGGCGTCTCGACCTGCGCCTTGTGAGAGTGATATGCCCCCAAAACAGCCTGTAATGACGTGTTTTCAGTGAGTGCCGAGCACCTTCCGTCACCGTTTGCAAAACATGCGCAAGATAGCCGCAAAAAAGGCCGCGCAGACTCCGGGTAACCAGCCAGCTTTCGATTTGCGCGCATTTTTGGATACAGCGGGCTTGTCCCGAAAAATCCTAAAGTTTCGGCCGTCGGAGACGATCTACTCTCAGGGAGATTCCGCCAAAGGCGTCTACTACATCCAAAAGGGTGGAGCAAGGCTATCCGTGATCAATGCAGGAGGTAAAGAGGCAGTCCTTGCGATTCTGGGACCCGGCGATTTCTTTGGTGAAGGATGTATGGCTGGTCAGCCGATCAGCATGGGGAGCGCGACCTCGATCGGTGTCACTTCAATATTGTTCATCGAAAAGAAAGAGATGGTGCGCGCGCTCCATGCCGAACACGCCCTCTCTGACCTCTTCATCTCTCACGTCCTAACCAGAAACATCCGGATCGAAGAAGACCTGATCGACCAGCTTTTCAATTCCAGCGAAAAGCGTCTTGCTCGGGCTCTTCTCTTGCTTGCGCGTTACGGCAAAGACGATCAACCGCACGGCGTATTGCCGCTTATTTCTCAGGAAACCCTGGCGGAGATGATCGGTACCACTCGCTCGCGTGTCAATTTTTTTATGAACAAATTCAGAAAACTCGGATTCATCAAGTACAACGGCGGACTTCACATCAATACTTCTCTCGTAAGCGTCGTACTCCACGATTAGGACAAGCCGAAGCGTTTTTCGAATTTCAATACGCCCGATGCGTGCGAATTCATTCCGTGGTTGGTAAAATTTCCGGAGCCACCTTCTTGGGAAGCCGTTGCTGCCGCAATCCATGTCTTTAGTATCGATGTTATCCGCAGGTTGAGGTTCAGGAAGGCGGCATTCCAGCGGCGAGATCCTCCCGCAATCCCCGTTAGGTAAGCTTGCAGGTAATCCGCTTCTGTGCAAATTTTCATTTTCGTTCTCAGTGGTTCCCGTGGCGTAAAACTTGTCTCGGCACAGATGGTTTTTCGCGAACAATCATCTTTCGCCTGAAAAAATGGCCTCAGTGCCGCTGCTCCGTTACTGGCTGGGTCGCGGCCGCAGGCGCTGCCGCGTGCAGCCCTCCTCCGAACCCTTGCCTCAGGAGTTTGAAAATCGTGCGCCGATTTTCGATTATTGTTTTCAGCCAAGCGAAACGGCCCATCTGCGAAAAGTAGATTCCCCGGAAGCACAGCCGCGCAATAAAAATATTGATGCGATAACCCAGCGGCTTGTAGTTCAGCGAATCCACGGCCTTTTCGATTGCCTGCGGACTGTAGGAATTGGCCCAGCCGATGCGAACCTCACTATGAGCTTGGTCGATGCTCATCTTCAGCGGTGTATGGGCCATCGCGAAGGGAATGAACTCTTGCCAGTGCTTGGGGCGGGTGAGCCGTCCGGCGGTTTCCAGTCTCTTGTAAAGGGGCGTCGCAGGCAGTGGAGTCATCAAGCCAAAAATCGGCAGACCCGGAGGCCAGGTGCGAATTTCCTTCAGAGTTCGTTCGGCGACGCCAGTGGTGTCATTGTCCATGCCAAAAATGAAAGAGGTGATGGCAAAGACGTTGCGCCGCGCCAACCGGTCGAGCACCACGGCATATTCACCCGGCTTATTGAAACCCTTTTTCACATCCGCAAGGTTCGCCGGATCGATGGATTCCATTCCAATGAATATCCACTTACCTCCAGCGGCCGCGATTAAATCAACCAGTTCCTCATCACGCAGTAAATTGGCGCTGATCTGGGCTACCCAGTGCACTTGCGCGTTAGCGGCGATGATCTCGCGCAGTAATGATTTTGTGCGCTTAACGTTGATGGCAAAATTGTCATCGATGAAAAATACCGCAATCTGGCCGCCCTCCTGCCGGGCGCGCGCCTTCAGCAGCAATAGCTCATTCACCACGCTCTCGTTGGTGCGAAAGCGAATGGAGTCGCCAAAAAATCCGGTCACCGTGCAAAACTCGCAGCCGTAAGGACAACCTCGCCCGGATTCCACTGGAATAATGCGAAAAGTTCCCCAACCAGCTCCCACGCGCTTGAGCAGGGGATGCAAAATGTCCGGCAGCAGATTGAATTGATCGAGCTTGATGTGGCCCCAGGGAATCTTGGGATAAGGCTGCAACGATGGTTTGCGTTCCTGGCCAAAATCGTCCACAGGCGAGTAGACATCTTTGAGCGTGCCGCGCACCGCGTCTTCCACGATTATGGGCCATGTTTCGTCAGCTTCGCCGAGGGCAACCGCGTCGGCATGCCGCGGGCCGCCGTCTCGGCCGAGCGCTTCATCAGCCAATTCCGTGACGTGAGGCCCGCCCATTACAACTTTTACGCCCACCGCGCGCACTGCGTCCGCCATGCGATAGGCTTTGGCGATCATCCTGGTCATCGCACCGATGCCAACCAGTCCGATATCATGCTCAAGCACGTAGCGCGCAATACTTTCTTCATCCATGGGCTGCGCATTACCGTCAATCAGCACCACGTCGTGGCCAGCGGGAGTGAGTGCTTGCAGCAGAAACATCCAAAGATGCGGCATGAAATTACGAGTGACGCCGTTGTCTGGGCTGTACAGTAAAATTTTCATTAACGACGCTACCTCGCTCACGCGCTTTAAAGCCGAGGCGAGTGTACGCTACCGTACGATAATTACCTAATTGGAATCACGGGATCAGTGTCTTTAGTTCGCCGTTTTTGGTTCGCCTGATCCGAAACCGCATGCACAAGCTTCGGGCACACAAACTACAGAGCTAACAAGACTTCAAACGTTCGATTGCGAGGCGTTCGTTCAGTTTTCTCTCGACTGCTGCGCTTGCTCGGAAGTTCGACAGATGCGGGCTCTTCTTAGGTGCAGGCGGGGAAGTAGCATCCGCCTCGCAGCAAGGTTGTCACCGCTGTGACCAGGTGCTCGGTGGCGAGGGACTTCATCAGGAGGCCTTGAACGCCGCAATCGACTGCGGCGAATGCAAAATGTGAAGAACCGTCCAAGGTAAGGATGAGGATCAGCATGCGAGGAAACCTGGTGAAAATCTGGCGAGCGGCGCCCAGGCCGTTGGTCACAGGCATGTGCAGATCGAGAACGATCAGATTGGGCTTCAGTATCTCCCACTGCCTGAATTCACGACGGCCAGGCAACCCTGTTCAAAAATGTGACAGCCCCCGGCATTCGGTCAGACCGATAATCACATCGGTTCGCCGAACCGGCGTTAGGAGAATCGCGATGATGAATTGTCCGAGGTGCACCAGTGTGCGAATCCATCAGTCCAGGCGAAGAGGAATAGAAACCATGCTCCTGGCTATGGTCTGCTTCCAGCCGTTTCGCTGCGAGAGATGCGATGCCAGGTTCTTTCGTTTGTCATTTACGGCGAAGACTAACTCGCCTCGGCCAGCGGCCAGGTATTGATTTAGCCGCAGA
>WNFR01001949.1_pt1 | contig 28900 bp, 21 predicted proteins | sample 5400221 | NCBI WGS metagenome assembly WNFR01 (sample SAMN13153357, study PRJNA577476) | soil metagenome | isolation source: 40 cm soil under Madrone tree | place: USA:California | collected 2016-06-14
CGATTTCATCTTTTTCCATAGACGGCATCCTCCCTTTGACAGCCCGGGCGGGCTGCGATCTCAATCGAGAGGATACCATAACACAAGTACGTCTGTCAATCAATTAAATGACTTACGTACTTGAATGTCCAAAGTCCAGGGCCCTCCTGACGGAGGGCGGTTTGGCCTCGGCGCTGGCGTCTATAAACATGGCCCTCCTGACGGAGGGCGGACGGGCCTTCAAGGGGGAATGGTGCTTTGGTAGCTTGCATTAAGACAGCTTTCGGAGTTTGCTATCTCTCTGCAATTACCGCGGAGGTTGAACCATGCTTCGAGGCGCCCCACTTTTGTTCGTGACTATCGTGCTTTCGGTCAGCCAGCTGACCGCCGCTCAGAACACTACGCCCAATCCTGCCGCTCGATGGCTAAGTCACATTCAATATCTCGCGAGCGATGAACTCGCCGGGCGTGAAACCGGCAGCGAAGGGCATCGTCGAGCCGCTCAATATATCGCCGCCGCTTTCAAACGCGCCGGTTTGAAACCGGGCGGAACGCAAGGCTACTTCCAACCAGTGAAGTTCATTTCGCGAAAGATCGTCGAAGAACAGTCCAGCCTCGCGATCATCAGGAATCCAAAAGGTCCCGACCCGGCAACCCAACGCGGCACCGGTGGCGAATCGATCGGCAAAGAAGAACCAATCGTTCTCGGAGAAGAAGCAACCTTCAGCATGGGCATCGAGCACGCCCCGCGTACCGAGGCCCCGATCGTTTTTGTCGGCTACGGGCTGACCGTTCCTGAGAACAACTATGACGATCTGGCTGGACTCGATCTGCGCGGCAAAGTGGTGCTGCTGTTGTCGGGCGGGCCGTCGGAGATACCCGGGCCTCTGCGCGCGCATTATCAGAATACGCGTTGGGAAGCATTGAAGCGAGCCGGCGTGATCGGCGTCATTTCCATTCAAAACCCCATCGGCCAGGACATTCCCTGGGAACGTTCCAAACTCGCGCGGCTCCGGCCTGCCCTGTCGCTGGCCGAACCCGCGCTCGAGGAAAACGCCGGGCAGCAACTGGCGGTGACCTTCAACCCGGCGAAGGCCGAGAGACTCTTCGTCGACTCAGGCCACAGCTTTGCCGAGATCATGAAACTCGCCGAAGCGGGCAAGCCTCTGCCGCGGTTTGCGATTCCAGCAATCGTGCGAGCATCGGTCAAATTTGAGAAGCAGATCGTCGAGTCGCAAAACGTAGCCGGCATATTGCCGGGCGCCGATCTCAGGCTGAGGAACGAATACGTTGTGCTGACTGCTCATCTCGATCACGTCGGCACGGGTGAGCCGATCAATGGTGATCCAATCTACAACGGGGCTATGGACAATGCCTCGGGCATCGCTACGTTGCTTGAAGCCGCCCGCATGTTTAGTGAGAAGAAGCCGCGCTTTCGACGGTCGGTGATCTTCCTCGCCGTCACCGCTGAGGAGCACGGTTTACGCGGGTCCAAATACTACGCGGCGCATCCTACGGTTTCGGCGACTGGCATCGTCGCGAACATCAATATTGACATGTTCCTTCCACTGTTTCCGTTTCGGAGCTTTATCGTTCAGGGGCTCGAAGAGTCAGACCTGGCTGAAGACTTGCAAAGCGTCGCGAAGAGCATCGGAGTCGAGGTTCTCTCAGACCCGGAACCCGAGCGTCGCGCCTTTGTTCGGAGCGATCAGTACAGCTTCATCCGACAGGGCGTGCCCGCCATCTCTCTCAAAGTCGGGTTCGTCAAGGACTCACCCGAGCATGAGATCGTGAAGCGTTGGCGAAAGGAGCGCTACCACGCTCCGTCGGACGATCTTCAGCAGCCGATCGACTTTGAAGCCGCTGCTAAGTTCAACGCGGCCTATATGCAGGTCGTCGAAGCTGTCGCGAACCGCGCCCAGCGTCCGCGTTGGAACAGCAGCAGTTTCTTTAAGAGATTCGCCCGCGCCGAGAAGCTCGATTCGGCGCGATAGGTCTCCTCCGATGGCTGAACTCCGTAGGAGTTGCCTGTCGATAGATGCCAGCAGGTTCAGCTGTTCGAGCTCCGTAGGGAGGTTACCTGTGCTTGGCTTGGTGCGATGCTGCGCAGTGGGGCCCACGAAGAGGTCACTCCTACGGAGCGTTTCTATCGATAGGCCACTCACTACGGAGTGGGCGTGAAGCGGCGCGCAAGTGTGGCGTCACGCATCAGGCTTGATTATGAGATTAGAACAAAGTTACCTGACCGAAAAAGTCTTAATCAGGAAAGTCTTAACCAGGAAAGAGATCTCAGGCATTGTTCTGGAAGAGATCTTCGATTCCGCACGATCGAAAGTCCCACGGCATTCGCATGACGCGGCATATTTTTGCATTGCACTCAGCGGCAATTGCATTGAGCGCTTTGGTACCAAAACAAGAGAATGCAAACCTCTGAGCTGGGGCTTTTTCCCCGCTGGTGAACCACACGCCTTTGAGATCGATTCCGCGGAGTCGCGCAGTTTCGGTATTGATATCGGTGATCGATGGCTCGACCGGGCGCGTGCTTGTTCAATAAGCTTCAATCATTCCGAACGGTCGCATGGCGGGATAACGGCCCAAATACTAATGAGACTCTATTACGAGCTTCATCAGATTGACGACGCTTCAATGCTAGCAATAGAAGGTCTGGTCCTTGAACTGCTCGCTGCGTTGTCGCGTAGCCAGGTGAAGCTTAAGAGTCGCATCCCCCCTCGCTGGCTTGGTCAGGCGGAAGAGTTCTTGCGCGCTCATTTCTCTGAGCATTTGAATCTTGTGATGGTGTCAGAGGTGGTCGGTGTTCATCCTGTTCACCTCGCTCGCGAGTTCCGGAAGCACTACGCCTGCACCGCGGGAGAGTACATTCGCCGGCTTCGCGTTGAATATGCCTGCCGTGAAATTGGGAGATCTAGTGCTTCGCTTGCTGAGATTGCTTCGGGAGCTGGTTTTTCTGATCAGAGTCATTTTTCCAAAGTCTTCCGACGCCATACAGGTATGACCCCTGCCGAGTACCGAGCCGCACTTTTTATCCGCTAATACCGTACCGAAAAGTTTTGGTTTTTCAATACCTGGCTGGTCCTTTGCTGCTAGATTCCTTCATCAGAGGCGACTTTACTCCGGAGATTTCGTGTATGACTGATTTTGCTAAGCAACTTCTCGCTATTGCGGTTGTTGGTTTTCTGCTAGTCGTTCCAGCAACAAGCGGTGATGCTAACTCGAAGCAAAGTGAGGCGGTTTCGCGCAAAGACGCAAACGACCGCAAAGACGCAAGGACAGCGCTGTCTGGCGACCAGATCTCTAAGATCGAAAGCACAATTACCGCGTTCAGATCGCGGCTAAGCATTCCCGCCATATCGGTCGCGATCGTAAAGGACAATCAAATCGTCTTCCGACGCGGATATGGATTGGCCGATCTCGAAAACAACGTTCCGGCAACGGCTGACACCGTTTATCGTATTGCGTCGGTGTCGAAACCGTTGGCGGCAGTCGCCGCGATGCAGCTTGTGGAAAAAGGAAAGCTCGACCTCGACGCGCCGATTCAAAAATACGCTGAGAGTTTTCCGATCAAGGCTTTTCCAATTACCACTCGTCAATTGCTTGCACATCTGAGCGGCGTTCGGGGTTACAGGAGCGGTGAAGGCGAGCGCACATATCACTACGAAAGCCTGACCGATGCCCTCGCTGTTTTCAAAGACGATCCGCTCGAACACGAGCCGGGTACGAAATATGCTTACACGACTTTTGGATACACCCTGCTTGGTGTGGTTATCGAAGGCGCTTCGGGAATGTCATATTCAGAGTATTTGCGCGAGCGAGTTCTCAGGCCAGCCGGAATGCTGCATACGCAGGTGGATGACGTTTACGAAATCATATCGAACCGCGCACGAGGCTACTCGCCGAAGGTCTACGGGCAATTCAACGGCAATTGGCGTAACCCGGCGTTGATGGATTCCAGCTACAAAATACCGGGCGGCGGGCTGGTTTCGACTGCCGAAGACCTGGCGCGGTTCGCGATCGCCGTGCAGAACGGTGTGCTGATAAAGCAAGAGACCTTCGAGCAAATGTCAAAAGGCCAGAGGACTCGCGATGGGCGCGAGACAGGTTACGGTTACGGATGGTACGTTGACGGGCGCGAGGGCCGAGAGCCCGATGGTTCAGTTTGGCATGGCGGCGTTCAGCAGGGCTTTACCGCCGACCTTTGGATTCTGCCCAGGAGACACTTCGGGGTGGTGATTCTCACGAACCTGGAAGGCGGCGGCCGACTCGGATTGGGAACTCTTGCAAATAGTCTTGCTGCTATTGCGCTTCAGTAATTTGGGTGGGCGATCGACGAACAGCTAGCCCGCCCGGCTAGCCCGTACACGGGCGCTAGCATGTAGCCCAGGGCGAGTCCGCGAGCCCTGGGTCGCATCGTCCTCCATAGCGCAAGCCCGCGCAGCGGGCGACAGCACGTAGCCCAGGGCGAGTCCGCGAGCCCTGGGATCGCGGTAAGCCTGTGGATCTCGTTAGCCAACCGCACAAGCCCGCGCGGCGGGCGACAGCACGTAGCTCAGGGCGAGTCCGCGAGCCCTGGGTCGCATCGTCCTCCATAGCGCAAGCCCGCGTAGCGGGCGACAGGTGCAGGCAACGATCGGCATCGTCCGATGCGCGGGCTCATCTTCCCTCGCTGCTTCGTACCCAGGGCTCGCCGACTCGCCCTGGGCTACACGCTGCCGACCTATTTCAGCTCAACAAAGATAACCTCGACAGGTCGGGCGAGCAGGTTATTAACGGAGTGCTTTTCTGCCGCAGCCCAGACCGCTTCACCTCGCTTGCCTTTGGCCTCTCTGGTCTTTCCATCGGCAAGCGTGAACTTTGTTTTGCTGTCAGTCAGGAAAACTGCCACGCCGTTAGGGTGCTCGTGCGGTGTCGTCTTGTCGTGAGCCTTGAGCTTGATCCTTAGCACTCGGACCTTATCATTTTCCACTTCGACCTTGTGGCGGACGGGATCTACCTTTACAGGATCCAGGGCTACGGCTGAGGCCGGACCAGACTTGCCCTTTAGCTCGACCAACACCGCCTCCACCGGCGTGCTGCCTATGTTCTCGGGCAAGTGCTTGCCCGCGTCATTACGGACTTCTCTTTCGGATTGTAGTGTATCTTCAACACTCGAACCTGGTCGTTTTCGAACATGACCTTGTAGTGCTTGGCGTCCACGTTAACAGGGTCCTGCGCTAAGGCTATCGGTGCCGTTATGGCAAAGAACGTGAGGAAAAAGACTCTACGCATATCCGCCTCCTTACCTGAAGGATTCTTGAATTCGCCCTTGAGCCGGCGCGAGACTATCTCAATCAGCCCGCGACGGTCAACGCCAATCCATTTTGTCAATCCATTTGTCAATCCATTTGTCCTTCTGCATCGCCCATGAAACAAAATCACGTGCGCGCTGCCTCAATTCATGAGAGTATGCGCGCAGTAGGCAGGAGTTCAGAGTACCGGCTTTAGCCGGAAGCAGCGTTTAGAAGTATCGTTCATCAGGAACCCGGTTGATCCATCACCAAAGGGAGGTCACCATGCGCATACCGCATCGAATCCTAATCGCTTTCGGGTTGCTATGCCTTGTTTCGGTTTATCCGGTTAAAGCCCAGGATGAACAACAGGACGCGCCCGGCAGGACTATGCGTCCAATAATACGTGGTCGCCATTACGCGGTTGCGTCGATGAAGGCTGAGGCCACACGCGCGGCTGAACGAATCCTCGAGGCAGGCGGCAACGCCTTCGATGCAATAGTGGCCGGACAGGCGGTGCTGGGCGTCGTGGATGCCGCGATGAACGGAATCGGCAGCGACGCGGTGATTCTGATTTACGATGCGCGGACGAAAAAAGTGGTATCGCTCAATGCTGAAGGCACAGCGCCACGGCTGGCGACGATCGAATGGTATAAGAAGAACAATGGCGGCAAGCTGCCGCAAAGCGACGGCTTGCTTTCGGGCACAGTGCCGGGGATGGTCGATGCCTGGTACATCCTGTTGGATCGCTGGGGCACAATGAGTTTCGAGAAGGTGCTGGAACAGGCGATCGATCTTGCGGAAAACGGCTTTCCAATCGGTAACTTGATGGCCCGAGCCATACAAACCAGTCAAAAGATCCGCAAGTACCCGACAACCTCCAAAACATACCTGCCAGGTGGGAAAGCTCCGAACCCGGGCGATATCTTTCGCAACCCGGCGCTCGCCCGAACGCTGAAGAAACTGGTTGAAGCCGAAAAGCAAAGTGCGACCAAGGACCGTCACGCCGCGCTACAGGCAGCGCGGGATCGTTTCTACATAGGCGACATCGCCCTCGAGATGGCTAAGTTCTCCGAAGCGAACGGCGGGCTGTTCCGCTACGAAGACTTCGCCGCTTACACCGCCAAAGTCGAGGAGCCAGTCTCCACTAATTATCGCGGCTACCAGATCTTCAAGAACGCTTCCGCAAGCCAGGGACCGGCGGAACTGTTCGCGCTAAACATGCTCGAGGGTTATGACCTTAAAGCGATGGGCCACAACAGCGCGGCTTACATACACACAACTGCAGAAGCGTTAAAGCTTGCCATGGGTGACCGCGAAAAATATCTCGGCGACATGGATTTCATACGCATTCCGTACGAGGGTTTGCTTTCCAAGGAATACGCCGCCGAGCGGCGCAAGTTGATCGATCCCGACAAGACGTCGCTTGAACTAAGACCGGGCACGGCCGAGAAGTTCATGAAGAATGCCCCGGCGATGGATCGCCCCTTCAGAGTCACGACCAAAGGCGACGCCGATCACGACGGCGATACTAGCTACATTGCCATCGTGGATGAGGCGCGCAACATGATTACGTTAACGCCAAGCCTTCACAGCGCCTTCGGTACGGGGGTGGCGATGGGCGAGCTGGGGTTCATATTCAATTGTAGGGGTGACTACTACTCGCTCGAAGCAGGCGAGGCTAATGCGCTTGCGCCGGGGAAGCGGCCTCGCAGCACGTTGCAGTCCACGCTGGTCATGAAAGACGGTCAGCCTCAAATGGTGCTGGGCACGCCGGGCGCCGACAATCAGGTGCAGGCAACAATGCAAGCCTTGCTGAACATGATCGATTTTGGGATGAATGTGCAGCAGGCAATTGAAGCTCCTCACTGGTTGACGCGTAGTTTTCCGGCATCGCCTTTTCCGCACACAATGCACCCTGGCGATCTTTCGGTTGAGTCGCGTGTGCTGGAACCGGTTCGCGAAGCCCTGAAAGCGAAAGGGCACAAGCTTACTGTCACCGGCGCGTGGACGGGAACTTCACTGGCGGCAATCGTCCTCGATTTGCGCACGGGGGTGCTAAGCGCGGGAGCGGATCCTCGATCGGAGGCTTACGCCTGGGCACGCTGACTTGAACTGATTGACGATAGGCACAGGCGAGCCCGCGCCTCGGGCGACAGCGTGTAGCCCAGGGCGAGTCCGCGAGCCCTGGGAACGTGGCGATCGATGGAGCAAGCGGGCGACAGCGTGTAGCCCAGGGCGAGTCCGCGAGCCCTGGGAACGTGGCGATCGATGGAGCAAGCCCGCGCAGCGGGCGACAGCGTGTAGCCCAGGGCGAGTCCGCGAGCCCTGGGTACCGCTCGAGCTCCCAACCTCATCCGATTAGCCAACGACGCAAAAGCCCGCGCCTCGGGCGACAGCGTGTAGCCCAGGGCGAGTCCGCGAGCCCTGGGTAGGATGTTAACGACTGAACAAGCCCGCGCAGCGGGCGACAGCGTAATCCTGGGTGCGCAAGGAGACTCTTATGGCACACTCATACACGAACCTCGTATATCACATTGTGTACGGAACCAAGGAGCGAAGACCGTTCATCGATGACGAATTCCAGCCCAGATTGTACGACTACGTTGGTGGGACAATTCGCGGGTTGAAAAGCACGTCATTGGAGATCGGCGGAGCCGAAGATCACGTGCATATTCTCGCAAAGCTCCCGCCTACAATTGCAGTTTCGGATTTCTTAGAGAAACTCAAAGCCAATACATCCAAATGGTCGAAGTCTGTACGGCGAGGATTCGGCTGGCAGGAAGGCTACTCGGCATTCACGGTAAGCCAATCGCAGGTGGAGCGCGTCAGACACTATATCCAGAATCAGCGTGAGCATCATGCGAGGTCGTCATTCCGGGACGAGCTTATTGCGCTAATGGAAGCTCACGGACTGAAATACGATCCAGATCGTATTTGAGCTAAAGTGTTTCGTTGCGGGTTGTGGCTCGTGCGGTACCCAGGGCTCGCGGACTCGCGCTGAGCTAAACGCTGTCGCCCGCTGCGCGGGCTTGCCTCGTTGGATAATCGGATGACGTTGGGGGCTCGTGCGGTACCCAGGCTCGCGGACTTGAGCTTGCGGGCTCGAGCGGTACCCAGGGCTAGCGGACTCGCGCTGAGCTAAACGCTGTCGCCCGCTGCGCGGGCTTACCTCATTGGCCAATCGGATGAGCTTGCAGGCTCGTGCGGTACCCAGGGCTCGCGGACTCGCCCTGGGCTACACTCTGTCGGCCGCTGCGCGGGCTTGCGTCGTTGGCTAATCGGATGAGCTTGGGGGCTCGTGCGGTACCCAGAGCTCGCGGACTCGCCCTGGGCTACACTCTGTCGGCCGCTGCGCGGGCTCGTTCCGCTATGGGGTTGTAGCTCGTGCGTCGGTGCCGCGCGCAATCATTGCGCCTGAGAAACTTCAAATTTGAATTCTTCGTGATCAGGAAAAGGATACACGCACAAGTTTTTGGTCATCCTGATGTTTAGCCTCTTATAGAACATCGGATGTATGACGCACTGATCATTCACCAATAATGAAATACGGCTGTCGCCGGCGTATTCAAAATCCGCTTCAACGATTCCCGTTCTTTCGCTCACATTTCTTACCCTGCCCACGATGCCAAGCTCAGATACAAACTGTCGAAAGGCGTACGACGAGTATTCGCCAGGGGGCCATTGGGAGGCAGTTTGTGGCGCCCGCTTGTCGAGTTCGTTACCCTTGAATATTAATGGAAGACCGGATAGCGCTTCTGCGATTCGGGCCGCGCCCGGATATACCGAGCTGTATGAATTCATAACTTCTTCCGCTAATCGCTTTTCTGCGCGCTGAATGCCTTCGATAATACTGTCCGGCTCAAACTTCGGGAATGTCTCTCCCTCTTGAGAGTGTCTGGCTACTGAGTTGCACAAAACGATTAACTGTCGAGGGCGGAGCTGGGTGTGCCGAAGCACATAAGGAAAAGTCTCTTCAATTAAGCCCTGTCGAGTCTGCAGCTTTTTACCCCAATAGGGCTCCCATTTTTCCTTCAAGACCTCGTGATGATTGTCCCAGTCGACTTTGCCGATCGTCGGGATTAGTAAGTTGTCTTTCTTTAGATATCGATCGTACCGCCAACTTATCAACCTCATCAGGTCCTTTGGCCGCCATTGCAAATATATCTCGTCGTGAATGAACTTGAGCGGATTTAGCGAAACTTCTTCCTTCAGGTAGGGAAAAATCTCCGCCATGACAAAGACCTTCAGATAAATACCATGGCGCGCATAATTTCTGCTGAAGCGTGAAGCGCACTGTATCAACGCGCCCATCGATCGCATCATCGACTCATCCCTCACCGCGTAATTCTCCATCGTATCTAATGCGATGATGACTTTATTTCCCTTTACTATCTCCAGTACCGCCCTTTTCGCTCTCTGAATCCTTTCATTGCTTATGAAATCTTCCAGCTCGTCAGCAAGACCGTTGTCAGCCTCCAGAAATTGCGAGACTAGAAACTTCAGCACCTGTCGAATGAAGGTGGACACCTGGTCGGTTTGGTCTGTAAACAGGACGGCAGCCTTGATTCTGGCGTCCCTGTTTTGGAGCTGCCAGAAAATGGTTGACCAAATAACGAATTCCCATATTTTGACGAGTCTGGGGATCGCAACTTCGCGAGTGCTTGCGGCACTCTCGGCCATCTTGGACATTAACTGCTGAAAGGCAGCCGGTTCATCGACTTCAATCGTAGTTACCCTGGGCATCAGTTGCTGAAAAGAAAAGAATTGAGAGAGAGCAGTTTTCCCCGCACCTCGTCGCCCAATAATCAGAAACACCTTTGGGCTCAAGGCCTCGCGATTAAAACGGGTGTGATCGAAATAGTATTTACTATATTCACTTGAACCCAATACCTTGAGTTCGGACTCACAATCCGCTTCGCCAAAAGGTTCTAAATCAGTTAGCCGGTCTTCTTCCAGATCAACTGTTGGTTCCTGGGTCTCATGCAGCGGATCGCCTGGCATTTCAAGAGTCGGAGGTGTATCGAGGTCCTCGTTATCGTGACGATAAGGATCCAGCAAAAGTGGGCTGCCATCAGTGCGACAAAAACGCTGGGTGCGGGAATACCGTTGTTGGCATTTGGGACAGTATTTCATCGCGTATCGAGATCATAGATCAAGCCTTGACCAGCAAGGAAGGATGATTTGCAGATATTCCCGGGTGCACAAAGGCTCTTACCCACGTTTCGCCGATCTAATCCCTACAATATGAAGAGCATTTACGACGAGTTTACGAATAAGTGAGGAACACAACATGAACAAGAGACGAAAGAAACTGAGTTGGATAGCGCCGGCGGCGATCGTGGGGATGGCAGTCTTCGCCTGGATCGGCGGCGAGGTGGTGATGCGTCTGTGGAACTGGCTGGCGCCGGAGTTGTTCGGACTGCGGCAAATTACCTTCTGGCAGGCTCTCGGACTGCTGGCTCTATGCCGGATTCTGTTCGGAGGCTTTGGTCTTAGTGGCGGCGGGGCTCGCTCCAATTCTCGGAGGCGAATGCGCGACCGCTGGGAGCATATGACTGACGAGGAACGGGAGAGGTTCCGCCACGGGCTTCATGATCGCTCGGGGCGCACCACACCGCTGGATTCGACACCGGGTGCGTGAGCGCAGCAGACTTGTCCGGTCGCACACCCGGATCATTAAGATGCGCGCGAATACATTTCATCCGGTGAACTGAAACGTTTGGCCGCTCTCGAGGCCCTGCAATGACAACGCCCCTCGATGAGTTCTGAGCGCCTCGGCTTGCTCCACTAAGCACGCGAGAGTAGGCTTCCTGATCTTATGAACACTCGACGACAGTTCCTGCTAAGCGCGCCACTCGGTGTGCTCGTCGCGGCCACCGCTTGTCGCAACGAGACGCCATCAACCAATTCACAATCGACGCCCTCGACAGCCGGTGCTCCGCCCACGTTCGGCACCGGACCCGGATCAGGTCCGCCAGTGTCACCGGCCACGTTCGCTGAGGCGGAGAAGCTGATGCAAGTCACGATGACGCCCGCGGAACGCCAGCAGGCCGCCGACTCGTGGCGCGAGTCGCTGGCGCCGTACTTCGAGCGTCGCACCGGCCCACGGAAGGTTGCAATCGCAGACACCGACGCGCCGGCCACACTCTGGAATCCGATGCTTCCGGGGCTCGTGATCTCGCCGTCCGCGGATAAGTTCGTCCGCTCGAAGGCCGACCCTGCGCCGCTGCCGCCATCGGACGACGCCATCGCGTTCGCACCGGTGACGCAACTGTCGAGATGGATCGAATCGCGGCATCTCACCTCCGAACGGCTTGCGAATATCTATCTCAGTCGCATCGAACGGCTGGATCCAAAGATCCGATCAATCATCACTCTGACCAGAGATCACGCGCTCGCGCGCGCGAAGGCGGCTGATGCCGAGATCGCCGCCGGGAAATATCGCGGTCCGCTGCACGGCATCCCTTACGGCGTGAAAGATCTGCTCGATACGAAAGACATTCCAACCACATACGGCGCTGAGCCATTCCGCGGCCGTGTTCCCTCGGCTGACTCCGCGGTTGTGCGCAGGCTGAACGAGGCCGGCGCGGTGCTGTTGGCGAAACTCTCGCTCGGCGCGCTCGCACTGAATGACGTCTGGTTCGGCGGCCAGACGATGAACCCGTGGCTTTTGGAAGAGGGCGCGTCAGGATCGAGCGCGGGGCCCGGAGCGGCGACGGCCGCGGCGCTGGTGGCATTCTCCATCGGCAGCGAGACCGGCGGGAGCATTGTCAGTCCAGCGATGCGCTGTGGCGTGACCGGTCTGCGCCCGACGTTCGGCCGCGTGCCGCGCACCGGCGCGATGACGCTTTGCTGGTCTCTTGACAAACTCGGTCCCATGACGCGGACGGTCGAAGACGCGATGCTGGTGCTTCACGCTATCACCGGGCTGGACGCGGGCGATGCGTCGAGCGTGCCGAGCCGGCTCGACTTCGACACCACGGCGCCCGTTGCCGGATTGAGAGTAGGCTACATCGCCCAGTGGATGAAAGAGAGCCCTGCAACAGACGTCGATCGGGCGGCGATGGAGACGATAAAGAAGCTGAAGATGGACCTGAAAGGAGTGACGCTTCCCGATTGGCCTTACAGCTCGCTTATGCCGATTCTATTTGCCGAGGGCGCGGCATCGTTCGAGGAGTTGGCGCTCAATAATGAACTCGGATCACTCAAGGTACAGGTCAAGGATGCGTGGCCCAACCTGTTTCGCGAGGCCCGATTTCTTTCCGCGGTCGATTTCGTGCAGGCCGATCGGTTCCGGCGCAAGGTGGCATTGGAAATGGCTCGCATCTTCAGAGAGGTGGACTTGATGATCGTGCCCTCGCTCCGGGACGAGCAGCTCACCATAACGAACTTCACCGGTCATCCGTCGCTCACGCTGCGCGCCGGGTTTGTCGAGGTCTTGGAAGCGCGAAGTGACTGGGCCCCGGATCCGGCGAATCCCCTGCCAAAGTTCAATCCGGCGCGTCGCGTGCCACACGGGATCACAATCCTCGGCCGCCTGTTCGACGACGGATTGGTGGGGCAGGTAGGACTGGCGCTCGAACGGGAGTTCGGCGTCGCAGGCGAAAGGCCGGCAGGGTTTTAGTCGCTTCAGGAGGGAATATGATGCGAACAGCGGTGTGTCCCGCGGGCGTAATTGCCTTTACATTTCTGATGGCTTGCCCCGCCGACTCGCAGGTCGTGAATATTTGGCCGGGCGCAGCTCCGGGTTCCGAGAATTGGACTCAGAAGGAAAAGACTGCTGATAACACTCCTATTGGAACGGTCGTCTTCAACGTGGTAACTCCGACGTTGACGGCTTACCTGCCGGAGCCAAACAAGGCGACGGGAACCGGCGTCATCATCGCCCCTGGCGGCGCTTTCGTTGCGCTGGCAATCGATTTGGAAGGTAACAATGTCGCGCGCTGGCTTCAGGACAAGGGCATAGCCGCGTTTGTGCTCAAGTATCCGATCATGGAAAAGCGTCAGGAAGGCATTCCGTCGGGGATGAACATGGACGAGGCTGGTAAGTATGGCATTGCCGACGGAATTCAGGCCCTCAAAGTTGTTCGGCAACACTATTCAGAATGCGCGCCGAGTTTGCCACTTGCGTGTGCTTCAAAGAATGTTGAGAAACTGAATCGCTTTTGGTTTCGCTTTTTCGCTCATGCAACCCCCTTTTGAAAGCGATTGATCCAAACCGTTGGAGGGTCAGGCTTGAGTTTGTTGACATTTCGAACCCGCGTCTCAGCCTGAGCGAATCTCAAGAAACTCAGCCTGACCCCATTCCCTCTGACCTATTCTTCATGCCGCTGGCTTGTTTTCTGCTAATCCATCGTGTTATTGAAGCGATATGGGAGCGTCAGTCACAGACATTCTTGATCGAGATAGCACGGAGACGTCGCCTCTTGTTTTCTTTCAACACTACGTTCCGAAAAAACCTCTTTCCGAATTCGTCGGATTCTTTTGGTATTGGCGGGGCCGCGCTGTGCCTTACTCGAAGGAACGGATCCTGCCTATGGGGACCGTGGAGCTTGTTATCAATCTTGGTAGTGGCTGGACTTCTGAAGCCGGCATTTCTGGTCCACAATCCCGGTCCTTTATCATCGAAAGACCCGCTCAGGATCAGTTTCTCGGCATTCATTTCAATCTGGGAGGCGCGTTCCCGTTTCTCGGATTTCCCTGTGGAGAGCTGCACAATCTCAATATAACGTTGGCTGATCTCTGGGGAGAAAGAAGAGCGTGTGAGTTGCTCTCTCTCCTTCATGATTCGGCAACAGCGGAAATGAAGTTTCAGGTTCTTGAAAAATGGCTCGTGCTGGTCGCGACCCGGCCGCTGAAACATCATGCCGCGGTGTCTTTTGCCTTACAGGAGTTTCAGCGAGATCCGGGCTCGCTCAAAAGCGCCGAGATGGCAGAAAGAGTCGGGGTCAGCCAGCGTCGATTCATTCAGATTTTTCGAGACGAGGTTGGCCTAACGCCAAAACTCTTTTGCCGGGTGCAGCGGTTTCAAGAGGTCATCAAAACGATTGGAGCGCGTGACACGGTGGATTGGCTCGATATCGCTCTTCCGTGCGGTTACTTTGATCAGGCCCATTTCATTCACGATTTCCAGGAGTTCAGCGGTCTGACCCCTCGCGAGTACCTTGGATTACGCACGGCGCATCGTCGTCACGTCCTCGTTCGCAGGTAAGGTCAGTTTTTTACAATACGCACGACCTCATCTTCCATTAATCTCATTCCGCAGCAACAAAACAGGAGGAAGACATATGCAACGAATCACGCCATACCTTTTGTACGAGGACGTTGCCGGCGCACTGGACTGGCTTGCCAGGGCGTTTGGCTTCCGGGAGAGCGGCACAAAAATGTCGGGCCCTGACGGCAAGGTCAATCACGCGGCGATGGAACTGGACGATAGCATCATCATGATGGGATGCCCCGGCCCGGATTATAAGAATCCGAAGCGGCTCGGCGGTGTGACGCAGAGCCTGTACGTCAGCGTGAACGACGTGGACAGGCATTTTGAACAGGCCAGGAAGGCGGGCGCTACGATCCTTCAAGAACCCGAGGATATGTTCTACGGCGACCGCCGCTACGGCGCCGCGGATCCGGAAGGGCATCACTGGTACTTCGCGCAGCACGTTCGTGACGTCGGGAAATAGATGACCCAATCTGGTCCTGACGTGTTTCGCGCTTGCCCAAGACTCCGCTCTGCGACTGTTGCGGACCGGTCGGTTGCGAAGTCCACGCGCGGTCAGAGAGGCGTGGGCACGGCACTGCGCCGACGAAAAGTACCTGACGCAACGGGAAGCTGAGGCGCTTGCTGCTCGTCTCCTCCCTGGGCCCGGCTTTTCTACCACTGGCTATGGAGCACCATCGCCTGGGACAAGCCACGCGCGGTAGCTCATCAGGACAGGTTTTTTGGGTCAACGATCTGCCGGGGGACCGCTCCTTCAGGGGCTGACGAGAGCAGCAGTGCTTCAAACTTCCTGTTGTTATCTTTACGTGATGTTGAACCAGTAGCGATCTTCAGCGTGACAACTCCGTCGTACGCGAACCACTCGCGCTCGGACGAATCTCTCAAGAAACAACCCCGGTAACCGAGCACGGGGGCCGGCGGGAGCGCTCCGCCGTACGGCTCCATCGAGTCCCAAACAGACTTCAGCCTCTCCGCATCGTCCACGCTGATCGCCCAGGTTGGATCGGGGCGCCCCGAAAAAATCGAGGCGCCGCCGATGTACTTAGCTCCACGGTCAGTTGATCTTGATGTGCCCATGTTTGACGACCATGAAGGTGCAGAACGCCGTGTAGATGCCTCTGTTCGCCGTGCGCGGGTCTGAGATGAAATGCCCGCTGTTATCCACATTCGTGACCGCCGTCCCGCCGGGCTTATGTGACCAGTACCCGTTCCGGCCCTTTCGAAACCAGTGGAAATCAACGTTCGGCGCTATGACCAATGCTACCAGATGTCCCTCCTGCGGGCACTTGTTATTCGCGCCCGGAGCGTCATCGAGAGAGTCTTTGATGGCCGCGGGCCGGACCGAGGCACAGGTGAGCGCACTGTACATCGCACCGGCGGCCCTTCCCGGCTGAGCGAAAGTGTCGGTGCGATAGTTCGTCGCATAGTTGTAGCAATTGTTATTGTGTTGCTTCTGGCCACCGTCATTCCACCATCCCGGTTCGTAGAGTGGCGCGCACGGGCATACCAATGGGATGGGAAACGGGAACGTGGGGAGAACAATCTGATCTCGGATCTCTACTGACCGTTCCACCTCCTGCTGTATGATGGATCGGAGTTTCGCGGCGCCCTTCACTTTTTTGAAGGGCCCCTTGCTGCTGAAGAAGAAACTCTCGAACTCGGCGTCCGCTGCGCGGTGAGCCAGTCCGCCGCCGACCACGGCGCCCGACGCTACGCGGAAGCGAGTCGGCATATCTTTGTCGCTTGGCGTTGTCCCCGTTTGCTCGACGATCAACCCGCGATAGCCCAGGATCGGCGTCACTGCTTTCTCCGCTTCGTCAGCGACGAGGCGCTCCGCGGGTTTCAAACGTTCGAGCAGATCCTGAGCCGCTTTGCCCGCTATCTCGACAACCGGATTCGGTATACCGCTGAATATGTCGATTGTGATTTTTATAGGCATCTGTAGTCTCCTTTAGCTTAGTCTTAACCGGCGGCCCGTTGTGTGGTAAGGCGAGTCCGCCCCGTAAAAGCCCCTTACCGGCTTAAATCAACCATTCGTGTCTAAACAAAGCGATTGTGAGATTTTGACTACGCTCACGACTGCTCTTGTTTTTCTTCGCGCGTCATCGGACACGGACTTCGACTGCGAGTCCCCCCGCAATGCGTTTGTTGGCAAAGTCGCGCTGAACAATATTCAACTTGATTACTTCTCCGGGGGTGGCCGTCTGGGGAACGGTGAAGCGAAGGCCGAGCGCGAGCTGCTGACCGGCGCGCAGTGAAATCGGAATCTGCGCCGTGGGCCCCGCGGCGAAGGGGACTTCGAAAGCTTTTGAGAACTGGCCGGCGGCGAGCGCCTGAGGCGCATCCGACGTCAACGGCCCGTAGTTATTCTGATCGCCCGCTCCCGCGCGACCAGCGCAATCGAGCGCCTCCCCGTGATCTGCCGGTGATGAATGCAAGGGGATTGAGAATGGTTCGACCTTCAATCCCGACCGCCGATTGAACGCTGCGCCCGATTTCTGAATAAGGCTCGCTTGCATCTGCTGACGATCAGCCGGCCTGACCAGCTCAACGAGCACTCGGCTGCTGACAAGGGGCTTCACGTTCCTGAGGACAAAAGGGAGCACGATCCACTTGTTCGGTTTAAGATCAACGATGGTGAGATTCTTCTGCGCCAGGTTGTTATGCTCCCACACGTGTTTTCCAACTGTTGGGAAGTCAAACTGAGTGAAGGCGGCGGCTAGCCAGCACGCGTGAGTGCCAGCCGGGGGAACAAACGCGGCCGGCCAGCGGGCTTTGACGATCGTAGACGCACCCGGACCCAGATCGAAACCGGAAGCGGCGGCCACGCACGGCAAGAAGTCAGTCGGATATTGAAACTCCGTCCCCGCGTACGGCTTGACGTTGAAAGTAACAAGGAAGTGGCGCGCAGTCGCGGTTGCGCTCCGGTTTCTCACCCGAGCGTAGAACCAATTATCTTGACCGCTTTCCGGGTTCTGGTGCGACGCGCCGCCGTCATCCGAATTTCGCACCCACAGATCGGGAGAGTTCCAAAACTCCCCTACCCACAGGTCGCCGCCTCCGTGGGCAGGCGCATCGCGCAACCAGAGGTCAGGCGCGGGCGAGGGATTGCCAAAGCCATACACGAACCGATGAAATGCGTTGATCAACTGCGGGTTTCCCGTGCGGCAGACGAGAAACTCTTCGATGTCTGTGGTTTTAGCCGGACGGGCCTTGCGTTGTTTGTAGAAGTCGCTCATCAGCGAGTTGAGATTCACAACTCCGAGCAGCGACGCCACGCCCTTGAAAAATCGCTCGCCAGCCGTATACGCCTCGCCGGCGGTGATCCGCGTCCACGGGTTGCGAGGGCAAAGCGTGACTGGAGGATCTGTGAAGTCGAACGCCAATGAACCCGCCGCGCCGTTATCGTTATAAACGGTCCACGCTTCATCCCACCATCCATCGTCCTGCGACGCGGGTTTCAAACCTCTCGCCCACCAACTGTGAAAGGTCTCGTGGCGCAGCGAGCCTGTCCCGGAAGTCGTTCCGCCTTCGTACTCCATTCCGCCAACGTTGAGGAATGCAACGAAACGATTGCCGTGAATGTAGGGACCAACAGCGTTCTCATTGTTGGTGAGAAAGGTTTTCAGATTGTTGATCTGAGCAAGCAGGTCCACCGAACTCGTTGTTAGCTTCCACGCTTCGATGGTCACTGTTTTCCCGGAGACTGGGAGAACCGTAGTGCCGGTCATGCCGGCGAGCGTATCGCTCGCCCGCAACTCGAGCAGCGTTGAGAGAGCGGTGAAGCGCGAAGGAAACGCCACCGACCAGTGATTCGTTCCGAGCGGGCTGACCGTGCCATTTGTAATGAGGGTGTGAGCGATCGGAGTATTGAGGATCTGCAAGGTCAACAGGAGTTCAAACTGATCGAAGATAAGGTTGGCCGGAATCCAGGCTTCCAAGTAACGCCCGGCGCCAAGATCTGTGAAGCCGAAATTAAAGGCCAACCTGGGTCCGGCGCTCCAGGACAAGCCCGGCTGGTACGAGCCGGCATGCGAAGCCTGCAGCAGACCCAAAGTGTATTTCACGCGCAGGGTATGGGCGGTCCCCGGCGCGAGCACCAACTCCGCTACGCGAAGCTCCGCGTCCGCGCCTCCTCCGAAATCGTGGTGGGCGACTTTCGCCGAGGCCAGCGGGACCCCGTCCAACCACGCGTCCGTGATCGTTTGCCGCAAATCAAAAATTGGATTCCCGGCTTCAGGGCCGGTGATGAACTCGAGCGTGGCATCGCCGGTGCCGGATGATGTCGCGCCGTTGAAGGTGAGACTGGCGGTGATCTTTTGGATGTCAATCGGAACGGCCTTTAGGCCGTCCACCGTCTTGACCGGCGGCGCCAGGTCGAAGTTCGTGCCAGGCATGGTCAGTCTCCCTGAGTTCTGGAACGCTAGTTCCGTAGTATCGCGTTCAGCGGAACTTCTTAGTCCGGTCTTTCGCCGAAAGTAGCATAGACTTTAGTCTGTGGCGGATAGAGATTGTTTCTATTGGGGTAACAGACACAGACAAAAGTCTATGCTACCTCCTAAAGGCCGGACCACGAGCTTCTGCGAGGCGGGCGAAATAATTCCGCGCAAGCTGCCGCGGAACTATTTCGCCCCGAAGGTTATTCATGGTCATCAACCGGCGGCTCTAGCGAGCCTTCTTACGTGGCTTCCGGGCCTTGCTGCGCCCTTTCGCCTTCGAACCGGCGCGTCCGTTCGTCGGTAGAATACCTGCATACCCCCTGAGAGCGGCTGGCGCGGGACCCTTGCCACGTGCATCTCCGGTCGCCGAGCCTGAAGAGACTTGATTGAGGCGCGAAACCGCCTCAGTCAGATGTTCGCCTCCCCCGAGCGCTACATAGACGCCGACTTCCGGGTGGAGCAGCGTCGCGGCGGTGTTGTTGTCCGCGTCCGACTGCGGGTAGTTAACCCACACATCGGTTCGTCCCTTGACGCCGAACGGCACTCCGGTGATTGCCCACATAACGTGAACCTCGATGACGTGTCTGCCTGACCGCTCAAAGGCGAAGCCGCGTGAACTCCAGAAGACTCGCGTCTGCGCGGTAAGACTCTTCCCCGGACCCAGGTTCGCAACCTTCGAACTCTCGCACTCGATCGTGAATGTGGGCATCGGCCGAACGTCTCCATTGGGGTTGGTGACGGTGATATAGCTGTACAGCGCTTCGATTCGGATGTCGTTTGGCGCCGGAATGGGATCGCGCGAGTTATTCGTGAGGGTCCAGGTGAGCATCAGCGGCTCGCCGAGATGAATATGGTCGTGATCGGGGGTCACCGTGAGTTCCATCTCGTCCGATTCGAAGTAGTGACGATCCTTGTCCGCCGACGGGACCGTCGAGCTATGACCTGAGCCGAAGGTCATTCCACCGGGCCTCACTGTGGGGTCGGGGAAGTGGATCAGGTGATGCCGCACGTGCTCGTTGAATCCCAGATTTATGTTGGTCGGAAACACACCCGGATCGCCGGTAGTTGCCGTGCCGAGGACATCGGCCACACTCGGCGTCGTGGTCATGATGGAATTGTCCGCGCCGCCCTCCTGCTCCTGGTGAATCTGGTTAAAGCCGTGCCCAAGCTCATGACTGGCACTACGCAGGAAGGCTCGAGGCGTGTCGCGCTGCTTCTTGTTTTGAGCTGTTCCGAAGAAGGCCGAGTCAGAAGATGGGTACCCATCGTCGCTGAAGCTGGCGGACCCTTCGCGCGGGACGCCGATCTGGTCGTACATGATCCCTCTGGAACACCCCATCTTGGCCGGCACAACGATCAGGTGAAAATGCCACTCCTTGTCGAGGTTGGTGGTCGGGTTGCGGACGCTCAGCATCAACGCGTGCAGGTCGGGAGACGACCAGCAATTGGTAGCGACGACACCCGCCGGCACGGGTATGTCCTTCTGATCGTAAACCACCTTCAGGTCCCAGCCTGCGGTCTTGAATACACTCCTGAAGTCCTCAGTGCCGGGCCCGGAAATTGGCGGAACAGCTTGTGGCGCGACCGCTCCCTTGAGTGTGTCGATTTCGACGGTCGCTTTGCGAAAGAAGGACGAAACCCATCCCATCTTAAAGGTGCCCTTTTCGACGCCCCCTTGAAACACCTTTCCCTCAAAGTAAACGCTCGAATAGCCGGGCGGGCCTACAGCGCTGCTCAGCACAATGTTGATGGTTCTGGTCCCGGGCGCCGCGGGAAAGGTTCCGTTGAATTGGCCGGGTGGCGGTTGCGTGTAGACGTACTCCTGTGCCGTGAGCGTGAATGCGCACGGGGCGCCCAGGAGCGGCGGCATCTTAATACTGGTTATCTTGAGGTAGGAGTAATATTTGTCGCGGGCGTAGATAGGGATGCCGAGCGCTATCGGAAGAAAGCTCGACGGGGCCGGCCTGACGGATGTGCTCGCGGCTGCCGCGACCGGTACCGGCAGACCTATTGCGGGATTCAAAAAGCGATAGAGATCACCGCTGATTACGGTCTTGCTGCCGGCCCTCTCGACCCGCATCGTCCCGTGAAATATGCTCGTCCCGGTTTTGGGTTGAAGGGTAATGCGGTAGCAGCCTTCCCTAAGGTTGATCTTACAGAGTGCGGTGGGCGGTATTACCGGGACCACCGGTAGTGCTGGCGTCGTGGGGTCATCCGTCGCCGTTTGAGAGGCCGCGTCTCCCGACATACCCACCGGGAGTGGCTCGGCGACCGGAACGAATCCTATGAACCCTTTAGTTTCCCTCGGGGTTGGTTCTGTAACGCCACCCTCGGGAGTTTCATATTTGTCTTCTGGCATGACTTTGCTCCTTTCGGCTGTTGAGTGTAGGTGACGTCGAAGGCGGGGCCGCCTTCGTTAGCGCTGACGACCCGATGAAGCCGTGGTCCATATCATGAGCCGTGGCCCAATCCCGTGCGACCTTAACTCCACCAGGGCGCCGAACAAGCGCTGCAATTTGTTTCGGCCTTAACGGTGCTCATCTTTGGTGACCCGGCCAACGACAAGGCCGGTGACCCATTTATCGTGAAGATACTCGTGAGGTTTCGATACATTACATCCATGTCACGCCCCAGTAAAGTCAAAGAGGGACATCCTACCGACTCTCCCACAATCTCTATAGACGGAAAAGATTCGGAAGCAATGCAAGAAGTTTTGGAGGACGAATGCGCGGGCGTGTAGCTTTGAAACCCGGGCTGCCGCGCCGCGACGTCCGGGGGTTTGCCAGGTGAGAATGCGAATCCTATTGGAAAGACCGGCGGCTTAAGTCTCGCTCATTCGAGACTACTGCTGAGGCCAACTACACACGCCGGTACTGAAATTCGCATCCGTCCTTGTCGACAAAGGTGAGAAGATCTCCTGAGATCGAGAATCGATACGATACTTGTTCGTCGGTGGCTATGGAGATTTTCACTTCATTTTCCCCGGTGACCTCATATGACCCCGCATCCCACCAGATGAACCCCTGGCCTGGCCCCTTGGCGGCGAGATACCGGGGGCGCGCAAAGAACTCGATCGCGTCCGGGTAACCCTCTGCGCATTTCGTGGTCGACGCCTTCTTCCACTTGCCTGCTAAACTCATCACTCTCCTTCGATCTCTACGCGCCGGGCGGCGGGCTGACCTTGGAGCCCTTTTACTACTTAAGACATCCGGTGTCAATTCGTTCGTTGTTCGTCCGTTCGCAAAAAGCGCAAATGAGCCGGTCGGCATCCAGTGACAATGACTCCTATTTGAATGTTGATTTCATCACATATATAATCGGCCCGCCTGGTGTAGCAAATACATCAGACACTCGCTTAGAGAGGAGCGACAAATGCACACCTTGATGAAGTCCCTGATACTCGTTTGCTTTTTGTCCGCGGCGATCTATCTGGTTGGTCCATCCTCCATTGAAGGACATCTGGCATATGCTGATTCAAATGGAACTGCTCCGCGGGCTGACCTAAAGACGGCGCAGTGCGCGGATGCAAAGGAGAACTCGCTGCCGCTGCCGAGTTCCATGTCGCCGGATGATTTTCACGATAAGCTCCTCGCTTTCCTTCAAAACACCGAGTACCTGAAGCTGCGTTGGTGCGTGGACAAAGGTGTACGCGACACCGGGCCTTACGTTGACTCGACCTACCTCGGCACTCATCCGGCGGTGCGCGTCTATTATTCGCCCGGCGTCATGAACTGGATCGTCAACGGCCGCATCGACGACATACCCGACGGCGCGATGATCGTAAAAGAGATGTATGCGCCGGGTCCCGCCGCTCGATATGAAGGACAGCAACTCGCGCCTTCATCGTGGACGGTGATGATCAAAGATTCGAAAGCGTCAAAGGACGGCTGGTTCTGGGGCGGGCTGTGGACCAGCAGTCCCCCGATGCCCAAGCCAAGCGACAGCTACAAGCCGCCGTTCAACGTGCTCAATGAAGGCTTCGGGCTCACGTGTCTGCATTGTCACTCGTCTTCGGAAAAGGAATTCACCTTCGCTTCGACAAAAAACATCAAAGGCTTCCCGGGAAACCCGCTCAGCTTTTTCATCGACAACACATGGAGAACCGGTCCGTCGCAAGCGGAAGAGCCAAAGGTCCTTGCTCATATCGCACCGGGTCACAAGAGGCTCATGCTGAAAATCAAGCCGCGCATCGAGCTGGCCACGCACGCTGAGTTTCTGAAGTTCTTCAAAGACGTTCCGATCCCCGGTGGGGTTCAGGTAATGCCCGCGGAAACCTACGACCACGTCGTGGCAGCGCGGGCCGGAGCCGAAGAGTTCATCACTTCCGACTCGTGCATGTCTTGTCATAGCGGCAACGCCTGGTTCGGCGACAAGTTTGCGATGATTCTCGAAGGCAATTCGCAGAACCCGGTCAACGTTTCGCCTTATGGCGAATGGCGATGGTCGCCGATGGGGTTGGCGGGAAGAGATCCGATCTTCTTCGCGCAACTGGACAGCGAGCTGGCTTATTTGAAAGACAGACCGGCGGATCAGCAGACAGTCATCAACCTCTGCTTTCGCTGTCACGGAGTGCTGGGCAAGCGTCAACTCGACGCCGATCACGGTTATGATCCCGCTTCGCCGGATAACAAAGTTCCAGAACCCAACTTCAAGTTGGATTGGGTCTACAACACCGACTTGACAAGCAAAGACTTCAAGTACGGGGCGCTCGCTCGCGACGGCGTGAGCTGCGCATCCTGTCATCACATAGTCAAAGACAAGACACCAGCCGGTCAGGATCCGCTTGGGTGGTTCCTGAATCACAACATAACCGGCCAGTTCACAACCGGCAAAGCGAGCGAGATATTCGGGCCGTTCGAGGACAAAGACATCTCTCCGCATCCAATGAAGTGGTCTCTCGGAATCGAGCCGAAGTACAACGACTACGTCAAGGACTCGCGCTTGTGCGGCAATTGTCACACGATCAACCTGCCGGTTATGGACCAGAAACCGTCCGGGCATTCGCTCGAGCAGGTTACTTATCTCGAATGGCTGAACAGCGAGTTTCAGACCGACTTCAAACCGGGCCCGAACGCCAGGTCCTGCCAGGATTGTCATATGTCGACGAGCTATGCCAACGCTCAGAACAAGGTCAACGTGAAACAGATTCAAACGGCGTTCGCCGACGTGCAGGACGACACTTATCCAGCCGCCGAGAACACCGCGCCGTTCGATCAGATTCGCGCGCGCTTCAGGGACAAAGGATTCGTCCGCCATCAGTTGCAGGGCCTCAACGTGTTCCTGCTGGAGATGTTCAATCAGTTCATGACGCCGGACACCAGCACTCCGCCCAACTATTCGAATGACATCCTCGGCGTGCGCAAGAGCGACTACATGAGCACGCTCAACAACGATCTGCCCAACGCGATCTCGAATTTCGTTCAATCAGCTCAGTACGACACCGCGACAGTCGACGTCTCACTGCCGGTGATCGATGCTCAAAAGGTCTCAGCCGACGTTACTGTGACTAACAAGGTCGGGCACCGCTTCCCCAGCGGCGTAGGCTTCCGCCGCGCGTTCATCGAGTTCGACATCATGGACAACAGCGTCACCGATCCGAAGACCAGGCAACCCAAAATCGTTTGGTCTTCGGGAGCAACCGACGAAGCCGGGTTCATTGTCGACAAGGACGGCAACATACTCGAGACCGAGTACGTCGGGACTAACAGCAACAAGAAGGGGCCTGCTCAGCCCCACTTCTGGGGAAAGGACCATCCGATCACCAACTCGAAGCAAGTGCAGATTTACGAAGAGCTAACGAAAGACGCCGACGGCAATTTCACGACGAGCTTCATCCGCCGAGACGAAGAGGTGAAGGACAATCGGCTGCTGCCAAAAGGATGGACAGAAAAAGGCCCTGCTCCAAGTTCATTCAACGGAGAGTTCCTGCATTCGACCTTCGCCAAAGGCGAAGCGGCCAAGGACCCGACTTATCTGAACGGCAGTGGCACGAGCGTAGTGCGCTACGAAATCCCGCTCTCGCAGTTGCCCAAGGGTGTAGACCCATCAAAGCTCACAGTGAAGGCAACATTGTATTACCAGTCGATCCCACCTTATTACCTCACGCAGCGCTTCGAGCAAGCGCCCAGCGCCCCGGGGACTCAGCGATTGTTTTACTTGACGTATCGGTTGAATACGAAGGGAACTCCGATCGAGAATTGGAGGCTTCCGGTTGCGTCGAGCCCGGCAGTAACTCCAAAGCGGGCTGCGCGGTAGGAGATGCGCCTCATTATCGATCGCGGGCAGCTAATTCGGTTGACCACCTCGACGAGGTGGAATGGAGTCCTGAGAATTGAAGACAATCCCAGCGGGATTGCGTCTCAGAGCCCAGGGTTGCTGTACTCGGCTACCTGGGACATCGGATCGGGAGGACATTCGATCGCGAGTGGTCCCAACCCGAACGGGGTTGTGCCCTTGGCACCTAGAATGATGAACAACCAAACGTGGCGACGTCGTGTAACCGCCAACGTGAGGCCGCAACCCCTTCAGGGTTGCCGCAACTCGCGGCTGGACATTCGCGCGATGGTCACCCAGGGTAGCCGAGTACAGCAACTCTGGGCTGTCGGCTGCAACCCCTTCGGGGTTACAATCCCCCCCAAACGAGGTGGCCGGCTGTCATAAAGATGCTTGCACCCATCGGCAGATGTTTCCAGACATCTGTCCAATTCTCGATTGAAGGGACCTAAGATTTCGGATCAGAAAGGAAGGTGCGAATTATGAAGTCTCATAAGGGCGGCTCCCTCAGGGTCCGCGCAGGACGCTCCGTGGACAAGAAGCAATTAGCGGCTTTGCTGGAATCGGCGGCGCGCGCTCCGCAAGAGCCCCCCGATGGCCCACGGAAAGGCGAACATCATCCTCCAAAACCCAAAGGCCGCGTTGAACGTACGGTCCCAGCCAAGAGCAGCGAGTTATTGCACGAGACGCGGGGACCTTCGCCAAACACCCCGGCCCCGACCAAGAGCTGGCAAGCCACGCTCCAAGGCAAAGGCGGATTCCCTGCTGATGCCCAGATTGCCGTCTCGAAAACGCACGTGATCGTCACGAACCGGCAGAGGATGCGGTACTACGATAAGAACGGCGTCGCGCTCGGCAGCGACTTCGGGTCGACGTCCTTCTTCACCGCTGGATTGAACCTCAAGGACGCAGCCGGCAACCCGATCGACCGGTTCAACGACCTTCGGACCATCTTCGATTCGTACCGGAAGCGGTTCTGGGTAACGGCCTATGCGTACACCAGCACCGCGAACGTTCCCGCCGCCAAGCAGCGGTACTACATACCAATAGCCGTCTCAAAAACGCAGAATCCGTTGGACGGCTGGTATTTCTATTATACGGACGGGGCGGCTCAGCAGGGACAGGCCAACAGCCAGATCTGGCAAGCCGGCGACGCACCGGATTATCCGGTGATGGGGATCGACAAGCTGGCGATTACGATCACCCACTCCGTCAACAATACCAACCGCAGTTACCGGCGAGTGTTTTTCTTCCCGGCCGATTCGTTTGCCGGCGGCCAGTTTCAGAGCGGCTGGCAATTTTGGGACTTGAAAAACCCCGATGGCAGTTCCCCCGACCTGATCGCGCCGGCGGTCCACCACGGGTCGCCAAGCGGCGGGCGCGCGTACTGGTTGGGACGGCAGGGATCGGACCGGATCGTCGTGTGGGCGATCACCCATCCCTTCGACGCGGCACGTCACGTCCAGGCGGTGGCCGTGAAAATCCCCAACGGATTCAGCAGCCCGGTCAATGGACAACAGAAGGGTACCACTAAAGTGATCAAGTTCACCAACCTCGGCACCAGCGTGATGAAGGCGGCGTACCGAAACGGATTCCTCCACGGGGTGACCAACGATGCGCACGACTGGGGCGGCATCGGCAAGGTCCGCACCTCGATTCACTACCTGCGACTGCCAGTGTCGAAGTGGCCTGATGTTCCGTCGCCACCGGGGTCGGGCGGAGTCGATCGCGTCTTTGGCGGCGGCAACCCGAACGAGGAGATCGGAGGGTTGAAACACTACGGCTGGGCCGCCGTCGAGGCGAACAAGAATGGCGACGCCATTATCGGGTACGCGCGGACCGGCGAAAAGATCTACCCGGAAGTTCGGGGCAGCGCGTATATGGCGAACGAAAACGACATCCGTCCGAGCCGGCAGGTCAAAGCTGGCGACACGTTTGCTGACAACCCGAACTACCCCAACGCGAACGACATTTTGCCTTGGGGAGACACGTCTGGCGCCTCGGTTGATCCGTCGGACGATACCGGCATCTGGATCGCACAGGAGTACGCGAGCTCGACGGCCAACGGTAACGGCAACTACGATATTTGGGTCGCGAAGTTTTTCGGCAGTTAGGGCGAAAGAGCAAACCGCGGCGCGGTGACTGACCCGCAATCCAATCCCGGCGGAATGACGTGCATAATTTAGGGGCGGCCCGGAGGGACCGCCCCTTCATTCGCATAGACATTCTTAGTGACGGATATCACCACGATGCGCTCATCACTTCTTGGGGACTTTCGGCGTGGTGGTCACCGGCGCCGGCAAAAACGTAGTCTTGAATACGAAATGTCCCACCTGCCGTCCCTGCGCGATACCCTCGGTCTTGTCGAAGATCCAGTGGATGCCCAGATAGATTCGGCTTTGGCCGTTTTCCTCCTCGGCTTGGGATAACGTCGAGAAACTGCGCGGGAGCAGCGGGCGAATGTTCCCGGCGTTGTCCCTGGTCACCCCGTTGAATTCATCCGATGTGAAAGTGAAAGGTATATTGTCGGTGCCGTAGAAGTCGCGCAAGACCTGAAACAGCGCGCCGCCGAACCCTGCGTGTCCGGACGGATAGGCCGGGAAGGGCGGTGTGAAGTTAGGCCCCATCAGGTTGCTCGCCGGCGCCCCGAGTGGCATACAAACTGGATCGCCAATCGTGTCGGGGTTGCCGTCGCCAGTACCGCTCGGGCCAGTTCCCGCGTCGGATTCACGAATACCGGTAATTGGGCGCCAGAACTGGTAGAAATACTTCGACTCCCATATTGCGATTCCGGCATCGGCCATCGCCGTATTCGTCAGCGCCAGGAGCCGCGCGAGATTGATGCCCGTCGTGCCCATCTGTTGGGCGAGATGCACCGTGATCTGGTTGTAGAGTCGTGGTGGCGCGCACAAGCTCGGCGTTCCGTCGTAGCCCCAGTATAGGCCGATCTGAGTCTGCTCCGCCGTGCGCTCGGTTGGAGTATTGACCCCATCGCCGCCCAGGCGCTTCGCCTCGTTGAAAGCGGCCGTGTACGCCGGGCTGTCCATCGGCGGCGGAGGCGGAACTCGGTACTGGTGCGATGAGACCAGTACGAATGGCGTAACCTCACCCCATCGTGCACCCAGAGCGAGTGGATGGTGGCTGATCGGGTCCTGGCGCCAGTGTCCGGCCTCGTTGCTCGTGATGAACTCTATACCCACGCGAGGCTCCGGAATCTGTGAGCCATCGCCGGCTCGGAGCGCCAGTATCGCGTTGGCTGCTCGATGGCCGACAGTGACTCCGTTCGCCCTCAGTTGTGGGTCGGTTATGAGGGCGAGATCTTCAGCGAGTTTGTGATCAAAGTTCGCTGTCTGTGAGGGCCACAACGCGACAAGCGTATCGTGCCCCGCCTGGGCGACTGCAGCGTCCTCCGAGACGGGGCCCTTTTTTTGGGAAAGACCCACGTAGCTGCGGAAGCCGCCGCCGATCGAGTTCAGCGCCTCGAACATCGCGATGTGAACGATCGCTATCGCGCGGCTCGCTCGGCATGGCCCGACCTGCTCGCCGAACACCCGGTTCTCGCCGGGCGCCACGGGCGTGTGGTCGAGCCCGCTGGCGTCAATCGAGATCGAGTTCCAGCGAATAAGCGTGCTTGTCGCCGCCCCGGGTACAGGAGCGTTAGGGTTGTCGACCTGAAGCCTAAAGCGCGGCGCGGCACCCACACCAGG
>WNFR01001533.1_pt1 | contig 28875 bp, 22 predicted proteins | sample 5400221 | NCBI WGS metagenome assembly WNFR01 (sample SAMN13153357, study PRJNA577476) | soil metagenome | isolation source: 40 cm soil under Madrone tree | place: USA:California | collected 2016-06-14
CGCCGGCGACACCGCGCAAGCTCGAGATCGGCAGCGGCACCGACCCGCAGCCCGGCTACGAGCACCTCGACAGCCGCCCCGAGCTGCCCTGCCTCGAGCACGTCCACGACATTCAAGCGCCGCTACCGTTCGCCGACCACACGTTCGACGAGATCCTCTCGCGCAGCTGCCTCGAGCACGTGTCCTGGCGCGTGGTGACGGGCATCCTGCGCGACTGGCACCGGGTGCTGAGACCCGGCGGCACGCTGCGCGTCTACGTACCCGACTTCGAATATCTCTGCCGCATGTACCTCGCCGGCAACCACGACGAGCACCTGCATCCGTCATACGTCGACGCCGCCGAGACGCTGCTCGGCGGCTACACGCCAAATGCGTGGGCGATGATCAAGATGTTCGGCGGCCAGGAGTACGCGGCCAACTTCCACGCTGCCGGCTACGACTTCGCGACGTTTGCGCGCATTCTCCAGACCGCGGGCTTCGAGCAGGTGACGCGCGTTCCGCCGGCGCACGGGCTGTACGTCGTCGCGCAGCGGGCGTGAGACGGAGGTCACGATGGCACGGAGATCCGTTCGACTGCCGTGGGTCGTCGCGAACGTGCTGTTGGCCGTGGTTATCGGCGCTTGCGGAGGTGTCTTTGCGACGTGGCGGATGATGCATTTCATAGAGAACGCCGCGCGCGACCTGGAAACAGCGCGAACTGTCGCGTGGGAAGGTGAACAGGCGGTGGGAGCGTATCTCAACGCGGAACGGACTATCGACGCGAAGAGATACGCGCTCGGGCACTACGTCAATGTTCTCGAGTCGCACGCCAGCGACCCGGATCCGTGGTTGGCCATCGACGGCGATATGGCACTGGCATATGGACGGCTGAGCCGCGTACTGGACGCTGCGGGCGAGAAGGATAAGGCAAGCCGGGCATGCGTGAAGTCGATCGCGGCATTCCAAAGACTTGGGCATGCGTTCACTTGCGATGACGTCCTGAAGAGAATCGAGTCGTTCGATCGTGACCTCGGTGCTGCTCAGCGCCAATCAGATCGACAGCCGGACGAAGCGCACGCTGGATAGTTCCCGCCGATCCTTGTTTCTAAGGTTCTAAACTTCATGTGACAGAAAGCGGACGTCACAGAACGTGCCTGCGGACACGTGTCCGAGCGCATGACCTCACGTCCAGTACGATGGCGCGACCGGGTGCCGGCCGGCATCGCAGGCCGGCGATCAGCCGGGCACGTCGGCAGGGTCGAGCAGTCCGTGGCGCCGCCACCCAACGGTCAAGAGCCACGTCCGTGGCCGCGCCACTGGTGGACGTTGGGTCGACGGCGCGCGCGCACCGCCGCTGGCCGCGAGCGCGCCGCGCCAGCCGTTGAACCACCGGGCGGAGGACGCAGGGTCGAGTTGCGCGACCGACGTCAGTGCCTTCCGCGCCGCGGCGGCGTGGCGCTGCGCGTTCAGGAGGACGTGGCGAAGCGCGGCGCGCACCTCCTTCGGCGTCGGAAGGAGTCGCAAGTGATAGCGGTCGGCGAGCACGCGGCCGCTACAGCCCGCGAACCGGTTCACCGCACGCGCCAGGCGTGCCCCGATCGCCTTCATTCCGCGCCCGAGCGCCTCACGGTCGGTCGCTTCGACGATGAGATGCGCGTGGTTGCCCTGGAGCGAGTAGTGCACCAGGCGAAACCCCGGTCGCGCGCACCCGCGGGCGAAGCTCCGCTCGATGGCACGGACAATCGCGACGGTGCGCAACGACGGCAGTTTGGGCCGTAGCCGCACGGTGACGTGCGCCGGGAGGCGGCGGAACGACGCACGAGAGACGTGGCGCACGCGCGGCTTCGGTCCCGGCTTGCGACCGGCGCCCGCCCGCCTTCCGCCCCACGTCCGTAGGCTCGGCAACTCGAGCGCGAGCTGGTGCATTCGACGTCGCGGCACTTGAATTAGGCTATCTTTGCCTACGGGCTAGCGTCTCTGTCAACCCGGGTCTTCTCGCCGCGATCACCGATTCCCGAGGCCCTACCGCCGCTTTTCCACGCCACACAGAGGTGGACGTTGGTCGCCACTCTTGTCACTCGCCCACGAAAGTCGATCGCTGACCAAGAGGTGTGCGGCTCCTCGGGCCTACGCTGCAGGCGAACGATTTCGTCAGAACGAGGCTCAACATCTCCGAGGTGATGCCGCGCTCTCGCGCGGCCCACATCACTGAAGTGGCACGAGCGGGTCGTGCCCCTCCGTGATATGCGGAAGCGCGAAGGGGGACCTCATGCGGCGTGACCTGTTCACCGACGAGCACGAGATGTTCCGCGCCCAGTTCAAGCGCTTCGCGGCGCGCGAGATCGAGCCCAAGATCGCCAAGTGGAATCACGACGGCATCACCGACCGTGAGACCTGGCGGCGCATGGGAGAGGAAGGCTTTCTCGGTCCCTGCATGCCCGCGGAGTACGGCGGCGCTGGCGGCGACTTTCGCTACGACGCGATCGTGATGGAAGAGCTCGCGTATCTACGCGCGCACGGTCTCATGACCGCGGTGCACTCGTCGATCTGCATGCCGTACCTCGCATCGTTCGGCAGCGAGGAGCAGAAGCGGCGTTACCTGCCGCCGGCGATCGCGGGCGAGATGCTGCTCGCGATCTGCATGACCGAGCCCGGCACCGGCTCCGACCTCGCCGGCGTCCAGACGCGCGCGATCCGCGACGGCGACCACTACGTCGTGAACGGCGCCAAGACCTTCATCTCCATCGGCCAGCTCGCGGGGCTCTTCATCGTCGTCGCAAAGACGGATCCGAACGCCGATCCGCCGCACAAGGGCATCAGTCTCCTGCTCGTCGAGGCGGATACGCCGGGTTGCGTTCGCGGCCGTAAGCTCGAGAAGCTCGGCCTCGCGGCGCAAGACACGAGCGAGATCTTCTTCGAGGATTGCCGCATACCGCGCGCCAATCTCCTCGGCGAAGAAGGACACGGCTTCAAGATGCTGATGGAGAAGCTGCAGCAGGAACGGCTCTGCATCGGCATCTCGTCGGTCGTGTCGTGCCAGCGCGCGCTCGACGACACCGTCGCCTATGTGAAGCAGCGCCACGCCTTCGGGCAGCCGATCGCAGCCTTTCAGAACACGCAGTTCAAGCTCGCCGAGCTGGCGACGCAGGTGGAGCTCGGCCGCGCGTTCGTCGACAAGCTCATTCTCGCGCACGTCCGCGGCGACGACATCGTGTCCGAGGTCAGCATGGCGAAGTGGTGGACGACGGACCTCCAGAAGCGTCTCACCGGCGAGTGCCTGCAATTTCATGGCGGCTACGGTTTCATGCTCGAATACCCGATCTCGATGGACTACGCCGACGCCGCGGTGCAGTCGATCTACGCCGGCTCGAACGAGATCATGAAGGTGATCATCGCGCGGCGGATGGGATTGGAGTGACGAAGCGCCCCGCGGCGTCCGCGTCCACACCTGCCGCCACAGACCGGTGATACTCCGCGGCTGAGGGCTGCTCAGCGCGCGGCTGTTGGGGTGAGCACGCCGTCGAGGAACGTCGTCACGCGGTCGACGTAGGCGGCGGGTCCGAGACGGTACGCTTGGATGTGGGTCCCGAAAGGACCGGCTTGCGCGAAGTCGGTGATCCACGTCGTCGCGGTCGGAATCGCGGCGGCGAGACGCGCGCAGTCGCCGACGGGCGCGATCGGATCGTGTCGGTCGTGGATCAGCAGCACCGGCGGCAGCGTCGCGCCGCGCAACGCCGCGACGGTTGCGCCGCGGGCGAGCGGCACTCCGTGCAGGTGCTGCGCGCTCCAGACAAACGGCACCGCGACGAGCGTCGGCAAACCGGTCGCGGCGTGCGTGAACGCGACGGCGACCTCCGCCGCGTCGGCAAACGCGCTGTCGGCGACGACGGCGCGCAGACGGGAGTCGCGCGCTGCGGCGCGCAGCACCGTGCCGCCACCCATCGAGAACCCGATCGCCGCCGCGGGAAGCTCCGGTACACGCGCGGCGAGGAAATCGAGCGCGCCGACGACGTCGTTCACCTCGAGATCGCCGAACGTGATCCCCTCGGGCGTGCCGTCCGACTCGCCGAAGTTGCGGAGATCGACCATCAACACGGCGTAGCGGCGGGCAACGAGATCACGCGCCAGCGCGAGGCCACGGCCGTGCGGCAGACTGCGATTGTCGTCGCCGCCGCCGTGCACGAAGACGAGCGCCGCGTGCGCGTGCTCGGCGGGAATCCACCAGGCATGAAGTGCAATCGGCCGGTCGGGCGGACTGAACGTGACGGAGTCATAGGCGAGACCGTAGTCGCTCGGCCGTTCCGTGATCGCGAGGCGATTTCCCGTCGGGCGGAACACGGCGGGCGCGACGCCGATCACGATCGCGACGAGCGCCGCGGTCGCGACACCGACTCGGAAGAGCGGCCGCACGCCGGCCGATGTCGCACATTCCTCCCGCGTCGGCCAGGGTCATGGCGTGATGCGACACGGAATTCGCGGCCGGGAATGAGAGCGCGCGACGCGCGGAGGTGCGTCGGGCGCGGGATTGCAGGACCTCGAGGAGGTGGGGCGAGGCGCGTACGGCGCCTCGCCCCTGCGTAGTTACCTCGTGCGCTCCGTCACGGCACGCATCCCGTACAGGCGACGCAGATCTGCAGCGGGCCGCAGTTCGTCTGCGGCAGCTCGCAGACCTCGCCGGCCTCGATGACGCCGTTGCCGCAGACCGGCGGCGGGCAGGTACACGTCCCTTGCAGGCATTGGCCGGGGCACGCCGCGTCGCTTGGCGGCGGTGAGCCGCCGGGACCGCCGGGATCACACTGCTCGCCCGGTCCGGCAAAGCCGTCGCCGCACACCTGCGTTATGCACGTACACTGCGTCGCCGGGTTGCCCGGCGGGTTGCAGCTCGCTGCACCAGGAGGCGTGCAGTGCGGGCGGTTCTTGACGCCGTCGCCGCAGAACTTGACGGTGAGGGCGTTCGGGAACCGGATCGCGCCTGGGCCGGGCAGTCCTGCCGTGTTGTTGACGGCCGGGCTCGTCGTCGCCGGGATGCAGAACGACGACGCCAACACGTCCGATGTGGTCCCCGGTGTGCCGACGCGGACGATCGGATCGAGGAAGCAGCGCCGCGTCGAGGTGACGCAGGTTCCGAGACCGACGCAGTTCGCGTCGCTCGTGCACGAGACCTGAGACGCGCCGGAGCACGACTGGTCGAATGGTCCGGCGGCGCACTCACCCTCGCCGACCGCCTGCACGCCTTGCCCCGGTCGCGTTTGTCCCGCGATCGAGCGGCAGAGCGGGACGCAGGCACCCGACGTCGTGCCCGCGCAATCGGCGTTGGTGGTGCACGGCTGCGCGTCGTGCTGGCCGCCGTCGCACGCATTCAAGCATGCGCTCGGCTGCGCCTGCCCCGAACACCAGCATTGCTGGTTCGTGAACCCGGATCCGGTGCAGGCTTGATTCGACGCGAACGTCTTCGTGAACGTCGTCGCCGGCGCGAACGCGAGGGCGAGGCCGCTGCCGGAGATGTTCGACGCCGGATTCGGCGGGCAGTCGTTCGACGTGGCGCCGAGCGGGCCCGTACCCTCGACCGTACAGCTGCGCGTCGGGTTGTCGCTGCACGTGCCGGTTTCGCCGATCGTACACGGTGGCGAGGTGCAGCTGCAGACCGGACAGGGCTGATTGACGTCGGTACCGAGGTGGACGAGCGAGTTGAGCGGCACCGTGATCTCGGAATTCCCGTTCGCGGTGTCGTAGGTACCGGTGACGTCGCCAGCGAAGCGGTTGACCACGCATACGGGAATGCCGCCCGACGAGAGCGGCAGCGGCGGCCCATACGTCTCGATGACGCACGTCTGGCCGACCGGACATGTCGTCGTGTCGGTGCAGGAGATGCTGCCGTCGCCCGAACAATGCGAGCCGACATTGGCGAAGAAGGTGCACTCGGTATCGGTCATGCCGTCGCATGCCCCGATGACGCCGGCGATCGTCGACCCGACTTGCACGCCGAAGTCGTGCGAGGTCCCCGTCCATCCGGTGTCGAGGTCGGCGCCCGGGGCGACGACGAAAGAGAGCTCGCCGATCGCCGGGCAGGTACAATCGGCTTGGCAATTCCCCGGACAGAGCGCGGCGTCGCTGCCGTCGCACAGCTCGCCCGCCTCGCGGGTGTTGTTGCCGCAGAACGGCGCGCAGGTGCAATCCGATTGGCAGCTGCCCGGACACGAGCCGGTGGCGGCGCCGTCGCACACTTCGCTGCCGTTGATGATGCCGTCGCCGCAGTACGGACCGCAGGTGCAGTTCGCCTGGCAAGCGCTCGGCGGACACGCCGTCGAGCCGCTGCCGTCGCACTGCTCGCCGCCGTTCACGACGTTGTCGCCGCAGTACGGTCCGCAGGTGCAATCCGGCTGACATGCGCTCGCCGGGCATTGGCCGTTCGTCGCCGTGCCGTCGCACTGCTCGCCGAAGTCGACGACGTTGTTGCCACAGCTGCCGCCGCACTGGCAATTCGCCCGGCAGTTACCCGGGCAGTTGGCGTCGTCGCTGCCGTCGCACTGCTCGCTCGCTTGGTTCACTTGATTGTCGCCGCAGGTCGGGCATTGGCAGTTCGGCAGGCACGCGCCGGAGCACGCGCTGTCGTCCGGCGGATCGCAGGTCTCGCCCGTGTTCACGACGCCGTTGCCGCACTGCGCGCCGCTGTGGAAGATCGCGACCGGCTGCAGGAGCGCGCCGGGGCCGGGGAGACCCGAGACGCTGTTGATCGCGCCGGCGCTGACCGGCGGGATGCAGAACGTCGCCGCGAGCACGGAGTTCTGCGTACCCGGCGTACCCGTGCGGACGATCGGATTGACGAAGCAATTGCGGAAGCCGCCGCCGCAAACCTGATTCGGCTTGCAGGTGCCGCAGTTGCCGCTCGGCGGCGGATTGCAGTTCGTGTCCGTCGAGCAGCCGCGGAACGTTTCGATGCTGCAGAACGTGTCGAACGGTCCCCCCTCACAGACACCGTCGTTCGGCGTCGCGGGATTGGACGGATCGGGTGAGCACACGCCGTCCGAGCATTGATTCGGCGTCGTCGCCAGGCCGGGACGGCCGCAGGATCCGCTCGGACATTCGGACGCGGCGACGCAGGCCGCGCCGTTGCTCGTGCCGCCGAGGCAACGCTTGCCGCCGCAGACGACCCCCACGCTGCAATCCGCGTCGCTGTTGCACGGCTCCGCCGCGGCGCTCGCGCAGGTGTCGCAGGGACAATCCTGCGCCGTGAACCCGGGCGCCGTGCACTTCATGCCCTGGGTTCCGAGCGAGGTCGTACCGGTCGTCGCCGGATTGAAGCGGATCGCGAGCTTGCCGATGTTCGCTGCGTGTGTCGGCAGGCAATCGAAGCTCATTGCGCCGAAGAAATGGTTGGTGCCGGAGATGTCGCACGGCTGGCCCTGTTTCGGACCGCTGCTGCACGTCCCGCCCTTCACGCCATCCTCGGGGGTCGGATCGTTGGTGCACATGGGACACGGCTGATCGACGGTCAGACCGTTGTGGACGGAGGATTCGAGGCGGATCGTCGCTTCGCCCTCACCTGCGTGGGGACCGGTGTTCGCGATGTTGACGGTGCCGGTCACCGACGAGGTGTAGCGGTTGATCACGCAAACGGAGACGGCACCCGACGAGAGCGGCAGCGGCGGACCGTAGAAGCACTCGCAGGTCTCCGGCGACGTGCAGCTCGACGGCATCTCGGGGTCGCACGTCGTGAGGCCGCTCGCGTCGGGGTCCGACAGGTCGTAGCAGCGGCAGTTCTTGGACGGACCGGGGAACAGCACCGGCCCATCGGTCGTGCATTGTCCGCACGTCGGCGACGTGAGGTTGGTGTCGCAGTTGCTGAGACGGACGGCCGCGGACGGGGCGTTGTCGATGCCGGGAAGATCGTGCGACTGACCGGTCCACCCGGTGTCGAGGTCGACGCCGGGCTTCGCGACGTAGCTCAGCACCTCCGGTAGCGGGTTCGGGAGGACGCACGCCGTCGAGACCGCCGTCGGCGTCGCCGTGTGGGCGTTGGTCGGAGTGGGCGTCGGCGTCGGATTGTGGCTCGTCGCGGTCGCCGTCGGACCCGTCACATTGCGGAGCGCCGGTACGCACAGCTCCTTCGGCTTCTTGGCGTCGAGCCGCTGCGGTCCGAACTGATGGTTCACGAAGAGGCCGACGACCTTCACGAACTTCGGCAGGCTCGTCTGCTTGACCTTGTAGCAAAGGAGGTGGTCGGCATGCGTCTCCGCGCCGGGCGCCTCGTTGTTCTTGTCGGCGGGCGCGCAGAGACGCGTCGGCTTCTTCACGTCGACCGTCATCGAGCCGAACTGATCCTGGATCGTGACCCCCGGAACCGTGACGAACTTCGCCGTGCCGCTGCTCACCCTGACGCCGTAGCACTGAAAGTGATCGACGCCCGGAACGGCGGGCGTCGGCGGCGTCGCGCTCGTGCTCTTCTCGGACGGCACCTGCAACGTGGCGGGCTTCTTCACGTCGAGGGTGAGCGTTCCGAATTGATCGAGGAGGTGCTGCCCGAGGACTGGCGTGAACTTCACCGTCGGCTTCACCTTGAAGTCCGTGAGGTGATCCGGATGCGATGGCGCTGTCGGATCCTCGTTGTTCTTGTTCGTGGGCGCGCAGAAGAACTTCGGCTTCTTCACCTCGACGGTCGAGGACCGGAAGGCATCGACGACGCCGACCCCCTCGACATCGACGAACCGCGGCGTCTGCGAGGTGGTTCCGGTCGAGTAGCAGGTGAAGTGATCGGTCGCGCGCGCGAGCGCGGGAAACGCGATCAGCAGCGCAATTGCAGTCGATGCGGCGCGTCGTACCCAGTTGGGGGTACCGAAGGGGCAGATCGTCGATCGTCCATTGGCCATGAAAGCGCTCCTCCTCGAGCGGCTGCGAATTCGTCGGAGGAACGTACGGGCGCGCCCACACGCAGACAATCACCTAGTCCCGTGAAAACCGCGGCCAATTCTCGTGAGATAGCGTGGCCGAAATGCGCTCGACTCGCGCACACTCGATAGCAGCGGTCGCTTCCGATCATGCGAGCCGCGCGAATTCACTTCGCGCGGCGACGGCTATCGGAGCACGGCCGCCCAGCGGCCGCGCCCACGGGGCCGAAATCACCAAGGATCTATGCAGGGCCGTTTCTTGCGTCGGCGCCGCGTCGGCTCGGGGGCGGACCGGAGCGCGCTCGTGATCCAGCGCCGCGACTCCGCCGGGTCGATCACGTCGTCGATCTCGAAATGCGACGCCGCGCTCACCGCTTTGCCGTGGCGGTACATGCGCTCGACCATCGCCTCGAACAGCACGCGGCGCTCCTGCGGATCGGCGACCGCGGCGAGCTCCTTACGGAACCCGAGCTTCACCGCGCCCTCGAGGCCCATACCGCCGAACTCGCCCGTCGGCCAGGCGACCGTGAAGAGCGGCGCCTTGAAGCTGCCGCCCGCCATCGCCATCGCGCCAAGGCCGTAGCCCTTGCGGAGCACGATCGTGCAGAACGGAACCCGCAGGCTCGCGCCGACGACGAAGAGCCGCGCCGCGTGCCGCACGAGCGCGCGCTTCTCGATCTCCGGTCCGACCATGATGCCGGGCGTGTCGCACAAAAAGACCACCGGCAGATCGAACGCGTCGCAGAGCTTCAGGAAGCGCGCCGCCTTGTCGGCGCCGTCGGGCTCGATCGCGCCGGCGAGGTACGTCGGGTTGTTGGCGACGATGCCGACGGGTCGACCTTCGATCCGCGCCAGCGCCGTCACCATTCCGACGCCGAACTCGCGGCGCAGCTCGAGGACGGAGCCGGTATCGGCGAGCGTCTCGACGACGCGGCGGACGTCGTACACGCGCAAACGGTTCTCCGGGACGAGGCCGCGCAACGCCCGTTGGTCGACGCACTGCCATTCGGCAAGCGATCCTTGGAAATAGCCGAGGTACCGCTTCGCCGCGCGCACCGCCTCGGCCTCGTCGGCGACCGCGACGTCGACGACGCCGTTCGGCACCTGCACCGCCATCGGGCCGATCTCCTCGGGACGGAAGACGCCGAGGCCACCGCCCTCGACCATCGCCGGGCCGCCCATGCCGATGTTCGAGTTCGCGGTCGCGATCACGACGTCGCAGCAGCCGAGCAGCGCCGCGTTGCCGGCGAAGCAGAACCCGGAGTTGACGCCGACGAGCGGCACGAGCGCGGAGAGCCGCGCGAACGTCTGGAACGTCGGCACGTCGAGGCCGGCGATGCCGAGCGCGTCGGTGTCGCCGGGGCGGCCGCCGCCGCCCTCGGTGAAGACGACGACGGGAAGGCGCCGGCGCTCCGCGATCTCGAGCATGCGGTCCTTCTTGCGGTGGTTTTGCGCTCCCTGCGTGCCCGCCAGCACCGTGTAGTCGTAGGCGAGGACGACGCAGCGCGAGCGCGCCGGTCCGAACGCATCGCCGTTCACCCGCCCGACTCCGGCGACGAGACCGTCGGCGGGCGTGCTCTTGATCAGATCCTCGATCGCGCGCCGCTGCCGCTGCGCCGCGACGACGAGCGGCGCGTACTCGACGAAGCTGCCCGGGTCGCAGAGATCGGCGACGTTCTCGCGTACGGTGCGCTGCCCCGTCTTGCGACGCCGCGCGACGGCCTCGGGACGCGCCTCGTCGAGACCGATCGCGTGCCGCTCCTGCGCCTCGCGGAGATCCTCGCGTACGCGATCGAGATCGACGTCCGCCGCCGCGTCCGCCGTGTCGGCGCCGGCCTCGACGGCCTGGATGAACGCCAACGGATCGCCTGCGAAGATCGTATCGCCCGCGCCGACGGCCAGACGCGCGACGACGCCGCCCACGTCGGCGACGACGACGTGCTGCATCTTCATCGCCTCCATCACGACGATCGGCGCGCCGGCGCGGACGACGGCGCCGGTCGTGGTGTCGACGGAGACGATCGTCCCCTGCATGGGAGCGCGAATCGCAACGGTTCCCGGCGGCACGTCGTCGGCGAGCGACGCCGCGTCGTCGTGCGCGTCGCGGCGCTTGCCGTGCTCGAGGACCGCGAGCGGGTCGACGGCGTCGACCTGCGCGCCCGCACGGCGCGTGCCGCCGCGCGCCGCGGCCAGCGACGGAGCCGCGTCCGTCGCCGGCGCGGCCGTGAAGAAGAGCCGCGGCTGCGGCGTTCGCGTCGCCGCGAGCAGCTCGGCGGCATGGCGCTCGACGAACCGTGTGTCGACGGCGTTCTCCAGGACGGCCGGATGTCGCACCAGCGCCTGGAGGAACTCACGATTGGTGGCGACGCCGTCGATTTTGAACTCGGCGAGCGCCCGCTGCGCGCGCGTCACGACGTCGCGAAACGTCGCCGACGGCGTATGGACGACGAGCTTCGCGAGGAGCGAATCGAAGCGCGGGTTCGTCGTATAGCCGGCATATCCCAGCGTGTCGACGCGGACGCCCGGCCCGGACGGCGGCTCGAAGGCGGCGAGCGTCCCGCCCGACGGCGTGACGCTGCCGTCGTCCTGCATGCGTTCCATGTTGATGCGGAGCTGCATCGCGAACCCGCGCAGCTCCGGCGCCGCCTCGCCGACTCCGACGTCGGCGAGCGACGCGCCGGCGGCGAGACGAAGCTGCGTCTGCACGAGATCGATCCCGGTCACCGCCTCGGTGACGGTATGCTCGACCTGCAGCCGCGGATTGGCCTCGATGAAGAAGAGCTCCGCGTCGCCGGACGGCGTGACGGTGTCGAGGTCGATCAGGAACTCGAACGTGCCGAGGCCCTCGTAGCGCACCTCTTCGGCGATGCGGCGCGCCGCGGCAAGGAGGCGCGCGCGGAGCGGCGGCGCCAGACCCGCGCTCGGCGCGATCTCGACGAGCTTTTGATGGCGGCGCTGGAGGCTGCACTCGCGCTCCCACAGCTGCGCGATGCGGCCCTCGCCGTCGGCGGCGATCTGCACCTCGACGTGCCGCGCGCGCGGGAGAAAACGCTCGGCGTAGAGCGCACCGTCACCGAACGCCGCGGCCGCCTCGGAGCGACAGCGCGCGTACGCGTCGTCGAGCGCCGCCGCGTCCTCCACGACGCGGAGACCGCGCCCTCCCCCGCCGGCAACCGCTTTCAGGACGATCGCGCCGCCGCGCGGCAGCGCGGCGAGAAACACGCGCGCCTCCACCACGCTCGCCGGCCCCGGCGTCCCGGGCAGAACGGGAACGCCGCAGCTTGCCGCGACGGCGCGCGCCCGCGCCTTGTCGCCGAGCAGCTCGAGCAGCTCGGCGCGCGGGCCGACGAACACGATGCCCGCCTCGGCGCAGCGGCGCGCGAACGCGGCGCGCTCGGCGAGAAACCCGTAGCCGGGATGAATCGCGTCGCACCTGGTGTCGCGCGCGATCGCGACGATCGCGTCGACGTCGAGGTAGGCCTCGGCGCCGCGGCCCGGAAGCGCGCGCACCTCGTCGGCTTTGCGCGTGTGGAGGCACGTCGCGTCGTCGGCGGAATGGACGGCGACCGTCCGCAGCCCGAGCTCGGCGGCGGCGCGAAAAATCCGGATCGCGACCTCACCACGGTTGGCGACGAGGAGCGTCGTGAGCTGAGGCATCGTCGCTCGTCGGGCGCGGGCGGTATCAGCGCGTCGACGGCGCGGAACGCGTCGACGGCGCGGAACGCGTCGACGGCGCGGAACGCGTCGACGGCGCGGAACGCGTCGACGGCGCGGAACGCGTCGTCGTGCGGCGGCGCGGCGGGCGCACCAGCATGGTGCCGCGACACCGCGGCGCGCCGCAGCGGCACGCGTAGCGCCGTCGCCAATCGCGCGGCAGCGGCTGCGGACGTCGCAAGCGATAATCGAACGCGAGCTCCGCGCCCGCAGGCACCGCGCGGATGGTCTCGAGAAAGATCCGGCCGTCGTCGAGGAACGCGTCACAGTTCGGCTGGCACGAATGGTTGATGTAGCGCGCGATGCCGTCGCCGGTCGCACCGTCGATCACGGTCGTCCGATCGATGGTGAAGAGCAGCGTGTGCACCTGCACGGCGTCGGCGTGGTCGTCGTAGCGCGCTGCGGCCTCGGCGTGCGAGATGCGGTCGCCGGTGTACTCCGCGACGCGCGTCCCCGCCGGCACCTCGCGCGATGCGAAGACGCCGAGGCCGTGCGCAGGCGACCGACGCACGACGCAAAGATCTCCCGCGAGGACCGCTTCGAGCCCGACTCGACCGACGGACGTGAGGGACATGCGGCTTGTCTAAGCGAAGCCGCGGTGCGCCGCAACCGACATCGCCGGTTGGCGTCTCCCGCGTGCGACGCGTGGAGACGCGGTGCTCAACGCCGTCCGCCGGACGCGGCCAGCCGATCGAGGTCACGCGCGATTTTGCGCGAGCTCGCCGTGACACGCGGAGAGGTGGCGCTCGCCGTCGCGGCGGCGGCGCCGGTGCGCCCGTAGTAGCGCAGGATGTCCGCGCGGAGCTGCGGGGGCACGTCGCGGAAGTCACGCTTGGCGAGCTTCGAGACGAGATTTGCGTACGCCTCGTCGGCGAGGTCGTACTCCCCGGCACGTGCGCGGCGGCCGGTGTCGAGGTTGCGATCGTCGATCTCGAGCCGCGGCCTACGCGCGGCGGCGACGATCTCACGATAGCGCGCGACCGAGTGATCGAGCGCCACGGTGAACAGCTGGACGACGTGCGGCGGCAGCGGCTTGTAGATGCTGCGCTTGAACGGGCCGACATTCGGCACCAGCTTCACGACGAACGCGAAGAACCTCACGAAGTATCCCGGCTGGCGATACGTTTTACCGAACTCCTGGTCGAAATCGCTGCGTGACATGTCGTAGATGAATCCCGCGGGCGTCGCCTGCGGGTCGAGCTTCTGGATGTCGGCACGGTAGAGCTCCCACGCGATGCCCGTCGCCTCGTGGATCAGCTCGCGAAAGGCAAAACGGTACGTGAGGATGGCGACGTCCGTGCTCTCGAACACGTCGTCGAGTCCCAATCCGTAGGTCTTGCGGAAGGCCTCGTCGAGCGGCCGCTTCGCCACCTGAAACGCGACCGCGTGATGGAAGAGATCGCGCGTGCGCTTGTCGCGCGACATCTCGAGCACGTCGAAGCGGAACTCGGTCTGGAGATGCGCCGTATGGTCGTCGGAGTAGGTGACGCTGTTGCCGTACTTCCGCCGCAGGCTCGGGTAAATCTCCGGCACCCCGCGATTCGTCGCTTCCGGATGGCCGATCGTGTCCGTGACGTAGTGGGCGGCGGCGCCGAGCGCGAACGCGTACTCGTCGACGTCTCTCGCGGACGCGAGGAGCGCCGTCAGGAAGTCGCCGGTGCGGACGTAGTGCAGCAGATCGGTGAAGAGGTGGTTCCCGAGCGGGAAGTAGCCGAGGTCGGCGATGTGCGCGCCGCCGTACGCGAACGCACGCGCCCGTTCGAGATCGGCGTCACCGGCACTCGGGAAGCGCCGCCGCAGCTCCGGAACGAGCGACGTCTTCCACGTGGCGTCGATTACCGCTTGGTGCGCCAGCACCGAGAAGCCGAACGACGTCCGCGGCGTCGACACGAGGGTCGCGAACAGCAGACAAATACAGGAGACGACGCGAAAAGGCATACATCGGCGATACCGACGCGTCCCGAGATCGTCAAAGGCGCAGAGCGGCGCGCCCGCGCCCGCGGACGATGCGCACGCACGGCACACGCCGTGGCACTCGTCTAACGCGTGCCGCCGCGTCAAGATGCTCAGGGGCGCGCTCGCATGGCGGCATCGGATCTCCTGCTCGTATTCGACGGCTCACGCGCCGCACGCGCCGTGCTGGCGTACGCGACCACGCTCGTCGCGCGGCGGCGCGGCGCGCGCGTCGGGCTCCTCTATCTCCTGCCGAACCTGCCGCCGGAGCTTCTCGAATTCGGCGGCGCCGAAAATCCGCGCGTCGAGGAGCAACTCGACGCGCAGCTGAAGGCGCGTCAACGCGAGTGGATCGCGCAGGCGAAGCGCAAGGCACAGCCGGCGCTCGCGCGCGCGGTCGCGGCACTGCTGCCGGCGTGCCCGCGGCGTCGATCGAGACACTCGTCTCCGAGCCCTTCGGCCACCACCACGCCGCCGACGCGGTCGCCGACGACATCGTCGCGACGGCGCGCGCGCGCCGCTATGGCGCCGTCGTCGTGAAGCGCGGCCAGACGACGGCGATCGGCGAGGACCTCGGCGCCGCGCTCGCCGCACGCGCAACCGCCGTCACGCTCTGCCTCGTGAAGTAGCAGCGCGCCGGCCGCCATCGTTCGCGTCGTGAGGCCGCGCCGTCAGTCAGTGCCGTTTGAAGTACTGGACGGCGCCCGATACCGCGGTCAGCTGCTCTGACGGAGCTCGCGAAGGGCGGCGAGCGCGCCGTCGACGTGAGTGTCGGCGCTGAGCTCGCCGGTGATGACTTTGCGGACGACGCCGTCGCGGTCGATCACGAACGTGACGCGCTTCGGCGGCAGCCAACCGCCGAGACGAGCGACACCGTAGGCCTTGCAAATGCTCGCGTCGCCGTCGGAGACGAGCGGGAACCCGAGGCCGTGTCCGGAGCTGAACCGCTGGTGCGCATCCGGCGTATCCATGCTGACGCCGACGACGGCACCCCCCGCCGCCGCGATCTCCGCCGCGTGGTCGCGAAACCCACAGGCCTCCTTGGTGCATACCCGCGTGTTGTCCTTCGGGTAGAAGTACAGCACGACCGGCTGCTTGCCGCGGAAGTCGCTCAGCGCGAGCCGCTTCCCGTCGCCCGTCACCCCACTGAACTCCGGCGCTCTTTCCCCGACCGTGATCACGCGCCGCTTCTTATCACGTCGCCGCGCGAAGGGAATTCACGGTTGCGGAGCGGGCGTTACCCGAAAAGGGAACGCTCGGTTTCGAACAGCGTTCGCACGAGCTCGACGAGCTCCGGCGACTCGTCACCGGTTTCGGTCGCGTCGCCGGTCGCGATCGAGCCGTAGCCGATCGACGTCGCGATGCGATCGGCGCGGCCGACGATCGCCGCCAGCGGCGATGCGTTCGCGCCGTGATGGCCGAGGATCGCCTCGACGATCGCGCCGTCGAGCTCCCACACGTCGGCGACGCACGCGCCGACGACGTCGTGCGTCGCGCCGAAGAGCTCGGTCTCCTTTGCGGAATCGAAGAGCTGGAGCTGCGCGTACGCTTTCGGATCGCCGAGATGGAAGATCAGTCTGCCGACGTCGTGGAGAAGGCCGGCGATGAACGCGTCGCCGCCGCCGGGCGCGGCCTTGTCGGCGGCTTGCGGCTTCGCGAGCTCGTCGGCGGCGAGCGCCGTCGCCAGCGAGTGCGCCCACAGGCGCTGCGCGGTCGCGTCGTCGGCGCTGTAGGCGGAGCGCGCCGAGGCCGCCATGAGGATGCGACGCAGTCCCTGGAACCCGACCGTCACGATCGCCTCGTGGAGGCTCCGTGGCCGCGTTCGTCGCAGATAAAGGACCGAGCGCGACATCGTCAGCACACGCGCCGCGAGCGCCGCGTCGGTGAGGACGACCTTCGCGAGCGCATCGGTCGTCGTGTCGGGGTCGCGTGCGAGCCGCAGCGCGCGCGCCGCGGCGGCGGGCATCGGCGGCAGATCGCAGGTTTCGGCGATGTGATTGAAGACCGCCCGAACGTCTTCGCGGGCGATGGTGCGGATGGCCTCGGATGCGGGTGTAGCGCTCATGGGCGACGACCAAGCAACGGACGTGCCCGGTCGCAGCCCTCTGTACACAGCAGGCGCGTCGCATAACGCAGCCGATTCGCGGCGACTTTCCGTCGCGCCGACGCGCAACGCGTATCACCGCCGTCAATTGTGTGACTCTCGTTCATAGATCGTCAGCCATAAAGAAAGACAGCGAAATTGCCGATAACGATGTCGGCCTGCGACCACCCCCCGGCTTGGGCTCGACGTCACCTCTCCAGGAGTCGATCGCAATGGATTGTGTCGTTCAGATCGCAGCGGCGCGCCACGTACGGCGCGCCACGGAGCACCACCGATGAGCGCCGAAACCTCCGCCGCGGCGCCCCTCGCCGGCGCACCGCCGATCGTCCTCGTCGTCGACGACGACAGCGACACATTGACCGTCGCCGACCTGCTGCTCGGCGAGGCCGGCTACGAGGTGATGCTCGCGGAGAGCGGCAAGGTCGCGCTCCGCATCATCTCGATCACCCGCCCCGACCTGCTGCTCCTCGACGTCGACATGCCGGAGATGGACGGCTACGCGGTCTGCGCGAAGCTCCAGCAGAGCAAGGAGCTCTCGTACCTGCCGGTCATCCTGCTCGGCTCCGCGCAGGCGCCCGCCGACCGTGCCCGTGCCGTCGCGCTCGGCGCCGTCGACACGTTCGCGAAGCCCTTCGACAAGGAGACGCTGCTCGCGAAGGTCGCGACGCACGTCAAGACGAACGCGTGGTGGCAAGAGCTGCAGCAAGAGGAGGAGAAGGAGACCGCACCGAAGCGCAGCGCGCCGGCCTCCGACTGGGTCCAATTCAAGGAGAGCTTCGCGAAGCAGGTCGGGCTGAACGCCGCCCAGCAAGAGCGCATCGCCGCGATCACACCCGTCGAGCTCTATAGCGTGCCCGATCTGCCGGTGCCGCCGCAGAAGATCGCGCGTCAGATCGCCGAGTTCATGAAGCTGCCCTACCAGGCGCTGCTGATCTCGGATCGGGTCGCTCTCGGCGTGCTGCCGACACCGTTCTGCAAGACGAACATGGTCGTCGCGATCACCGAGACGGGCGGCGAGCGCTCGTTCGTGGTGAGCGACCCTTTTAATTGGGAGGTCGTCCAGATGTTGCGGCGGGTGAACGGGGGCAAGCCGCCGAGGCTCGCCGTCACCGAGCCGCAGAAGATCCTCGCCCTCTTCAACGAGGACGTCGACGACGTCGCACCCGCCACTCGTAGCGACGGAGCGTCGGCCGGCCAACCCGAGAGCAGCTACGATCTACCGGAAGAACGAATCCAGGTCAGCGAGGCCGTCACCGAGCAGTCGGCGCCCGTCATTCGTCTGGTGAACCAACTCATCGAGAATGCGTATGCAATGGGCGCCTCCGACATCCACGTCGAGCCCGGCGAGAACGACGTCGTCATCCGCTATCGCGTCGATGGTCTGCTGCGCGCCATCCATCAGTTCCGGCAGCCGCAGCTCATCCATCCGCTCGTCTCGCGCATCAAGATCATGGCCGAGCTCGACATCGTCGAGCGCCGCCTGCCGCAGGACGGCCGCATCGTGTTCAAGCGCTTCAGCAATCGCGGCGGCGACTACGATCTGCGCGTCGCGACGGCGCCGATGAACCACGGCGAAAAGGTCGTGATGCGCATCCTCGACAAGCGCAAGGCCGTCCTGCCGCTCACCGCGCTCGGCTTCTCGGAGCGCCACATGGTCCTGTACCGCGAGGGTATCGCGACCCCGTACGGCATGATCCTGCACGTCGGCCCGACGGGCTCCGGCAAGTCGATGACGCTCTACTCGGCACTGAACGAGATCCGCTCTCCCGAGATCAACATTCAAACCGCCGAGGACCCGATCGAATACACGCTCGCGGGCATCAGCCAGCTGCAGGTGAACCGCGAGATCGGTCTCACGTTCCAGCGCGCGCTGCGCAGCTATTTGCGCCAAGATCCCGACGTCATCCTCGTCGGCGAGATCCGCGACCGCGAGACCGCCGACATCGCCGTCGAGGCGGCGCTGACGGGGCACCTACTGCTCTCGACGCTGCACACCAACGACGCCGCGTCGACGGTCGTGCGCCTGATCGAAATGGGCATCGAGCCCTACATGGTGAGCTCGTCGATCGTGATCGTCTGCGCGCAGCGCCTGGTGCGCCGCTTGTGCAGCCAATGCAAACAACCCTACGAGCCCGACGAACGCGAGCGCCGCCTCCTCGGCATCGATCCGACGACGCCGGTCACGCTCTTCAAGCCGGTCGGCTGCGACGCATGCAACATGATCGGCTTCAAAGGCCGCACCGGCTGCCACGAGATGCTGATCCCGAACGATCAGCTGCGGATCGCCATCACGACGCGCGGGATGGCCGTCGAGACGCTCAAGCGCCGCGCGGTCGAGCTCTGCGGCATGACGACCCTCTACTGGGACGCGATGGAGAAGGTCCGCGCCGGCCTCTGCCACCTCAACGACGTCCTTTCCGAGGTACGGCGCGACGAGTTCGACGCGCGGCCGCAGTGGATGTTCGACGAGCTCGGCTCACGCCTCCCCAAGATCGCGACCAGCCGCCGTTCTGATCCACGCAGGCGGATGACCCGCCCGTCGCGATCGTAGAGGTCCCCGCAGGCGGGTGGCACGCCGCACGACGGGCCTCCGATCACGACTCCCCGGAGCGACGCGTCGCAGCGCGAGCGCGGTGACGCAGGTCTACTCCGAGAACGGCAAACGCGCTAAATTCGCGCCCTCGGCAGCTCATCCGCGAAAGGAGCGAAAGATGCACGTCGGAATGGGAGTGATCTTCCAGGGCCAAGGCGAAGGGCGCACGGATCGGAACGTCTATCGGAACGAGCTGCGATTCGGCGATCTCGCGGAGCCGCTCGGGTTCGAGTCGCTGTGGGGCGTCGAGCACCACTTCACCGACTACACGATGTGCCCAGACGTACTGCAGTACCTGACGTACTTCGCCGGGCGGACGTCGCGCCTCCAGCTCGGGTCGATGGTCGTCGTGCTGCCGTGGCATCATCCGATGCGGGTGGCGGAAGAAGTGGTGATGCTCGATCACCTGTCGAACGGGCGCGTGATCTTCGGCATCGGCCGCGGGCTCGGACGCGTCGAGTTCGAGGGGTTCGGCGTGAAGCAGGAGGAGAGCCGCGAGTTCTTCACCGAGGCGGCGGAGATGATTCTCCAGGGGATCGAGCGCGGCTATTGCGAGTACGACGGGAGATTCGTGAAGCAGGCGCGGCGCGACATCCGGCCGCGGCCGTTCAAGTCGTTCCGCGGCCGCACCTACGCCGCGGCGGTGTCGCCGGAGTCGTCGCAGATCATGGCGCGGCTCGGGATCGGCATCCTGATCATTCCGCAGAAGCCGTGGGATCTCGTCGCGCAGGAGCTGAACGCGTATCGTACGATCTTCCGTGAGGTGAACGGCATCGACGCGCCGCCGCCGATCGTCGGCGGTTGGACGTACTGCGACGAGAGCCGCGACCGCGCCGAGGAGTACGCGCGCAAATACATCGGCGAGTATTGGAACTCGGTCGTGAAGCACTATGAGATCGTCGGCACGCACCTCCTCAATATGAAGGGCTACGAGGCCTACAAGCAGATGCAGGAGATGGCGAACGCGCCGGGCGGCGTCGACGCCCTCGTCGAGTTCTTCCTCGGCCTGCAGGTCTGGGGCACGCCCGAGATGTGTTACGAGAAGATTCTCGACATCCAGCGCCGCACCGGCGCCGAGGCGTTCACCGGCATCTTCAGCTACGGCGCGATGCCGTACGAGTTGGCCGAGGCGAGCCTACGGCTCTTCGCCGCCGAGGTGATGCCGGACCTGAAGCGCTGCGTGCCGGTCGAGGATCAGCTGATCGCGCGCGCCGGCATCGGCAGCCACGCCGACGCGAGCGCGTTTCGTTTGCCGATCTGATCGCATGGCGAAATTCCCCACCGAGGTCGAGCAAACGACGACGGTGCCCGCGCCGCTCGCACGTGCGTACGCGTTCTTCTGGGACGTCGTCGCCTCCGCGCGGTGCATTCCGGGCATCGAGCGCTGCGAGAAACTCGGCGACGACACCTACTGCTTCATCTATCAGGAACGCTCGACGGGACCGGTCAGCATGATCGTCCGCTACACGGCGCACTACACGGGGAACGGCACCGATGAGATCCGCTTCCACGGCGTCGGCGCCGCCGACGACAATACGGACGTCGAAGGCTTGATCCAGCTCGCGCCGAGCGGCCCCGGCGAGACACGCGTCACGATCCGGCAGACGATCGCTCCCGAGACGCCCGTACCGCGCCTGCTGCAAGGCGTTCTACGATCGTTCGTGCAGCGTGAGGCGGAGAGCGCGGTCACCGAGTATCTCGCCGCAGTACGCCGCCAGCTCGGCGCGACGACCTGACGCAGCCGGTGCAAGCGTTGGCCGTCAGGCGACGCTAGTGAAGCGGTCGTCGCGGACGCGCACGGCGACCTCAGAACGTTTCTTTGAACGGGCGAAGATCGAGCTCCTGCGTCCACGCGCTGCGGTCCTGGTGCGCGAGGTGCCAGTAGCTCTCGGCGATCGCATCCGGGCTCAGCATCGCGTCCTTCTCGAGATCGGGACGGAGCTTCCAGATGAACGGCATGTCGATCGCGCCGTCGATGTTCACGTACGCGACGTGGATGCCCTGCGGGCCGAGGTCGCGTGCCATGACTTGCGCGAGGCCGCGCATGGCGAATTTCGCCGGACCAAATGCGGCGGACGTCGCGAAGGGACGCGTGCCGGCGGTCGCGCCGGTGAAGAGGATGACGCCGCTGCCTTTGGCGAGCATCGCGGGGACGACCTTTTGCGCGGCGAGAAACGCGCCGAACGCGTTCACGCGCCACGTGTTCTCGAACGTGCTCGGCTTCGTCTCCATGAGGCGACCGAAGGGACGCATCGCCGCGTTGTAGAGCAGCACGTCGACGTCGCCGAGCTCGGCCTTGATCCGTGCGAAGGCGGCGTAGACTTCCTCCGCTTTCGACACGTCGGCCGGGACGGCGAGCGCGCGTCCCCCGGCGTCGGCGATCTCCTTCGCATAGCCGTCGAGCTTGTCGCGATCGCGCGCGACGAGCGCGACGGCGTAGCCGGCGGCAAAACGCCGCCCGAGCGCCGCACCGAGTCCCGCGCCGACGCCAACGACGGCGGCGACCTTCTGGTCGGTTTCCGTGACGGATTTCATGGAAGCTCTTGCGCGTCAGCGTGCGAGAGAACGCCGAGACGATGACTCAGGCGGAGCGCGATGCGTACTGCGTCGAGCCGGCCGCTCGCTTCCGCCAACGAGTCGGCGCGCTCACGCAGCCGGGTGGCGACGGTGAGGAGCGCCAGCATCCGACGCGCGTCGTCGATGACCACGCGCCCGAAGAGGCCGCGCTGCGCGCGCGGGACGCGATTCACGTGCTCGTAGACGCTGGCGCAAAGATCGTATGAGCGCTGCACCACCGGAATGAGCTCGCCGTCGCGTGATGGCATCGCGCACCGACCTCCGTCATGCCGCGAGCGACTTGACGCGGAGCTTCTTCCGTTTGCGCTCGGCCTTCGCGAGGGCGTACTGGACCTGCTGATTCAACCAGCTCTCCGCCGTCGTATCGAACGCGATCGAAAGCCTGACCGCCATCTCGGGACTGATTCCCGCACGGCCGTTGAGAATCGCCGACAGCGTCTTCCGGCTCACGCCAAGTGCCGCGGCCGCACTGGTGACGGTCAGCCCCATGGGCTTCAGGCAGAGCTCGCCCAACACGTCGCCGGGGTGCGGCGGATCGTGCATCTTCATTGCCGGCCTAGTGGCAGTCTTCATAGTCGACCTTCTCGACGTCCTTGCCTATGAACGCGAACGTCACTCTCCAATTGCCGCTCACGGCGACGGCCCAGCGGCCTTTCTGACGTCCTTTGAGGGCGTGCAGCCCCAGTCCCGGTAGATTCATGTCGCGCGGCTCGGCCGCCACGTTCAACCGGCCCAAGATCAGTCGCGGTCTTTCGACGTGCTTCGGTTGAATTCCCACCCGGCTACCGCTCACGAAGAAGCGCTCCAATCCCTTGTGCCGGAAGCTCCGAACCGCCACGCTGGGTTCGACTTGTAACGTCTACGGTTACAGATGACAAGGCCGTTTCTCCCAGCGACGAGCCATTCCGCGCTCGTCAGCAGGCGCGTCCCGAAGAGCTGGCAGGCCATTGCGACCTGGTATGCCGTGATGCAGGCGGTCGGGTGCAGTGAGAGCTCCGCGAAATGTCGGACTACTTGACAGCCGCGCTTAGTTTTGCTATTTCTTCGCCTGTCCGAACCCGATACAAATCCGTAAATCGAGACGCTGACGATGTCGTCATTCCCGCAGGCAAAGACGCCGCCGTTCTTCGACCGCGAACCTCGCCGGCATCGCAGTGCCACGGCTCGTCCTCGGCGACAACCGATGGCGAGGGCCGCCCTTGCCTCGGCGGATGCCACACGTGCGGCAAGCGCCCGCACCATCATCAGCTGTGCAAATCGGCGCGCGTTTCGGCGGCCACGGTGTCATCGGTGACAAACGACAGCGCTGCCGATGACGTCAACGTGCAAATGCGTGCGCGTTTCGAGCGGCGATCCTCCTGCTCATCACGCGCACCGGCTTCACGCGCGCCGCTGCAAATCGGTGCGCGTTTCAGCGTCGGTACGCGTTTCAGCGACGGTGTGTCGCGTCACGATCGGCGGGCGTGATGCATCCCGCCGCCGTCACTTGCGCCGCTGCCGGATCAACCCTTCCTGCGCCACGGACACGACGAGCGTGCCGTCGCGGCGGAAGAGCGAGCCCGTCGTGAAGCCGCGGCCGCCCGATGCCGTCGGGCTCTCTTGCGAATAGAGCAGCCACTCGTCGGCACGGAACGAACGGTGGAACCACATCGCGTGATCGAGGCTCGCCATCTGATAACGGCCGTCGACCCACGACACCGCGTGCGGCAGCGTCGCGGTGTCCATGAGCGTCATGTCGGACGCGTACGCGACGACGCACTGGTGCAGGAGCGGCGAGTCCGGCAGCGTGCCGGCGGCGCGGATCCACACGAGCTGCCGCGGCGGCCGCTTCTCCGGATGCATATAGTCGACGGGATTCACGTGACGGACGTCGATCGGGCGATCGCGCATGAGCCAGCGTCGCAGCTCCGCCGGCGCCGACGCCGCCAGATAGCGCTCCGTCCGCTCCTGGAAGCTCGGCAGCGACTCCGGGTCCGGCGCCTCGGGCATCGGGACCTGGTGCTCGAGTCCCTCCTCCGGCCGCTGGAACGACGCCGAGAGATTGAAGATCGCGGCGCCGTGCTGGATCGCGACCACGCGACGCGTGGTGAAACTGCGGCCGTCACGGATACGGTCGACCTGGTAGAGGATCGGAATCGCCGGATCACCGGGACGCAGAAAGTATGCGTGCAGCGAGTGCACGACGCCGTCGGCGACCGTACGCCCCGCGGCGACGAGCGCTTGTCCCGCGACTTGACCGCCGAAGACGCGCAGACGGTCCTCCTTCGGCGTCCGCCCGCGAAAGAGATTCAGCTCGAGCTCCTCGAGATCGAGGACCGAGACGAGCAGGTCGAGCGACTCCTGGTTGCCCGCGTTGGCCATGCGCCAGCGGTCGCACAGCTGCGCAGTGTCGTCAAACTTCGCGTGCCGGGCCGTCGCGCGCGAAAGTGTGATCCGGCCGAGGCTCTGCTAGGGTCGGCGCGTGTCGATCTACATCATTCGCCACGGCGAGACCGACTTGAATGCGACGCGTGTCGTGCAGCTTCTCGCGACGCCGCTCAGCGCCCGCGGGCGCGCGCAAGCGGAACGCGTCGCTGAACGCTTCGCGTCCCTCGACATCGCGCACATCCTCTCGAGCGATATGGCGCGCGCCGCCGAGACCGCCGTCGCGATCGCGGCGCGGACCGGCGCGCCCATCACGCACGAGCGGACGTTGCGCGAGCGAAATTTCGGCGACCTCTGCGGCACACCGTACGCCGAGCTCCCGACCGACATCTTCGCGCCGGGCTACGAACCGCCCGGCGGCGAGAGCTGGGAGACGTTCTGGGCACGCGTGGCAATCGCATGGCAGCGCATCGTAGAGGCGTCGCGTGCAACCGCCGGACGCCACCTCGCCGTCGTGACGCACGGTCTCGTCTGCCACGCGCTCCTCGATCGCCACGCGCACTGCGCCGATCCGGTGCCATCGCGCTGGCACAACACGTCGGTGACTGCGCTCGACGACGCGCCGCCGTGGACGGCGCGACTCGTGAATTGCGTCGCACACCTCGAGGGCACCGACGGCGACGGGCAGACGCGCGTGATCGCCTCCGACGACTCGTCGGGCGCCGTGTGAAGCGCGGCTCGCGGACGTTCACCCCTCCGAAGCTGCCAACGCGATCGCGACCGTGGACTCAGCTCCGCGTGTCGCGTTCAGTAACTCGCCGGGAGGCATCGCGATGAAGCTACTCTCCGGACCGCTCAGTCTCTTCACGGGCAAAGTGCGGATCGCCCTCGACGAGAAAGGGCTCGCGTACGAGCGCGTCGACGTGCCGTTCAGTCGCGCCAAAGGCTACGAGCCGAAGCATCCGGAGGTGCTCAAGCTGAACCCGAAGGCGCAGGTGCCGGTGCTGATCGACGGCGACCTCGCGCTCTACGACTCGACGCTCATCCTCGAGTATCTCGAGGAGCGCTATCCCGAGCCGCCGCTCCTGCCGAGGGACGTCGTCGCGCGCGCGCGCTGCCGGCAAGCCGAGGCCGAGTCCGACGAGGTGCTTTTCCCGCACGTCTTCACGCTCATCCGCGAGAGCTTCTACGCACCGACGGGCGGTCGCGACGAGGCCGCCATCGACGGGGCACGCAGCGCGATCGCGGCGATCTGCGCGCGCCTCGACGCTGACCTCGACGAACACGAGTACATGTGCGGCGACACGTTCACCGTCGCCGACATCGCGTATTTCCTGACGTTCACCTTCGCGCGATTTCTCGGCGCGTCGCCCGACCCGGAGCTCACGCGTCTCGGCGACTGGCTCGTCCGCGTCGCCGAGCGCCCGAGCGTCCGCGCCGAGATCGACCGGCTGACGATGGCAGCGGCCGCGTAACGACGTCCGCGATCCGGCGGCGCCGCAGTCGGCCGCGCCAGCGTATCATTGACCCTTGGCGTGAAACGACGTCGTCGTCGACTCGGTGCTGGTGAAATCCGCTTCCCAACACGGACCGACGTCGGGCGTCTGCAGCTGGACTTGGATCCCGTTCCGCGGCAGCGTCGGCAACGGCAGGCTCGTCCCTTTCGCCTTGACGCCGACGCGCGCGTGGCGATCGTCGCCGGGACGGAGGCTGACGCGGACGACGCCGCCGGACGCGGCGGCGGCATCGCGATAGTCGTAGCCTTTCGTGCCGGGCGGCGTACCGCGCGGCTTCCAGCACGGTTTCGTTCCGCAGGTCCCGCCCGCGGGGACGGGCACGGTCATCAGCGGCAGCGATCCGTTGGCCGGGCCGTCGAAGAGGCAGAGCGCGTACGGCGTCGTCGACGTCGGGTCGCCGAAGTCCGCGGCGGACGTGGCCTCGCCTTTGGCGATCCTCCAGCCGAGCTTGTTGCCGCTGCCGTCGGCGGTGCGCCGGATCGCGAGGCTGGAGCCGTGCGCCGCGGTCGAGCGTAGGCAGCCGCTCCGCGGCGTCGTGACGCACGCGCCGGCGCCGCAGGTTTCGCAGGGCCCGCAGGTGTAGGTCGCGCACGTCGACGGCTCGCCCGCGCACGAGAAGCACGGCTCGAGACGGCACGCGGCGTCGCAACCGTCACCCGGGCTCGTGTTGCCGTCGTCGCAGTCCTCGAGCTCCTCCAGGACGCCGTCGCCGCAATTGAAGCTCCGTTCGAGGGCGCCGCTGTCGCAGCGCGCACCCTTGGGGCGCACGATACCGCGCTGATCGGTCGCTTCGCACGCCGGGTCGCCGCTCCCCGGCGTCGCCGGGTTGCCGTTCTCGATCGCGTTGCTTCCCGCGAGCAGCGCGTGCGTTTTGGTGGGTCCGCCGTTGTCGGCGAGCGGTCCGATGTTGATGTTGTCGAACGCGATGTTGTCACTCGGCTGCTGCGGCAAGCACCCCGCCAACGACGAGCCGGCGTTGTAACCTTCGGACGTCAGCCCGTTGCACGCCTCCGCGAAGAGCGAGTTGCGCGCGGTGATCAGCGCGCCGCCGTTGTTGGTGACGGAATCGGCGACGGTGACGTTGTTGAGATGGACCGCCGCAGGCTCGACCGGACACGGAATGAAGTCGGGATCGCACGGGCCGGCGAGGTTTCGATTGACGAGTCCGTGGCCGTCGTTGCCACTGATGGTCATGTTCCGGAGATCGATCGTCGGCACCGACGTGCCCGTCGCCCAGATGCCGGCCGCCCCGAGCCGGTTGGGGACGAAGGGCGCGCTGTTGCCGCTCACGGTGCTGGCCACGATCGTCGACGGTCCGGCGAGCACGAGCCCACCGCCGGCGATCGACGCGTCGTTGCCGGCGATCGTCGAGCGCGTGACGGAGATCGTCCCGGTGCTGTGCACGCCGGCGCCGTACGGCGCGCTGTTCCCGGTCACGACCGAGTCGGTGAGCGTGAGCGTTCCCTCGTTACTGACGCCGCCACCGCCGATCGACCAATCTGCCGACGGCGTGAACGAGCCGTTCTGGATGGTCACACCGCTCAGCTGCACGTTCGCCGTCGCGGCGATCGCGAGCACGCGATCCGCGCCATTGCCGTCGAGGATCGTCGTCGCCGCGCTCGCGCCTTGCAGATCGAGGTCGTCGGTGACGTTCAAGTCGCCCGTCGCGCCGCTGGTCTCGCCCGCGCCGGCGAGCGTCAAGACATACGTCCCCGCAGGCACGACGACGACATCGGGACCGGCGAGCGCGTTCGCCTCCTGAATCGCGGCGCGAAGCGAGCAGGTGAGGCCCAGCGTCACGCACAGGCCGTCGCCCGGCACCGCGTCGACGGCGTCAGTAGTCGTGTCGACGGTGAACGTCGCCGCGGAAATGGACGCGGGGCTCGTGGTCAGCCCAAAGAGCAGCGCGACGAGCGCAGCAACACCGATCGAGGACCGTGCGAAGGGGGGACGCATGAAGCCTCCAGGGCGGCCGGGCGCCGGCGCCGCCGCCATCGCGTAGCACGAACGGTGCGGCCGCGACCAGCAAATCGGGAGGCCCCGCTCGTGCCCTAAAGGACACTACCGAGGTCCGCGCTGCTGCCGGATCGCACGAGACGGTGCGCCGCTCCCTGCGCCTGCTGCGGGGTTTGCGCTCCTCCAGATGCAGCTCGGCGCGGCCAGGAGCGAGTCCGGGCCGCGCCGAAGTCGTGCTGAAGCGCCTGCGATGCCGCTCAGTACCGGTAGTGATCCGACTTGTACGGTCCGCCGACGGGGACGCCGATGTAGTCGGACTGCTCCTTCGTGAGCTGCGTCAGCTTGACGCCGAGATGGTCGAGGTGGAGACGCGCGACCTCCTCGTCGAGGTGCTTCGGCAGCATGTAGACCTTCTTCTCGTACTTGGCGGCGTTCTGGTGCAGCTCGAGCTGGGCGATCACTTGGTTCGAGAAGGACGCCGACATGACGAAGCTCGGGTGGCCGGTGGCGCAGCCGAGATTCAGCAAGCGGCCCTCGGCGAGGATCATCACGCTGTGGCCGTCGGGGAAGCGCCACTCGTCGTACTGCGGCTTGATGTTGATGCGTTCGATGCCGGCGACCTTCTTGAGACCCGCCATGTCGATCTCGTTGTCGAAGTGACCGATGTTGCCGACGATCGCCTTGTCCTTCATCCGCTTCATGTGGTCGACCGTAATGATGTTCAAATTGCCGGTCGCGGTGACGAAGACGTCGGCGCGCGCGACCATGTTGTCGAGCGTGTTCACCTCGTAGCCTTCCATCGCCGCCTGCAGCGCGCAGATCGGATCGATCTCGGCGACGACGACGCGGCAGCCTTGGCCGCGGAGGGCCTGCGCGCACCCCTTGCCGACCTCGCCGAAGCCGCAGACGACGGCGACCTTGCCGCCGAGCATGACGTCGGAGGCGCGGCAGATGCCGTCGACGAGCGAGTGGCGGCAGCCGTAGATGTTGTCGAACTTGCTCTTGGTGACGGAGTCCTTGACGTTGATCGCGGGGAAGAGCAGCAGCCCGGCCTCCATCATCTGGTAGAGGCGGTGCACGCCGGTCGTCGTCTCCTCGCTGACGCCGCGGAGGTCGGCGGCGACGCGCGTCCAGCGCTGCGGGTCGCGCTGCTGCTCGGCGCGCAGCAGATCGAGGATGACGCCCCACTCCTCGGGGTCGCTCTTCGGGTCGAACGCCGGCACCGCGCCTGCC
>WNFR01001027.1_pt1 | contig 28872 bp, 28 predicted proteins | sample 5400221 | NCBI WGS metagenome assembly WNFR01 (sample SAMN13153357, study PRJNA577476) | soil metagenome | isolation source: 40 cm soil under Madrone tree | place: USA:California | collected 2016-06-14
TGTTCCAGGTACACCCGCGCGTTGATCAGCCGCACGAGGCTGCGCCCGCTGCGTGCCGCACGGCGCGCACTCACCGCCGGTGACGCACGGCGCGGTTGCACTGCGAGCCAGCGGGTGAGCGGCGCGCCACGCAGCGCCCCGCCGTACACGATCCGTCCGCGACTCAACACCAGCGCGTGAGTGGCGCCGGGCGGCACATCCTCCAAGCGGTGTGTCGCGAGCACCCACGGCAGGCGGCCGATCTGGCGGCCGAGCCAGCGCAGCACGCGCGCGCGGTTAATCTCATCCAGTCCGTTCAGCACTTCATCGAGCAACAACAGCCGCGGCCGCGATACCAGTGCGCGCGCCAGCAGGATCACCCGCCGTTCCCCGTATGACAGGGACAGCAGCCGGCGCGAGGCCAGATGCGCCACCGCGAGACGCTCGAGCGCCCGGCGAACGCGCCCGCGGTCGGCCACGCTCAGCGCATCGAGGGGGATGTCGGTTCGATACAGGCCCGTCCCGACGATGCGCTCGACCGGCAGGTTCCAGCCGTAGCGCTGATACTTGTCCTGTCGCTCCGCTCCGAGATACGCGATTTCGTCCTTGATTCCAAAGGGCGTGCTGCTGAGCTGCCCGCCCAGGAGGTAGTGGCGCGTCGCGCGTGCCGCCGGTGCAGGCCACACGACGCCGGCGACGAGTTTCAACAGCTGCGTCTTGCCGGCCCCGTTGGCGCCGGCCAGCACCCAGCGTTCCCCCGGCCGTATGGTCCAGCTGATGCCCTTGAGGACGTTGCGCCCGCCGCGGTGCAGACTGAGGTGCGCGAGGCGCACTTCGAGGTACCGCGTGCCGGCGCTGCTCATCGGGCGCATTGGATCACAGCCGCGGGCCGCGAATGGGTTATTCTTTGTGCCTGTGCCAATGCGACTGCGGCTGCTCGCGCCCCGATACTGGCTCACCTGGGCTGGCTTGGGGTTGTTACGTGTAACGGCGTTGCTGCCGTTCCGGTTGATGATACCGGTCGGAACTCTGCTGGGCGCGGTGCTGCGCCGACTGCCGAGCGGCTTCGTCAAAACGGCACGACGCAACCTCGAGTTGTGCTTCCCCGAACTGTCCCCGCGGGCGCGTGAACAGCTGCTCGATCGGCACTTCGCGAGTCTGGGGATCGCCGTGCTGGAAATACCGCTCGCCTGGTGGCTCTCGCCCGCGCGGCTCGCCCGCCTCGTGCATGTCGAGGGCGCCGAGCATCTGCGGGCCGCTCTGGCGCGCGGCCGCGGCGTCATTCTCCTCACCGCTCATTTCACGCCCATGGAGATGGCGGGCCGCGCGCTCGTCTCGGTGGCGCCGGTCAGCTTTCTCTACCGGCCGACCAGGAATGAGGTGCTGGCGTACGCACTGCGGCGCTTTCGCTGTCGATATGGCGGCCAGGGCATTGCCAAGGACGACATTCGCGCCTTCATCACGGCGCTGAAGAACAACGAGTGCGTGTGGTATGCCCCCGATCAGAGCTATCGCAAGAAGGGCGCGGAGATGGTGCCGGTGTTCGGCATCCCGGCGGCCACCAACACCCTCACGTCGCGCCTGGCGCGCATGACCGGGGCCACGGTGTTGCCGTACTTCCTGCAGCGCCTGCCGGGAACGCAGGGCTACCGCGGGGTCATCCATCCACCCCTCGAGGACTTCCCGAGCGACTCCCCGGCTGCCGACACCGAGCGCTTCAACCGTATGATCGAGGCACAGGTGCGTGCAGCCCCCGAGCAGTACCTGTGGATTCACCGCCGCTTCAAGGGACTCTCGCAGGACTACCCGGACTATTACGGCCAGCAGGCGCCGCGCCGGGCGTGAGCGACCCGACGGCGCCAGGCTACGACCTGCTGGTCGTCGGTGGGGGAATCAACGGCGTGGGGATTGCCCGCGACGCGGCCGGACGCGGACTGAAAGTACTGCTGTGCGAGCAGGACGATCTGGCGGCACACACCTCATCCGCCAGCACCAAGCTGATCCACGGCGGCCTGCGTTATCTCGAGGAGTTCCACTTCTCCCTGGTGCGCAAGGCGCTGCAGGAGCGCGAGGTGCTGCTCGGCACGGCGCCGCACATCATGCGCCCGCTGCGCTTCATCATGCCGCACGCCGCGCACCTGCGCCCGGCGTGGATGATCCGCGCCGGCCTGTTTCTCTACGATCACCTGGCCGCACGCGCGCGCCTGGCGGGGTCCGCATCCGTCGACCTGCGCACGCATATCGCCGGCGAGCCGCTCAAGCAGGGGTACCGGCGCGGCTTCGTGTACTCCGACGCCCAGACCGACGATGCGCGACTCGTGGTGCTGAACGCACTCGATGCGCAGGCGCGCGGCGCCACCATCCTCACTCGCACGCGCTGTGAGCGGCTGACCCCGCGCGGCGCCGGCTGGAGTGCAACGCTGCGCTGCGGCCGCGAGCCGCGCGTCATCAACGCGCGCGCGGCGGTGAACGCCACCGGTCCCTGGGTGAGTCGCTTCGTCGCAGAGGCCACGCCGGTGCGCGCGGCGCACCAGGTGCGGCTGGTGAAGGGCAGCCACATCGTGGTACCGCGGCTGTTCGCTCATCGCTTCGCCTACATCTTCCAGAACGAGGACCGGCGCATCGTGTTCGCGATTCCCTACGAGCACGAGTTCACTCTGCTCGGCACCACCGACGTCGACTACCGCACGGATCCGGCGGCGGTCGCCATCGATGCCGGGGAAGTGTCCTACCTGTGCACGCTGGCCAACCGCTACTTCAGGCAGCAGATTGCGCCGGCGAATGTCGTGTGGAGCTACTCGGGCGTGCGGCCGCTGCTCGCCGATGAATCGACCGACCCCACCAGGGTCACGCGCGACTACGCCCTGGAGCTCGATCAGCAGCCCGCGCCCCTGCTGTCGGTGTTCGGGGGCAAGATCACCACCTATCGGCGGCTCGCCGAGGACGCGGTGAATCGGCTCGCTGTGGCACTCGGTGCGCGCGCCGGCCCCTGGACCGCGGGCGCGAAGCTGCCCGGCGGTGATCTGCCGCAAGGGAGCCTCGCGGTGTTTCTGCGCACCGTCGAGCGGCGCTACCCATGGCTTCCCCCCCGCATGCGCCAGCGCTGTGCCCATGCGTATGGCACGCGCCTCGAGCGCGTGCTCGGCACGGCCAGCGCGCTCGCGGACTTAGGGAGCGAGCTGTTGCCGCACTTGTACGAGCGCGAGGTCGAGTACCTGTGCCGCGAGGAGTTTGCGCGCACCACGCAGGACATTCTGTGGCGGCGGACCAAGCTCGGGCTGCACCTGCTGAACGTGGATCCCGGCCCACTCGAGCGCTGGCTCGAGGCCGGCGGCCACGCAGCTTAGGCACGCGTCGCGCCGAGGCGACATCCGCGCCTGTGACCAGCATCGCGGTTTCCTGCCGCGGTACCTGCGCCTGTGACCAGCATCGCGGTTTCCTGCCGCGGTACCTGCGACCGGGCGACGCAGCGTGCTAGCGTGCCGCACCTGAGCTTGAGGTCACTGTCGATGACGATGTCCGATTCAGTGCTTGCCGCCATCATCGCGGGCAGCGCGACGCTGTCCGCGTCGTTGCTGCAGCTCAGATCCGCCCTGCTCAGGGAGGCGACGCGCGGCCAGTCGGCCGCACGCCGTAAAGGCAAGATCCAGTTCATCATCCTGCTCGTCGTGGTCGGCGCCGCGGCCATTGCCGGCTTCGCGCTGTCGCAATGGCTCACCTCAGGCGAACGCCTGGCGCAGAGCACGCTGCAACGGGAGTTGCAGGCGCGCGTCGCGGAGATCAGCCGCACCGCCAGTCAGCTCGAGCTCACCCGCGCCGGAGCACGTGCCGAGATCGAGACCGACGTGCTGCGCCAGATCGGCACCGACGGGGTGATGATCACGGCCACGGTGGCCGCCTGCCGGCCCGCATTGGTGATCAGTGCGCCCGGCACAGCCTCACCCCCCGGGGTGTCAGCGGAAGTGGCCACGCCGGCCGCCCGCGCGTGCACCGAAGCCGAAGCGAGCCCCGTGACGCTGTGCGCCACCATTCCGGGGAGCGCCAAGGTTACGGAAGTTCAGCTCTTCAGCCGGCTTGCGGACACCGATGCGCCCTGGAGCGCGAATCCATTCGTGCCCGGGCAGGAATCGGGGCAGGCGCGGTTCGCGGAAAAATACTCGCAAAGCGCGCCCGACGCCGGCACGCAACAGGTCTGCCAGGGATTCACGCACTGGTCCGCCGATCACGCCCGCCTGGTGCGCATGATCGTGCGCTACTCTCTCTAGCCTGATCTACGCATAATTGCCCGCCTGCCAGGGTCGACCCTTGAGGGGGGCTGCTGATTTCTTCGCCGCGTTCATTGCTGCCCGCGCGTTCGCTGGGTGTGCTCATCGTGCTGGCGCTGGCGCCGCTGTGGCTGTCGGGCATGTTTGGCCGCGGCGTGTGGACACCCGATGAGCCGCGCGAGGCCGACATCGCCTGGCGCATGAGCCAGCAGAGCGACCGCACTGTGCCGCAGCTCGCCGGCACGGCGTTCCTCGAGAAGCCGCCCCTGTCCTACTGGATGTCGGCGGCTGCCATTTCCCTGTTCGGTGATTCCGCGGCCGGCGCACGCGCCCCCAACCTGCTGTACGCGGCGATCACCGCGCTGGCGGTGGGCGCGCTGGCGCTGGCGATGCAGACCGATGCCGCGTCCGCGCTGCTCGCGGCGCTGGTCGCCGCGACCGCACTGACGGCGTTTCGCGTGAGCATCTGGCTCGCGCCCGACGCGTGCCTGCTGGCCGGCAGCGCACTCGCACTCCTGGGTGCATGGCGCGGCTACAGTGCGCCCGCCGGCTCTCGCAAAGCGGCGGGCTACACGCTGATGCACCTCGGCGCCGCGATCGGATTCATGGCCAAGAGCGCGCCCGGGTGGTTGGTGCCGGCACTGGCGCTCATCACCCTCATCGTATGGGAGCGGCGCTGGTCGGAACTGCGCCGTTGGGAGCTGTACGCGGGACTTGCGCTGCAGGGGCTCATCATCGGCCCGTGGGTGCTGGCGGTCGCGCGCACCGAGCATGGGGCGGACGCGCTGCGCGCGCTCTTCTGGAACAACGTCGTGGGACGATTCACCCAGGTCGCCGCTCCCGCCGCCCTCGACTACACGACCGGACACCACAACACTGCGGGCAAGTACCTCTTCGAGCTGCCGCTGTACCTGCTGCCGTGGACGTTCGTGGTTGCGGCGGCGTTGTGCCGGGCCTGGACCCGGGTGCGCGAGGCGGATCGCCCCGCTACGGCGTGGCGCTTCGCGGTCGCATCGAGCCTGCCGTTCCTCGCCCTACTGTCGGTGGCGGCCACGGCGCGCGACATTTACGCAGCGCCCGCACTCCTCGGACTCGCCGTTCTCGCCGGCCTGTGGGCCGGCGATGCGCAGCGCGCGCCGACCCGGCTCGACCAGCTGGCCGTGACCTCGACGCGCGTCCTCGCCGGCGCGCTGGGCGGAGTGCTGGTTGCCGCGCTGGCGGTGCTCTTCGCCTCGGGCGCAGCTGCGCCGTTCGCATGCCTGGCGGCGGCGCTCGCCGCCGCGATCTCGACGCTCACCGCGCTGCTGCTCGCCGCGCAATCACAGCACCGCGGGGATCTGCAGCGCAGCCTCGCCTGGACGTACACCGGCTACGCCGCGGCGCTGTGTTTCACCGCGCTCGCGGCGCTCCCGGTCGTCGATCGCTGGCAGGATCTGCCCGGGCTCGCGCGGCGCATCCACGCCGACTGCGCGCACCAGACGCTCGCGCTCCTCGATCCGGACGAGACGACTATCGCGATGCTCGACCACGGCTTCGACGCGCGCTTTACCATCCTCACGACCAACGCGGAGGCGCCGCGCGGCGCCGTGACCGGCTGGTTCAGCGCCCACGGTCCCGAAGCGCGGGTGCTGGTCCTCATGCCCGGTCACGCGCCCGGCCCCCTCACGCGCTGGCTCGAGCGCTTTCACGCGCAACGCCGCGACGGCGACGGCATCGCGGGGAGCCTTGCGGCATCCGGAACCGCCACGCTCCTGCGGCGCTACGAGCTGCCGCAGGGACGGCGTTACGCGTTGCTGGGACCCCCGCCGGTGCCGTGAGCGGCGCGGCGGCATGACACGACTGTCACGAACACTGCGGAGCACCTATGTCGCAACCAGGGTCTGACCTCTCGCGCAACCTGCGCAACCGGCACATCCAGCTCATCGCCATCGGCGGCACGATCGGCGTCGGGCTGTTCCTCGGGTCCGCGAAGGCGATCCACAACGCAGGCCCTGGCCTGCTGCTTGCCTACGCCCTGGGTGGGGTGGCGATCTTCTTCATCATGCGCGCGCTCGGCGAGCTCCTGATCTATCGCCCCGTGGCCGGCTCGTTTGCCACTTACGCGGACGAGTTCTGCGGGCCGTTCGCGGGCTTCGTCACCGGCTGGTCGTACTGGTTCATGTGGGTCGTCATGGCCATGGCGGAGCTCACGGCGATCGGCATCTATGTGCGCTACTGGTTCCCGGATGTGCCGCAGTGGCTGCCGGCGCTGATCGCGCTCGTAGCGCTCTACGGCACGAACCTGCTGGCGGTGCGCGTGTTCGGCGAGCTGGAGTTCTGGTTCGCGCTCATCAAGGTGGTGACCATCGTGGCACTGATCGTCGCAGGAATCGCCGTGATCCTGTTCCATGCCGGCAACTTCGGCGCGACGGCGAGCTTCGCCAACCTGTGGACACATGGCGGCTTTCTGCCCTTCGGCATCAAAGGCGTGCTGCTGACGCTGCAGATCGTCATGTTCGCTTACTCGGGCGTCGAGCTGATCGGGGTCACCGCGGGCGAGGCGCAGGACCCGGCGGTGGTGCTGCCCCGAGCGACCAACGGCATCATCGCGCGGATCCTCATTTTTTATCTCGGGGCGCTGCTGGTCATCATGGCGGTGGTGCCCTGGGACCAGCTGAGTCCGAGCGTGAGCCCGTTCGTGTTCGTGTTCGAGAAACTCGGCGTGCCCGGCGCGGCCAGCATCATCACCGTGGTCGTCATTACCGCAGCCTCGTCCTCCTGCAACAGCGGTCTGTTCAGCACCGGGCGGATGCTCTGGTCGCTGGCACAGCGTGGCCAGGCGCCGCGCCGCTTCGGCGCGCTCAATCCGCGACACGTGCCTGCCGCCGGCATCCATGTGTCCGCCGCCGTCATGCTGCTGACGGTGGTGCTGAACTACCTCGTTCCCAAGGAGGTGTTCACCTGGGTCACGAGCATCACGCTCATCGGGACGCTGTGGACCTGGGGAATCATCATGGTGTCGCATCGCAACTACCGGTGCGCGGTGCAGGCCGGACGCGTACCGGCAGCGCCGTTTCGCATGCCGGGTGCGCCGTTCGCGAACTGGGCGGTGCTGGCGTTCCTGATCGTAGTCAGTGCCCTGCTGGCGCTCGATCCGGACACCCGGGTGGCGCTGTACGTGGCTCCCGTGTGGTTCGCGGTACTGTGGATCGGTTACGCCAGGTCCAAGCGGCGCCCCAATACCCCTTAAGATGCCACCGCGCAAGGCTACATCAGCGGCTCGCCGCCGCCGATGAGACCCCCGCCGTCCACCACCACAGTCTGCCCGGTGATGAAGCTGCCGGCGCGCGAGGCGAGCAGCACCGCCGTGCCGGCGACATCGTCCGGATCCCCGAGGCGCCGCAACGGGTTGGCGCGCGCGAAAGCGGCGGCGCGCCCCGGATCCGCCCACAGCGCCCTGGAGAAATGGGTGCGGATGATGCCGGGCGCAATGCAGTTGACGCGGATGTTGCGCGGCCCCCATTCGACCGCAAGGTTGCGCGCCAGCTGCATGTCGGCCGCCTTGGAGATGCAGTAGGCACCGAGCAGCGCGCTGCCCATGAAGCCGCCCACCGAGGAAATGATGATCACCGCACCGTCCCTGCGCTCCGCCATCGCCGGCAGCGTCATGTTGCACAACCACACGTTGCTGTGCAGGTTGGTGTGGATGATCTTGTCAAACACCTCGTCGGGCGTAGTCGCCGAAGGGCCGAAGTGCGGGTTCGCGGCCGCATTGCACACGACAATGTCGATCCGGCCCCACTGCGCGATGCTGGCATCGACCAGTGCCTGCAGCTCGGGCTTGTGCCCCACGTGACAGGCGTGCGCGAGCGCCGTGCCGCCGGCGGCGGTGATCTCCGCCGCGGTCGCCTCGCAACTCTCGGGCTTGCGGCTCGAGATGACGACGCGCGCGCCGTGCAGCGCCATCTGCATCGCGATCGCCTTGCCGATGCCGCGGCTCGAGCCGGTAATGAGGGCCACCTTGCCCGACAGGTCGAACATGCTCATGTGGAGCGCCCTCTTGCGGCAGATTTGCCGAGCATTCTGCCCGCAGCACCACTGCTTGGCGAATGCGCCCGTTACTCAAGTCCCGGGGTTCGCAGTAGAATCCGCGCGCCGCGCCCGTAGCTCAGTTGGATAGAGCATCAGGCTTCGAACCTGAGGGTCGGGAGTTCGAATCTCTCCGGGCGCGCAGCCATTTACGCGCTTCGAGAATTCCATGAGTCTTGCACAACGAAACCGGAGGAGGTTGTCGGTGCCATCGTCGTGAAGGGGGAGCGCTGCTCCCTCTGTGACGACGTAATCAAGGCGCGGGACTGCCGATACGTAATTCGCACCCGGACGATCGCAGCCAGCCCATCGCGGTTCGCCCTGCACTTCCTGTGTCACGCCGCTGGCAAGTGGAGGCGGCCGAGATACGCCCAATCCCCCCTGGGCGAACAGCCTCGGGTCGACCGATATGAGCGAAGCCGAGCATCGCGAGTTTCGATTCCGCTCAGTTGCGCTTGCCGAATGCACGGTGGCAAGAGCACCGGCGCGCCGCGAGGTGAGCTGCACCCGAGTTACCTACACGGTCGGTGGACGATCGCGCTGCGGTCAGGAGCTGGCCAGCGGATAGCCGCCACAACCATTGCAGCAACGCCCCTCGCTCCGGCCGGGCGGGAGTCCTCCGGGGGCGACGCGTGAACAGTTGCTGCGGCGCACCGTGGACACCGCGAGATCTGGCCGCGGCACCTGTCCGTCGATCTTGCTGCTGCGGTGCGGCCAGTATTGCGTCGTCCGCAGTTGCACGTGTTTCACTAGGCTAGGGTCGCGGACGAGGGTATAAGACCACCCTGCGGCGGAGAACAATCAAGAAAAGGGGATACAGGATGTGGCCCGAGGTATCGCAACGCCATCCGTGCGTTCTTAGCGCTCTTGGCAGCAATTCTCGCATGTCTCCCAACTCGTCACGCGCTGCGAACGCCTGATGCGCGAGAAGGAAGCGCTGGTGCGCGCTCAGCACGCAGAGAATCCCACAGCGCATCGCCTCGACATGCTCGAGGATGACGTGGGGAGGTGGCAGCGCTACTTCGGGCCACTCACCAGACTAACGGCAAGGCTTCGAGAATGAACACGGCAATCAACGAAGATCAGTTTGTCCGCACCTGGCGTGCACTGGGGCGATGCCCGTGGTGCAAGCAGCCGACCAAGGACTGGGAGCCCCTATACACGCCCTCGTGGTTCGCAACGATGCGCGACCTAAGGATTGATCCGTTTTCCGGGCATCTTCTGAGCTGTCGGGAGGTTCCGGTGCCCACTGTCTTTGGAGTGCAGTCATGAGGCGTTTAGTTGCAGGAATCCTGCTGGTGCTCGGCGCCAACATTCACAAATTGGGCTCCAATCCGCTGACCTCTTGACTACGGTCAGGCGGCTTCGAACCCCCTTACGCCGCCGCAGGCAGCCGGAGTCATTCATGCGGCCGTCGGCTCGCTCGGCTTCTGCAGCCGTCGCGTCGACTCGGCAACACGCGCCTGCTGCTCTTCCTGCACCTCAACCAGCGTCAATCGGGTGTCGCTGGCAATGACTTCGAGGATCGGGTGGTTTGAATCGGCCGGCATACGCAACCCGTGCACCTTCTCCCACGCCCGGATGCGCACTTTGGGTGGATTCAGATCCGAGCGCTGCTCTTCCAGGTCGACGCGCCTTCGCTGTGCGCGCTCCTCTTCTTCGAGGGCTCGACGCGCGCGGTAATCGTTGATCAGATCACCGGCGCTGCGGTGCGGGGCATTATCGTTCGCAAAAGGCAAAGACGTTGGGTTCACAAGTTTCTCCTACTGACATCATTCGCACAGGCCGATGCTTGATCGACTCTCGACGAGAATCTTCATCAGGGTTGACGGGCGCGGTGCGGGATTCGCGCGAGCGAGCTGTCGGCTTTGAGCGAAGCATGCCCTCGACAACCCAGGCAGTCTGCGCTTGCCGCGCGAACATTGACAGTGAAATCCTCAGGAGGGTTCGAAACCCGAGGAATAGCCGACATGAGCGATGTGAGGCATGCCACAGTTCTGAAACGAAAGCGACGAGTGACTGACAAACCTCAGGCCACAGCGCTCGGCAGCGGGCGCCACGCCGGCAAACGGCGCTGCTGGTGGGCGCGCAGCGCCGACCCGGACTATGTCCGCTATCACGATGAGGAATGGGGACGGCCGGTGCACGACGACCGTCTGCTGTTCGAGATGCTGACCCTCGAGGGCGCGCAGGCGGGCCTGTCGTGGTCGACCATCCTGCGCAAACGCGCCGGCTACCGCCGCGCGTTCGCCAACTTCGAGCCGCGCAGGGTGGAGCGCTTCGATGCACGCCGCCGCGCGGTCCTGCGGCGCGATGCCGGCATCGTGCGTAACCGCTTGAAGATCGAGTCCACCGTGACCAACGCGCGGGCGTTCCTCGCGGTGCAGCGCGAGTTCGGCTCCTTTGATCGCTACCTGTGGTCGTTCGTCGCGGCTAAGCCGATCGTGAACCGCCCGCGCAGCGGCGCGGTACCGGCGCGCACGCCGCTGAGCGACCAGGTTTCCCGGGATCTCGTAAAACGCGGCTTTCGCTTCGTGGGTACCACCATCGTGTATGCGTTCCTGCAGGCGGTCGGAGTCGTGAACGATCACGCCCGGGATTGCTTTCGGTGTCCGCCGCGGCGCGCACCCGGGGGCCGGGCGCGCCGCGCAGCGCTCCAGGCCACAGTAGCCTTGGGCGGCAGGCGCCTCTTAAGATAGCGGTCCGATTCATGGGCTTTCACAGGATCTGGTCATGAACGCACTTTTCGCGATGGCGCTCACCGCGGCGCTCACGGCGGCACCGGTGCACGCCGACTGCCCCTACCCGGCAGCTCCGGAGAAGCTCCCGGACGGCTCCTCCGCGACCCTCGAGGAAATGGTCGCGGGACAGAAAGCGGTCAGGGCCTACGACAAGGCGATCAACGACTACGTGAGCTGCATCGACCACGAGCTCGACGCCGCCATCACCAAAGGGGGCGACCAGCTCAAGCCGCAGCAGAAAACGGACATGCAGCATGTCGAGGCCCAGAAACACAACGCCGCAATCGATCAGCTGCAGAGTATTGCCGACCGCTTCAACGAGCAAGTGAAGGTCTTCAAGGCGAGGACCGACAAGAAGAGCTGAGTGCTCACACCGGCTGAGGCGGACCTGTTGATCGGGCAGCACCTGCAGTGCCTGCCGATCGAGTCGCTGCCGCTCGCGCAATGCGCCGGCGCGGTGCTGCGCGAGAACATCTACGCTGAGCGCGACCAACCGCCGTTCGACCGCGTCGCCATGGATGGCGTTGCGCTCGACAGCCAGGCGGTCGGCGCCGGTACGCGCTCGTTCCGCGTTCAGGCGACCCAGGCCGCCGGCGACCCGCCGCTGACGCTCGCCGCCGCCGCCGACTGTATCGAGGTCATGACCGGCGCGGTGCTCCCGCTGGGCTGCAACAGCGTGATACCCGTCGAGGAACTCAGCGTCGCGCGCGGGCAGGTGGCGCTCGCGCCGGGCGCGCGTGTCGAGCCCTGGCAGCACGTTCACCGCCGTGGCAGCGACACGCGCCAGGGGACGCTGCTGCTGTCGTCGGGTGTGCGGCTGCGCGCCCCGGAGATCGCCATCGCCGCGTCCGCCGGCATGGCGCGCATCCGCGTGAGCAGTCAGCCGATGCTCGCCGTCATCTCCACCGGTAACGAGCTGGTCGAACCCGGCGAGCCGGTGCTCGCCCACCAGGTGCGGCGCTCAAACGCCTACGCGATCGTGAGTGCGCTGCGCGAGCGCGGCTTTCAGCGCGTAGCCGACGATCACATCCAGGACGACAGCCAGGAGCTGCGCGAGCGGCTTAAGTTTCACCTGGAGACCCACGACGTGCTGGTGCTGTCGGGCGGTGTGTCCATGGGCAGGTTCGACCTCGTGCCCCAGGTGCTGGAAGAGCTCGGCGTGCGCGCGATTTTTCACAAGGTGGCGCAACGGCCCGGGAAACCGCTGTGGTTCGGCGTCGCGCCTTCGGGAGCAGCCGTGTTTGGCCTGCCCGGCAACCCGGTCTCAACACTGGTGTGCCTGACACGCTACGTGCTGCCGGCGCTGTGCGGCAGCCTCGGGCAGAATCCGCCCCCGGCGGAGCGCATCGCGCTCGCTGCGCCCGTGACCGTGACGCCACCGCTCACGTACTTCCTGCCGGTGCGCTTCGAGCAGGACGACTGGGGGCGGACCTGGGCCGTGCCCGCTCCCACCAACGGCTCCGGGGACTTCACGGCGCTCGCGGGGACGGGTGGCTTTGTCGAGCTGCCGCCGGGCCCCAACACCTACACCAAGGGGTTCGTGACGCGGGTCTATCGCTGGTCGTAACGCCTTGAATGCCCGGGGAAGCCCGCCGCACACCTCCCCTTCGACCGATAGCCATTGCCCCCTGCGGTGCGCATACTCTGCAAGACCATGTCCAACCGCGAGGTTATCGTCCCCCTGAACGCGCTGCCCGCGCCGCGCGACACGCTCGCCCGCCCGGTGCGCGACCTGCGCATCTCGGTCATGGACCGGTGCAACTTCCGCTGCCCGTACTGCATGCCGCGCGAGACCTATCACGAGCAGTACCGCTTCCTGGGATCGCAGGAACGACTGTCGTTCGATGAGATCGTGCGCCTGGCGCGGCTCTTTGTGCACCTCGGAGTGCGCAAGCTGCGCCTGACGGGCGGGGAGCCGCTGCTGCGCGCCAACCTCCCCGACCTGGTCGGCGACCTGACGACCATCCCGGGCGTCGAGGACGTCGCGCTCACCACCAACGGGGTGCTGCTGGCGCGCTACGCGAGCGAGCTCAAGGCGGCGGGGCTGAAGCGCGTCACCGTGAGTCTCGACAGCCTGGACGCCGGGGTGTTTGCCCGCATGAGCGGGGGTTTCGGCGGCGTCGATGAGGTGCTCGCGGGCATCGAGCAGGCGCGCCGCGCGGAACTGACCCCCATCAAGATCAACGCCGTCGTGCAGCGCGGCGTGAACGATCACACGGTGCTCGAGCTGGTGGAACGCTTCCGCGGCACCGGCGTGATCGTGCGTTTCATCGAGTATATGGACGTCGGCAACCGCAACCATTGGCGCTCCGAGCTGGTGGTGCCCTCGCAAGAGCTTGCTGCGCATATCGGCCAGCGCTGGCCGCTCGCCGCGCTCGAGCCGGGCTATCGCGGTGAAGTGGCCCAGCGCTACGCGTTCAGCGACGGCCAGGGTGAGGTGGGATTCATCTCGTCGGTGTCGCAGCCGTTCTGCGGCGACTGCTCGCGTGCGCGCCTGTCGTCGGACGGCGCGCTGTACACCTGCCTGTTCGCCACCCACGGCACCAGCCTGCGCGATGCCCTGCGCGGTGGCGCGAGCGATGACGCGCTGCTCGAGCTGATCCGCGACGTGTGGTTGAAGCGCTCCGACCGCTATAGCGAATTGCGCGCCAGCCGACGCCCGGCGCCGCACGAGCAGCGCAAGGTCGAGATGTTCTACATCGGTGGCTGATGGCGCGCCGCCGCCTCACGCATCTGGACGCCCGTAACCGCCCCGCCATGGTAGATGTTGGCGCGAAGCCCGTGACGCAGCGCATTGCGGTCGCCGAGGCCCGGATTCGTCTGCCGCGCACCGTGGCGCTCGCGCTACGCGCCAGCGGTCACCGCACCAGCAAGGGGCCGGTGTTCGACACCGCCGTCGTCGCGGGCGTCATGGCGGCGAAGCGCACGCACGAGCTGATCCCGTTCTGCCACCCGCTCGGACTCGAGGACTGTCAGATCGAGATCGCCCCTGTTGGGCGCGCGGAGATCGCGGTTCGTTGCCGGGTCTCGGTTCATCACCGCAGCGGCGTGGAAATGGAGGCTCTGACCGGCGCTACCGTGGCGGCACTGACGATCTACGACATGTGCAAGGCGCTGTCCCACGACATCGAGATCGCGGGCGTGCGCCTGCTGGAAAAGTCCGGCGGCCGCCGGCACTTCGCCCGCGCCGCCGGCCGGTAGTCCGATGGATCCGATTTTCCCCGGGCGCTTCGCTCCCCCGCCGCTCTACGGCCTGGTGCTCGCCGGCGGGCGCAGCACACGCATGCGCCGCGACAAGGCCGCGCTCGCCTACCAGGGGCGCACGCAGCTCGAGCGAGCCATGGGGCTGCTCACTCCGCACGTGGCGCGCGCCTTCGTGTCGGTGCGGGCCGACCAGGGGAGCGACGCGGTGCGCGCGCGGTTTGCGCAGATCACCGATGCGCACGAGAGCATCGGTCCGCTCGCGGGCCTGCTCGCCGCGCAGGCGCAGCACCCCGAGGCCGCATGGCTGGTACTGGCGTGCGATCTGCCGTTTCTGGATGAGGCCACACTCGCGCACCTGCTGCGCGCGCGTGCCCCCGCACGCACCGCCACCGCCTACCGCTCGAGCCACGACGGGCTGCCCGAGCCCCTGTGCGCGATCTACGAGCCGCGCAGCCGCGAACCCCTGGCCGCGTACGCCGCCGCCGGCAAGCAGTGTCCGCGCAAGTTCCTGCTGGGGGCGGACACGCTGCTGCTCGATCAGCCGAACCCGCGCGCGCTCGACAACGTCAACACACCCGAGGAGTATGGGTCCGCCATGGCGACGCTGACTGCTCAAGGCTCTGCGACCACCAGGCACATCACCGTGCAGTACTATGCGCTGCTGCGCGAGCAGGCCGGGCGGCGCGAGGAAGCGCTGCTAACCGCCGCGCGCACGCCGCGCGAGCTGTACACCGAGCTTGCCGCACGCTACCCGTTCTCGCTCGCGCCGGAGGTGCTGCGGGTTGCGATCAACGCCGAGTTCGGCGAGTGGTCCACGCCGCTCGCGGACGGCGATGCGGTGGTGTTCATTCCGCCGGTCGCCGGCGGTTGAGAACGCGCGCTGCGGAAAGCCGCTGCCCGTGTTCCGCTTCACCCGCACCTCCATTGAGCCGCAGGCGCTGCGCGCGCAGCTCGCCGACCCGGCCTGCGGCGGCTACGCGGCGTTCGAAGGCTGGGTGCGCGATTCCCACGAGGGTGTGCGCGTGCGGCACCTGGAGTACGAGGCCTTCGAGGCGCTCGCGGTGCGCGAAGGTGAGCGCATCCTCGCCGAGGCGATCGCGCGCTTTGGGGTGGCGCACGCCGCGTGCCTGCACCGCGTCGGAGATCTTGCGATCGGCGAACTGGCGGTGTGGGTGGGAGTGAGCGCACCGCATCGCCACGAAGCGTTTCTCGCCTGCCGCTACATCATCGACGAGGTCAAGCAGCGCGTGCCGATCTGGAAGAAAGAGCACTACGTGAGCGGGGACTCCGGCTGGGTGAATTGCGAACGCTGCGCCGCCCCGCCCGCGCACGCTCACCGGCACCTGCATGACTGAGGGGCCTCATGGCCGCACCTGTCCCGCGCCGCGCACGATGTACTTGTAACTCGTGAGTTGCTCGACCCCGACCGGTCCGCGGGCGTGAAAACGGTCGGTGGAGATGCCGATCTCCGCGCCCATGCCGAACTCGCCGCCGTCCGCGAACTGGGTGGACGCGTTATGCAGCACGATCGCGCTGTCGACGCGCTGCAGGAAGCGCTCGGCGGTGGCGTGGTTTTCGGTCACGATCGATTCGGTGTGCGCCGAGCCGTAGCGCGCGATGTGCGCAATGGCCGCATCCACGCCCTCGACCACGCGCGCGGCGATGATCGCGTCGAGGTACTCGGTGTACCAGTCGTCCTCGCTCGCCGGGCGCACGCGCGGGTCCACCTCGAGCACCGTGGCATCGCCGCGCACCTCGCAGCCGGCGTCGAGCAGGTCACGCACGATCGGACCCAGGTGCGTGCCTGCGCAGGCGCGGTCGACCAGCAGCGTTTCGGCGGCGCCGCAGATGCCGGTGCGCCGCATCTTGGCGTTGAGCGCGATGGTGCGCGCCATGCGTACATCGGCGTCGCGGTCGATGTACACGTGGCAGTTGCCCTCGAGGTGTCCGATCACCGGCACGCGCGCTTCCTTCTGCACGCGCTCCACCAGGGTCTTGCCGCCGCGGGGCACTATGACGTCGAGGTACTCGCTCATGCCGGCGAGCATGTAGCCGACTGCCGCGCGATCGGTGACCGGCACCAGTTGAATGCATTCCACCGGCAGCCCCGCGGTCTGCAGGCCTTGCGCGAGGCAGGCGTGCAGCGCGCGGCTGGAGTGCTGGCTCTCGGAGCCGCCGCGCAGGATCGCCGCATTGCCTGACTTCAGGCACAGCGCGCCGGCGTCAGCGGTGACGTTGGGGCGGCTCTCGTAGATGATGCCGATGACACCGAGTGGCACGACCACGCGCTGGATCCTGAGTCCATTGGGCCGTTCCCACTCCGCGGTCGCGCTGCCGATCGGATCCGGCAGCTCGATCACCGCGTCAATGCTGGTGGCGATCGCCTCGATGCGCCGCTCATCCAGGCGCAGCCGCTCCAGTCGCGGCGTGCTCAAGCGCGCCGCGCGCGCCGCCGACATGTCGCGCTCGTTGGCCGCGAGAATTCCCGCACGCCGCGCGCGCACCGCGGCCGCGGCCGCCGCCAGCGCGTCGTTCTTCTGCTGCGTGGGGGCGAGCGCCAGCACCGCCGCAGCGCCGGTGGCGGCCTTGCCAAGCCCCTCCATCAACTCACCGATGTGGTCCGCGTCCACGGCGCTTCAGGGTGCCGGTTGCGGGGCGGGCACGGGCTCGGTGGAGAGTCCCTGGCGCATGAGCACCAGGTCGTCGCGATGGATCATCTCGTCACGGCCGCGAAACCCCAGGATATCCGCGATCTCCGAGGACTTGCGTCCCATGATGCGGGCGGCGTCCACGTCGGAATAAGCGACCATGCCGCGGGCGATTTCCGCGCCGTCCGCGGCGAGCACGCTGACGGTGTCGCCGCGGTCGAATCGTCCGCGCGCCCCGGTGACACCGGCGGGCAGGAGGCTGCGGCCCTCGAGCAGCGCGCGCAGTGCTCCGGCGTCGATGGTGAGGGCGCCGGCGGGGCGCAACGTGCCAGCGATCCACTGCTTGCGCGCCGCGGCCGGCGTCGCGCTCGGAACGAACCAGGTGCAGTCCGCCCCCTCTTCGATGCGCCGCAGGGGGTGCCGGTAAACACCGGCGGCGATGCACATGTGGCAGCCGGCCGCCACCGCGATCCGCGCCGCGGCAATCTTGGCCGTCATGCCCCCGGACCCCACCTGGGAAGCGGAGCGCCCGGCCATGGCCTCGATCTCGGGCGTGATCTGGGGCACCTCGTGAATGAAGCGCGCACCGGGCTCGCGGTTCGGATCGGCACTGTACAGACCCTCGACGTCCGACAGCAACACCAGGCAATCCGCGCCCACCATCTGCGCGACGCGCGCGGCCAGGCGATCATTGTCGCCGTAGCGGATCTCCGCGGTGGCCACGGTGTCGTTCTCGTTGATCACCGGGAGCGCGCCCAGCGCGAGCAGCGCTTCGAGGGTGGCGCGTGCGTTCAGGTAGCGGCGGCGGCGCTCGCTGTCCTCGAGAGTGAGCAGCACCTGCGCCACCGTCACATCGCACCCCTCGAGCAGCTCCTTGTAGGCATGCGCGAGCCGGATCTGTCCCACTGCGGCGGCGGCCTGACTCTCCTCCAGCCGCAGCGTGCCGTGCTTCAGGCCGAGCCGGCGCCGGCCGAGCGCAATCGCGCCTGACGACACCAGGATGACACGCTGGCCGCGTTTGCGCAGCCGCAGCAGGTCCTCGACCAGAGTCTCGAGCCAGGCGCGGTTGACACGCCCGGTTTCGCCATCCACCAGCAGCGCCGAGCCCACCTTCACGACGATGCGCCGTGCCTGTGTGAGGGGCGCTGCCAAGTCCGCACGGCGGGTGTTCATGAAGGAAAACTATACGCAATCGAGCTGCGTTGCCCAACCCGACCGCAGCCCCTACACTTATCGGGCGGCGAAATGATGACAAGGGTGGCTTTCGCGGTGAGCAGAGATTACGAGCCCGTGCCCTCCCAGTGGTACGAAAATGTCGAAGAAGAAGAATCGTTCCGCGTGCTGTCGGTCGATGAAGACTCGGAGCTCATAGAGATCGAGTACCTCGACGGCGACATCGAGGAAATCGATCTGGAGGCCTGGCACGAGATGGACCTCGAGCGGATCGAGGAGCCTGAAGGCTGGTCCGAGTCCGACGACGAGGATGAGGACGACTTGGACGACGACGACGACGACGAGGAGGATGAGGACGACCTGGACGACGACGACGACGAGGACGACGTCGACGAAGAACGGGATGAATATTGACCGCGTCCGGCCTCGATAGCTGGTACCACGAGAAAGAATCGGCCTGGCTGTACCGGCGGGTTGCCGCCGCAGAACCCGATCCCAGAAAGAGCGAGCTGTTCGTGAAGCTCGCCGCGGCCGCGGAAGAACAGGCGGTGAAATGGCAGCTGGCCGCCCGGCGCGCGGGCCCGGGCGCACACGGCAGCGAGCGCGTGTTCGTGCCCTCGCTGCGCGCTCGCATCGTGGCGCGTCTCCTGTCGCGGTTCGATCCGCGCTCCCTGCGTGCGGTGCTCGCCGCCATGAAGCTGCGCGGCCTGTCGGTCTACAGCGCCCCGGCGAGCGTGGCGGGGCACCCGATGCCGACCTCGCTCGCGGAAGTGGGTGCGCGCCATCGCAGCGGCGTCGGCGGCAGTCTGCGGGCCGGCGTGTTCGGCGTGAACGACGGGCTGGTGTCGAACGCGAGCCTGGTGCTCGGTGTCGCGGGCGCGGGCGCGGCCAGCGGCTATGTGCTGACCACCGGGGTGGCGGGACTGCTCGCCGGCGCGCTCTCCATGGCGGCGGGGGAATATGTCTCGGTGCGTTCGCAGCGCGAGATGTACGAATACCAGATTGCGCTCGAACGCGAGGAGCTCGCCGAATACCCGCAGGAGGAGGCGGAAGAGCTCGCGCTCATTTACCAGGCGCGCGGCATGGATCTCACCCGGGCGCGCGAGGTGAGCCAGGCGTTGCTGGCGCGCCCGCAACAGGCCCTCGATGTGCTCGCGCGCGAGGAGCTCGGCCTCAACCCCGATGACCTGGGCTCCCCGTGGCGCGCGGCCAGCGTCTCGTTCGTCGCGTTCGCAGCCGGCGCCGCCCTGCCTCTCATCCCCTTCCTCGCAGGTCTCGCCGGCGCGCGCGCCATCGCGACCGTGGCCGGGGTCACGCTCACCGCCCTGTTCGCTGTCGGCCTGGGACTGTCGCTGTTCACCGGCCGCCATGCGCTGCGCGGCGCGCTGCGTATGGTGCTGATCGGCGGCGGCGCGGGCGCGGTGAGCTTCCTCGTCGGGCGGGCCCTCGGCGTCGCGATCGGCTGACCGGTTTGGGGCTTGAAAACGTGGCTCTCGGCCCCACGCTGGCGAGGGTGAGGCTGTAACGGTACAGTGCCGTTGCCGAATCCTTCACCCAAGGTTCTATAGCCGCCATGAAGCGCATCGTGTTGTTCCTCGCGACCAACCTCGCCGTGGTGCTGGTGCTGTCGGTCGTGGCCCGCCTGCTCGGGCTCGACGCCTGGCTGGCCGTGCACGGCACCGGCCTCGGGGGCCTGCTGGTGTTCGCGGCGTTCTTCGGCTTCGCCGGCTCGTTCATCTCGCTCGCCATGTCGAAGTGGATGGCGAAGATGACCATGGGCGTGCGCGTCATCGGCCCCTCGGGCGATGCCACCGAGCAATGGCTGCTCTCCGTGGTGGAACGTCACGCCCGCGCCGCGGGCGTCGGCATGCCCGAGGTCGGGATCTTCGATTCCCCGGAACCGAACGCCTTCGCCACCGGCGCCAGCCGTAACGCCGCGCTGGTCGCGGTCAGCAGCGGACTCCTGCAGCACATGAACCGCCAGCAGATCGAGGCGGTGCTCGGCCACGAAATGACGCACGTCGCCAACGGCGATATGGTGACTCTGGCGCTGGTGCAGGGCGTACTCAACACCTTCGTGATCTTCCTGTCGCGCGTCATCGGCAACATCATCGACCGCGCCGTATTCCGCTCCGACGATGGACGCGGCATCGCCTCCTTCGTCACCATCATCGTCCTGCAGCTGTTGCTCGGAATCCTCGCCAACATGATCGTCATGTGGTTCTCACGGCGGCGCGAATTCCGCGCCGACCGCGGCGGAGCGCAGCTCGCGGGCACCGGCAACATGATCGCCGCGCTCGAGGAGCTCAAGCGGGTGCACGAGCCGCTGCCCTCGCAGCAGTTCGCCGCCTTCGGAATCGCCGACGGCAGCATGGCGAGCGGCCTGCGGCGCCTGTTCATGAGCCACCCGCCGCTGCAGGAGCGCATCGCCGCGCTGCGCGCGCTCGGGTCCCTTTGACGCCGGCGGCGGCGGACTTCAGCGAACCGCTGCGCGAGATCCTCGGCGCCGACGGATTGCTGACGGCGGCGGCGGACTGCGCGCCCTTTCTCACCGATCACCGCCACCTCTATCAGGGCGCGGCTCTCGCCGTGGCGCTGCCGCGCTCGGTCGCGCAGATCTCGCGGCTGCTGTCGCTGTGCCATGCGCAACGCGTGGGCGTGGTGCCGCACGGCGGCAACACCAGCTACTGCGGCGGCGCGACCGCGGATGAGTCCGGGCGGCAGCTGGTGCTGTCGCTGCGGCGCCTGAACCGCATCCGCAGTCTCGAGGCCGCGAACTACTCGCTCGTTGCGGAGGCTGGCTGCGTGCTCGCGCAGGTGCAACGCGCGGCGGACGAAGCGGATCGCTGCTTTCCGCTCAGCCTCGGCTCGGAGGGCAGCTGCCAGATCGGCGGCAATCTCTCGACCAACGCCGGCGGGGTGAGCGTGCTGCGTTACGGCATGATGCGCGACCTGGTTCTTGGGCTCGAGGTGGTGCTGGCCGACGGGCGCGTACTGCCGGGGCTGTCGGCGCTGCGCAAGGACAACACCGGCTACGACGTACGCTCGCTGTTCCTCGGCGCGGAAGGGACGCTTGGAGTCATCACCGCGGCAAGCCTCAGGCTGTTCCCGAAGATCCGTGCCCGCGCCACGGCGCTCGCTGCCGTCCCCGAGGTGCGCGCGGCGGTTGAGCTGCTGGCGCTTCTGCGCGAGGCCAGCAGCGATCGCGTGAGCTCCTTCGAGCTCATTCCGCGCATCGCCATCGAGCTCACGACGCGGCACATCGCGGGCGTGAGCGACCCGCTCGATCGGCCGTATCCGTGGTACGTGCTGTGCGAGCTCGGTGCCAGCCGGGCCGCGGAAGCGCTCGATGCCGTGCTGGAGGAAACGCTCGGCAGCGCGCTCGTCCAGGGCGTGGTGCTGGACGCAGCCGTGGCGCGCAGCGAGCGCCAGCGCGCCGCGCTCTGGAAGCTGCGCGAGAGCATTCCGGAGGCGCAGCGCCTGGAGGGTGCGGGCCTGAAGCATGACGTCTCGGTTTCGGTCGCGGCGCTGGCGGAATTCGTCACGCGCGCCTCGCAGTGGGTGAGCGCCAACGTTCCGGACGGGCTGCTGGTCGCCTATGGCCATGTCGGCGACGGCAACCTGCACTTCAACGTGAGCGCCGCGCCGGGAGCGCCGAGCGAGCGTTTTCTGGCGCGCGAGGAGCCGGTACGGCGCGCCATCCACGACCTGGTGAGCGAGTTCGGCGGCAGCTTCAGCGCCGAGCATGGCATCGGGCGACTCAAGGTCGGCGAGCTCGAGCGCTACGCTTCCCCGGTCGAGCTCGCGCTCATGCGCGCCGTGAAGCGCGCCTTCGACCCACACGGCATCATGAATCCGGGCAAGGTCCTGCGGGAACAATGAAGGAGCGATCGATGGTTTACGCTCGCGTGGCAGGCTGCGCCTTGCTGCTCAGCGCTGTGGCGGCCTGCAGCCAGCACGGCCCCGCAGGCGCTGCGCCGGCGACCGCAACCGCGGCCGCGGGCGACGACGAAGGTCCGCGCATCGCCATGTCCCCTGACAACGTGCACATCGAATACCGCGTCTACGGACACGGCGACCCCGCCGTAGTGCTGGTGCACGGCTGGGCGAGCGACGCCAATTACTGGAGCGCCCAGCTCGAGGCTCTCAAGGCACACTACACGGTGGTGGCGCTGAACCTCGCCGGCCATGGGGCTTCCGGCAACAACCGCAGCGACTGGTCGATTGCCAACTACGCGCAGGATGTCGCGGCGGTGGCAAGACAGATCCCAAATTCGCGCCTGGTGCTCGTCGGGCACTCCATGGGAGCTGCGGTGTCGCTGGCGGCAACCCCGCTGATCGGTACGCGCGTGATCGGCGTGATCGCGGTCGAGGCGCTGCGCTCAGTGGGGTTGCCGGCGCTCACGCCGTCTGAAATCGAGCAGCGCATCGCACCGTTCCGCGCCGACTTCGTAGCCGAGACGCGCAAGCTGGTCACCGGCTCGCTGTTCACCCGGGACGCGAATCCGGTACTGGTGCAGAAGGTGGCGTACGACATGTCACTTGAGCCCCCCGCGATCGCCATTTCCAGCATGCGCGCGCTCCTCTCGATGGACTTCGCAGCGGTGCTGCCCGGGGTTCACGTGCCGGTGTTCGCTATCAACTCCGATCTGCTGCCGACGGATGCCGCGCGCATCCGCAAAGCACTTCCAGACTTTACCCTCGACGTGCTCGAGCACAGCGGCCACTTCCTCATGCTGGAAGCGCCGGCGCGCTTCAACCCACTGCTGCTGAAAGACCTCGACGCCCTCAGCGCACGCGCCGCTCACTGAGTGAGCTCGTCCGAATCCGGTACCATCGGGCCGCAACGCACTTCCAGCCAGCCTAAGGCGAGCGCGATCTGCTGCGCGCCGATCTGCGCCCACGCGGTCGCGAAGGGAGTGTCGTGGCCCTGCTCCTGCAGCAGCAGGATGAGAGCATCGCGGTCCAGGGCGAACGGCCAGTCGCGACCGTGCAGCGTCAGCTCGAGCGCGCGTCCGTCTGGGGTCACGAAGCGGCTGCGTCCGCCTCCCTCATACACGTCGAGGGTCACGAGCGGCCGCAGATCGCGCGCCGCTCCGCTGGCGGACCAGGCGACGCGGCAGGCGTACAGGCGCGCCTCATTGGGCTCGAAGCGGTTGAAGCCGATCACCTCCTCCTGCAACTCACCATCGTTCTGGCGTACCGCGCGCCGCCGGTACCAGTACAGCTCCTGGCTGATCACCAGCTGGTAATCGAGGTAGCGCGAGTCGCCGGAGCTGCCATCCACGCAGTGGCGCCCGAGCGTGCCGCCCTGAAACTGGTCGCCCGCCCGCGTCAGAGTCAGATCACAGCCCGCAGAGGCAACCAGGTCGCGCCACGCGAGTCTCGCCAGCAGCCGCGGCCGGTAGTTGAGATGCATCCAGTGGCGCGGGCGCGCGAACGTGAACAATCGCACCCGCACCGCAGGCGCCGGCGTGCCTGCCGGCTCGAGCGCGAGCAGCAGCTGGCGGCGCGGGTCCTGGGGATCGTCCTCGAGAAACTCCTCCAGATACAGCACGTGCGCGCCGAGCCAGGCGACGCCCACGGGGGCGACGATGGTGCGCACGCGCTGCTCGCTGGTTTGCGGCCACAGCGTAGCGCCGCGGTCGACGCTCATCACCACCTGCTCGCTGGAGTCGCGCACCCCGGACCACAGTCGCTGCAGGGCCTCGACATCGGCGCCGTCCGCCGCCGCCGCGGCAACCAATACTCCAAGGAGCGCAGCCATGACTGTGGCGGCCTGTGGTCGAGGACTTAAGAATCCTTCCGGCTGCGGACCAGACCCTCCTGGGCCGCGCTCGCCACCAGCCGGCCGTCGCGCGCGAACACGCTGGCCCGGGCGAAGCCGCGCGCACCGGAAGCGCTCGGGCTCTCCATGGCGTACAGCAGCCAGTCATCCACGCGCAGCGCGCGGTGAAACCACAGGGCGTGATCGATGCTGGCCATCACGAGGGTGGGCTTCAGGAACGAAGTGCCGTGCGGCAGGGTCGCGGTATCGAGCAGGAAGAAATCCGACACGTACGCCAGCAGCCGCCGGTGCAGCATCTCGTCGTCAGCCAGGGCGTCGACGGCGCGGAACCAGATCTGGCGCTCCGGCGGCGCGCGCTGCGGATGCAGGTAATCGATGCTCTGCACCATACGGAATTCAAATGGACGCGGCTGCTCGAAGAAGCGCCGCACCCGCTCCGGCAGGCGCTCGAGCAGCTGCGCCGGCGGACCGCTCGAGTCCGCGAGGCTCTCCGGCGGCGGCACCGGCGGCATCCCAGTCTGGTGATCGAAGCCCGCCTCGGTCGCCTGGAACGAGGCGGCCATGTTGAAAATCTGCTGCCCGTGCTGGATGGCCACCACGCGACGGTTCGAGAAACTGTGGCCGTCCAGACTGCGATCGACCTGATAGACGATGGGCGCGTTGCAGTCACCACGCCGCAGGAAATACGCGTGCAGCGAGTGCACCACGCGTGCCTCGACGGTGGCGGCTGCGGCGCTCAGCGCCTGCCCCAGCACCTGCCCGCCAAACACCTGCGGACTGCCGATGTCGCGGCTCGCGCCGCGGAACAGATTGACCTCGAGCTGCTCGAGCTCGAGCAGCGCCAGCAGATCGGCCAGACGCTGATCCATGGGGCGGTTCGCGCCTGCGCTTCCCTTCAGCCGAACTTGAACGTGCCGTGCATCAGCGCATTATGGCCCGGGAAGGTGCACAGGTACTGGTAGGCCCCGCCCTTCTTGAGGATCGAAGTCGGAAAGGTCACGCTGGTAGTCTCGCCGCCGCCGATGGTCTTGGTGTGTGCGAGCACGCGGGGGTCACCCGGCGCCAGATAGTCACTCGCCAGCCCCGCTCCCATGCCCGCGGTGGCGACCGCAGCCAGGTCGGTCGCGTTCACCAGCACCCAGTTGTGCCCCATCGCTTCCTTGGGAAGCTTGCCGGTGTGGTGCAGCGTGACCGTGATCTCCTTACAGGTCGCCGGCGCGCTGAGCTCCGGCTTGTCGTACTGCATCAGGTCGTTGCCACTGATCTCGAGCTTGCACGGGTCGGCGGCGTGTGCGTACGGGGCCGCGGCGAGTGCGCCGAGCATGGCGGCGGTGGCGAGGGTGTTGCGCATCAGGTTCATGGCGTCCTCCTTTGGGGGGCAACATCAGTCCGGCACTCCCAGACGCTTGTGCATCACCGGGCTGGTGGTTGTGTACTGCAGGAACTGTTTCTTCTGCGGATAAAGATGATGCTGGATCGCGAACGCGGCGAGGGCCGCCTCGTGGAACCCGGACAGGATCAGCTTCTTCTTTCCCGGGTAGGTGTTGATGTCACCCACCGCGAATACTCCCGGCAGGCTGGTCTGGAACTTCTCGGTGTCGACAGTGAGGGCCTTCTTTTCCAGCGCCAATCCCCACTCCGCGATCGGTCCGAGCTTCGGGTGCAGGCCGAAAAACACCAGCAGCTGATCGGCTGCCAGCGCCTGGAGCGCGCCGTCGGGGGTGCGGATATTGACACCGCGCAGCGCGCCATCGTTGACGATCAGCGAGTGCGGCAGCGCCTCGACGCAGCGCATGCGCGCGGCCGCCACCTGCTCCTGCATCCGGGCGACCGAGGCGGGCGCGGCGCGGAACTCGGGCCGGCGGTGCACCAGCACCAGGCTCGCGGCCCGTGGCAGCAGCTCGAGCGTCCAGTCGAGCGCCGAGTCACCACCACCGAAGATCACCAGATGCTTGCCCGCCAGCTCGGCCGCACTCTTCACCCGGTACCGGATGGTGCTGCCTTCGAAAGCGTCCGCGCCCTCGAGTCCCACGCGCCGCGGCTGAAAGGAACCGACGCCCGCCGCGATCACGACGGTGCCGGCGTCGAAGCTGACGCCGCCCGCGGTGCGCAGGTGGAAGCGCCCGGTTTCGCGAGGCGCGAACTCCACCACTTCGTGGCCGAGGTGCAGCTGCGGTTTGAAGGGTCTGATCTGTTGCATGAGCCGGTCGACCAGCTCCTGGGCGCCGCACACCGGCAGCGCCGGAATGTCGTAGATCGGCTTGTCGGGGTACAGCTCCGCGCACTGTCCGCCGGGGTGCCGCAGCGAATCCACCACCTGGGCGCCGATCCCGAGCAGCCCCAGCTCAAACACCTGGAACAGCCCGCAGGGACCTGCGCCAATGATGACGACCTCGGTGGTGATCGCGGCTGCGGCGGTGGCACCGGTTGGAATTTGGCTCAAGGCGCTCGCTTTCGCGTCGGAAGTTGCGGCAAGGCATTGTAGAGGGTCTGCTGCCCCCTCGCATGAGGCCTGCCCCGGAAGAGGCGCAAAGGGTGCGCGCCGCTCGCGGCCGGCCGTATAGTACGGGTGCCGCGCGCGGTGAGCGCGCGCCAACTCGAGCGGTGCGCTTATTTCGCGGGATGCTCCGGTGCAGGGGGTGCAATGATCAAGCTCAGCGTCAACGGCAAGGACACCGAAGTCGATGTCGATCCCGACACGCCGCTGCTGTGGGTGCTGCGCGACACGCTGGGCCTGACCGGCACCAAGTTCGGCTGCGGCATGGCCTTGTGCGGTGCGTGCACCGTACACCTGGACGGGCAGCCAATCCGCTCGTGCGTCACGCGTGTGAACGCCGTCGGCACGAGGCGCGTGACCACCATCGAGGGTCTGTCGCCCGATCGCAGCCATCCGGTACAAAAGGCCTGGATCGAGCTGGACGTGCCGCAATGCGGCTATTGTCAGTCCGGCCAGATCATGTCGGCGGCGGCCCTGCTGGCGCACACCGCGGAGCCTTCGGATGCCGACATCGACACCGCGATGTCCGGCAATTTGTGCCGCTGCGGCACCTACCAGCGCATACGCGCCGCAATCCATCGCGCCGCACGACTGAAAGCCGGCGGCTGATCTACAGTACTGAAGGGGAAGCGCCTTGACGTCGAATGCCGAACTGCACGCCCGCCGCCAGCAAGCCGTCCCACGCGGCGTCACCAACTCGCTCGCGGTGTACGCCGAGCGCGCCGCCAACGCCGAGATCTGGGACGTCGAGGGCCGGCGCTATATCGACTTCGCCAGCGGCATCTCGGTACTCAACACCGGCCACGTGCACCCGAAGGTGCAGCAGGCGGTCGCGCGGCAGCTGGAAAAGCTCATGCATGCCTGCTTTCAGGTGACGCCGTACGAGAGCTACATCGCGCTCGCGGAGCAGTTGAACGCGCTCGCCCCGGGCGCCAGTCCCAAGAAGACCATATTCCTGACCACCGGCGCGGAGGCGGTCGAGAACGCCATCAAGATCGCGCGCTTTCATACCAAGCGCTCGGGCGTGATCGCGTTTTCGGGCAGCTTCCACGGCCGCACGCTGGCGTGCGTGAGTCTCACCGGCAAGGTGCAACCCTACAAGGCCGGCTTTGGGCCGATGCTGCCGGAGATCTACCACCTGCCCTACCCGATGCTGTATCACGGCGTCACGCCCGAGCATTCGCTGCAGGCGCTCGAGCAGCTGTTCAAGGCGGACGTGGACCCGGCGCGCGTGGCGGCGATCATCATCGAGCCGGTGCTGGGGGAAGGCGGATTCTACGCGGCGCCGTCCGAGTTCCTGCGGCGGCTGCGCCGCCTGTGCGACAGCCACGGCATCGTCCTGATCGCCGACGAGATCCAGTGCGGATTTGGCCGCACCGGGCGCATGTTCGCGATCGAGCACGCGGGCGTCGAGCCGGATCTCATCACGATCGCGAAGAGCGTGGCCGGCGGCGTACCGCTGTCGGCCGTGACCGGCAAGGCCGACATCATGGACGCCCCGGGCCCGGGCGGGCTGGGCGGAACCTTTGCCGGCTCGCCGCTCGGCTGCGCCGCGGGGCTGGCAGTGCTCGAGGTGCTGCGCGAGGAAGAGCTGCTGAAGCGCGCGCAGGAGATCGGGCGCTTCCTGAGCTCGCGCCTGAAGGGGCTGCAGGTGCGCTTTCCGTGTGTGGGCGAAGTGCGTGCGCTCGGGGCCATGGTGGCCGTCGAGTTGGTGAAGAACTCGCGCGCCGATGCGCCGGACCCGGATCTCACCAAGGCACTGGTGCAGGCCGCCGGCCGGCGCGGGCTGGTGATTCTGTCCTGCGGGATCTACTCCAACGTGATCCGCTTCCTCGCACCGCTGACGATCTCCGACACTCACCTCAAGGAAGGCTGCCACCTGTTCGAGCTGGCGCTGGACGAGGTGGCGGGCGAGGGGTTGAAAGCGAAAGCCGCGGTCTGACTCGCCCCCACTGCGCGCGCGGGGCGCGGCGCCCTCACGCGCGGCCGGCGTTAGCGTCGGTGGGGGTGTGGAAGTACTCGCTGTCGGACGCTAACTGTCCGATGAGGCGGTTCAATTCCGCCATGCGGCCCTGCGCGGTACTGATGGGCATGCAGTCCTGGCAGCGCGGATCGCCGCACGGCTGACGCGAATACAACCAGTACTGGATCGCACCCGCGAGCAACCCGTCGGCGATGTCCCACAGGTCGGCATCCTTATCCTTGTCTGCGATCCGGTTGCCCAGATCGACCGCCTTCGAAAAGGCCGCGTCAAAGGTATCAGCAAGCTCGCTCATGCTCTCGGCCGCCCTTCATCATTAGCGCCTAGTATATGGCAAAGAACGTGACGACCGACACGGACCGCCCCGCACCGGCCTGATCGCGCACCCGCGTCTGCGGCCGCAAGTGTGCTTTATGCGATGCCGGCCACGGAAGCGCGGCGACTGGCGCGCGCATCATGCGGCAGTTGCACAGACTGAGAACACGTTCTCAGCTGCCGGCAGCGCTTATGTCGCATGCACAAACCGAT
>WNFR01001139.1_pt1 | contig 28855 bp, 26 predicted proteins | sample 5400221 | NCBI WGS metagenome assembly WNFR01 (sample SAMN13153357, study PRJNA577476) | soil metagenome | isolation source: 40 cm soil under Madrone tree | place: USA:California | collected 2016-06-14
AGACCGGCCTTGCTGATCGAATCCGTCTCGGCGTCGCCGGTGACCACATAGGCGAGGTGGGTCTCGAGCGTCGCCTTGCGGGCGAAAGCGTCGGCCGCATCGTCGGCGAAGGACGGCCCGGCCGTGGCGGCGAGTGCCGCCAGTGCGATGCCGAACCCCAACATGGCTGCGACCCGGCGGCGCGGAAGCAGCCGGTAGATGCCGCCGGCCAGCCAGAACACCACCAGGGCGTCCAGCAGCAGCAGTCCGAGCGCGGTGAGGAAGATCGGACCGCGCAGATCCTCGGGCTCGCCCAGCCGGAAGGGCTCGACGCGGGCATGGAGCGGCGCGACGTCGATCTCGGCGATATGGTCCGCCGGGACGAGCGTGTTGACGGCCAGCAGCCCTTCGGGCGGACCGTAGAAGCCGGGCGGAATATCCGCCTTGGCGCGCGCCGCGAAGCCGGCGGGGGCCGGCCGCGCCGTCGGCGGCGGCGACTCGAATGCGCCAAAACCGTCGAGCACGCGGCTCGGCGGCAGCGCCTCGCGCGCGCCGGGCTTGGCGGTGGTCTCGTTGCCGGCCACCGTGCCGGACAGATTGACGATCCGCTTGAGCATCTCGACGAAGCTGCCAGAGATCGGCAGGTCGGACCAGCGCGTGTCGGCGGTGACGTGGAAGAGCACGACCACGCCCTTGCCGCGCCGCGCCGCGGTCACCAGCGGCGTGCCGTCGCCGAGCGTCGCCCAGGTGCGTTCGGAAAGCCCGGCGTCCGGCTCGGCCAGCACCTGACGGGTGACCGTCACGTCGGTCGGCACCGTCATGCCGGCGAACGGGCTGTCGCGCCCGAAAGCGGCGAGCTGCTGGGGTTTTTCCCAGCTCAGGCTGCCGCCCAGAATGCGGCCGCCGCGGCGCAGCTTCACCGGCACGAGGTCGTCGTCGGCGGCCGCGAGCCGCGGTCCGGCAAAGCGGATCAGCACGCCGCCGTCCTCGACCCAGCGCGTCAGCTGCGTGCGCTCCTCGTCCGCGACCGTTCCGACGTCGGCCAGAATGATCATCGGCACGCGCTGCTCGACGAAAACGCCGACCGCTGCCGACGGCGATCCGGGCTCGCCCAGCCGCACGTCGGCGAAAGGCCCGAGCGCGCGCGTGAGATAATAAGTCGAGGCGAGCAGCGGCTGCGCCGTATCGGCGGTCGCGCCGGTGACGACCCCGATCGTGCGTCGGCGCCAGCGCTTGTCGAGCAGCTGCACCGCCCCGGCCGAGCGTTCCGACACGATGTCGAGCCGGGCGATGTCGTTGCGGATCTCGACCGGCAGATCGAGCTTCGCCTCTGTTTCGCGCTCCCCGGCCTTGAACGTGAAGCGGGTCTCGCCCAGCGGCAGGCCCTTGAGGTCGAGCGCGCGCACGGCGCCGTCGTCGTTCGGGCCGGCGTCGGCGCGCAGCACTTTCACGCTCAGCATGCCGGCCGCATTGTCGGCGGCCGCGAGCGCATGGGCGCCCCGCAGGCCGCCCATCACGACGGTGACCGGGCGCCCCTGCGCGAGGCGCGCAAGGCCGTCGACGAACTCGTTGGCGCGGCCCATGTCGACCCCGTCCGTGAGCCAGATCAGCTCGACGCTCGCCGTTCCGGTGAGGAACCGCCCGATGACGGGCAGCGCTTCGGCGCGCTCGACCGTGTGGGGCTTGGGGCGCAGCTGGCGCAGCCGCACGCGCGCGGCGCCCGGCGTCTCGAGCGAGATGTCGCGCACCGTTTCGGAGAGCGGCGCGAGCGCCACCGCGCGATTGTCCTGCTCGGCGCGGGCGATGAGATCCTCGGCGGTGCGCAGGCGCGAGTCCCAGGTCGCGGCCGCGGACCAGCCGTCGTCGATCAGGAGCGCGAGCGGCAGGCTCTTCTCGGCGGTCGCCAGCGGCGGGTTCCACATCGGGCCGGCGGCGGCGAGGATCACCAGCGCCGCAAGGGTGAGCCGCAGCAGCGTGAGCCACCATGGGGTGCGCGCCGGCGTCTCTTCCCTGGGGGCGATGTCGAACAGCATGCGGGTGGGCGGGAAGGCGATGCGGCGAGGCCGCGGCGGCACCAGCCGCAACAGCCACCACAGCGCCGGCAACCCGATGAGCGCGGCGAGGACGAGCGGTTGCGCGAAGGCGAGCGGCAGGCCGGGGATCATACGCGTCTCCCCGCCGCGGCCGCGCCATGCCAGCGGTTGATGCCGACGCCGTCGCGGCCGCCGCCGAGCTGGGCATGCAGCTTGAGCAGCAATTCGCTGGCCGGCCGGTCGGTGCGGTGAATGATGAAGCTCCAGCCAAGCCGGTCGGCCTCGGCGCGGATCTCGGCGCGGTGGCGCTCGATCCGCGCCTCGTAGTCGGCCCGCCAGGTTTCGGCCCGGCCCGCCGTGATGCTGCCGGCACCCTCCGGCTCGACGAACTCGATCCGGCCGAAATATGGAAACGTCTCCTCGGCGGGGTCGACGACCTGCACCACATGGCCGTTGGAGCTGGTCGCCGACAGCTGCGCGATCGTGCGATGCACGTCGGCGATCGGGCTCCACAGGTCCGAGAGGACGACGACCTCGGCGAGCGGGGAAGGGGAGAAGGACGGCGGCAGGCTGGTGCGCGCCGCCGGATCATGCAGCATGGCTTGCGCCATCTTCTCGACCACGTTGCGGCTCGCGGTCGGGCGCATGAGTCCCGGGATGCCGATGCGCTCGCCGCCTTCGATCAGCACTTCGGCGAGCGCGAAACTGATCACAAGGGCCCGTTCGAGCTTGGTGCCCTGCGCCAGCGTCGACTTGAAATTCATCGAGGGGGAGCGGTCGGGCCACAGCCACACCGTATGGGCGGCCTCCCATTCGTGCTCGCGCACATAGAGATGGTCGTCGCGCGCGGAGCGGCGCCAGTCGACGCGCGCCGCCGGCTCGCCCGACATGAAGCGGCGGTATTGCCAGAAATTCTCGCCGGGACCCGCGCGGCGGCGGCCATGCAGCCCGTGGATGACGGTCGCGGCGACGCGGCGGGCCTCCAGGATCAGCCGCGGCATGGTGGCGGCCAGCGAGCGGCCGTCGCCGAGCGCGCGCCCGATCTCCCGGGCCTCTTCCGGTAACACCGCGTTCGTGGCCGCCATGCGGTTGTCCGATCCCTGGGCCAAATTCCTAGCCGATCTTGGCCTTCAGCCGGCCGATCACCGCGGTAATCGTCTCGCCGTCGGCGCGCGCCGCGAAGGTCAGCGCCATGCGGTGCTTGAGGACCGGCTCGGCCAATGCGGCGACGTCGTCGACCGAGGGCGCGTAGCGCCCCTCGAGCAACGCGCGGGCGCGCACCGCCAGCATCAGCGCCTGGCTGGCGCGCGGACTCGGCCCCCAGGCGATGAGCTTGCCGAGCTCGCCGCCATCCGGCCCCGGTCGCGCCGAGCGCACCAGCGCGAGGATCGATTCGACCACCGACTCGCCGACCGGCAGGCGCCGTACCAGACGCTGGGCGGCCATCAGGTCGCCGGCGCTCATCGCGGCTTTCGGCTTGCTCTCTTCGGCGCCGGTGGTGTCGAACAGGATGCGTCGCTCGGCCTCGCGGTCGGGATAGTCGACATCGATCTCCATCAGGAAGCGGTCGAGCTGGGCTTCGGGCAGCGGATAGGTGCCTTCCTGTTCGAGCGGGTTCTGGGTTGCGAGCACGTGGAAGGGTTTCGGCAGGTCGTGGCGGACGCCCGCGACCGTGACGTGCTGCTCCTGCATGGCCTGCAGCAGCGCCGACTGGGTGCGCGGACTCGCGCGATTGATCTCGTCGGCCATCAGGAGCTGCGCGAAGACCGGCCCGGAGATGAAGCGGAAGCTGCGCTTGCCGCCGGGATTCTCCTCCAGTACCTCGCTGCCCAGGATGTCGGACGGCATGAGGTCGGGGGTGAACTGGATGCGCCGCGCGTCGAGGCCGAGCACGGTGCCCATGGTGTCGACCAGCTTGGTCTTGGCGAGCCCGGGCACCCCCACCAGCAGCGCATGGCCGCCCGACAGCACCGTGATCAGCGCCTGCTCGACCACCTTTTCCTGGCCGAAGATCACCGCTCCGATCGCGGCCTTGGCGGCCTGCGCATGGGCGGCGGTCGATTCGGCCGCCCGCACGATCATGTCTTCGAGTTTTTCGGGGCTTTCGCCGCTGGCCGTTGCCATGAACCTGCTCCTCGTTGAATTCCGGTCGTTCTTCATACACATAACATGCCAGATACCGGCTGCGACGACTCACAGCCACGCCCCACTGGGCCATACGCCCCGTCTGTAGACTTGGTTCCACCTCGTCCGCCATGAGCTTACGCAATTTTCGCGCCGTTGAGCCGACCGAACCCCGTCACGATCGCGCGAGCGGACGTCTTTCAGGATAGGTTTGAGGCCAACAATGGCGAAGGAAGGGCAGGTGGCCGGACTGGAGGGCATAGCGGGCGCGCTCAAAACCGCGGCCCAAAAGGGCCCGCCGCCCGTCCATCTGTGGAATCCACCCGATTGCGGCGAGATCGACATCCGGATCGCGGCCGACGGTACGTGGTTCTATCAGAAGACCCCGATCGGACGGCCGGCGCTGGTCCGCCTGTTCGCCTCGGTGTTGCGGCGCGACGGCGATCGTTATGTCCTGGTCACCCCTGTGGAAAAGTGCGGCATCACGGTCGACGAGGCGCCCTTCCTGGCGGTCGAGCTCGTCCTCGTGGCGGCTGATTCGCCCTCATCGCGGCCGGGCGGGCGGGTCCTGCGCTTCCGCACCAACGTGGACGACTGGGTGACATGTGGACCGGAGAACCCGCTGCGTTTCGAGCCCGAAACTGCGACCGGCGGGCTCAAGCCCTTCCTGCACGTGCGGCGCAATCTGTGGGCCAAAGTGACGCGGCCGCTGTTCTATGATCTCGTCGATCTCGGCGAGGAGCGTGATATCGACGGCGTGCGGATGTTCGGGGTCGCGTCGGGCACCGAATTCTTCGCCATGGCGCCGGCGGCGAGCCTCGCAGGAATGATGTGATGGATCAGACGACCGAGCCCGAAACCCAATCCACGAACGAGTCCGGCCCGAAGATCACGCACGAGTTCTTCGACCGGGCGCGCGCACGCCTCGATCTCGCGGTGCCGCCCGGCCTGTTCGATCCCAACGTGCCGGTGACGCGCGGCGATCTCGACCTCGATCCCTCGGTGTGGGAGCGCGCCGGGGTTGCGGCGACCAAGCCCGCCGCCGTGCTGGTGCCGGTGGTCGACCGGCCCGAGCCCGGCGTCATCCTCACCATGCGGACCGCGGAACTGCCGAACCATGCCGGGCAGATCGCATTCCCGGGCGGCAAGATCGATCAGGGCGACCAAGGCCCGCTCGCGGCCGCGCTGCGCGAGGCCCAAGAGGAAGTAGGCCTCGATCCCCGTCTCGTGGAGCCGCTCGGCTATCTCGATCTCTATCTCACCTTCTCGGGCTTTCGCATTCTGCCGGTGGTCGCGCGGGTCGCGCCCGGCTACAAGCTCACGCTCAATGCTTCCGAGGTCGCCGACGCCTTCGAGGTGCCGCTCGACTTCCTGATGGGCCCCGAGAACCATCAGCGCCACAGCCGCGACTGGGAAGGCATCCAGCGGCATTATTACGCGATGCCTTATCAGGAGCGTTACATCTGGGGCGTCACCGCCGGTATCCTGCGCAATCTATATGAGCGGGTGTATGGGACGTGATGTATCACTGCCGGCGTTTGGAGGTCCCGCTGTGTTGCTGCCGCGCCGAAGGGGTGGAGGTCTGACGTGATCCGTCTCTTTACCCTGGAGACCGCGCTGCTCGTCGCGCCCTTCGTCGCTTATGCGCTGTTTCTGTGGGCGACGCGCAAGGGCGTGCTCCATCCCGAATCCTGGCCGGTGCGGGTGCTTGCCTCGCTCGGGCTCGCCGCGGTCGCGCTCACGGCGGCCGGATTCATCATTGTCGCCGAATATACCGGCTCGCCGAAGGATTCGACCTACGAGCCGGCGCATATCGAGAACGGGCAACTGGTGCCGGGGAAGATGAAGTGAAGCGCGCCCTGCCAGACATGGCTTGGCTCAAGACCGGCCCGCTCGCCCACCTGCTGGCGGTGCTCGACCATGCGGGCGAGGAGGCCCGCGTGGTCGGCGGCGCCGTGCGCGACGCCATGTTCGGGCAACGGCCGCACGAGGTCGATATCGCCACCACCGCGATGCCGGGTGCGGTGATCGAGCGCGTGCGCGCGGCGGGCTTCAAGGCGGTGCCGACCGGGATCGACCACGGCACCGTCACGGTGATCGTCGACGGCATGCCCTTCGAGGTCACCACGTTGCGCGCCGACATCGAGACCTTCGGCCGCAAGGCCAAGGTCGCGTTCGGCCGCGACTGGCAGATCGACGCGGAGCGGCGCGACTTCACCATGAATGCGCTCTCGGTCGATCGAACCGGTGCGGTCTTCGACTATGTGGGCGGGCTCGCCGATATCGACGCGCGCCGGGTCCGCTTCATCGGCGATCCGGCCAAGCGCATCGCCGAGGACTACCTGCGTATCCTGCGCTTCTTCCGCTTCCACGCGACCTATGGCCAGGCTCCGCCCGACCGGGCAGGCCTTGCGGCCTGCGTCGCGGCGCGGGACGGCCTCACGCAGCTCTCGCGCGAGCGCATCCGGATGGAGATGCTCAAGCTGCTGCGTGCCGCGCACGCGGCGCCGACGCTCGCCGTCATGGCGGAGACCGGGCTGCTCGAGCAGGTGCTCGCCGGCGTGCCGCTGCTGGCGAGCTTCGAGAATACCTGCAAGGTCGAGCAGGCGATCGGCGTCGAAGCCGATCCGGTCCGCCGGCTCGGCGCGCTCGCGGTCTCGGTCGTGGAAGATGCCGAGCGGCTTTGGCAGCGGCTGCGGCTCACCAATTCGGAGCACGCGCGGCTCACGTCGATCGCCGATGGCTGGTCGCATGTGTCTCCCGCGCATGGCGAAGCGGCGGCGCGCGAGCTTCTCTACCGTCTCGGGCCGGACCGCTACGTCGACCGCGTGCTGGTGGCCTGGGCGCGTTCGCCGGCGGGCGCCGCCGACGAGAATTGGAAAAGCCTGGCGACGCTGCCGGCGCGCTGGAGCGCGCCGAAGTTTCCGCTCAAGGCCAAGGATTTCATCAAGCGCGGCGTCGAAAGAGGCCCGCAGCTCGGCGCGGCGCTGGCCGGCGCCGAGCAGGCATGGATCGCCGCCGGTTTTCCACTCGACCAGAGGGCGCTCGCCGGACTCGCTGACGCGGCGGTCGCGGCGACTGACGCCCGGCCGGCCGGGGACGGACCGTGACATCGGCCGCGCTACTCTCCGGTTTCGCCGATATTTCAATTCCGCAACTCCTGCTGATCGCCGGCATGGGCGTGCTCACCTCGCTGATCGGCGGAGTGGCGGGCTACGGCACCGGCGCGCTGATGCCGCTCGTGCTGGTGCCGATCGTGGGGCCGGAGCCGGTCGTGCCGATCATCGCAATCTCGGCGATGATCACCAATACGAGCCGCGCGACTGCCTTCAGGAAGCTGATCGACCGACGGCGTGCCCTGATCGTGCTCGCCGCCGCGGCGCCCACCTGCGTGCTCGGCGCCTATGGCTACACGCGGCTGACTGGCGCCGGCGTGATGATCCTGATCGGAACGATGCTGGCGCTGTCGGTCCCGCTCCGGCGCACGCTCAGGTCGCGCGGCTTTCAGTTGGACGACCAGCGGCTTGGCGTCGCCTCGGTCGCCTGGGGCGTGCTGGTCGGCGGCACCAGCGGCGCGGGAATCATTCTCTTGTCGATGCTGATGGCGGCCGGGGTCGAAGGCGCGGCGGTGATCGCCACCGACGCGGTCATCTCGATCGCGCTCGGCGTCGTCAAGCTCACGGTGTTCGGATTTGCCGGCGTGCTTACCGCCCAGGTCATCGCCGTCGCCCTCCTGATCGGGCTGGTCGCTTTTCCGGGCGCCTTCCTGGCGCGCGCCCTGGTCGAACGCCTGCCGATCCATATCCACACCGCGATCCTCGATGCGGTCGTGGTGATGGGCGGCGTGGTGATGATCGTCGGCGCGTTGCGGCGGTAGAGTGCGGGCGGATCAGCCCCGAATTTCCGCGCGCGAGACGCATTTGCCTCAGTCGGCCCTGGCTTTACGGCCGGGTGGACGCTTCGGGCACCAGCAGGGCCTCGCCGATCAGAAAAAACAACCAGGTCAGGACACCGCCGAACATGACCCAGGCGAGAAATGTGCGCTCGTCGGCGATGACCGCAGGCGGCTCCTCGACCCAATAGAGCAGGGGCGCGTTGGCGGCGGCCGTCAGATGGTAGCGCTCGAGCGCGCGCGCGAGCGCGTCCTGGGCCGGCGACAAAGCAGTCGGCACATAGCGCACCGCGGCGCGGTAGCTCTGCTGCCAGTTGCGCGGCGTACGGAAATCGAGCGGGCCGTATCCGCTCACGACCGCGACCGCCCAGGCGGGCACGGGCGTGGCCGGCGTCCAGTTGGTGGGCACGACGGGCGCGACCCGCCAGATCCCGGCCGCTGCGGTGCCGAGGTGTCGGCGCTTGTCGGTGATGGCGGTGAACTCGGTCGCCACCCGCGCGTCGGTGAAGCGGAAGCGGGCCGCATAGGGAAAGTGTTGGATGTCGTTGAGCGCGATCGCTCCCGAGCCCGGCCCGATGATCTGCACGTCCAAGCACAGCGCGATCACCAGGCCGATGATCGGCATGAGCAGGGCGCCGGCGAGCGTGCCAAGTCCGCTGTCGCGTCCGGCCCACAGGCCGACATTGAGTCCCAGCGTGATCGCCACGAAAATGGCAAGCATCGTCCAGCCCAGACACGCGAGCGGCACGACCGTCACGCTCACCACCAGCACCGCCGCCAAGCCGCGCGCGGCCGACCGCCACAGCATCGGGCGGATCAGCCGGCGCAGCCGGCCCGGAGTCGTGAGGCGGACCGGCGGTTCGCCGGGCGCGAGGTTCACGGCCATTTCACCACCGGCGGCAGCGATGAGAGGATCGATTCGACGTTGCCGCCGGTCTTGAGGCCGAAGATCGTGCCGCGGTCGTAGAGCAGGTTGAACTCGACATAGCGCCCGCGGCGGACCAACTGCTCCTCGCGCTGCTCCGCGCTCCATGGCAGGCTCATGTTCCGCCCCACCAGCTCGGGGTAGACTTTCAGGAAGGCACGCCCGACGTCCTGGGTGAAGGCGAAATCCGCGTCCCAGTCGTCCGACGCAAGGTAATCGTAGAAGATGCCGCCGATGCCGCGCATCTCGTTGCGGTGCTTGAGGTGGAAATATTCGTCGCACCACGCCTTGTATTTGTCGTAGGGCGCCACGGCCGGGTGCGCGTCGCAGGCCGACCGCATCGCGGCGTGGAATTCCCTGGTGTCCGGGTCGTCCTGGGTGCGGCGTCGGTCGAGCACGGGGGTGAGGTCGGCGCCGCCGCCGAACCACGCCTTCGTCGTGACGACGAAGCGCGTGTTCATGTGCACCGCCGGCACGTTGGGGTTGGCCGGATGGGCGATGAGCGAGATGCCGGAAGCCCAGAAGCGCGGGTCGGTGTCGGCGCCGGGGATCTGGGCGCGAAACTCCGGCGCGAACTCGCCGAACACGGTCGAGACGTGCACGCCGACTTTCTCGAACAGGCGGCCCGTCATCATCGCCATCACGCCCCCGCCGCCGGCGGCGCCGGTCGTGTCGGTGCGCGTCCAGGGAGTGCGCACGAAACGGCCCGTCAGGTCGCCATGGAGCGCCGCCGGGGCCGCGCCCTCGAGCGCCTCCAATGCGGCGCAGATATCGTCGCGCAGCCTTTCGAACCAGGCTTTGACGCGCGCCTTGCGGCCTTCCAGCTGTCCGGCATCCATGTTCGGTCGTTCGATATCAAGTGGCGAGAAGTGAGCAGCGAATAGTAGCGAGACAATTCCTTATTCGCCATTCGTCATTCGCTATTCGCTATTCGCCATCCGCCCCGTCTGCCGCACGGCTTCGCCGACCGCCATCGCGCAGGTCATCGCCACGTTGAGGGAGCGCAGCCCGGTCCGAATCGGGACCTTCAGCCGGACATCGGCCGCCTGATGCACCTCGTCGGGCACGCCGGAGGATTCGCGTCCGAACAGTAGGAGGTCGCGTGCCTCGAACGCATGGTCGAGATAGGAGGTCGCCGACCGCGTGGTGAACAGGACGAGCCGCAGCCCTTGGGCGCGCCGCCAAGTTTCGAAGGTGCCCCACGACACGTGCCGGACCAGCGCGACCTGGTCGAGATAGTCCATGCCGGCGCGGCGGAACGCGCGATCGCTCGTCGGGAATCCGGCCGGCTCGATGAGATGCGCCTCGAGCGCCAGACAGGCGGCGAGCCGGAGAATCGTCCCGGTATTCTGAGGGATGTCGGGCTGATAAAGGGCGATGCGCATGCGACCGGGAGAGCGGCCGGGCCGGGCCGTTTGCCCATCATATCGGGATATCCCGCCAAAATACCGATAATTAAGACCTTCGGACCGGGCTGCGTGGTGCGGGCTTGCGCTCTTATGGCAAGGGTGCCAATAGAACCACGCGAAATCGCGCCGCCTGGCCGCCGTCCCCAGGGTGGGCCGCGGCCGGATTTCCCGCCGCTATGGGGGACGCCTTTTCGCGGGGCGCAGAAGGGATTCGCCGCGCCGGCGGATCGACGGAGCAGAAAGGACCACGAGCGTGACGACGATGTCTTCGGCCGAGCCGACGCGCCGCGATTTTCTCTACATCGCCACCGGTGCGGTGGGCGCGATCGGCGCCGCGGCCACCCTGGTGCCGCTGATTGCCCAGATGAATCCCGATGCCTCGACCATCGCGGCCGGCGCGCCGATCGAGGTCGATCTCGGCCCCATCGCCGAGGGGCAGATCATCAAGGTATTCTGGCGCGGCAAGCCGATCTTCATCAGCCATCGCACCAAGAAGGAGATCGACGAAGCGCGCGCCGTCCCGGTCAACAGCCTTCCCGATCCGCAGCCCGATGACGCGCGCGTCAAGCCAGGCCACGACCAGTGGCTGGTGGTGATCGGCATATGCACGCATCTCGGCTGCATCCCGCTCGCTCATCAGGGCGACTATGACGGCTGGTTCTGCCCTTGCCATGGTTCGCAATACGATTCGTCCGGCCGCATCCGGAAGGGTCCCGCGCCCGCCAATCTACCGCTTCCCCCCTATGCCTTCATCTCCGACAGCAAGATCCAGATCGGCTGATCATCCGTCATATTTTTTCGAGAAGACACCATGAGCGGAACTTCGAGCTATCAGCCGCAGAACGCCTTTCTCAAGTGGTTCGAGCGGCGCCTCCCTGTCTTGGGCCTCGTGCATTCCAGTTTCATCGCTTATCCGACGCCGCGGAACCTGAACTACTGGTGGACCTTCGGCGGCATCCTGTCGTTCATGCTCGGCGTGCAGATCGTCACCGGCATCGTGCTGGTGATGCACTACACGCCGCATGTCGACTTCGCCTTCAATTCCGTCGAATACCTGATGCGCGACGTGAATTACGGCTGGCTGTTGCGCTATCTGCACGCCAACGGCGCCGCGATGTTCTTCCTCGCCGTCTATGTGCACATTTTCCGCGGCATGTATTACGGCTCCTACAAGGCGCCGCGCGAGGTGCTGTGGATTCTCGGCGTGATCATCTACCTGCTGATGATGGCGACCGGCTTCATGGGTTACGTGCTGCCCTGGGGCCAGATGAGCTACTGGGCGGCGACCGTCATCACCAACCTGTTTTCGGCGATTCCGCTGGTGGGCGAGCCGATCGTGACCTGGCTGTGGGGCGGCTATACGGTGGGCAACCCGACGCTGCAGCGCTTCTTCTCGCTGCACTATTTGCTTCCCTTCGTGATCGCCGGCGTGGTGGTGCTGCACATCTGGGCGTTGCACGTGGTCGGGCAGAACAATCCGACCGGCGTCGAGCCGCAATCCGACAAGGACACGGTGCCGTTCACCCCCTATGCGACCGCCAAGGACGCCTTCTTCTTGGCGACGTTCTGCATCGTCTATGCCTGGTTCGTGTTCTACATCCCCAACTATCTCGGCCACCCGGACAACTACATCCCGGCCAACCCCGGCGTGACGCCCGCGCATATCGTGCCCGAATGGTATTACCTGCCGTTCTACGCGATCCTGCGCTCGATCCCGAACAAGCTCCTGGGCGTGGTCGCGCTGTTCTCGTCGATCCTGCTGCTGGCCTTCCTGCCGTGGCTCGACACGTCGCGGGTGCGATCGGCGACCTACCGGCCGCTTTACAAGCAGTTCTTCTGGATCTTCGTCGTGGTCTGCGTCGGGCTCGGCTGGCTCGGCTCGAAACCGGCCGAGGGAGGCTATGTGTGGGCCTCGCGCATCCTGACAGCCTGGTATTTCATCCATCTCCTCGTCGTGCTGCCGCTGCTCGGCCTGATCGAGACGCCGCGGCCGTTGCCGACCTCGATTTCGGAGTCGGTGCTCAAGAAACGCAAGGCGGGTGTGGCGGCGCTCGTGATGGGGCTCGCGATCGGTCTTGGGGGGCTCCTCGGCTCGCCCTTGCCGGCATCGGCCGCCGAGGAGGCCGAGAAACCGCCGACGCTCAAGTGGTCGTTCGCGGGGCCGTTCGGGACCTTCGACCGCGCCCAGCTCCAGCGCGGCTTCAAGGTCTATCGCATGGTCTGCCAGAACTGCCACAGCCTGCGGCTGCTCTCGTTCCGCAATCTCGGCGAGCCCGGAGGTCCCGGATTCACGCCGGCGCAGGTCGACTCGATCGCGAGCGAGTACAAGGTCAAGGACGGGCCCAACGATCAGGGTGAAATGTTCGAACGGCCGGCCCGGGCCGCCGATCACTTCCCGCCGCCGTTCGAGAACGACGCCCAGGCGCGCCAGGTGACCGGCGGCGCATTGCCGCCCGACATGTCGGTGCTCGCCAAGGCGCGCGGTTATGAGCGCGGATTCCCCAATTTCGTCTTCGACATCTTCACCCAGTACCAGGAATTGGGCGTCGACTACATCGTCGCGATCCTGAAGGGCTATGAGGATCCGCCGAAGGACTTTGCGCTGCCGCCCGGCACCCAATACAACAAGGCGTTCCCGGGCCACGCCATCGGGATGCGCAAGCCGCTGGTCGACAAGCAGGTCGACTATACGGACGGCGCGCCGCAGACCGTCGATCAATACGCCAGAGACGTCGCGGCCTTCATGATGTGGGCGGCCGAGCCGCACCTGGAGGCGCGCAAGCGCATCGGCTTCCAGGTGCTGATCTTCCTGATCATCTTCTCGGGCCTGCTCTTCTTCGCCAAGAAGAAGGTGTGGCACGAGATCGAGAAACCGCGCGAGATCGCGCACGGCCAGGATCCGAGGGCGACGTCGCTCTGACCTCGCGGCGCAAATGATTGACAAAGGGCCCCGCGACGGGGCCCTTTCGTTTAGGATCGTCATGCCGGCGTGGCCGGGCGAGCCCCGGCGTGACACGGAAGGGCAGAGCGGCGCGATGACCAAATCCGTTCTCGGCATCATCGGCGGATCCGGCATCTACGATCTTCCGGGCCTGCAAAAGACACGCACCAGGAAGATCAAGAGCCCGTGGGGCGAGCCGTCGGGAGCGCTGCGCATCGGCGAGATCGCCGGCCTGCCGGTCGTCTTCCTGTCGCGTCACGACAAGGGCCACCGGCTCTCGCCGTCCGACATCAACTACCGCGCCAATATCGACGTGTTGAAGCGCGCGGGCGTCACCGACCTGATATCGCTGTCGGCCTGCGGATCGTTCAAGGAGGAGCTGCCGCCCGGCACCTTCGTGCTCATCGACCAGTTCGTCGACCGCACCCATAAGCGCGAGAGCTCGTTTTTCGGCAAAGGCTGCGTCGCCCATGTGTCGATGGCGCATCCGGTCTCGCCGCGCCTGCGCATCCATCTCGCCGCGGCTGCCGAGGCGGAACACATCCGCGTGGTGCGCGACGGCACATATGTGTGCAGGGAAGGGCCGCAATTCTCCTCGCTCGCCGAGAGCCTCACCTACCGGCAGCTCGGCTATTCGGTGATCGGCATGACCAACATGCCGGAGGCCAAGCTCGCCCGCGAAGCGGAGATCTGCTACGCGACCGTCGCGATGGTCACCGACTTCGACTGCTGGCATCCCGACCATGACGCGGTGACGGTGCAGGACATCATCAAGGTGCTCACCACCAATGCCGAGAAGGCGAAGCGACTGGTGGGCCGGCTGGCGCGCGATTTCCCGCGTACGCACGAGCCCTGTCCGATCGGCTCCGACCGCGCGCTCGACACCGCGATCATCACGGCGCCCGAGGCGCGCGACCGCAAGCTCCTCAAGAAGCTCGACGCGGTGGCGGGCAGGGTGCTCGGGAAGAAGAAACAGGGGGGCTCATGAGGACGACGATCGCCGCAACATTGGCCGCCCTCGCGGTCCTTCCTGCGCCGCTCGCCGCGCGCGCCGAGGCGACGCTCAACGTCGCGGTGGTGTCGCGCACGATCTTCTATCTGCCGGCCTGGACCGCCGAGAAGCAGGGCTTCTTCAAGGCGGCGGGGATCGACGCGAAAATCGAGATCTACGACGCGGCCGACCGCATCCTCGACGACCTGCGGGCCGGTACCAGGCAGATCGGCATCACGTCGATCGAGAACGTGATCGCGCAAGCCCACAAGGGCAGCACGCTGAAGATCGTGGCCGGCAGCGCGCAGCGGCCGCCGCACTACATTGTGGCGCAGCCGGAAATTAAAACGCTCGCCGGCCTCAAGGGCAAGCTGATCGGCGTGGTGTCGATGCAGGAGGGCACGACCTTCTTCGTCAAGGACATCGCGCGCAAGGCCGGGCTCGATGTTTCCGACATCAAGGTCGCGGCGGTCGGCGGCTCGCCCACGCGGGCGCGCCTGCTCAAGGAACGCAAGATCGACGCCGGGCTGCAGCCTTATCCGCTGAGCTACGAGGCCGAAGCGGACGGCTTCAGCAATCTCGGCCCCATCGCCGACCTCGTTCCCGATTATCAGTTCACCTCGGTCGTGGTCGACGACGCCTGGGCGCGCCCCAACCGGGCGCTGCTGGTCGCCTTCCTGCGCGCGTTGCGCCGGGGGACCGATTACATGTTCGCGCACCCGGAGGAATCGGCCGAGCTCGGCGCCAAGGAGCTGCGCACGACGCCCGCGCTCGCCCGCCGCGCGCTCGAGGACACGGCACGCATGGACGTGCTGGCGCGCGATCTGTCGGTCACGGACAAGAGCCTGGTCCGGGTTTTCGACAACGTGAAGGCCGCCGGGCTGGTGCCGGCGGACGCGACCTATGACCGCGCGAGCTTCGTGGACGAGAGCTACCTGACGGAGAGCCGGAAGCAATAATGCCATCCCGGCTTGATCCGGATCGCGCTGTTCTGCGGTTGCGGCCGCCCGCGCGCTTCGTCACAGTGTGCGCCGCAGCAAGCCCCCCGTTCGACCGATTCCCACCTTTTGTGAGTTGACCATGGCGACCGACGTTTTTGCCTACGACCTCAAGGCCGCGATCCGCTCCATTCCCGACTATCCCAAGCCGGGGATCATATTTCGCGACATCACGACGCTGCTCGGCAATGCGCGCGCCTTCCGCCGGGCGGTCGACGAGCTGGTGCAGCCCTGGGCCGGCTCCAAGATCGACAAGGTCGCCGGCATGGAAGCGCGCGGATTCATTCTCGGCGGCGCCGTCGCCCACCAGGTCTCGGCCGGCTTCGTGCCGATCCGCAAGAAGGGCAAGCTGCCGCACAAGCGGGTCTCGATCGCCTATTCGCTCGAATACGGCCTCGACGAGATGGAGATGCACGAGGACGCGGTCGCCAAGGGCGAGCGGGTGATCCTGGTGGACGACCTGGTGGCGACCGGCGGCACCGCCGAGGGCGCCGTCAAGCTGCTGCGCCAGATGGGCGCCGAGGTGCTGGCGGCCTGCTTCATCATCGACCTGCCGGAGCTCGGCGGCGCCGACAAGATCAGGAAGCTCGACGTCCCGGTCCGCACGCTCGTGAGCTTCGAGGGGCACTGAAACGCCGGAGTGGTTTCCGGCGAAGGCGCGGCCGACTGCCGAAAAAAGTCGAACCCGTCACGGCGTCGTCACGCCCGCGGCCGTGCCGGATCGCGCTGCCGCTCGGACCGCCCCAGAAGCGTGCCGCGCAGGCTCGCCAGCAGCAGGCGAAGCTCCATCTCGCGGAATTGCAGGTTGACCCGTTTGAGCCAGGCATTCATCTCGCCCTCGAGATGAGCCGGGAAGCCTTGCGGCGGCTGGCGGCGGAACTCGGCGAAGGAGAACGGTCCGGCATCGACAATGGTGCGCAGGAGCGGGGAGAGGATCGGAATGCGCAGCGGCAAGGCGACCACATTGGTGGTCGGGAACTCGCCGCGCAGATTGTAGCCGCGCATGATGCCGTCATTGTAGACCGGCGCGAGCGTGAGCCGCGGAAACCGATTGCGCAGGCGATCATAGCTCTTCACCGACAGCGCATCGGAGTTGGCCGCGTAGAGGATCACCGGTTCGACCGATCGCCGGGGAGCCTCGGTCGCAAAATCGATCTGCTCCATCAGGTCGAAGAAGGTCTCATACGCGTGCGCGCTGACGTCGACCACCTTGGGCTTCTCGTCGTCGACGATGAGCTCGTCGAACAGCGCCACTTGTCCGCGCGTGTCGTTGATATCGGCGTGCAGGGCGAATTTCGGCAGGATCCGCGACAGCATCGGGTCCATGGTGTCGAGGTCGAAGCCCGCGACCGGCCGCTCGTCGGTGCGGAAAAACTCGATCAGCGCGCGCGCCAGCAGGGTCTTGCCGGTACGCGGGCGCGGCGAGGCTACGATATAGACATGGGTAGGGCGGCTCATGCGTCCTTCGAAGGTGGTGCCCCGCCCGCCAATCAGGCCCGCTGGTGCGAGCCCGCCATATCAGGTCTTAGGCTAGCGGGCCACCCGGATCTGCACTTGGTCCTTCGGGCTTACGATATCGACCAGCTTGATCCGGTCGTATTCCGCCCAGACATGTCCGAGCCAGTGGCGGACATAGCCCCGCAGCACGAAGGAGTAGGCCGCATTCTCGCCGTTGCCGCCCTTGTTGGCGATGAAGGACAGGAACGGAACCGAAGCGAGCTCGACCTGCTCGCTCGCCATCTCGTTGAGCTTGGGAATGGTGATCTCGACCGCGTCCTTGATCCGCCGGAAGTAGGAATTGTAGGTAGCCTGGTCCCACTCGAAGAAATGCGTGTTGTTGATGAAGTTCTTCACCAGGAAATACTTGGCGTCGGAAAGATAGTCGGCCGTGTCGGCGATCTCGTCGAGCGAGGCGATCGACGGCCCGAGGATGTGGAAGACCGAGAAGGTGATCTGGCCCTTCTTGGCTGCGTCGATGAAGCCGATGTCGCGCAGCGCGGTAAGGGTGGGGGACAGCAGCCCGGCGCGCACGTCGATGATCGTGACCGTCGAGTCCGACAGGGTGTCGAAGATCTGCATCTGGTCGGGGACCTTGGTGACGTCGAGCACGTCGGTCACGTCGGGATGGAATCGCTTGAGGGTGCCTTTCGGTGATTCGGTGTCGAAGGCCCGGGTGGGCACCTTGCGGGCGGAAAAGTAGTCGAGGAGCGTGCGCGTGATGGTGGTCTTGCCGACCCCACCCTTGTCGGCTCCCACGATGATGACGGCTGGCTTCGACATGGAAACATCCCTTCCCCGCAACGCGTGCCAATGCCTTTATTACGGCACAACCAAGTTTGGTTAAAAGCAATATTACATTTATGGTAAAGTTGCCAATCTTTCCCACATCTTGATCCCGCCAGACGCCTCCTATCCACATCCTGTTGGACTGCCGAGCGGGCCATGAGCCCGGCCGGGTCTGTCGGATAAGGTCTTGGGCGGCCTAATCCTTGTGACTCCATGGCCCGTCTCGGGCAGGACCCTGCGGGTCTGCCGGCCGTTCTCCGCCGAGGGAGACCGGTGGCCGGTCGGGCAGGAACGGCTTATCAGCATTTTGCTCCGCACCGGGTCCTGATTCGCCGGGAAGGCCGCCGCCCGGTATGGCCTGGGCAGGCGCTCCCCACGGACCTCCGGGGGCTGGCTCCTCCCCCGGTGCGGGGAGGGCGATCGGTCCGGGGTCGTGGCCGCCCGCGAACTTGATCAGCGCCTCGATCCGCTTGTCCACCGGCGGATGGGTATCGAACAGGTCGCCGAATTCCTGGCGCGGGTTATCGACGCACATTTCCATCACGGCCGAGGTCGCGCCCTCGAGCTCGCCGCGGCCCTCGATCTTGCGCAAAGCCGAGATCATGGCGTCGGGATTCTTGGTCAGCTCGACCGAGCCGGCGTCGGCCAGGAACTCGCGCGAGCGCGACAGCGCGAAGCGGATCACCAGCGACAAGAGCCAAGCGAGCGCGATCAGGCCGACCGCGATCACGATCGCGATCATGTTGCCGCCCTTGCCGCGGTCCTCGCTGCTCGACGACCGGCCCCGGCCGAATCCGCCGTAGAACCACATCCGGAAGATCAGCTCCGCGAAGAAGCTGACGACGCCCGCGATGATGACCGCGACCACCAGCATGCGCACGTCGCCGTTGCGGATGTGGGTGAGCTCGTGGCCGAGGACCGCCTCGACCTCGGGATCGTCGAGCCGGGCCAGCAGCGCGGTCGTCACCGTGATCGCATACTGCTTCTCGTTCATGCCGGTCGCGAAGGCGTTGAGCGCGTCCGATTCCATCACCTTGAGTCCGGGCATCGTGATCCCGCGCGAAATGCACAGGTTCTCGAGCAGATTATAGAGGCGCGGCTCCTCCTTGCGCGTCACCTCGCGCCCGCCCGTGATGGCGTCGATCATCGACTGGTGGAAATAATAGGCGATGACGACCCACAGTACCGTGCCGACGGTCGCCCACGGGGCGGCGGCGAGGAAGTCGAACCAGGCGCGGCGGAGCAGGAACTGCAGCGAGGCCTCATAGGACAGCGCCTCGGCGGCGAGCGCACCCGCATAGACCAGGAGATAGACCAGGAAGAACAGGCCGATCAGCAAGGCGACCGAGCGCCGCTTGTTCGACTGGATATGGGTGTAGAGGCCGTAGGCAGCCATGATCGCCTCATGTCCCGGCCGCGACGCGGCCGTGCGCCCGGTTCTAGCCGTGATGCCCGATCAGAACTTCACCTGCGGCGCCTGCTCGACGGTTTTGCGCTCGTCGCCGAGATCGAAGAAGGTCCGCGTCGTGAAGCCGAACATGCCGGCGAACAGCGCCGCCGGGAACTGCTGGATGCCGGTGTTGTACTCGCTGACCGAATTGTTGAAGAACCGGCGCGACGCCGCGATCTTGTTCTCGATGTCGGTCAGCTCGGCCTGCAGCTGCTGGAAATTCGCGTTGGCCTTGAGGTCCGGGTAGCTCTCCGACAACGCAAACATCTGCCGCAGCGCGCCTGACAACATGTTCTCGGCGGCGCCTTGCGCGGCGGGCCCTTGCCCTTGGGCGGCGACCGCCGCGTTGCGCGCCTGGATCACCGCTTCGAGCGTGCCGCGCTCGTGGGCCGCATAGCCTTTCACGGTCTCGACCAGGTTCGGGATGAGATCGTGGCGCTGCTTGAGCTGGACGTCGACGTCGGCGAAGGCCTGGCTGACGCGCTGCCGCATCGCGACCAGGCCGTTGTAGATCGTGATGACCCACAGCACGAGAACGACGATCACGCCGAGGATAACCCAGCCGGTGGTGGACATCGCGGCACTCCCTGAGGCTTGCGGGACAAACGACGCGGGGATCGCGTCGCCTCGATCCTAAAGCGGTTTTGGCTCCCGCGGAACCGCCGGGCGCGCGCCATGCACGGCTCTCAACCGACTTCCAGGCGCCGCCCTACACGCCTGTTGCGGCAAACGAATCGGGCGCTTGCCGTCGCGGGTTGGCGGCGACCTCAAACGATAAATTCGGGATTCGGCATAAACCATTCAATCCCATCACGAATTCGTGCCGGCGACGCGATGGCGGGCCGGACATCATTCCGGTTTGGCCGGGCGCGTCACCGCCTCGCCCCAGCGCCAGGTCTTGCGCAGCCGGTAGGCCTCGCGGTCGCGCCGCGCCGTCGTCTCGGTCACGATCCCTTCCGCCGCGCAGAGCTTGGCGGTGACGGCGGCCTTGGTGACGGCGGGATGCGCCAGCACGCGGGCCCCGATGCGCGCCGGCGCATCGCGCGCGAGCACCACATAGGAGAATTTCTCGTCCTCGAACGACAAGGCTGCGCCTTTGACCTGGCGATGATCGCGCGAGCGGTTGAGGCGCCGCGAGAAGTGGCACCAATCGGGCGCGACGATCGGGCAGGCGGCGTCGTGCGGGCATGGACAGACCACGTGCGCGCCTTGCGCCACCAGCTGGGCGCGCAGCGCGCGGATGCGCCCGAAGCCGGCCGGCGTGCCGGGCTCGATCACCGCCAGCATGTGGCCTGCCGCCGACCACAACGCATCGGCGATGCGCGGCAGCGCGTCGGGCGCGGTCTCGCCCACCACGTAATTCGCGATCACCAGATCGGCGGGCGCGCCGCCCCTCAGCCGCGCGACGAGATCGCCGTGGTCATAGGTCGCGTTGCGCAGCGCTGGGGCGGCGCTCGACGCCAGCAGGCCGAGCGCCAGCGCGCGCAGATGCGGATTGTCGTCGATCAGCCGGATATCGTCGAGCCCGGTGAGCTGTTGCGCCGCCCAGGCGGCGGTGCCGGGACCCGCGCCGGCGTCGATCAGGCTGCGCGGCGAGAAATCCGGGCTGACCTCGCGCAGCGCCGTCAACACCGCCGTGACGGCCGCGAAAGTCGCAGGCAGGCGCGTGAACGCGTAGGCGAGGGCGTCGTCCTGGCTCCGGATCGCTGCGTCGGAGCCGGCGCCGGAACGATAGAGCAGCGACATCGCCTCGGCGCGCTGCGCGATGGCGCGGCGGGATTTGCCTTGCGCCAGCCGCTCGATGCCGGATTTCAGGTCGGCAGGGAGGTCCATGCGATCTCATGCCCGCGCGCGCGGTTCAGCCAGCGAGACCGGGTAATCGGGTCGACGCGGGCATCCACGTCTGGCGCCGATCAGCTTGGAAGACGTGGATGGCCGGGACAAGCCCGGCCATGACGGTCTGGCATGGGTTGGGCTTACGCCACCGCCTGGTCGCGGATCTTCACGGCGCCTTCGAGATCGACCGAGACGAGCTGCGAGATGCCGCGCTCCGCCATGGTGACGCCGAACAGGCGGTTCATCCGCGCCATGGTGATCGGATTATGCGTGATGATGATGAAGCGCGTATCGGTCGAGCGCGTCATCTCGTCGAGCAGGTCGCAGAAGCGGTCGACGTTGTGATCGTCGAGCGGCGCGTCCACCTCGTCGAGCACGCAGATCGGCGCCGGATTGGTGAGGAAGACGGCGAAGATCAGCGCGAGCGCGGTCAGCGCCTGCTCGCCGCCCGACAACAGCGACAGGGTCGCGGGCTTCTTGCCCGGGGGCTTGGCCAGGATATCGAGCCCGGCCTCGAGCGGATCCTCGTGCTCGATCAGCTGCAATTCCGCGGTGCCGCCGCCGAACAGCTCGGTGAACAGCCGCGTGAAATGGGCGGAGACCACCTCGAAGGAGGCGAGCAGGCGTTCGCGCGCCTCCTTGTTGAGGCTCAGGATGCCCTGGCGCAGGCGCTTGATCGCCTCGCTGAGGTCGTCGCGCTCCGAGGTGAGCGAGGCATGCTGGGTCTCGACCTCGCGCAATTCCTCCTCGGCCCGCAGATTGACCGCGCCGATGCGCTCGCGGTCGCGGCGCAGCTTCTCGAGCTCCCCCTCGACCTCGACCACGTCGGGCAGCACCGCGCCGGCCTCGATGCCCGCCAGGGCCGCGACCGCGGCCGGCTCGACCTCCAGCATCTCGCGGATCTCGTGGGCGACGTCGGTGAGCCGGCGCTTGGCGGCCTCGTGCCGTTCCTCGGCGCGGGCCGCGTCCTCGCGCGCCGTGCCCATGGCTTCGAGCGCGGCGCGCGCCGCCCGGTCGGCCGTGGCGAGCGCATGCTCGCCCTTGGCAAGCTCGTTGGCGGCGGTGCGGCGGCTCGTTTCGGCCGACTCGATCTGCGTGATCAGCGACCGGCGCTGCTGCTCGAAGGCGCGCGGGGCGTCCTCCAGGCCCTGGCGCTCGGAACGGGTTTCGCCGAGCCGCGCCTGCAGGGTCTCGATCTGGGCGGCGGCGCCCTGCCGGCGCTCGCTCCAGGCCGCGGTTTCCGACCGGATGGCGGAGAGCCGCCGCTCGGCGAGCTCGGTCTCGCGCGCCAGCGCCTGCGATTCGGCGCGCACCTCGGCGAGTTTCGATCGCTCGTCGGTCAGGCGCGCGCGCACGCTCGCCAGCTCGCTTTCGATCGAGTCGCCCGCGGGCAGCGCCGCGAGCGCCGCTTGCGCGTCCTTGTGGCCGCCCTCCGCCTCGGCCCGGCCGGCGGCCAGCCGCGTCTTCGCCTCGGACAAGGCCGAATGACGGGAGGTGATGCGCGCGAGCTCGCGCTCGGCCGCCGAATGGCGTTCGCGCGCGCCGTCGGCCTCGTGCTGAAGGTCGCGCCAGCGAATGCGGGCGGCGCTCTCGGCCAGGGCCGTGGCGGCAATTTCCTCCTCGGCGCGCGCGACCACCACCTTGCGGGCCTCGACCTCGGTGCGGGAGATCTGCAGCTCGGCTTCGATGTCGGCCAGACGGTTGCGCTCGGCCATCCGGCGCGCCGCCCCGGTCGGGGCATGCGCCGCGACCGCGAATCCATCCCAGCGCCACAGGTCGCCGTCGCGCGACACCAGGCGCTGGCCGGGCTTCAGCAGCCGGGCGAGGCGCGGGCCGTCGGCGCGGCTCGCCACGATGCCGATCTGCGCCAGCCGGCGCGCCAGCTCGCTCGGCGCTTTGACATGGGCACCCAAAGGCTCGATGCCGTTCGGGAGCGCGGGATCGGCGGGGTCGAGCGCGGCGCCCGCCCAATGCATCGGCGCATTCGCCTCGATCGGCGCGTCGAGGTCGTCGCCGAGCGCCGCGCCGAGCGCGGCCTCGTAGCCCTTTTCCACCCCGAGCTGGTCGATCACCGGCGGCCACAGATTCTTGGCGTCCACATGCAGCACCTTGGCGAGCGTCTTCGCCTCGGTTTCGAGCCGTTGCGCGCGCCGCTCGGCCTCGACCAGCGGCTGGCGCGCCACGTCGAGCGCCTGGCGCGCGCCCGAATGGGCGGCCTCGGCGCGCAGCGTCGCGCCCTCGGCCTCGGTGATCGCCTGCTGGGCGGCCGTCACCACGGCGGCGAGGCCGGCGAGATCGACCTTGTTGGCGGCTTCCGCCTCGATGCGCTCGAATTCGGCCGTCACGCTCGCGAGCTCGGTCTCGATCCTGGCGCGGCGCTCACTGTGGTTGCGCGCCGCATTCTCGAGCTCGTTGCGGCGCGCCGTCAGATCGGCGAGCGACGTGGTGATCCCGTCGAAGGTCTTTTCGGTCGCCGCCACCAGGGCGTCGGCCGCGTTGGCGCGCTCGTCGACGCCGCTGCGGCGCTGCGCGGTCGCGGCGGCTTCGCGCTCGAGGACTTCCTGCTCGGCCTGCAGCCGGCCGATCACCCCCTCGGCATCGGCCGCGAGCTTCTGCTCGCGCGCGATATCGTCCTGCAGCTGCACGATCCGGCGGTCGAGCTCGGCCATGCGCTCCTTGGCGCGGGCTTCCTCGCGATCGAGCGTTTCGCGCGCCACCACCAGGCGCTGCAGGGCGGCCGCTTCCTTGACCTCGGCGTCGCGCAGCGCCGGCAGTGCGGCGGCGGCGATCGCCTGTTGGGTGGAGGCTTCGGCCTGCGCACCGGTGCGCTCGGCCACGACGCGGATGCTGACATCCTTGGCGTGCTCGGCGTTGGCGACCTCCGCGGTCGCATTGACGTGGCGCAGATGATAGAGCGCCGCCTCCGCCTTGCGGATCTGCTGCGACAAGGCGCGATAGCGCACCGCCTGGCGCGACTGGCGCTTCAGCGCGTCGATCTGTCCGCCGAGCTGGCCGATCACGTCCTCGAGGCGGGCGAGATTCTGCTCGGCGGCGCGCAGCCGCAGCTCGGCTTCGTGGCGGCGCGCGTGCAGCCCGGAGATTCCGGCGGCTTCTTCCAGCACGCGGCGGCGCTGCTCGGGCTTGGCCTGGATGATCTCGCCGATGCGGCCTTGATGCACCAGCGCGGGGGAGCGCGCGCCGGTCGATGCGTCGGCGAACAGGATCTGCACGTCGCGCGCCCGCACCTCGCGGCCGTTGACCCGGTAGGTCGAGCCCTTGTCGCGCTCGATGCGGCGCGAAACCTCGAGCGACTCCTCGCCGTTGAACTGGGAGGGTGCGCTGCGATCGGTGTTGTCGATCGCCATCGCGACTTCGGCATTGTTGCGCGGAGGCCGGCCGCTGTTGCCGGAGAAGATGACGTCTTCCATGTCGGCGGCGCGCATGGATTTGTGCGACGTCTCGCCCATGACCCAGCGCAGGGCCTCGACCAGGTTCGACTTGCCGCAGCCGTTCGGCCCGACCACGCCGGTCAATCCCGGCTCGATCAGGAAGTCGGTCGGCTCGACGAAGGACTTGAAGCCGAGAAGCCGCAGTTTGGTCAGTTTCATGAAGCCATAAGCCTCTGGGCGTGCGCGCGAATCACCCACGAGAAAGTGCGGGTTCTGGGGGTGATTTGTCCAGCACTCCCGCCGGACCGGGCGGCCGGGCGGGGGGTCGAGGCGTCCCCATCCGGCACCATGAATCCTGGCAGAGATTCCGGCAACCCTGAGAAGGGGTGTTTTCCCGACTTTCGTGCCGCCAAATGGCTAAAAAATAGCCGTGGATAAGGCCCCGCCGCCGCCACGCGGGAAACCCTCAAGCCGTTGTTATGTCTTGAGAAGCGGCTGGATCAGCTTTTCCATGTCCTCGAACGAGAGCGCGCCCTTCTGGATCTGGCCATTGATGAAGAAGGTGGGCGTGGAGTCGACCTTGAACTTCTCGGCGCCGCGGTTGCGCACCCATTCGACGCCGTCGAGCATCTTCTGATTCGCCAGGCAGGCCTTGAAGCTTTCCTCGGTGAAGCCGGCCTGCTTGACGGTCTTGAGCAGGGGCTGCAGCGGCTTCTCCACCGCCCATTCGCGCTGGGTATGGAACAGGAGGTCGACGACCGCGAAGAATTTGTCGTTGCCGGCGCAGCGCGCCAGCATGAAGGCGCCGGCCGCGACCGGATCGAAGGGGAATTCGCGGAAAATGAACCGCACCTTGCCGGTATCGATGTACTTTTCTTTCAAGGCCGGGAAGGTGTTGATCGCGAAATGCGCGCAGTGCGGACAGGTCATCGAGGCATATTCGATGATGGTCACCGGGGCTTTCGCGTCACCCATCGAGACCTCGCCGAGCGGGCCGGGCTGCATGAGCTCGGCTTCCGCCACGCTCTGGGCCTGGGCCCCGCCCGGCAACCCGAGATCGGCGAGCGCGGCGGCCAACACGAGGGCCGAGGCGGTGAGAAGGAACTGGCGACGGGTGCTACGCAACGGGAATCCCCTGGGTGAAGCCGATAGGCTGATCGCGGCCTGTGGGTAGCTGTTCAGCCCGAATGTGGCAATGTCGGGCCGGCGCCACCAGCGCCGCCTCACGGTGGTTTGATGACGAAGGTCGAAAATCGTCGCCGCCGGCTCAGCCGCGCTTGACGGCAGCGCCGAGCCGGCCGAGGGCGGCGCGCAACTCCTCGTCGGCAATGCCGGTCATGGACTGGGCGATGCGGCGGGCCTCCTCGGCGTCGGGCGGAGGGGGAACGGGCCGTTTGTCCCGGCGCGTCAGCGGCGCCTGACGCAATGCGATCCGGCCGATGGCGCGCCAGCCCAGGAAGCGGTTGATGCGCTCGATGATCACGTCGCTGAGGTGCTGGATCTCCAGGATGGCCGGGCCTTCGCATCGCACCACCAGGGTCGCCGGCTCGGGGTCCTCGACGTCGCCCTGGCGCGGCCAGGTGATCTTGATCGGCTCCGCATGCGCCGCGATCTCGGCGCCCACGATGTCGGCCCAATGGGTGACGATCTCGGTCGACGCGAAGCCGTGGCGCTTGAAGGCCGCCACCAGGCAGGGGCCGAGAAGAGCGGCGAGGGGGCGGGCGGATCTGCCGGGCTTGTTCACGGAGCGAGGCTCTGTCACATCGGAAGCATGACGCTATCAGGACGGATGCCCGGGCGAAAGCGCAAGGCGGCCGTGGACGCCGACTTCGGCGCCACCGCCGGGGCGGCGGCCGGCGAGGAGGCGCGGTCCGCCGCGCTGCTCGCCTGGTACGACCGCCACCGCCGCAAGCTGCCGTGGCGCGCCGGCCCGGGCGAGACGCCCGATCCCTACCGGGTGTGGCTGTCCGAGATCATGCTGCAGCAGACCACGGTGAAGACGGTCGCGCCCTATTACGCGCGCTTCCTCGAACGCTTTCCGACCGTGGAGCAGCTGGCCAGGGCCCCGCTCGACGACGTGCTCAAGGCCTGGGCGGGACTCGGCTATTACGCGCGCGGGCGAAACCTCCATGCCTGCGCCCAGGCGGTGATGGAACGTCACGGCGGCCGCTTTCCCGCGACCGTCGTCGCCTTGTCGGAGCTTCCCGGCGTCGGGCCCTATACGGCGGCCGCGATCGCGGCGATCGCTTTCGACGAGCCGGCGACTCCGGTCGACGGCAATATCGAGCGCGTGATCGCGCGGCTGTTCGCGGTCGAGGACGAGCTGCCGGGCGCCAAGCCAAGAATCCGCCGCCTCGCGGCCGACCTCACGCCGGCGCGCCGGGCCGGCGACTTCGCGCAGGCGATGATGGATCTGGGCGCCACGCTGTGCACGCCCAAGAAGCCGGCCTGCGGACTCTGCCCCCTGAACGAGAATTGCATGGCGCGCCGGCGCGGCGATGCCGAGACTTTTCCGCGCAAGCCCGCCAAGCGCACCGGCAAGCTGCGGCGCGGCGCGGTCTTCGTGGTGCTGCGCGCCGACGGCCACCTGCTGGTGCGCACCCGGCCGACCGAGGGCCTGCTCGGCGGCATGACCGAAGTGCCGACCAACACGTGGACGCACGAATTCGCCGACGATGCCGCGCTGGCGGCGGCGCCGCGCCTCGCGGTCACGGGATGGCGGCGCGTCCCCGGCGTCGTCACCCATGTGTTCACCCATTTTCCGCTCGAGCTCGTGGTCCACACGGCGAGCGTCGGCGCCACGGTGGCGCCGCCGCCCGGCATGCGCTGGGTCGCGCTCGCCGAGGTGGCGGGCGAGGCGCTGCCCAACGTCATGCGCAAGGTGCTGGCGCATGCGGGTGTGGTTTGAGGCGGACGCCGAGTGCCCCGTCAGGGCGGATTTCCTGTAAACAACAGGGAATCTACAAGCCGAATACCTCCACTGACGCCTTTGGTGACACACGACCGCGACGTGGCCCACGCAGGTCGGCCATATCTTACTGAGTCATTAGGTCGCGCCCGCCGATTTTGGGAATCAAGTATTGGAGGGGACTCGTGTTTTTTGGCCAATGGAGGCTGACATGGGTCTGGGAGCGGTAGGCGATAGTGAATCGCGATTTTCGGGATATGTCGAGGGACTTGCGAGTGTTCTCGGGCATGCGGACCGGGAAGGACCGCTGAGGGATTATTGCGTCGGGCTGGTCATGCCGGGCGAGCGCAAGAGCGTGGAGCCGATGGCGGCCGTGACGGCGCCCGGACGGGTCGCGGCGCAGCACCAATCGCTGCTGCATTTTGTCGGGCAATCGGAGTGGTCGGACGAGAAAGTGTTGAGCAATTGATGACACCGGTTTCCCCAAGCAGGGAAAGCAGTCGGTCGGGGTCGCTTCCCAATATTGCGGGCAGCTCGGCAAAAAGGGTAACTGCCAGGTCGCGGTGTCGCTATCGATTGCCAATCATCATGCGAGCCTTCCGGTGGCGTATCGGCTGTACCTGCCGCAGGAGTGGGCCAAGGACCGCGCCCGTCGGCGCAAGGCCGGTGTGCCTGGGCGGATCAGGTTCAAGACCAAGCAGGAGATCGCGCTCGAGCAGATCCGCTGGGCGCGTGAAGCCGGGCTTCCTCGCGGGGTCGCGCTGATGGATGCCGACTATGGCCGAAACGCCGAGCTGCGCAGGGGCGTCACGGCGCAGGGATTGACCTATGTGGCGGGCATTCAGTCGACACCGCTGGTGTGGAAGCCCGGGACTGGGCCAAAGCCGGACCGCGCGACGCCGAAGTGGGGACGGCGTGGCAATCCCGATCTGCTCTCGGTCAAGGAGATCGCGCTCGATCTGCCTGAGGAGGCATGGCAGACGATCCAATGGCGGGAAGGCACGGCCGACTTGCTGTCCTCGCGCTTTGCGCGCCTGCGTGTTCGCGTAGCCGACGCAAACGTGTCTGTTGGTGAGCTCACTGACGAATGGCTGCTGATCGAATGGCCCGAGGGCGAGGATGAGCCGACCAAATACTGGTTCTCAACCCTGCCGGAAGACATCGCGTTCCGCGATCTGGTCGACATCGCCAAACTGCGATGGCGCATCGAACGCGACTATCAGGAGCTCAAGCAGGAGGTTGGACTGGGGCACTATGAAGGGCGCGGATGGCGCGGCTTCCATCACCATGCCACGCTGTGCATCGCAGCCTACGGATTCCTGGTCTCCGAGAGGGAGACGATTCCCCCCTCAGGATCTCCCTCCGCCGTGCTCTTCCCGCAATCTGCCGTTCCCGCCGGTTATCGACCCAGAGGTTCCGCCATTGCGGCCTGAGCGGCACATTCCAAACTCGATCGCGACCATGCGTCGACGCCTGATCGCCGAGCTTGTCAGATACCTGCCCCGATGCCCGTGCTGCGCGGCTCCAATTGCCGGGCATCCGCGATGAACGGAAATGACGCAGTAAGACATGGCCGACTTGCGCATCAAAAATTTCCGATCTCGGGTAGACCCGAGATCGGATGGATGCAGGGGCCGAGGCGGTGCAACAAGCGCGCAAGCGGCACGGTACGGGCCGTCGTCCTTCGAGACGCG
>WNFR01001207.1_pt1 | contig 28849 bp, 26 predicted proteins | sample 5400221 | NCBI WGS metagenome assembly WNFR01 (sample SAMN13153357, study PRJNA577476) | soil metagenome | isolation source: 40 cm soil under Madrone tree | place: USA:California | collected 2016-06-14
GCATCCAAACAGGAACTCAAGGACCGCATCATGGCTGCCATGGATGAATTCAACCGCCATCCCGTCGTCCACACTTGGTCCTATAAGCTCGATCAGGCCGCCTGATATGATTCGAATCTCGAAATCGCTGAACTAGGCCATCAATCCAATGATCTTGCTCATGGACCCTCGTGCCCACAAAGGCGGTAGAGACATCGTTTCCCGGACATCGGGTTACAACGAAATATTTTTAATAGGGCATGTCCGGATTGCTCCCAATGCAGCGCCATAGGAGTGATGGCTCTTAATGCAGCGCCATAGGAGGGGCAGAGGTGTCGCTACAGGCGGAGGTATCGGCTGAGACCTACACCCCCGCTTCAGCTGAGACGTACACCCCAGCCGAAGTGTCTCAGGCAATCAGGTACCTGAGCACTGAGCAGAAAACGTTGCTGGTCAAGATCGCAAAGGCATATGTCTGGAAAACGAGCTACGGCTACGAAGACTTGATTCAAGAAGCCTTTGCCCGCGTCTGGAAAACGAGCTACGGCTACGAAGACTTGATTCAAGAAGCCTTTGCCCGCGTTCTTGAAGGCAAAAGAGTGTGGCCGAGGAACCTGCCCATAGTGGTGTTCCTGCGAGGCGTCATGCGAAGCATCGCCTCGGATTGGCCGCCTGAACGCCACGACGACGCTGTGCAGGTCGACGAGATTGGCTACGTCAATCACGCTGCCGCAGCGCGGATCGACGCGCAGAAAATGCTTGCCCTCTTCGACGACGATCCAATCGCCCAAAAGATTTTCGTCGCAATGCTGGAGGGCGCAAAGGGAGAGGAACTCCGGGCATTGAGCGGACTTGCCCAAAAGGACTATGAGACCAAACGTACTAAGATGAGACGGCGCCTTGAAAAGGTGTGCCATGAGTAATAACAGACCGCGAGCCGTGGACCCAAAACGTAAAGGCGACGAAGCGCTTAACGTCGCGGACTTCAAGATTGACGATATCTTGAGCGTCCCCGGCGATCAGCTGCTCGCCGAAGTTGCCGAGGATTTCGGAGATCCGGCGTTCTTGGCAGCCCAGTTTGACTCGATCGCGCTTCCTGGCGTGTCAAACCATAACGGTCGTGGGGTCAATTGGGGCGGGGTCATGGTGACCTTCCCGGCGCAGCCAGCGGCGCCTGGCGCGGCTTCAGCTCGGGCGTTCTCGCGACCTCCGCCTGCAGCCCCACGGTCCTTTTCCCGCGCTGCGCTTGCGATACTGGCGGAATGGCTTGTTGCGCCGTTGCGACGCCGCATCTTTTTGGGCACGTTTGCAACCGTCCTGTTTGTCGTCGCTTTAACTCCCGGCATTTATCCGCTCCTGGTCAACCGGTCGGCTGACCGGATGACCACTCTTTCGCAGGACGAACCGTTGACGCAATTGCCTGCACCGACGTTGTCGGGACCTTTGCCGACAAGGAATCCAGCCCCTGTGGCGCCTGCCGATCAGTCACCAGAGGAAGCGAAGAGGGCACAAGCATTGCAGCAAGCGGTATCGGCCGAACGGACGCAGTTTCGCATGGGCACCAATGGAAGGGACCACGCCGCCGGCTTGCTCCCAGATCGCCGGGTATCAGCGCCGCCAAGTGCGTCGGGCGCGCCGCGCGCGCCGGGGCCGCAGGTTGCGGCGGCCGCTCCTGCGACTGCGCGAGCACCTGCGAAGCCGGGCGTGACCGAAGGAGACGGGTTCTTCGTTGAACTCTCAGCGCCGAGGACCGCGGCTGAGGCGCAATCGATACTCCAAGCCCTGAAATCGAAATATGCAGTGCTTAAAGGGCACGAGCCCGTGATTCGGCGGAAGGATGAGGGCCAGCGCGGTGTGATTTATGCGGTTCAACTCGGTCCCTTCGAGTCACGGGACGACGCTGACCAGCTGTGCAACCAGCTCAAAACTGCGGGCGGAATTTGCTTCGTGACCAGGAATTGAGATGCCATTGAGCAACGAAGGTCGCCGACATGACTGGTCACCAGGGTATCAGCGCCCACAAAGCGGCGTCCTCGAACATCGCCTGCTGTAGGGGCAACCTTGTGGTCGCCCCGTTTGCGCACCGCGTCCGCCGGCAACGGGGCGACCACAAGGGTCGCCCCTACATTTTCTTGAGGCTCGCTTTTCATGATGCTCCGACCCCTTCAGATCGGCTGAAGCGAGCGACATACGACCGCAAGGCGCCCTAAAACGCCTTGAACGTGATGATTGTCCTGGTGTCCAGAATGCCCGGAATGGTCTGGACCTTCTCGTTGACAAAATGGCCGATGTCGGTGCCGTGCTCGACATAGAACTTCACCAGCAGGTCGAGTCACATTTGACTAAGAGGGCATGGTGGCTGAGGATTTCTTGAAAGCCGATCCGCTAAAGTTCATCGGCGTGGGGGTGCTAGGTCTCGCGGTCCCGATCTTTTTCCCATCGCTGCGGCCGCAACTCGCTGCACTGTTGAAAGCCGGCGCCAAACTCGCCCTGGAGGCTGAGTTCGATGCCGACGATGCACTCGCCGACGGGCTCGTGGATACCGCGGTCAATGCATTGCTGCGCGTCTCCGCGCAAGACTCTGAACCGGACCTTTGCGACAGATCCGAGGCGACGGTGAACCGCTTTCTCGCCGCGGCCCGCGCCAGCGCAGCGCGCCGCGGCTGGGATCAACAGGATGTGGCGCGCCGCTATCACAAGCGCCTTGTCAAGCTCGATCATGCCATTTCACGGGCCCATCCCGCGGCGCGAGCGCCGCAGCGTACCGCTCTGGAGCATGCATCGAAACTGTTGAAAAAGCATCATGCCGTGTCGGAATGCCGCCCGAGGAAACCTCACCCCTTCGGCGGCAAAGCCGGATCATGCGAACGGACGTAGCCAATCGCCACCGACGGGAATACGCGCTTGAAGAGCGCCTGACCACTTGCGCCGCCGACTTAAGGGATATGGCGTCCTTATAGGGAAGAGGCAGAACGGAACATCTTCCCGGGACGGAACCGTTGTCGCCGGGAACCCGTTAATGTTGTCGTCACTGCGGGTGAGACTTCAAAACCGCGAGAGGAGAAATTCGAATGGCGCTGTTGGAGGATGCCTTCAAGGGCGGAGGACTCATGATGGGAATCGCCGCCGGCGTCGGCGCGGCTTTGGTTGCGCCCGTACTGATCCCGGCCCTGCGACCGATCGCAAAATCGCTCCTCAAGGCAGGGCTGATGGCCTATGACCAGGGGCGGGTTGCATTGGCCGAGCTCAACGAGCAGACCGGAGACATGCTGGCCGAGGCGCGGGCGGAGCTTGCGCAAAGCGGCAAAGGGGCAGCCGGAGAGCACGCCGGTTGAGCTCCTCCTGTCTTTTGTCCGCACCATCAGTCCGCCGGCCGATCCCCGTAGGATCGAGGTTGAGGCACTTAGCCTCTTTCTCTTGGGTCGTGGCCGGGCTTGTCCCGGCCACCCCGATTATTCTGCCCCCTCCCTACCCTCCCCCGCATGCGGGGGAGGGTAGGGAGGGGGCGTTCGGGGTCGCCGGGACAAGCCCGGCGACGACGCGGGTGTGTAATTCAGTGCGATCGAAATCCGTTATGAGGTACGTGAGCCGGGGCCTCGGCACGCAACCTGATCGGTGAAACCGATGGCCGTAGCCCTTCACGGTGTCGAGCAGGCTTATGTGAGAATGAATGCCGGCGACGAGCTGGCAGAGCGCGCCGCGCCTGAAGATCGCAATGAGCCGGCGCAGGCCGACAGAACAGGCATTTTCGTCTCGATCGTACCGGTGCATTCGGCGGTGGCGGGACGCGCGCGGCTTCAAGTTGCCGGCCTGCGCGGGGCACCGGAACTCGCAAAATTGATCGAGCGGGGGCTGACGGGGTTTGGCGGGGTCCACGATGTCTCGGCCAGCGCGCTGACCGGTAACGTGACCGTCTTTTATGCGGGCGCGACCTCGCTCGACCAAATTATTTCACGGATCGCCGCGCTTTTGCGAGGCGAAATCGTGCCGGCGAGCGATGAGGCCGAGCCCTTATTGCCGCATTGGCACACTGCAGATGGGGCGGACATCGCCGAGAGGCTCGGGACGTCTTCGTCGCAAGGCCTGTCCCCGCAAGAGGCGAGCCGAAGACTGACGCGCGGCGGCGCCAATGCGATGCCGTCCCTGCGACAACGCTCGGAGCTGAGCATTCTGCTTGGCCAATTCAGCGGCTTGCCGGTGGCGCTCCTTGCCGGCGCCGCCCTGGTTTCCGTCGCAATCGGCGGCTTCCTGGAGGCGGGCGCCATCATGGCCGTCGTCGCTCTTAACGGCGGCATCGGGTTCGCAACCGAGAGGCGGGCGGAGCGCACCATACGCAGCCTGGAAGGCGTGGTGGCCCACACCGCGCGCGTCTTGCGCGGTGGCCGCGAATTGGAGATTGCGGCCGAAGCGGTTGTCCCCGGCGACATCATGATCTTGCAGCGCGGCATGGTCGTGCCGGCTGATGGCAGGCTCATCAACGTTTCCACCCTCGCCGTCAGCGAGGCCGCCCTGACCGGCGAAAGCCTGCCAGTGGCCAAATCGGTGGAACCGCTGCGGCGCTCCGATGCGCCGCTCGCCGACCGGGTCAACCTGGTGTATCGCGGCAGCATCGTGACGGGCGGCAGCGGAGCGGCCATCGTGGTGGCGACGGGAGCGCGCACGGAGGTTGGCCGTATTCACCGGCTGGTCCAGGCGACGATCCCGCCGCAGACCCCTTTGCAAAGCCAGCTCGACGCACTCGGCGAGCAGCTCGTTTGGATCACGCTCGCAGCGAGCGGTCTCATCTTCGGTGCCGGCTGGCTGCGCGGCGTGGCGCTCATGCAATTGGCGCGCTCGTCGCTCTCGGTGGCCGTGGCTGCGGTGCCCGAAGGCCTTCCTATGGTCGCGACCTCGACCCTTGCGCTCGCGGTCGAGGAGATGAGGCGACACGGCATTTTCATCCGGCGTCTCGAGGCGGTCGAGACCCTGGCCGCCGTCAATGTCATCTGCTTCGACAAGACCGGCACTCTCACCCACGGTTCGATGTCGCTCGAACAAATCGCCGTAGGTCACTCAATGTGGCACCGCTGCAGCGGGGCCTTCGTGGGTCAGGATAGTGCACCGGTACAATTGCATCGGGATTTTCGCCTGCGCCAGTTGTTGACCGTCGTGAGCCTCTGCAGTGAGACCGATGTCGAGCAACGAGCCGGGCGGAACGTGCTTAACGGCACGCCGACGGAGAATGCACTGGTCCAGGCGGCGCTTGACGACGGTCTCGACGTCGGTGACCTGCGCAAAAGATTTGCGCGCCTGTCGACCCAGCATCGCACCGAAACCTATCGGTTCATGGCAACGGCCCATGCCGCGGAGGACGGCCTTCTGCTTGCCGTGAAGGGCAGCCCCTCGGAGGTCCTAGCGCGCTGTTTGTGGGAGCTGCAGCCCGACGGGACTCGCGACGTGCTCACCGCACAGAGACGTTCCGAGATTAATGACCGCAATAACGCAATGGCGGCGCAAGGCTTGCGCGTGCTCGCAGCCGCCTACCGGGACATTCGCGGGGGAGGCCTGTGCGCGGATGCCGTCGAGGTCGAGAGACTTGTCTGGATCGGGCTTATGGGCCTTGCCGATCCGGTACGCAGCCACTTGCCGGAGCTGATGGACAAGCTGCACAGCAGCGGCATCCAGACCATCATGTTGACAGGCGACCAGAGCGCCACGGCACGGGCCGTCGCCCGGCACATCCGGCTCAGCGGCGGCGAACCCGAAGTCATCGATGCGGCGGAGCTTGATCGGCTCAGCGCGGCCGAGCTCGGCCTCGCGGCACGCCGGGCACATGCGTTTACGCGCATCAGTCCCGGGCAAAAGCTTCGGATCGTCCGCGCTTTGCAGAACTCTGGCGCGGTGGTCGCAATGTTCGGAGACGGCATCAATGACAGCCCCGCCTTGCGCGCTGCCGATGTCGGGATCGCCATTGGCCGCGACGGCACTGCCGCGGCTCGCGAAGTCGCGGACGTGTTCTTCGCGACCGAGGACCTTGCGGCGTTGCCGATGGCGATCGAGCGCGGCCGCGCCACCTATGAGAACATCCGCAGGGCGATCCATTATGTGCTGAGCACAAACGGCAGCGAGATCGCGCTGATGCTGGCGGGCACTGCCGCCGGCATGGGCGAAGCGCTTGCCCCGATGCAGCTCCTCTGGATCAACCTCGTGTCAGACGTGCTGCCGGCCATCGGCCTGGCCTTGGAGCCTCCAGACGCGGACGTGATGCGACAGCCGCCGAAACAGGCCAACGAACGCATTCTGACGCGCAACCATGTCGGCCGGCTCGGCACCGAGGCTGGCGTGATTGCGGCCGGCGCGTTCGGCGCCGGGCTCTACGGCGCCCTTCGCCATGGCCACGCCTCGCCACAGGCACGGACGGTCACTTTCGGCAGTCTCGTCACCGCGCAGCTTTTGCACGCCCTCAATTACCGCTCCACCCACGGGGCGGCGGAGGGGACACGCAATTCGATCTTGCCGAGCGTCATAGGCGGATCGCTGGTCGCGCAATTCGCCGCCATGCTCCTGCCGGGCCTGCGAAACTTGCTGGGTGTTGCCACGATCGACGTTCTCGACGCGGTCGCTATGATTGCGGGCGGGGTCTTGCCGTTCTTCGTGAACGCAGCCCGCAAGACGGAACAGGTTCAAAACACGACCCTGCATTTCCGCAGCGTCAAGCCGGGCAGCGCCCCTCCCCCGCCAGCGGACGAGGGTCGGATGGGGGTCGAGCGGCCCGCCGATCTCACCCGACTGCTGCAACGAGCAGCGCCCGCGGCGTCTCCAACCGCGGCGACTGCATCAGCCGCCGATACAACTGTTGCACGAGCGCTTGCACGGCGGCTTCAAGGATCAATTCCCTGATCAGGGTGTCAAGTCGCCTTGTCGCAATCGCGATCGTCAGCTTGACAACCAGGCCAACCAGCGAAATGGCACGCGTGGAATGATCATGAATGCGTTGAGCCGGGGCCATTTGCCGCGCCCATAGGCCAGCGGGCGGGCCTGAAGCCGGAACAACCAATTCAAGGCCCACGAAGCAGTGGCGGATGGACGTGATCTCAAATTCGTCGCGGCAATGGATCACAACGCTGGCCACCAGCGCGTTGACGCGTACGGAAACAACGCCGGGGCACCTTTCGAGCGCCCGCTGCAGCGCGGCGAAATCGTGATCCTGCCGCTCCCACCGCGGGATTTTGATGCGAATTCGCTGCCGCGTCCGGTGGACCACGAAGGCCCGGCTCCTTGCATCCATGGTTGCTCATCCGAGGATTTCCGACCCGCTTCAGGTCTGCCTCGAACGACATTTGGACGCCGTAAAAGAAATTATGATGACAATTCGCTGGCCGTCTTGCTGAGGCCGGAACCGGCCGCCAAAGCCGCCTCCCTACCCTCCTCCGCAAGCGGGAGAGGGTATATCGATTTATCCTCCCCGCATGCGGGGGAGGGTAGGGAGGGAGCTTTGGAACCGCCGCCGGTCAGGGCGCCGCTGGAAGACTTCGCCGTTCGGGCGGCGGCAACAGCCCGGCCGCGCGCCCTCGCCTGCTCCATGGCCGCCATCTGGCGCGTCATCAGAGCGTAGAAGAATAGAGACGAAGCGGAGCCGAAGAGCTGGCCCCGGAGGATCTGATAGATCCCCAGAAGCGCAAAAGCTGCTGCAATGTCCGGCCGACCGAGGATGCGCTGAGCGCCGAACGCGTGCCATAAGTTTTCTGCCGCACTTCCAAAAACTCTCCCCCGCGTCGCCTGGAACAGGCTCAGTCCGGACAGTCCAGTCGCGATCGCATCAGTGAACCCGGAACCTTCGCGTAACCGGGAGGCCCGTTTCGCCTCGCTCACATTGCTTTGTGGTTCCAATCGACGGGTCTCGAACAACTTCTGATCCGCGGCCGCGGCTACAATCGGGTGCAACGGCTCGAAATAGTGCAACGTTATGCTTCCCGTGAGTGGCGTAGCAGTGAGCTCGCGCATTGCCGGATGCTTCGACAACTCCCGCACGACCTTCTCGAAGAAGGGAACTTCGCCGCGCCGCGACGGAACCCGCAGGCGCACCCTTCCGGGCAATTGGTGTTCGATATAGGCGATCGAAATCATATCGGCTTGCTCCCTTGCCAGGGTCGAAGATCTCCCATTTCGGATTGCTTTGCGGAAATTGGCGGTCCCGGGCGTTGGCAATTTGCGAGAACACCAACGACCGACACTAAGCTCGGTTCCGCCAAGTCGGCGAAAGCAAGTCGGCGACCAGGTCCGGCGAAAGGATGCGGGATGAGCCCTGATGAGCCCATGCTTCCCCGGCGGCCCCCTCCTCTTCCCTCGCCCCCTCCCTACCCTCCCCCGCAAGCGGGAGAGGGAGCGAGGGAGCGTAGTGAGTGGGGGCGCATCGTGTTGGACAGGTCCGACGTGGTCAGGCGTAAGCGGCTGCGGCGCAACCGCCTCCTCGCGACTGTCATGCTGACCGGCATGGGCGCCGTGTTCGTGGCGACCCGCATGGTTCCCGAACCGGGCTTTTTGACCTTATTGATCCAAGCCAGCGCAGAGGCCGGCATGGTCGGTGGTCTCGCCGACTGGTTCGCCGTGACGGCTCTCTTCCGTCATCCACTGGGAGTGCCGATTCCGCACACCGCAATCATTCCGAACAACAAAGACAGGATCGGCCGCACCCTCGGCCGCTTTGTCGAAAACAACTTCCTGACGCCTGAGGTGCTGTTTCGAAAATTGCGACAGCTTGAGGTCGGCCGCCGGATCGCGAATTGGCTGGCAGCGCCGGCGACTGCCGGGCTCATCGCCCATGCGATCACGTCAGCGCTGCCCCATCTGATCCGTTCGCTACGGAGCCGTGATTTGCATGATTTCCTGCAGCGCGCGTTTGGGGAGGAGTTCAGCCACGCCGACGTGGCGCCGATCATGGGTCATGCCATCCGCCTGCTCACCGCGAGCGGCGAAGCCGACGTGCTTTTCGACCGGGCCATCGAGATTGCAATCCGCTGGATCAAGGACAACCGGGCGCGGCTCGAAAAACTCATCAGCGAGCACAGCCGTTGGTGGATTCCGAAGGCGATCGATCGCCGTATTGCGTCGGCCATCATGGACGGAGTGACGGAAGTCCTCACCGGCCTCAAGGACCCGGAAAGCGGAGCACGAGCTAAATTCCGGGCGGACTTGGTCGGCCTCGTCACGGACCTGCTCAACTCTCCCGAGCAGCGCCAACACGTCAACAATGCCGCGAGACGGCTGTTCGCGCATCCGGACACGCGCGCCTGGCTGAGTTCCATCTGGAAGGAGCTTTGCAACGCTGCGGTTGACGACCTGGCGCAGCCCGATTCGCGCCTGTCGATTGCGCTCGAAAAGCCAATTTCTCTTGTGGCGCAGACGCTTGCCACAGATGAGGTCATGCAGCAGCACATTGACGATGCGGTCGAGCGCCTGGCCTATTCGCTCATCAGTTGGCGGACCGAAATTGGCGCATTCATTGCAGAGGTGGTGCGCAGTTGGGACACCCGAACGCTCGTTGAGCGTCTTGAACTCGTTGTTGGAAGCGATCTGCAATACATTCGCATGAACGGCACCATTGTCGGCGCCTGCGCGGGCTGTTTGATCTTTATCGCCGCGCACGCGTTATCTTAAAGGAGTGCACCTTCCGGGCGAAGAAGCCGCCAACCTGTGCCAAGCCCTACGCCCCGGTTGCGCGATTCTTATCATGCTATAGTTACTTTGAATGTCTTCGATTCGTGAGAGGGCTCGGCATGCTATTGACGTCTTTGACGTGGGGGGAGTAAGGACCCGAATATGCATCTTCAATTCGTCGGCAGCGGCGATGCGTTCGGGTCCGGGGGGCGCTTCAACACCTGCTTTCACGTGGTAGCCGAAGAGCTGAATTTTCTTATCGATTGCGGCGCCTCGTCGCTGGTTGCGATGAAGCGCCTCGGCATCGATCGTAATGCGATCGACCTGATCGTCCTCACTCACTACCACGCCGACCATTGCGGCGGGGTGCCGTTCTTCATCCTCGACGCCCAATTCGTTGCAAAGCGCACGCGTCCGCTCACCATCGCGGGTCCGCCCCCTATCAAAGAGTGGTTTCCGCGCCAGATGGAGGCGGCCTTTGCGGGATCGGCGCCGTCGCCGACGAAGTTCGAGGTGTCGCTGGTCGAGCTCGCGCCAGAGCGTCCGTGGCGCTTCCGCAATGCCGAAATCCGATCCGTCCGGGTGCGCCATGGGCTGCCGCCGGAGTCCTATCACGGCTATCGGATAACGATCGGCGGCAAAGTGCTTGCCTTTAGCGGCGATACCGAATGGACCGACAGCTTGATCGAGCTTGGACGCGATGCAGATCTGTTCGTATCCGAGGCTTACGTGTACAACCAGCCGGTGCAGATGCATCTTGCCTACCGGCAGCTGACTGAAAAGCTGCCGTTGATTCGGCCAAAACGCCTGATCATCACCCACATGAGCGAGGACATGCTCGGCCGCGGCGACGCCATTGCGCACGAGACCGCGAAGGACGGGCTGATCGTCGAGATTTGATCGCGCTCAATCAAGCCGTATCCCGGCATCGCGGATCACCTTGGTCCACAGGTCGAATTCCGACTTGATGAACTTGTCGGTTTCGGCAACCGGCAACTGCATCAAGGCGCCGCCGCCTGTTTCGAACTGTTGCTTGAGTTCGGCCGCGGCAATCCGCGTCTCCTGCCGCAGGCGCCCGAGAATTTCGGGCGGGGTGCGAGCAGGCGCGAACAGGCCGATCCAGGATTCGATACCGAGGCCCGGGACCCCTGCTTCCGCCATGGTCGGCAGATCGGGCACTTTTGAGTAGCGCTGCGGCGCCAGCAGCGCGATGCCGCGCACTTTTCGCGCCGTGATATAGGGGAGAGCAGCGGTCACCGAGTCAAACAACAGGTCGACGCGGCCGGCCATTAGATCCGGATAGGCCGCCTGGGTGCTGCGATACGGCACCTCCACGATCGTGGTTGCGGTCAGCTTCATGAAAGCCGCGGCGACGATCTGCTGGCCGGTACCCGAACCTGGATGCGCGATGGTAAGCTTGCCGGGGCTCTGGCGGCCGTAGCTGATGATCTCGGCGAGATCCTTTTGCGGCAGGTTGTTGCGGGCCACCATCACGTAGGGAAACGTATAGACAAGCGCCACCGGGACGAAATCGTCGGGCTCGTAGGGGACTTTCTGATAAAGCGCGAAATTGAACACGATATTGCTAAGCCCGCCCACCACCAAGGTATAGCCGTCCGCAGGCGCGGCCGCCGCTGCCTGAGTGCCGACCAGCGTTCCGCCGCCGGTGCGATTTTCGACAAAGAAAGTCTGACCGGTCTGCTCGGTCAGCTTGTTGGCCAGCAGGCGGCCGATGATGTCGTAGGCGCCGCCGGGACCGATCGGCACGATGATCCTGACCGGACGATCCGGATAGGTCTGCGCCTTCGCGCCGCCGGTCAGCGACAAAGCCAGGACGGCAAGTGACAGGGCCGAAGAGATGGCCCAGGAACAAGAGAATTTGCGGAACGGCACGGAAGTTCTCGGCTCTGCTTTCACGACCCCGCCTTTACAATATCCGGCCCGCGCCCCAAGTGGAACCGCGCACATCGCATAGCCGTTGCGGCTTTAGCGGTGTGACCGGCGATCCGGACGATTCTGCTCAATCCCGCCCCTCTCTGCGATTGCGTCGCGCGACGCAAGGCGTATCCTACTCAGCTCAAGCCCGGAGCTTGGCTATGAGCTTTGGCGTCAGAGCGCTTGGTATATTGGCGATTTTGGCCGCGTCGGCAGCGCCGGCACGCGGGCAGGTGCCGTCTGGATTTCCTGCCAGGCCCGTCAGATTCGTCGTGCCGTTCCCGGGTGGCGGCATCAACGACGTGCTCGCCCGCATCGCGGCCGACAAACTGACCGCCCGATGGGGCCAACCCATCGTCGTCGAAAACAAGACCGGGGCCGGCGGAAATATCGGAGCCGATTTCGCGGCTCAGGCGGAGGGCGACGGTCACACGCTGTTCATCACGCCGCCGGGGCCTCTCGCCATCAATCAGAGCCTCTATCGGCAGCTTTCCTATCGGCCCGACGATTTTGTCCCCGTCACGGTCCTGGCAGCGGTAACCAACCTGATCATCGTGCGTCCCGACATCGGCGTGAATACGGTTGCGGAGCTGATCGCCTTAGCCAGGCAGAATCCTGACAAGATCACCTATGGGTCGCAGGGCAACGGATCGACCCCGCACCTCACCGGCAGCATGTTCATGACCTTGACGGGAGTCCGCATGGTCCATGTCCCGTATCGCGGCGAAAATCTCGTCATCAATGACATGCTGGGCGGCCACGTCGATGTCTTCTTCGGCAACATCGCGCCGGTGCTCCCCCATTTTCGCGACGGCAAGCTCAAGGTGCTGGCGGTCGCCGATGTCAAGCGCGCGGCCTCGATCCCGGATGTTCCGACCGCCGCGGAGGCCGGATTGCCGAGCTTTGTTTCCACGTCCTGGTTCGCAGTCGCGGGTCCGCCCAAGATGCCGCCCGCGCTTGCGCAGCGGATCGCAGGGAACTTTGCCGAGGTGCTGAAGCTGGCGGACGTGCAGACAAAGTTCCGTTTGCTCGGAGCCGAACCCGTCGGCATGACGCCGGCCGAAACAGCGGCGTTCGTTGCGTCTGAAACCGCGCGCTGGCGCGAAGTTATCGCGAAGAACGACATCCGGATCGAATGAGCAACGAGCGTGACCGATTCGATGAATCCGATCATATGTGCGGAGTCATTCCGGGGCGCCACCGCAAGGTGGCGAGCCCGGAATCCATAACCCCCGGCCAGTGGTTATGGATTCCGGGCTCGCCGCTTTCGCGGCGCCCCGGAATGACACAGCATATGATTCGAACTTCGAAATCGCTTCACGAGCAATCAGGATAAGCGACTGGCACGGACTTAAAGCCCGATGGAACAACTGGACCTGCGCCTCTACGCCATTGTGGATCCGGAGAACACCGGCGGCCATGATCTCGTTGACCTTGCCCGCGCGGTCGCGGCCGGCGGGGCGACCCTGGTGCAATTGCGCGACAAAGGGAACGACGACGCCCGTGTGATCGAAGAGGCGCGCGCCCTGAAGGCCGCGCTGGCGCCGTTCGGCGTGCCGCTCATCGTCAACGACCGGGTCGATGTGGCGCTCGCCGCAGGTGCCGACGGCGTGCACGTGGGCCAGGAGGACATGGCCGTCGCGCAGGCGCGCCGCGCGCTGGGGCCGGCGCCATTTATCGGCCTGTCGATCCGAACGGCCGAACAGGCCGCCGCCGCCCCGCTTGCGCTTCTCGACTATGTCGGCATCGGCGGCATCTACAGCACCACATCGAAGACCTCCGGCAAATCGCCGATCGGCCTCGACGGACTCCGTGAGGTCGTCCAGGTCTTGCGCGGCCGCATCGGCAACTTCCCGTCCTGCGGCATCGCCGGGATCACGGCAGCCAACGCCGAGCCGGTGATCGCAGCCGGCGCCGATGGCGTGGCGGTGATTTCAGCGCTGTCCCATCGCTTCGACCCGCAAGCAGCCGCGCGCGAGCTGCGCGCCGCGGTGGATGCGGCGCTCAGCGCCCATGCCCCTAAGGTGCCGGCTGTCGGGGCACATGGCGCCGGCGCATGACGACGCCGATTGCCCTCACCATCGCGGGCTCGGATTCAAGCGGCGGCGCCGGCATCCAGGCCGACCTGAAGACGTTTTCCGCGCTTGGCGTTTATGGAGCGTCGGTGATTGCGGCCCTCACGGCCCAGAACACCAAAGGCGTCACTGCCATTCACGAGGTGCCGCCGGCTTTCGTTGCCGCCCAGATGGACGCGGTGTTCTCCGATCTTGCGGTGGGCGCCGTCAAGATCGGCATGCTCGGCAATGCCGCCGTCATCATGGCGGTGGCGGCCGGCCTTGAGCGCCACAAGCAGGCGAATGTGGTCCTCGACCCCGTAATGACGGCGACGTCGGGCCGCCGCCTGCTCGCGTCAGATGCGGTCGAGGCCTTGCGCAAAGAGCTTCTGCCGCGCGCTCTGGTCGTCACGCCGAACCTGCCTGAAGCAGCCGCATTGCTCGACGCTCCTGAAGCGGCCGATGAGAACGAGATGCTTGACCAGGCGGACCGCCTCATCGCGCTCGGCGCCAATGCGGTGCTGATGAAGGGCGGCCATGCCGGTGGTCTGGAAAGCACCGACCTTCTCGTCACCGCGACGGCGTCGATCCGCGTCATCGGCGAGCGCATCGCGACCCGCAACACCCACGGCACCGGTTGCACGCTTTCTGCGGCGATCGCAGCCGGGCTCGCTCGGGGCCGGGGGCTAACGCAAGCCGTGCGCGACGCCAAGGAGTACATCACCGCCGCGATCGGGGCGGCTGACCGGCTGTCAATCGGGAACGGGCCCGGGCCGGTGCATCATTTTTTCCGGTGGTGGTAGATCGAGCCGATCACGAACGCATTTGAGCTATTGTGCGCCGCAGCGTTAATCGCCATATTGCGGCAGCAAACGTGCCGCTGCGCGAAAAGGGACGAAGCCGCAGGTCTCTATCACAACCATGATTCCTTTTCTGACGCAGCATCGCCAGCGATGGAAAACGGGTGCTTACTCGTGGCATCGCGTTCCCTGGCTGAATTCGGGCCGGGGTCCTGCGTTCACCCATCTGATTGAAGTTTGTGAATTCGGATCCAATCCCGGCGCGCTCCGCATGTTCAAGTATGTTCCGGCGCGGCGGAATTCCGCGCTGGTGGTCGTGCTGCATGGCTGTGCACAAACGGCGGCGAGTTATGATTTGGGCGCCGGCTGGTCGACACTGGCGGATCGCTACGGCTTCGCGCTCCTGCTTCCGCAGCAACAGATCTCCAACAATCCAAGCAACGGCTTCAACTGGTTTCTTCCCGGCGACACTGAGCGCGGAAAAGGCGAGGCGCGGTCGATCCGCGACATGATCGAGACGGCGATCGTCGAGCACGGCATCGACCGCCGACGCGTGTTCATCACCGGCCTCTCTGCTGGCGGAGCGATGGCTTGCGCCATGCTGGCCACCTATCCAGAGCTGTTTGCGGCTGGCGCGGTGATCGCCGGCCTGCCGTTTAGCACGGCGACGACGCTCAACGAGGCGTTGGAGAGCATGGTACATGTTCGGGCCCGCTCTGGGCGCGAATGGGGCGATCTGGTACGCGCAGCATCGCGGCACCGCGGCCCATGGCCACGCATTTCCGTGTGGCACGGCGGCGCCGATGCGGTGGTGAAGCGGGAAAATGCTGATCAGATTGTGAAGCAATGGATCGACGTGCACGGCCTCGATCGCGAACCCACGCGCGAAGAAATGGTCGACGGATATCCGCGCCGGGTCTGGCGAAATCGCATGGCCGCTGACGTTATCGAGTTGTACGTGATTCCCGGCATGGCGCATGGCGCGCCGCTGGCGACCGGCAATACCGAAAAGCACTGCGGCGTTCCGGGCGCTTTCCTCCTGGATGTCGGTATTTCGTCGTCGTATCACATCGCAAGATTCTGGGGCCTGACCAAACATCCGCGCAGGCTCGATTGGATTTTTGCCAGATGGCGTCGCGACGCGCGTTCGGAGGCGTAGGCTGGTAAATTCTACACCGGTGCAATAGGCTCTGCACGCTCTTCGCTTGCCGCAGCGGTAAGCCGTGCTTTACTTGGCGCACGCCGAGCAGGTTGACGGTCACACGAATATCCCTCGGCAATCGGATGTCACTTCCTGGGAGGAACCTGTAATGCGGATGTACTGGACTCTGGTCGCCGGATTGGCCGTCGTGCTGTCTGCGTCCAGCCACGCGCAGCAACGAACCGGGCTTGCGGCGGCCGCCGACGCCATGGGGGCGGCGAGCCTGAACTCGATCGAGTTCACGGGCAGCGGCAATGTTTTCAGCTTCGGACAGGCCTTCGAGCCGGGCGAGCGCTGGCCGCGCTTCATCCAGCGCACCCACAGCGCCGCGATCAACTACCAAACGCCGGCGATGCGCCTCGTTCAGGTGCGCTCGCAGGGCGAGCACCCTCCGCGCGGCGGCGGCGCCCAGGCGGTCGGCGCGGACCAGCGCACCGTTTCGGTTGTCAGCGGCAAATTCGCCTGGCAGGAAGCCGGCGCCCAGGCGACCCCGAACCCCGGCGCTGCCGGCGATCGCCTCTACCAGTTGTGGGCCACGCCGCATGGCGTGATCAAAGCCGCCATCGCCAATTCGGCCCGCGTCGACGGCAATACCGCGACGTTCACCCTCGATGGCCGGGAGTTCAAGGCGACGCTCAACGCGCAGAACCTGGTCGAAAAAGTAAGCTATCTTTCGACCAATGAAGTGGTCGGCGACTATCCGATCGAAATCGCCTATTCGGACTATGCAGACTTCAGCGGCGTCAAATTTCCGCGGCACATCGTGCAGACGGAGGACGGCCACCCGACCCTGGACATTACCGTCAGCGACGTGAAACCCAATGCCGCGGTGACGATCGCTGCCCCGGCCAATGTCCGAGAGGCTGCGGCGCCGCCGCTCCGCGTCGGCGTGGAGAAGCTTGCCGAAGGCGTGTGGTACCTCAGCACACCCAACGCGCGCAACTGGGCCGTTGAGTTCAACGATCATATCGTGGTTGTCGAAGGCATCGGCAGCGAAGCGCGTTCGCTGGCGGCGATCGAGGAAATCAAGAAGGCCATCCCCAACAAGCCGATCCGCTATGTCATCAACACACACGCGCATTACGACCACGCCGGCGGGCTTCGTACCTACGTGGCGCAGGGCGCAACCGTGATCACGCACGAGCTTAACAAGCCGTTCTTCGAAAAAGTCTGGGCGAGGCCGCGCACGATCGCACCTGACTCACTGTCGAAGGCCCCCAAGGCCGCAACCTTCGAAACCGTCAGCGACAAGAAGGTGCTGACCGACGGAACCCGGACGATCGAACTCTACCACATGAAGGGCACGAGCCATAACGTGGCGAACCTCCTCGTCTATATGCCGGCGGAAAAGCTCCTGTTCTGGGGCGACGGCTACAACCCGCCGGCGGGCGACGACCCGCGGGATCCGGTGCGCACGCCGGAGCAGATGATCGATCTCTACCGCGCCATCACCATGAACAATCTCGACGTGAAGACGGTCGCGCCCGCGCACGGCTCTGGAGCGAAGCCTTACGATAATCTCAAAAAGGCAATCGGGCTTATTCCGCTGTGATGGTTTAGTGCTCGTCCCAGGGATAAAGGCTTCAAAGTGTCATCGCCCGCGAAATGCGGGCGATCCAGTGACCATCAGAACAACGAGGGAGGATTCAGATGCGCAATGCCATATTGATGTCGGCCATTATTGCGGCGACGACTACGATAGCACCGGCCGCGTTCGCCCAGACGTCGACTTCGCCGACTGGCCCGGCCTTTTCGACGCGCTTTTTCGCCACGCCTCTTGAGAACGACCCATCGCGCGATGTGCGGCTGCAAATGCAGCTCCATCTTCCCAACCGCCCCGGCAATCCGTTCCACACGCACAGCGGCGATCAGTGGGAGGCAGTCGTCGAGGGCGAGATCACCTTCACGGTCAGGGGCCAGGAGCCACGTGTCCTCAAGGCAGGGGAATCGGTCTACATTCCGCGCGGAACTGTCCATCGTAACGAGAACAAGAGCACCCAACCGACGCGCACCATCGAGCTCCTGATCATGGACAAGGGCAAGCCGCAGAACACGCCCGCCGAGTGAGCCGGACGCTTACCGGCGTCGGCGGCGGGAAGGAACGGGCGCTGTCCCGCCCGGTTCCGCCGGCGCGTGATTTGGGCGCTGCTCTGACTCAGGTCGATGCCCAAATCGCGGATGTGGGTCAGCGCTCAGGATCAAGTTCCTGCTCGATAACCGCGCGTAGTGGCGGCAAGGCAAGCTTTACAGCATCCCATACGCGAAGTGCCGCGACGTCTTGGTAGTCGTGGCGGTAGACGTTCCCGGCTCCAGCCATTTGCTTCCAAGCGATACCCGGATGCCGCGACTTCAGGTCATCCGACAAACGTCTCGACGCCTCGGAGATGACTTCAAGGCAGCGCGTGACAGCAAATACGTACAACTCGTCGTTCTCGAAGCTCTCAAATGTATGCCCATGTGCGAACCGTTCGGCAAGGTCGATATGGCGGAGTATGTCGCGCAGAATGCCCTGATCAGCATCAGAAGGCATAGAGCGCATCCCGCACCATCGGTGCGCGCAAATGGGGCTTGAGCGCGTCACGATCGATCACGTCGACCGGGCCCTCAAACAGCGTGGCAATGTAATCCCTCAATCCCACATAATCGAAAACGGTGACGTGCGCCTGTGGATCGATGTCGATCATGATATCGAGGTCGCTGTCGGGCCGGTTCTCTCCGCGCGCGACCGAACCGAAGATAGCGGCGTGGCGAATGCCGCGCGCGCGCAAATCACTTTCATGGCGGCGTAGCGTAGCGATAGCATCACGTGAGTTCATATTAAATATATAAGACATAATGCCCCCCGTCGGAAGACACGGTCGAGGCGTCATTCGAACCTGATTAACAAACTACCTGGAAGCCGTAAATTCGGCGATCACCTCAATTTCGCCCACGAGCGCTGCGTTGAAGCGGGCGAGATCGTCTGCAGGAATCCAATACTCGCGGTGGGCCTTTCCGCCGGCGTCGTGAACTTCGTAGTTGTCGAGAAACGCCTTGGTCACACGAAAACGCGTGACGTAGCCTTTACCGGACGCGGGCGCGTTCCAGTCACGCGCAATTTTGATCGCGTATTCCTCGCTGAGAACCGGATAGAAAATCGGCTGTCCGGGCAAGCGGGGCGGAAACGCACGCATGCCCCAGGCGCGGATCAAAGCGAGTTCAGCCGGGCCAACCGGCCGCCAAAGCGTAACGCTGTCCTCGGCCATTCGATGCTACCTGCTCGGCTTGCCCGATGGCCCAGCCCGCCCGTCGTCGCCCGGCGGTGCCGCCGGCGGCGTACCGAGATCAATCGGCGGCCGATCCGGAAGGAACGGGCGCTGTCCCGCCGGTTCCGCCGGCGCGTGGCCCCAGGGGCCGCTTGATGGCGCACCCGGCTCCGGCGGCTGCTCAGCCGCGCCGCCCCAGGGGCCCGTCGGTCCCGGCAGCGCGTCTGTCTGCGTCTCTTCCTCCGGGCCATGCAGCGCCAGCGGCCCCGGGTCATGCCCGCCCATCACGTCGACCAATGCCTTGATGCGCGCCTCGATCGACGGATGGGTCGAAAACAGATCGGTGAATCCCTCGCGCGGATTATCGACGCACATCTCCATGACGGCGGATGTGGCGCCCGCAAGCTCGCCGCGGCTTTCGATCTTGCGTAGCGCCGCGATCATGGCGTCGGGGTTCTTGGTGAGCTCGACCGAGCCGGCGTCGGCGAGAAACTCGCGCGTGCGCGACAACGCAAGCCGGATCACGCTGGACAGCAGCCAGGCGATCGCGACCAGCACGACCGCGATCACGATGGCGATGAAATTCCCGCCTCTGCCGCGATCGCTGTCGCCATCGCTCGACCGCCGCCCGCGGAAGCCGCCGTAGAACCATAGCCGGAAGAACATCTCGGCGAAGAACGCAATCGCCCCGGCGATGATCACCGCGATGACCAGCATGCGGACGTCGCCGTTGCGGATATGTGTGAGTTCGTGACCGAGCACCGCCTCAAGCTCGGCGTCGTCGAGCGCCGTCTTGAGCCCGGACGTCACCGTGATGGCGTATTGCCTCTCATTCATGCCGGTCGCAAATGCATTGAGCGCGTCGCTTTCCATCACCTTGAGCTTAGGCGTGGTGATGCCGCGCGAGATGCAGAGGTTTTCGAGGAGATTGTAGAGGCGCGGCTCCTCGGTGCGGCTGACTTCGCGTCCACCGGTCAAAAGATCGATCATCGTTTGATGGAAATAATACGCGATGACGATCCACACCACGGTCCCGACGGTCGCGAGCGGGGCGGCGGCGACGAGATCCTGCCACGCCTTGCGCGCGAGATATTGCAATGAGGCATTGTAGGACATCGCCTCGCCGGCGAGCGCGCCCGCATAGACCAACAAGTATACGAGCCCGAACAGGCCGATGAGCAGCGCGATCGAACGCCGCTTGTTGGATTCGATGTGGCTGTAAAGCCCGTAGGCCGCCATGGTTTTAAAACTTCACCTGCGGCGCCTCCGCGACGGTCTTGCGCTCTTCCCCGAGATCGAAAAATTGCTTCGACGCAAAGCCGAACGAGGCCGCGAACAGCGCCGCCGGAAACTGCGCAATGCGGGCATTGTATTCGCTCACCGCGTTGTTGAAGAAGCGCCGCGCGGCCGCGATCTTGTTTTCGATGTCGGTGAGCTCGGCCTGCAGCTGCTGGAAATTCGCGTTCGCCTTGAGGTCCGGGTAGGCCTCCGACAGCGCGATCAGACGGCCAAGCGTTCCTGAGAGCTGCTGCTCGGCTGCGGCCTGGGCCTGAGGGCCCTGCGCCGTCATGGCGGCGTTGCGGGCCTGGATAACGGCCTCAAGGGTGCCGCGCTCATGCGCCGCGTAGCCCTTCACGGTCTCCACCAGGTTCGGAATGAGATCGTGGCGCTGGCGCAATTGAACATCAATGTCGGCAAAGGCCTGGCTGACGCGCTGCCCCATGGCGACGAGGCCGTTATAGACGCTGATGAGCCACACCACGATCGCGACAATGACACCGAGGACGACCCAGCCCGTGGTAGACATGTTGTGCTCCCTGATGACTCCGGTCGCCCCCTCCCTACCCTCCCCCGCATGCGGGGGAGGGTAGGGAGGGGGCATGCGGCGCCGCGCTTCACCCCATGCGAAGCGGTTGCGGAATCATAGCGGCGCGCCCGCCAAAAATCGCCCCCTATGTTTGTGGCGCAACGTTTCCACGGGTGGTGGATTCACCGTGACACGCTGTCGCCCCATCGCCACGATTTGCGTCGCCGATAGGCGTTGGGGTCGCGCCGCGCCGCGATATCCGTCACAACGCCTCCGTCTGTGCACAGTTTCGCCGTGATGGCGCTCTTGGTGATTTTCGGCGACGCCAGTATGCGCGCATCAAACAGTTGCGGCTTGTCGCGCGAGAGCACCGCGTAGGAGAACTTCTCGTCTTCGAACGGCACCTCGGCGCCCTTGATGTGCAGGTGATCGCGCGAACGCGGCAGCCTCTGGGCGAAATGACACCAGTCGGGCGGGCGTAACGGGCACTCCCGTTCATGGGGGCAGGGAGCCGCCACATGGGCGCCGACCGCGATCAATTCAGAGCGCACGCGCAAGATGCGCCCGTAGCCGACCGGCGTGCCCGGTTCGATGATGACGAGCGTGCCGGCCGTCGCGGCCCAGAGCAGTTGCGCAAACCGTGGAAGCTCGCCGTCGGTGATTTCGCCGGCCGCATAGCTCGCGACTACAAGGTCGGCAGGTTGCGCCTCGGCAAGCAGCATGAGCGCGTCGCCCTGCCAGTAGGATTGCTGGCGGAGGACTTGCCGAAGCGCTTCGCTGTCCGCTTCGGCCATCAGGCGCAACGCCAAGTCCCGCAACGCGGGATTGGCATCGATGAGGCGAATATTGACGATGGTTTCGAATGCCTGAACCGCCGCGAAGGCCGCGGTTCCGGGGCCCGCGCCGACATCCAGCATGCTGAGCGGTTGGAACGCCGGCAACGACCCGCGCGTCGCATTGAAAACCGCCGCCGCGGCCGCGTAGGTCGCGGGCAAGCGGGCGAAGGCATAAGCGAGGACATCGGCTTCCGTGACGATCCGGTGCGATCCGCCGCCGCCCCGATACGTGCACGACTGAGCCGCAGCCCGTTCGGCGACGGCCTTGCGCGGCACACCATGTGCGAGGCGCTCAAGCCCGGCCTTGAGGTCCGGCGGCAGGTCCGGCGGAAGACGCATCGGAAGGTCCCGTCTCCAGGGCGACACCGGATTTCGATCGCTTTATCACGTCCGGCGTCGTCGCCGGGCTCGTTCCGGCGACCCCGAATTTTGAAGCGCAGAGTAACAATACTCGGGGTGGCCGGGACAAGCCCGGCGACGACGCGCATTGATGGAGGCGCTTCAACCTGCCGGGGATCGACCTTTACGCCACCGCCTCGCGTATCTTGACGGCGCCTTCGAGATCGACCGAAACCAGCTGCGACACGCCGCGCTCCGCCATCGTAACGCCGAACAAGCGGTTCATCCGCGCCATGGTGATCGGGTTATGGGTGATGATGATGAAGCGCGTCTCGGTCGATTTCGCCATCTGGTCGAGAAGGTCGCAGAAGCGGTCCACATTGTGATCGTCGAGCGGCGCGTCGACCTCGTCAAGCACGCAGATCGGTGCCGGATTGGTGAGAAACACCGCAAATATCAAAGCCAGCGCGGTGAGTGCCTGCTCGCCGCCCGATAGGAGCGACAGCGTCGCCGGCTTCTTGCCTGGCGGCTTGGCGAGGATTTCAAGCCCCGCTTCCAATGGGTCATCGTGCTCGATGAGTTGCAATTCTGCGGTGCCGCCCCCAAACAGGTCCGTGAACAGGCGCTCGAAATGGCCCTTCACTACGTCGAAAGAGCCGAGCAGCCGTTCGCGCGCCTCGCGATTGAGACTCTGAATCCCCTGGCGCAGCCGCTTGATCGCCTCGACGAGATCGTCGCGCTCCGAGGTCAGCGTCGTGTGCTGGGCCTCGACTTCGCGCAGTTCCTCCTCGGCGCGAAGGTTGACGGCGCCGAGCCGCTCGCGGTCGCGCTTGAGCTTTTCAAGCTCGGCCTCGATGGCGGCGATGTCGGGCAGGGACGCATCCGCCTCGAACCCGGCCAGCGCGGCGAGCGTTTCTGGCTCAACCTCCAGAATTTCGCGGATCTCGGTGGCGAGGTCTACAAGGCGGCGCCGTACCGCCTGATGGCGCTCCTCCGCGCGCGCAGAAGCTTCGCGCGCCGCCGACAGGGCTTCCAGTGCGGCACGCGCGGCGCGGTCAGCGAGCGTCAGGGCATTTTCGCCTTCGGCGAGGCGATCGGCCGCTTCACGGCGCGCAGCTTCGGCGCTCTCGATTTCGCCCATCAGGGTGCCGCGCTTGGCTGCGAAGAGCTGCGGCGTGTCCACCAGGCTTTCATGCTCGGTCTTGGCCTCGGCAAGACGCGTCTCGATCGTTGCGATCTGAGTTGCGGCGCCGTCGCGGCGCGCCCGCCAGTCCGCGACCTCGGAGTCGATCGCCACCATCCGGCGTTTCGTCAGCTCAAGCTCGCGGGCCAGCGCCTGGGCTTCGGCGCGCACCTGAGCGAGCCGTCCGCGATCGTCCGCCACCTTGGCGCGGGTCTCGGCCAGCCGCGATTCAAGATCGGCGGTCGGCGGGAGACCCTCTCGCGCCTCCGCCGCGGCGGCGCAAGCGGCGTCCGCTTCCGCCAGGGCGGTGGTGAGTCGTGCCTGTGCCTCAGCCAGCGCGGAGCGGCGCGAAGTGATACGGTTGAGCTCGCGTTCGGCGGCGGCGTGGCGATCGCGAGCCGCATCAGCTTCGCGTTGCAGGTCGCGCCAGCGCGCCCGAGCGGCATTCTCGGCATCGCGGGTCGTCGCGACTTCCGCCTCGGCGGCGGTCGCCGATTCACGGCGAATGTAAAGATCGGCGCGCACGATGCGCAATTCTGCCTCGATGTCGGCGAGCCGGTTGCGACCGGCGAGACGACGGGCGGCGCCGGTCGGCGCATGGGCTGCGACCGCATAGCCGTCCCAGCGCCACAAGTCCCCTTCCTGTGAAACCAACCGCTGTCCGGGCTTGAGGGCGACGACGAGGCGGGCGCCGTCGGCGCGGGCGACGACGCCGATCTGTTTCAACCGGCGCATCATGGCGTCGGGTGCGGCGGAGATGAAGCCGGACAGCGGCTGCACCCCTTCCGGCAATGCCGGATCGGTTGGATCGACCGGCGCGCCGCCCCAATGCATCGGCGCAGCGGGCTCGACCGGAGCATCGAGATCGTCTCCCAGTGCGGCGCCCAGCGCGGTTTCGTAACCTTTCTCTACTATGAGCAGGTCGATCACCGGCGGCCACAGCTTTTTGTTGTCGACGTGCAGAACGCGGGCGAGCGTTTTGGCCTCCGTCTCCAGGCGATGGACATTGCGCTCCGCTTCGCTGAGAGGCTGGCGTGCCACATCGAGGGCCTGGCGGGCACCGGAGTGGGCGGCCTCCGCGCGCAAGGCTTCCGATTCCGCGGCCGTTACGGCGGATTGCGCGGATGCCGCAGCCGTCGCCAACGCCTCGATATCGACGGCACGGGCCGCATCGGCCATCAGTTGGTCGAGCTCGGTCGTCACCTCGCCAAGCTCTCTTGCGAGGCGGACGCGGCGCGCCTCGTTGTCCCGGATGGTGCTGTCGCACTGGGCGCGCTTTGCCGTAAGGTCCGCGAGCGCGGCCGTCAGTTCCCCGAACGTCTTTTCGTTGGCGGCAAGCGCCGCGTCGGCCACGTTGGCGCGTTCCTCGACGCTGGCGCGCCGCTCCACGCTCGCGGCGGCTTCGCGCGCCAGCGTCTCTCGCTCGGCCGACAAGCGCGTCAGCGCCGCTTCGGCGTCGGCCGATTGCTTGCGTTCGCGCTCGATGTCGGCGCCGAGTTGGACTAAGCGGCGCTCAAGCTCGGCAATGCGCTCCTTGGCGCGCGCCTCTTCCCGCTCGAGAGCGTCGCGGGCGTTGATCAGCCGCGCCAGCACGGCAGCGGCGGTCGCTTCCCCTTCGCGCAATCCCGGCAGGTTTGCAGCCGCAACGGCCTGATTGGTGGCGGCCGTCGCCTGGGCCGCGGTGCGCTCCGCAACCTCACGAACGGCCGCCTCGTGGGCATGGGCTGCGTCTTCAACCTCGCGCTTTGCCTCGACGAAGCGCACATGGAACAGCGCGGCCTCTGCCTTGCGCACGTTTTGCGACAGCCCCCGGTAGCGCACCGCCTGGCGCGCCTGACGCTTTAAAGCGTCGATCTGGCCCGACAGCTGGCTGATGACGTCCTCAAGCCGGGCGAGATTTTGTTCGGCGGCGCGCAGCCGCAACTCCGCCTCGTGGCGGCGCGCATGCAACCCAGAAATACCGGCAGCCTCTTCAAGCACCCGGCGGCGCTGTTCGGGCTTGGCTTGTATGATCTCGCCGATCCGGCCCTGATGCACGAGCGCCGGCGACCGCGCCCCTGTCGAGGCGTCGGCGAACAGCATCTGAATGTCCCGGGCCCGCACCTCGCGGCCATTGAGCCTGTAGGTCGACCCTTCCTCGCGTTCGATCCGGCGCGACACTTCGAGCGTGTCCTCGCCGTTGAACTGCGCCGGCGCCATGCGCGAAGTGTTGTCGATCATCATCGCGACTTCGGCGGCGTTTCGCGCCGGCCGGTTGTTGTTGCCGGAAAAAATGACGTCGTCCATCCCGGCGGCGCGCATCGCCTTGTGCGACGCTTCGCCCATCACCCAGCGCAACGCCTCGACCAGGTTCGATTTGCCGCAGCCGTTCGGCCCGACGACGCCGGTGAGACCGGGCTCGATCAGGAAATCAGCCGGCTCGACGAATGACTTGAAGCCGATCAGACGCAACCGTTTAAGCTTCATCGATGACCTTCCCGGCACCTGCCGAAGGGACGTCTGGTTTGCCTTGCGAAATAGGACTTTAGTCCAGGGCCGCGGCCGTGAGAATCAACGGCCAAGTGGCGCATTCGCGGGACAATGAATAGGACGACGGTGATCGGCAACCAGGCCGGACTGCTTTTCCAAAGCTTGTTACGGCACAAAGCAATAGTCTGTGCGAAATAAGTGTTTCGATTGCGTTAATAACGCCGGGTAGCCCGGATGGAGCGACCCCGCAGGGTCGCGCAATCCGGGGCGGCAGCGCCAATTGCAACGGCGGTCCCGGATTACCGGGATCGCGAAGACGCGGTCCCTCCATCCGGACTACAGAGCCAGTCAGCTCTTGATCAACGGTGCAATGGCTTTGTCGAGATCTTCGATCGACATCGCGCCCGAGTGCTTTTCGCCATTGATGTAGAACGTCGGCGTCGCCTCGACCTTGAACTTCTGCGTACCCCGATCCCGCATCTGCTGGACCTTGGCGAGCAGCGCCTTGTCGTTGATGCACGCATCGAAGCTCTGTTCGGTGAAGCCTGCCTGCCTGGCGATGGCGCGCAGGGGCGGAAGCGGTTCCTTCACTGCCCATTTCTGCTGCTGCGCAAACAGGGTCTCGATCAGCGGATAGTATTTGTCCGGCCCGGCGCACCTCGCCAACATGAAGGCCGCCGCCGCGAGTCCGTCGAGCGGGTATTCCCGCATGATGTACCTCACCTTGCCGGTATCGATGTATTTTTCCTTTAATTTCGGGAAGGTGCTGACCGTAAAGGCCGCGCAATGCGGACACGTCATCGAGGCATATTCGATGATGGTGACGGGTGCGGTGGGCGAGCCCATCGGGATGTCATCAAGCGCCCCTTTGGCCTCCAACTCGAGTACCGAGAAGGTTTGTGCCTCAGCGCGTCCACCGTGCCCGTTGAATACTTCCAAGCCGCCAAAGCTACCGACCGCGCCAAGCGCCAGCGCGGCCCAGGTGCTCATCGAGGTGCTCATGACGAATTGTCGGCGGGTGATCATCACGATAAATCTCCGTTGTCCTGCCCCGAACATAGTGTGATTTTTCAGAACCGGTAGCGTTTTCGCCGCGGCAACGCAATCTCCCGGCGGAGTGCGGCGGCAGCCGGCCATTCACGTTCGTTTGATGGCCGCGCCAAGCCGGCCCAGGGCCGTCCGCAGATTTTCGTCGGCGATGCCGGTCATCTGCGCCGCAATTGCTGCGGCGGCACCGTCGTCGATCGTGGGCCGCGGCACCCGGCGGCGACGCGTCAGCGGCGCCTGCCGCAGTGCGAGCCTGTCGACCGCCTGCCAGCCGAGATACCGGTTGACGCGTTCGAGGATCACGCCGCCCATATGCTGAATTTCGAGGGCCGCCGGCCCCTCCACGCGCAGCACCAAGGTGGCGGGCGGAGCTTCGTCCGGGTCGCGGCTGCGGATCCATTGCATCCGAATTGGCTCGGCCACGGCGGCAATCTCCGCTCCCACGATATCGTCCCAATGGGTCACGATCGCGCACGACGTGAAGCCTTGGCGCGCAAACACATCGGCGACGCATACGGACACCAGCTCCGCCAGGGGCTTAGGATAGGAACGCTTGTTCATCGCCATAAGGTCTGCCACATCGGTTGCGATGACGTTAGCAGGCAGAACCGGCAACGGGAAGGACAGGGGACGCACGAAGCAGCGAGCATCCCGCAGTTCTTCTTCACCTCCCCCTGGAGGGGGGAGGTCGGCCCGCGCCAGCGGGCCGGGAGGGGGTGGCAGCGTTGCCGCGGATGCGGCCATGCCGCATCACCCCACCCCGGACCGCCGAAGGCGGTCCGACCCTCCCCCTCCAGGGGAGGGTGGGCATACCGCGAAGGAGGGTTTCCCCAACCCGGCCGCCCTCCTGTCCTGGTTCGATCGCCATCGCCGCGTTCTGCCGTGGCGGGCGCCGCCAGGCGAGGACGCCGACCCCTATCGCGTGTGGCTCTCGGAGATCATGCTTCAGCAGACCACCGTCAAGGCGGTCGGCCCTTATTATCTGCGATTCGTGGCGCAATTTCCGTCGGTGGCAAAACTCGCAGAGGCCGACATCGAAGACGTGCTCAAGCTGTGGGCCGGTCTCGGCTACTACGCGCGCGCCCGTCATCTCCACGCGTGCGCCAAGGCCGTGGCGGCGCGCGGTGCATTTCCAGACCGCGAGGAGGAGCTGCTGGAGTTGCCCGGAGTGGGCCCCTACACGGCGGCCGCCATAGCGGCCATCGCGTTCGATCGCAAAGCGAGCCCGGTCGACGGCAACGTCGAGCGGGTGGTGACGCGCCTGTTTGCGGTCGAACAGGAATTGCCGAACGCCAAGCCGGCGATCCGCAGGCTCGCAGCCGATCTGACCCCGGTCCGCCGGCCCGGCGATTTCGCCCAGGCCATGATGGATCTCGGCGCCACCGTTTGCACCCCGAAGGCGCCGGCCTGCGGACGGTGCCCGTTCGCTCCTTCATGCGCGGCGCACGCGCGCGGCGACGCAGCAACTTTTCCGCGCAAGAAAAAGAAGCGCGAAGGCCGCCTGCGCCGCGGCGCCGCGTTCGTGGCCATTCGCACCGACGGCCATGTGCTGGTGCGCCGCCGCGCCGCCAAGGGCCTGCTCGGCGGGATGACCGAGGTGCCAACCACCGCATGGAGCACCGACTTTGTCGTCGCGCATGCAACTGCGGAGGCGCCAAAGTTTCCGCCGCCACGCGGCGGCGGTACAAGGGACGTTTCTTGGCATCGCGTCCCTGGCGTTGTGACCCACGTGTTCACCCATTTTCCGCTGGAGCTTATCGTGCTTCGGGCGCGTCTGCCGAAATCCGCGGTCGCGCCGGAGGGCACGCGTTGGATCCGCCGCGAAGACATCGCCGGCGCCGCGCTGCCGAGCGTGATGCGCAAGGTGCTGGCTCACGCGCTGGCGGAGTAGCCGGTAGGGTGGGCAAAGGCGGCCGAGGCGTTGCCGCGCTGGCACGATTTTGTTCCCGCCTTTGCCCACGCGGTCCGTCCGCGCAATTGCTGAACAACGGGCGAAGTCGGACGGCGTGGGCAAAGGCGCGCGAGGCCGGTGCACCATTCCGTCGGCTGTACCAGGCGCCTTTGCCCGCCCTACGTGCCCTACATCAGCTTGAGGCGCGCCACCTGCGCACACTCATCCGTCACCTTGAAATAGCGCTGCACCGCCTCGCGGCCGAGTTCGAAGGGATGCGGCTCGCCGGCCTTGCGCGCCGGCAGCGTCTTGATCTTGGTGACCGCGTTGTCGAATTCGGAGTGGTTCGACATCAGCACGGTCGCGTTCCTTATGCCGGCGCGTTCCGCCATCTTGCGCTGGGAGGCGATGTAGGTGTCGAAATGCG
>WNFR01001646.1_pt1 | contig 28840 bp, 20 predicted proteins | sample 5400221 | NCBI WGS metagenome assembly WNFR01 (sample SAMN13153357, study PRJNA577476) | soil metagenome | isolation source: 40 cm soil under Madrone tree | place: USA:California | collected 2016-06-14
TATCAGATTCCCGGACTCCCGCCGGACCTGGCGCACCTGCCTCCGGGCTGTCCGTTTGCACCGCGATGTGAGCGCGCGGAAGATATTTGCCGGCGAGAGTTCCCTCCCTACGTACAACTGACGCCAGAGCATTATTCACTCTGTCATTTTGCGGGCGAGGTTTTTGCAGAGTCAGCCGAGCAAGCGTAATGGAAACAGATTCCCAACCATTGATCGCGATCAGAGACCTCAAGGTCCATTTTCCGCTGGCAAGCGGATCGCTCTTTCGTCGCTCCCCGCAGGTAGTTAAGGCCGTCGACGGCGTTACGCTCGACATCTATCCGGGCGAGACTATGGGTCTGGTAGGCGAGTCAGGTTGCGGCAAGTCAACTTTGGGACGCACGATCCTGCGTTTGATTGACCCAACCGCAGGTCAGATCCTGTTCCGCGGCAACGATCTGGCGCATCTATCAAAATCCGCAATGCGCGAACAGCGCCGACACCTTCAGATAATTTTCCAGGACCCTTATGCTTCACTCAACCCGCGTATGACCGTCAGTCAGATCATCGGAGAGCCTCTCGAAACGTTTCAACTTGCCAAAGGCCGGGCAAAGCAGGAGCGTGTACACGAGCTAATGGAAATGGTGGGGTTGAGCGCGCGGTTTCTGAAGCGCTATCCACACGAGTTTTCCGGCGGCCAGCGACAGCGCATCGGCATCGCGCGAGCCCTGGCCGTCGATCCCACCTTCATAGTCGCCGACGAACCCATCTCAGCTCTCGATGTTTCAATTCAAGCTCAGATCATGAATCTGCTGGATCGTTTGCGACGCCAGAGGAACTTGACCTATCTGTTTATCTCGCATGACCTGCGGGCAATTCAACATGTTTCTGATCGAGTAGCAGTCATGTATCTGGGTAAAATTGTCGAGCTGGCCGATGGGAAAACCGTCTATAAGAACCCGCTCATGCCCTATACCAAAGCGCTCATTTCCGCGGTCCCAGTTCCTGATCCGAAGATTGAAGCCAAACGCCGCCGCATTGTGTTGGAGGGTGATGTACCCTCACCGATAAATCCGCCCCGTGGATGCCGTTTTCACACTCGTTGCCCCTATGCCGTCGAAGTTTGCCGCGAGATTGAGCCTCAACTGATTCAAATAAAGCCTAATCACTTCGCCGCCTGCATACGCATTAGCCCTGAAGAGCCCGACATTGACCGGGTAGCGCCGGGGGCCGCCCCGGGCCTTGCCGAACAGGTGGCATCGTCAACTGCGTGAAAAACGCCCCTTATTAGTCATTTACTTACCTGTGAGTTAAGAAGGGGAGCGGTTTTTGACGCCAGGTTGGTCCTGGTCTGTGAGCATCACTCGCTTGTCCCGAGTTAGAGCGCAACTTATACTGAGCGTCCTTAAGTATTGCCTCTTTTCACGGTCAGGTATCCTTATTTGTCATCAGGAAACAGATGAAGCGGTCAAGTGCAAATGGGCGAGCCAGTAAGACGATGAACTCTGAGCGCGCCAGGCGAATCGGGAGAATCCCCCAGGAGTCTCCGAGGCGGTCCCCGAACGGCTGGGCCGAAGCGCAAAAATCGATCGCGGAGTCGTCGGGAATCTCGCTGCTCCTCGTCGAGGGCCATCAACCGCCGGCATTATCAATCGCCAACAACAACTCAATATGTGAAGCCCTGCAATCGTCTTCTGAATACGTTGGACTTTGTGATCCGTTCTGTGGAGCTGCCCACTATCGTGCGGTCGCCGCCGGCACGATCACACATTATCGTTGCCATGCGGGCTTGCAGTGCTTTGCCATGCCGGTGGAGATTGGCAGCCAAGCTGATTTGGCAGTAATCGGAGGCCGCGCCTTTGTGAGCAGCTCGGATTATCGTGAGCTTGCGGAACGCTTTCGCTCCGGCGACCTCAAGGATCTAAATTCCGATGATCTGTTTCGCAACGTAATCTTTGCCGACGAGGCCGACCTGGATCATGCAGCGTTGCGCGTAGCCAGAGCAGCAAGTGAGTTCGAAGAGACGCCAGCCCGGGACGGGGAAAGTCCCCAATCCGGCGCTGAACCGCGAACTGAAGATCGGCGAACCGAAGAGAGTGTGAGACCCGGATTGGATCGGCGCGCGCCATTCGCAGATTCCATCCGCAGATTCACGGAACAGATTGACGCCAGCCAACCGGCGCAAACGTACTCATCGATTCTGACGCAGGCGGCGGACCTGGTTAAAGCCGAGCGCGGCTCGCTGCTGCTCTTTGATGAATCAGCGAACTCAATGACAATGGCCGCATCGCGAGGAATACGGGCTTCCATAAGCGAAGTCGGCCCGATCGCAATGGGTGAAGGAATTGCGGGATCCGTTTTGCGCGAGGGCCGCCCTATGGTTGCCAGTATCGACGATCTGGGAAGGTCAAGCTTGCCGGGCCGCGGTTATAAAACGAAAACGTTCATTAGTTATCCAATCTCAATCGGAAATCGCAGGTTTGGAGTGCTAAATCTAGCCGACAAAATCGGCGGCGGCGCCTATGATGCAAACGACTTGAATGTGATTGACCTGGTCGCGCCCCAGATTGCCCTGGCGATTGAGCGTGCGGCATGGCAGCAGAGAGCCAACCAGTTTCAGGTGATGTCGATCACTGATCCGCTTACGGGTCTGCATAACCGCCGCTATCTCGAGGCCCGCCTGGCTGAAGAGCTAAGCCGATCCAAGCGCTACGATTATCCGCTTAGCTTTATGATGATCGATATTGACGACTTCAAGCTCTACAACGATCAGAATGGCCACCAGGCAGGGGACCGCGCACTGGAGATCACCGCGCAGTGCTTGCGAGCCGCGCTACGCAAAGTGGACGTCGCTTCGCGTTATGGCGGCGAAGAGTTTTCCATCCTGCTTCCGCAAACCGATTTGCAGGAGGCCGGTGTAATTGCTGACCGCATTCGCCGTAAGATTAACGACACGCCGTTTACGCACGGCAAATCGCAACCGCTGGGCGCGGTGACTGTGAGCATCGGACTTTCCGCGTTCTCAGCCACGCTCGACTCGGCCGAAGCTATCGTACGTGCCGCTGACCGCGCGCTGTATCATGCGAAGAGTCACGGCAAGAATCGAGCTTACGCCTACCAGGGTGTTCGAGCGGCCGGCACTCGCACAGCGACTAACCAACAACAGTGATTCGATGACCCACTCGCGCATACTTGCCAACGTCAGCCGAGACGAATTTGTGGGCCGCGACGCGGAACTAAAGCAGATCTCGCGTCAGGCTTCCGGAGATCGCCACGGACTCGTAGTGCTGGCCGAACCCGGTGTGGGCGCCTCGGAACTGTTGCGCCAGGCCTATGATCAATTGTTCGTACGCCGCCGTGAACCGGTCCCGATTCACTTCGCGTTCAAAAGAAGTGAAGGGACGCCCCTGGACGCAGCCCGGCGCTTCTTTCAAAATCTCTTGCAGCAATACATCGCCTATCGGCGAGTCGATCCGTCGTTGTGTAAGGTTCCGATGAGCTTTCACGACTTGTTGGAGTTGGCGTTGCCCGGCGATTACGAGCTGGTGAGTGACTTCATCGAGGGATTTGAGCGCGAGCGCGCCGGCGGGGACGAGCGCGACCTGGCGCGTTTCTGCTTGAACGCCCCTTATCGTCTCTCTGCGGCAGGTCGCAGAGTTTTTCATCTGATTGACTGGTCTGATTTGGCCATGCCCTCGAAGGACGAAGTGATGCTGGCGCAGGAAATGACCGCTGCTATCACCCGATCGAATCGCCCATATGCGATGGCTGGTCTGCGCAGGCAGGTAGTCGACTTAATTCACGGAACGGATGACGGCCACGACACTAATGAACTTGTCCATTTGGAAAGACTGAGCGACGATGACGCCCGCACGCTGATCGAGACCGCCGCCCGTGACAAGCTTTCTCAATTGTCAGCGTCTTTACGTTGACGAACTAATGGGGGGACACATTCACCGGCACTATTCCCGAATTCTGGACTCGGCCGTTTCTAATCCGCAGACGAAAAAGGCGCTGCTGCGTGTGCTGTTTGAGTCGGCTTCCAGCGACGCGCACAAGTCTTCCTTGTGGGCCTGGAAAAAGCGTCTGGGCGTAGATGCCGCGGAGTTCGAACGAATCGTCGACGCCTTGCATGTCCATGAGTTGGCGAACTCGAGTTCGGCGTTCATAGAGATAAATGCCGGCTCGTATGTGTGGATGGAATATCTGCGCGCGCATTACCGGCTGGAAGTCGCCGGCGAAGGGCGGGCGCTGGTAGTCGCTTCGACCCTGCTCGGGGCTTTGAAGCGGGCGCCGCAGGCAATGGCGCGAAAATATCGCCGCGAAGCTGCGCTCGGCTTGCCTGATTTGGTCTCTGACTTCAACTGTCAGAGCGTCCCGGCGAGTTTGTTCCACTACGATCGTTTCGCGGCCGTTCACAAGGGAGAAGATCCTGAAACAGTCGATTCGGCTCTCGACTCCGAATCCGATCTGATTAGATTGCCGCAGATTGTTTATGCCGCAGGTTGTAATGCGTACTCGTCCTCGATTCGCTGTGACAGCGAACGCTGTGCCGTAGCGCACGGCTTTGAGGCCGCGGACTATACCGATGAAAACGAAATCGTGTGGCTGGCGGCTGAGATCACTTCAAAGCTCGAAGCCAGCAGGGATTTGACCGCTGAGTGGTGCGATCGTCTGGCGGCTCTTGCCCGCGAGTGTGGCTTTAAACGGGTCCGTCTCTGGCTGGTGGCGCCCGAAGGATTTTCGTCGGCAGCTTGCAAGTTGCTGAAGACGCGCGAAGTTTACGGCTCCAGTCGCCATCAGGTTGAACTACTCACCGCGCGCATCAAGTCGGCGGCCAAAGCAGACAAAGAAAGCCAGCCCAACGAATATGAGATGGTAATTCCCATGAGCGCGGACACGGAACTAATCGCGGCGCACACGGTGGAACAGATCGCGCGGCGGATGAGCTTTGGACCGGAAGCGATTAACCAGATCAAGACCGCTCTGATTGAAGCCTGCATTAACGCCGCGGAACATAGCCTTAGTCCTGACCGCAAGATCTATCAGCGGTTTCGCGTGGACACTGATAAGTTAGTCGTTATCGTTGCGAGCCGAGGTCTGGTGCCGGCAAGTCTGGCGGGCCAGAACGGTGATCAAACCGACGCCAACGATGAAAAGGAAAACGGTCGGCGTGGTTGGGGATTGAAATTGATTCAAACCCTGATGGATGAAGTCGAGTTCGAACGCGTTGACGATGGCACAGAATTGCGAATGACGAAGTATCTGCGCAAGTAGTGCGGATTGGATTCCGTCACATGCCCCCCACAGCATCGAGTCCTCGTCGAGGCTGGCTTCAACATTAAAAAGTTGAAAGGGAACGACCTTAAGTCTGTGCTAAACTGCGGCCGTTAGGGGGCGCAACTAAGGATGGCGGACACCGCGGCAGAAACTCCGGTGCAGACTCGTTTCATTGAGGACACGGCAATCATCTATGCCAGCGATTATCTGAACAAGCTGAGCGGCGAGCGCATCGAGCGCGAATGTAAGCGTCAACTTGAGTCGGGTTGCCGGGCGCTGGTGATCAACTTCCGAGACACCGAACTGGTAAACAGCATCGGTGTCTCGATTCTTATGGGCGTGATCGAGGCTGCGGAACAGAACCAGGCGCGCCTGGTCTTCTCTGACGTAAACAGCCACACTGCCGAATTGTTTGAGATGCTGGGACTAACCAGGCATGTCAGTGTCGTCAAAGACGAGAGCGAAGCTTTGGCGTTGATAACACCACAAAGCAACGCCGCCGGTTCATCGACAAGCTAACATACGGGGCAGTAGCCCGACCTTCAGGGCTTTGGAGTGTGCTGACTTGTCAGCGCTTTTGAAAGCGGCGACTAGTGGCACTCCATAAAAAGACTTGTATGGAAACAGATACTCAGCGATTGCTACACACTTTCGCCGCGCTGGCCGACCTGGGCCAGGAGATCGCCGACACGGGAGACTTTGAAGAGATGCTGCGCGCGTCTTTCCATTTGTTGCTGGGCTCTCTGGCCGTCAGACGCGGCGGCGTCGCCGAATACGATCGAGCGGGAAGTAAACTTAGGCTGATCGCGGCGCGAGGGCTGGGCGAATCGCTGGAACTCGTGCTGCCCTGCTCAGAAGAGAACGAACAACATTTGGCAAGGCTGGGCTCGTCGTTGTCGCTCTCTGATTCGAAGCAGGAAGCGGCAAAGTTTCTCGCAGATCAAAAAGGCGCCCTGGCCGCCGTCGAGATTGAGCTGTTGGTGCCGCTGGTCGTGCGCGAGCGCCTGATTGGTGTGGTTTTACTGGGCGAAAAGGCAACGGGAGAAGCGTTCACCGAAGAGGATCTGGAGATCCTGGGTGTGCTGGCGCGTCACCTCGGGGTTGGAATTCACAGTCATCGACTGCTGGAGGAAGTTGAACACAAAGCTGACGAGAACCGGCGGCTATACGACGGCCTCCGGACTATCTACAAAGAGACAGTGCACGCGTTTGCCGCGGCGATCGATATCAAGGACAGATATACCCAGGGCCATTCCGTACGCGTCGGCAAGTACGCCGAGATTATTGCCCGCGAAATGGGCTGGACCGATGACGCAGTCGAAGGCATTGCCATCGCGGGTTACCTTCATGACATCGGCAAGCTGATCGTCGATCTTAACGTGATCAACTCTCCCGAGCGTTTCAATGCCAAGGAGTCGAAAGAAATGAGCCGCCACCCGGCTGCGGGATACGAAATCCTCTCGCCGATTAGTCATCCGTACGCCGATATTCCGCTGATGGCCCGCTATCATCACGAACGCATCGATGGGAATGGTTATCCGGACGGATTGAAGGGCGATGAAATTCCGGCGGGTGCGAAGATAGTTACCCTGGCGGATTCGTTCGATGCGATGACTACCGATCGGCCCTACCGTAAGCATCTCCCGCTGGCAGACGTGTTGGAAGACTTTCGCCTTAATACCGGAACGCAATTCGAACCCGCGGTAGTGTGCGCCTTTTGCCGCGCCTTCCTGAAAGAGATCGAAGGCACCTCAAAAGAGAAGCGACTAATTAAATTGTTGGGAAAGAACTATGACAACGTTGAGAGCGTGAGCCCTCTGCTGAGTCAATTAATTTCCGACCTTGATGGGAACGACGGCGCGCGCGCAGCCGGCGCGGTTGGGCATTGAGCTATCCGCGTGCTTCTCTTCACATACTTTCCGACTGTTTTTGGTTGCTGTTCTCGGTCGTCTTTTGACAGCCGGCTAGCATTGACGCCACAAGGGCCACGTATGTCAGGCTGCTTTTCATTCCGTGCCTTCCTTTCTACTTTGGGGTCCGCCGCCGAAAGTCATCTGGCTGCGCTGCGGCAATCAACCAACGCGCCCGATTGAACAGCGACTAAGTGACCACGCGGAAGCGATCGCCGTATTTGCCGCAGATGAAGCAACGGCGTGCTGGGAGATCTATTAAGCCTTGCTTACTTGGGTTGGATTCTCAGCGTAAAGCTACAGACACCGATCTTCTCATCCGGCTGGACGATAGTGCGTTCCTCGCGCGGGATCTCTCGGCCGGAAACGAGGGTTGGGTTTCGGCCTTTGGAAGTCAGCCAGAAGCGGCCCTGATCGTCGAAGGTCAGCGTCGCGTGCACGCGGCTGATTTCCGGATCACCTTTCAAAGGCAGATCCACGGCCACTGATTTCGAGCCGCGGCCAATGGTAATCTCTGCTTTCGTAATCTTGACGACTGATTGCCGGACGCCCTCGCGCCAAAGCTCAATCGAGTAGAGATCGACTACGCGTGGACGCACGACCGTGACGTCGCTGGTGTCGCCGTCTGCGGGAGTGGCAGTGTCCGCTTCGCCTCTGGCAGGTGCGGCGACGGCTTCAGCCACGGCGGGCGCGGCGCCGACGTTCGTTGTCGCCGGTCGCACCGTGACCATTGTGTGGCCCGCTTCGGTTTCGTCCCAAACCGGTTGGACGCGAAACTCGCCCTTGTTCAAGGTCCCGTCAACGCGCAACTCAATGGCAAAAGACTTCGCTTGCAACTGCACTGAGCCGGCCAGCTCCTTCGCGCGTTCTGACAGTACATGAAAAAGTCCCTGCTCCAAACCACGCCGCTTGTCCCCCTGCCACTCTTTATCATCGTCGTTGCTGAGATAGACGATGTACTCGCGGGGAATGTAGGTAGGACCTCCGGGCGGAGTGAACATCTCTCGCTGCATGCAGGCTTCGACTTCGCGCGCGATCTTCACCAGAAACTCTTCCCAGACGCGGCGCGGCTTCGAGTGTTCGTCCGCCTCTTCCAGAATGTCGTCGGTTGTTTCGCCGTCGATCCAGCGTCGGATGGATTCTATTAAGCCCACTCGTTACTCCTCAAAAACAATGTGTGTTAGAGGGGGCACTCGTGCCCACTGGCACGCACAAGTGCGGGTCCTAAACTACATAGAGTTTTCAATCAAATTTTAGAAACCTTTTGTTGACCCAACCACGGTCGGCAGAAGTAGGATCTTCTTTGGGGCGACTGTGCTGAATGACCTGCACTTCGCACCAATTATTATTCGCACTTAAAACGCGTACCTTCGATCCCGCTTCAGCCACACCGATTTGATTGTTGCTAACGTTCGGTCCGTCCCGCAAGTTTAGATCAGTTGTAGTCAAAGCATCACGTCCGATAATGCCGGTCGTCGGTGTTTGATCGGCTGTCGGGGTCTTTGTGGGGGTCTTGATCCACGAGCGAACATAAGCCCCTGTCGCCACCAACAATCCAGCGAAACATAACACGAGAACGAGCCCCACGACGAAGTCGCGACTGCGTTTTCGCGGCCGCGGGGCAATCCCGGTCTCAATCGCACGGCCAATCTCGCCGTTGCGCGCAACCGGAACGGTTACTCGACCCATCTGTTGCGGCGCGGCAAATCCCTGTGCCGCCGCCACCGTCGCGCGTTTAGCAGTCAGCGGTGAGTGGCCGGCGATGGGCACCACGATCTTCGGTCGCGTCGCGCCGTTACCGGTCATGTCTTGTTGCAGTTCCCGCGAAGTTTCAAATCGGGGTCTTGGTGGTGCGGCCGTAGTTACGTCGGCGTCCAGAACAAGATCTGAACTAATGCGGCGGCGGACCTGGGCCATGTTCAATGGTTGGGTGGCGGGCATTGAAGCATCGCTGAATTCGTCCCAGAAATCCTGCACCGTTTGATAACGATCCCCCGGCCGCGTCTGGGTCGCGCGTTCCAGCACGTGCAGGAGCGACCGCGCCCAGGACTCTCCGGACATCGGAGCGGGCAAGGCCGTGATCGAGTGTTGGGCAAACGCGCGGGGTGGCACGCCACAGATCATCGTGTATGCGGTCTTGGCCAGCGAATAAATGTCGGCTGCCGGTGTCAATTGTGTCTGCGCGCTTTGCAGCGAACCGGTGTCCAGGGCAGCCGTTTGCACCAGCGGATTGTGCTCCGGGGCGGCGTAGATATTCGTGCCCACCCGAGTGATTGCGCCTTCAGCGGCTTCGATCTTGGCCACGCCAAAGTCGGCAATCTTTAGGGTTTCGTGATCGGCGGTGAGCAAAAGATTCTGAGGTTTAATATCACGATGAATTACGCCGGATTCGTGCGCGTGCGCCAGTCCGGCGCATAGCTGTTGCAGATAGAAAAGCGCTCGATCAAGTTTCAGCGGCGCTTTCCGGCACAACAACGCGAGATCCCCACCGCCCAGATATTCGAGCACGATGTAATGGAAAGCCGTGCCCGTCAAATCGATCGCCGTCCCATGTCCCAGGCGGCTGATGATGTTCGGATGCCGCACTCGATCGAGGGCGACCGCCTCGTTCTGAAAATTCTGGATGAGGGTGCGTTCGAGGTCGGGATCCTGATAACCCTGAAGCAGGACGTTCAGCGCTTTGATGACCACTTTGCGAAAGCGCTCGTCGGTGGCGGCAAGATCGCGGGCCATGTAAATCTCGGCATAGCTGCCACGACCCAGACAGTCTTCGATGTCGTAACGGCTGTCGACCCTGCACTGTAAAAGCTTTAGCTCAGTCATTAGTGTCCGACAAACGTCAGTCGTCTATTTAGGACAGACTTCAGTCCGTGATCTGGTGTGAAGGATCCACAGACTAAAGTCTGTGCCACAAACATCCAGCGACAAACTGAAAAGTCTGTCGGACAACAGCTTTGCGGTCATCGCGGGGCGGCTTCGCTCTTCAAGCCGAGCACTTCGTCCAGCGCATGCGCCGCCTTCTGCTCAGCCATCAATCCTTCCTGCGACCTTCCCACAGGCGGCTGGTTCCTCAGCTTCAAAGCCGCCGCCGCCTGGGCCAGTTTTACTTCCGCGCCAAATGGCAAGTGCCCGTTGGTTTCCGTCCGAAGATTGTTGACGGCTAGTTCAAAAGCCTGCATCGCATCGCGATGGTTCCCGGTTAGCATCAAGGCTCGGCCGTAGAGATAAAGGAATTCCGGATCCTTCGACTCGGTTGCTTTTGGGAGCGTCACATTTGCCAGCCATTTTTGCGGATTGGCGTCGACCGCCGTTCGCTTTTGTTCGAAGGCCGCTGCGCTATCCAGCGCCGGCGGCGTCGGGCTGGGCTGGGACTGGGCACTTTGAGAAGGGAAGAGTCGCCCCTGCTGATACCTGATCCCGGCATAGAAAGCGCCCGCAGCCACACCAACGAACAAAAGAAACACAAAGAAGCGAAGCACGGCCCGGCCACTACCTGGTCGTCCTTTCGCGATGGTTCGCGGTGTGGCTTGCGCGGGTTGCGGATTGGCCGGACCGGGGAAAGCAATTCGCGACGGAGGGGTGAGACGAACCTCCGCGGCTGTGGGAATGACTACCGGCCCGGTAGCTGCGAATTCGGATCGCTCACTCGATACTGTGCGCTCTTCGTCAATCAACGCGGCCGGAGGAGCACCGAGTTGCACTATGACCGCAGTCAGATTGTCCTCCGCGCCGCGCTGGTAGCAGCGATCTTTCATCGCCGCGCAGATTGCCTCGACGCTTTGACCACTCAGTAATAATTCCTGAAGTTCGTTGTCAGGAATGTGCCGGGTGATGCCGTCGGTGCAGAGCAGGAAGGTATTACCGTCTCCCACCTCGATAGTCTTCATGTCGACTTCGACCAGTTCTTCGGCGCCGAGCGCCCGACTGATCACGTTCTTGCTGGGATGATTCGCCGCCTGTTCCGGCGTCATTCGACCTGCGCGCACTTCTTCTTCAACGATCGAATGATCGTCAGTCTCGCGCAGCAGTTTGCCCTCGGGATTAAGCCGATAAAGTCTTGAATCGCCAACATGGCCGATAGTTGCTCGAGCGCCGTCTAAATGGAGGGCGACCACGGTCGTGGCCATCATTGAGAAGCGCGGATGCTCAGCCGCCATTTGATGGATTGCACTGTTCGCCCGTTGAATGGCCAACTCCATCAGGTCTTCAACGTCTTCGCCATCGCCGACCTTATCTGGGAAGGCGTCGTTTAGAACTTCCACCGCCTTCTGCGAAGCTACCTCGCCCGCGTCCGCGCCGCCTACGCCATCGGCTACCACGAAGATGCCGCGCCCGCCATCTGCCAGGAACGAGTCCTCGTTCATCGGTCGCTTTTCGCTCAGTCCGCGATCGCTGATCGAAGCAACCTGGATATTGTCTGCGGGTTTCGGTGAGCTCATTGCACCGCCTCCAGGGCGATATCGTCTTCAGGTCCGCGCTTGGCCCGCGCCACTGCGTTCGCGTCCTGGGCATTACGATGCGAAAAGGCCATTAACATTCCGAGCATGGCAAAACTTGTGATCAAGCTAAACCCGCCGTGGCTGACGAACGGCAAAGTTATTCCGGTCATGGGCAACGCGCGGGTGATGCCGCCAATATTTACCAGCGCCTGAATGCCCATAAATGCGGTCAGACCAGCAGCGCAAAGCTTGGTAAACATATCACGCGCTTCGATTGAAGTGCGAATGCCGGCGATCACAAGAATCAGGATGGCCAGCACCACCAATGCACCGCCCGCCAGACCTAATTCTTCGGCAATTGCCGCATAAACATAATCCGAGTCGGCAATCGGAATGACTTCGGGAAAGCCGAGACCCAATCCACGTCCGGTGGTTTTTCCTGAGGCAATGCCAAAGATTGCCTGCGCCGGTTGAAACGCCAGCTTGTCGAACCAGATGTCGGTGTTGACACTCTTCTTCATCGCCTCGTTTTGATCAGCGAGTTCCTTCATGCGCGGATCTTTCGCCAGCGCCTCGTCATAGTCCTTCTTCCACCATGACTCGTCCGGTGAAGGCGGGTCGAACCCGTCCAGCCACAGATGAAATCGCTGTTGAATGCGCGCCGGCAGGGCATGCTGAATTGGCCGGGCGATGGTTGGCAAGAGCGGGAATTTCTCCTGGATATCGCGGGGCAACGCGCCAACTACCAGAATCGAGATGACCAGCATCACTGAACCTACGAATACCAGCAACTGTGGCCAGCGACGCACTGCGACCAGATAGAGAGTCGCATAGGCGCCGCTAAAAATCAGCATCTGGCCGAAGTCTTTGAGTGCAAAGAAGGGAATGAACGGAATCATCGCCATTACCACCAGGGGAATAATGTCGCGGGCTCTCGGAATCCCCCAGTAAGTGCGAGCCAGGTCTTTGTAACGAGCAGTCAGAATTCCCGCGAAGCCGAGAAGGAAAGGAACTTTGGCCGGCTCCCAGGGAGTCGTGTTCCCGGCAGCCTTTCCGGCACTGGAAGTCACAATGGCCACGGCGAGTGGCACCAGGGTCAACAGGACGATGATGAAACTATTGCGCTGGATCCAGATCAAAAAGCGATCGCTGACGCAGAACGAAAACGCCAGGCCAAACGCCGCCAGCGACAAGATTGGAATCCAGGTATAGCTCGAGGTGAGCGCGTTCTCGACAGTGTAATTGGATGGCTTTGCGAGTGCTTCCACCTCAACCGGAGGAGGAGTCGCCGGCAAGCCCATCATTTGCCGTTTGTTCGCATCGTAAGTCTGATTGATATAGCGCATGCGGAGAGTGTCTGTCTTCTCCTGGCGCGCGGCGGCCTTGTTCCGGGCGTTGTATTCGGGATCGCTGTAGAGGCGGTACTGCACCAACAATCCAATCGAGAACAGCACAATCGCCGTCGTATAGAGCGTCCAGTTACCCTTAAACTTCTTTGCGCGTGTCAGCCAGAACGCGACCACGACGATTGGGAGGTAGATCAAGAGATCACGGCCCGCTCCAATCCAGGAGGTCTCGTACCCGCGAATCAAAGCCGCTCGATGAATCGCGACATAACCGACAATCTCGATGGCGACGACCAGAAGCAGTACGAACAAATGTGATGACAGGCGATTTCTCATCTAGCAGTTTCTCAACGGCTGCGCAAGTCGGGCGGCAAAACCGCAAGTTTCAATTGGCAACTATTCATCGCGTGCGTTTCCGATTGCGCTGAGCCGGCGGCTGACTCTGCTGATCGCCGGCGGTACCAAAATATCCGAGCGCTTTCGCTTTCAGAATGAGCTGAGCCGCAATTGGTGCGGCATTCTTGCCGCCGTAAAAACTTATCCCTGGTCCGGGGCCTTCAAGCAGCACCGCCATCGCCATGACGGGCTTTTCCAAAGGGGCAAAACTCAAGTACCAGGCGTCGCTTCGCATCTTGTCGGCCATGACAATCTCTTCGTGTTGTCCAATGATTTTGCCTTTAGGGTCATGCTCGATTACCAGGCGCCTCTGGGGCTGGCCGGTTTTGGGATCGATAACTGGGACGGCTTTCTGCGCGGTGCCGGTTTTACCGCCGCTGCGGATACCCGCAGCCTTCACCGGTGTCATCGCCCCTGTCGCCGTCCCCCCTTCGGTTACCATGTTCATGATGCCGCGAATTATGCTCGCTTGCTCGCGCGTCAGCACCTGGCTGAACATCTCTGGCGGGCGATCAGATTCAATTTTCGGCTTCATCAACTTGCCTTCGAGGTTTGCCGCCGCAGAGATAATTAAAGCCATTTGGAACGGCGTCATTTGCGAAGCATAGCCCTGTCCATATCCTTCGTACATAAGTTCGCAACGCGTCGAATGCGGACCAGCCTTCAGCCATGACTCGGTGGGCGCAATTCCACTCTTGATTTGGTTGCTGCTGGCGTTCCAGATTTCCGGCTCACGACGGCCCTGGCCTTCGCCGGTCAGACTGTCATAGGCACCGAGCCCCAGCAGTTTGGCCGTATCGCGGATCTTTTCCCCGCCCAGTTGCGTGCCCATGTAGGAGAAATAGATGTTACTGGATTTTTGATATGCGACATCGATTCCGATGTTGCCGCAAGCTTCACAACCGCCGTTATCGTCGGTGATCGTCCGGCCGCAGCCAGGGGGCGAAAAGCCTCCACTCGTAGTGAACCGAATGTTCTGCATTCCGTTGCGAAAAGCCGTGTACATCATTACGGTGTTGAAGGTCGAGCCCGGCACGTAGTATTCGTTGAGTGCGCGATTCAAAAGCGGCTTTTCTCTCTTGTCATTATTTAACTTGATCCAACTTGCTTCGTCCTGCACCTCCTTCAAGCTGTAAGACGGATTGCTGTACATGGCCAGCACCTCGCCGGTTTGCGGATTGAAAATCACTACGGCGCCGTGGTTCCCCTTGAGTTGATCGACGACTGTCTGCTGTAGATCGCGATCGATAGTCAACGTATAGTCTCGGTTAAGCCTTTGTGCGACCGTTTGTCCCTTGATGATTTGCCAGACTTCGGGGACGGCCCCGCTCTCGGTTCCGAACATCGCGCGCTCAAGTCCCGGTTCTCCGCGATCCGATCCAAAGATGTGAGCCAGGGCAGAGTCCATCGGATATTCCCGGACAATATCCTCGCCTTCCTTCTTGTAATAGGCCAGCGGGCGGCCCTTGCGATCGTAGATCCATCCGCGCAGGGTTGATTCCGACAGGCGACGATTGCGGAGGTCCTTGTAACTCAACTCCTGGTACTTTGCGTTTTGGTCCGGGGCATATCGCGCCCAGTAAACATGAAAACCGAACACACCAATTGCAGCTAAGGCGAAAAGCCAGCGCCAGGCGCGCAGTCCACGGTTGGTCGAAGTTGCGCCCAGCCGCTTGCGTATCTCTTTTGCGACATTCGACGGGGCGGTCAGCGCGGTAGGAGATCGCCGGAGCCAGATGCGAACCAGGGACAACAGCAGCAGGAGGCCAACGAACGCCAGGCCCGAAACATAAATCAGGGTCAGCCACGCGGGTAACGTTTCCGGCGTGGCGGCGGGTGTAGGGGTGGCAGTTTGAAAGAGAAACAGTACGAGCGCCATGTTACGAATTTGGTCTGCGAAATCGAACCTCGACCTCGCCAAACGCCACGACGTCGCCTTCTGCGATCGGGCGCGCTTCACCATACGGGATACGCACGCCGTTGATGTGTGTACCGTTGGTCGAGCCGGTATCGGCAACCAGCAGTGTGCCGAGGTTATCCATCCTCACCGCGGCATGAACTTTCGAAACACTGGTGTGATTCAGGTAGAGGTCGTTATCGGTGCCCCGGCCAACATTCACGCGGCGGCCGCCGGGCACAAACGAGAGGTCTATGTCGCGCGAGCCTTCCGGAAGAGTGACGCGCGCGCTGAGGACAATTTCCTCGTTCGCTTCTCGCCGCGGACCTTTCACGCCCTTTCCCAGCTTTCGCTCAAGGTCCTGCTGTCGCAGCTCTTCTTCAAATTCGCCGAACGTAGGGTCGACGGAAATTCCCTTGGTAAAGATGTCAACGTCGGTCTCGATCTTCACCGGCGCCATTGTGCGATAACGGTTGTCGTTGATGTGATCGATGGCGGCGGCCAGGATTTCCGTTTCCAGACGCCGGGTAACCTCCTCTGGCGTCTCAGAATGCGTGCCCCATTCGATTTTCAGTTTCAAATGATGCGGAGCAATCCGGCCCTGACCCTTTTCATTCCGGACACGCTCATCAATCATGCGATTCATCCGCTGAATAAGTTGGTCCGTGGTAAGCCCGGTCCTGGGATCGATCGTGCGACCGAGCTTCCGATCGACTACATCGCCCACGCCTTCCAGGACGCGGCGCATCAGCCGCTCAGGCAGGATCGTGTCGCGCCGTCGCTTAGGGGTTGGATTTTGTTCGTCTGCCATAATTCAAAGTACGAGTCCATCATACCCTGAGTTCGACCGGTAAATCACGGCTACTGGAAAGAAGCGGATTCTGCTCGTATTCTAACCGAAACAGGCCGCCCGTAATAGCGACAAGCGGGGTAGCGGTGAAAGTAATAAGAGGAACGCGAATCAACGTCGACAGAAATCTTGATCCTGGGACACTCTTAGGGAAGAATTCCAGGGTCCGGGGGTTCCCCAAACTTCAGAGGCCGAAGGGAAATATGAAGCACCTGAACCGTACTAAGTCCTCGGGTTGGCTTGCGCTAATCCTCGGCATTTCAACTCCTGCAATCCCCCGTATGGGAAGCCGCTTGATAAAATCTATTACTTGAAACGATAAGCGCGAGGGTCCACAATCGGGGTCGATGAGCGAAGAACCTACACGAGATTTAGTGGATAACCGCTCGTTTGAGGTGCGCGTATTTGCACGGTTTGATGACATGGATGGGCGGTTTGATGGTCTCGGTACGCGCGTACAGACCTTGGCAGCCCGTGCGCTTGATACTAACCGATCTGGGAGCGCGCTCTGGCGGAGATCCTTGAAGTAAAGCAGGGTGTCGAAGAAGTGAAGGAAGGCGTCGAGGACATCAAGAGAAAGATCGACGTGCTGAGTCTGGACGTGGTTCAAGTTCGCGCGGACCAACGACGCGTTGAAAAGAGAACGGATGCGCTCGAGTCCCGTCTTCAATAGGCTTACATGGCCTATGCGCCGCTAGCCCTCTGCTTGTTTGCCTCATAGAGAATTATTCCGGTGGCTACGGCCACATTGAGACTTTCGACCGATCCCCGCATCGGAATCCGCACGGATTCTTCAGCCAACGCTATCTCCTCAACTGAGAGTCCGATTGACTCTGGCCCGACGACCACCGCGACGGCGCCACCCCAATCGATTTCTGTGTAGGGTTTCGAACCGCGGGCGGCGCCGCAGATCGTGCGAATGCCACGCTGTGCACACCATTCGATCGCCTCAGAGTATTCAGACCCAGTCCAAATCGGAACGCGAAAAGCCGATCCCATCGCACCGCGCAGAGCTTTTGGCGAGAACGCGTCGGAAGTGTGAACAGTGGCGACAGCGCCGGTCACCCCTGCCGCTTCAGCGGTACGCAGGATGGCCCCGACATTCACGGGATTGTTGATGCCGTGCAAGATCACCAGAAACGGTGACTCTGATTGCTTCTTGTTGAAGGTCGCTTGGTCGTGCGGAGGTCGTGACGCCAGCACTACGATTCCCTGCGGGGTTCTGGTGTAAGAGATCGACTCAAGGAGTTTCTCGCTGGCTGAGGCAAGCTTATTCCCAGCCGCGCCGAATTGTTGAATCAGTGACGCCGCTCTCTCCTTGCGCGTGATCTCTTCAGAGTAGATGACCGCTTCGATCTTCAAGCTCGAGCTGAAGGCTTCTTCGCAAAGTCGCAATCCCTCGACAAAAATTGCATCATCCACCTTGCCATCGCGTACGGCCCGGGCGCGGCGGAGCAGGGAATTGTCGCGACTGGTGATTTTCATTTCCATCTTTCGATTGCCAATTGCCAGTTCACCTTCGGCGCAGACCTTGCCACCGACCCGGACTAGCCCCCTAATTCGGCGATTGTAAATCGGCAATCGGCAACGCGACCTCTGCCCAGATCGGCCAATGATCGGAAACATTCAGAGGCTTTACTACGCCCCAGCGGCTCGCGCTCAAGCCGTTTGTGAAAATCCAGTCGGCATGAAAGCGCAGCCCCGCGCCTCTCCAGGTCGGTGTTCCGGTCGGAAACGGTGTCGCGTAGTCTTGGGATTCCATTAATCTTCTGATCTCTACGGCCTTCTCTTTCGAGAGTGTGTTGAAGTCACCCATGATCACGCGCGGTCCGCGAAACTTCTCAGCATTTTCCAATAAAGCCTCAACCTGTTGATATTGATTGTCGAGCGGGCCGTGCGGATCGACGTGAACATTAAATAATCGAACCTGCTGGCCCGCCAACTCAAACGTAGCACCCATGGCCAGACGCGGACGCCACGGGCATTTGTGCCAGGGCAGATCGATCCTTTCTACGTTGCGTAGCGGCATCCGACTCAACAGCGCGATACCTGTGTCACCCCGATCATTCAGGTCTATCCGCTCTTCAAAGTTCAACCACCACTCGCGTGGCACGGGTTCGACGCCGCGCGGGAGTCCCGCGCCAACGTGAACGTACGGCACGCCCATCTCATTGGCAAGCTTGGCCGCCACATGCTGACCGCCGGCGCGGCCTGTCTCTTTGTCTGCTTCCTGCAATGCTAGAATGTCAGGCTGCGGCAGCAGACTGTTGTCAGAAAACACTCGGGCCGCGGTCTTGAGATTTAGCGCGATTGCCTCAGGGCGAGGACGCGGCGTATTGATCCCAAGTTTACGCAACAAGCCTGAAGAGATCAGGTGGCTGCCGACTCCGTAGCGGATATTGTATGAAGCCAGAATCAGGCTCGATCGATCGCGGGCGGGTGGGATGAATTCTCGATCGCCGGTTTCAATTCCCTGGTCCGGCTGGGTTGAAACATCCGGAAACGATGCGGAGATGGCCACGCGGCAATGATTACGCGAAATTCGTCGGATTTGCAAAAACGGATTGTATCGGATCCCACGCGTAAGCAAGGACGAGTTTAAGCAAAGCCCCACAACACATGTCACAAAACATTATCGCAGTCGTAGACGACCTCTTCTTCGCCTCAAAGATTCGCGGCACTGCGGAACAGTTAGGGGTGACTGCTAGTTTTGCGCGGAACATTAGTGTGTTGCTCGAGGCGGCGCGGCGCGATCAGCCCTCGCTAATCATCTGCGATCTTCACTCGCAGAAAGTAGATCCGACGGACCTGGCCAGACAATTGAAAGCCGACGAACGACTGCGCTCAATTCCACTGATCGGTTTCTTTTCTCACGTGCAAACCGAACTTCAGCGCCAGGCCGAAGCGGCGGGCTTCGATCAAGTACTTCCGCGTTCTGCATTTTCGAGGTATCTCGGCGAGATTCTGTCAGGCACCAGATGATTATTTAGCCGACGGGCTGAGGGGCGACGACTTCGTGAATGGGTCGCACTTCCTGGATCAGTTGATCATACTGTTCCAGGGTGAGGGCCTGCGCGCCGTCGGACAAAGCTTTCTCAGGTTGATCGTGAACTTCTACAATTAATCCATCGGCCCCCACCGCCACGCCCGCGCAGGCCAGCGGAATCACCATATAGTTCTTTCCAGTGCCATGCGATGGGTCAACCACGACCGGAAGATGCGAGATGCGGCGGACAGCGGGAATCGACGCGAGATCCAGAGTGTTGCGCGTGTGCTGTGCAAAGGTCCGCACGCCGCGCTCGCACAGGACGACATTATAATTACCTTCGGACATGATGTACTCAGCTGCGAGCAACCACTCATCCAGGGTCGCGGACAATCCGCGTTTGAGCAATACCGGCAAAGGCGACTTCCCCACGCGCCGCAGCAACGAAAAGTTTTGCATATTACGAGCGCCGATTTGGATCATGTCGCCGTAACGTTCGACCAGATCCACACTAGCCTCATCAAGTGCTTCCGTCACAATCTTCAAGCCGTAAACGTCACGGACCTCGGCGAGAATCTTCAGTCCTTCTTCACCCAAGCCCTGGAAAGCATACGGAGATGTCCGGGGCTTGAAAGCCCCACCGCGGAAGAACCTGGCCCCGCTCCTACGCACGGCTTCAGCCACGGCGAACGCTTGCGCGTGGCTTTCGATAGCGCACGGTCCGGCGATGATTGCCAACTCGTCTCCGCCTATAGTGGCATCGCCTACGCGAACTATGGTTTTCTCAGGTCTCAGATCAAGCGAGATCAGTTTGTAAGGCTTGCTGACTCGAATCGCATCCGCCACACCAGGCAAGTTTTCAAAACGTGTCGGATCGACGGCGCCCTGGTTACCAGTGATGCCGATGGCCGTTCGGGTTGCACCCGGCATCGCGTGCGGTTTTAGTCCGAGATCCGTGATGACGTCACAGACATACGCAATCTCCGCATCGGTGGCGTCGGCTTTCATGACAATTAACATGGTGGTCTCTATCGTAAATGGAAAATCGTGAATCGTAAACTGTCCGGCGAATGGCTTGCCGGCCGATGTGCGGAAAGGCTCTGCCATTCCGCAAGGGTTCCTTTGCTAATTCTTGGGTCTGCGCTTCCAGGAAAAGTTGGTACCTTGACGGAAGGCCGGAGGTTTTTCCGCACATCAGGCGGCCAAGCCGCGGCCCGGATCAGATCACTTCTACATTCGCTCCGGGACCGCGATTCCCAATCTCGCCAACGCTGCTGTCAACTGCTGTCGAGTGTAATCCGCCACCGCGATCAACACGGCGCGCTTAATTGCATCCTCTTCGGCGATGATCCGGTGACGATGATAGAAGAGATTGAACGCCCGAGCTAAGTTGAAAGTGTATTTCGCCAGAAACGCAGGCTCGGCACTGACCGCAGCCTGAGCATTTGCGTCTTCAAGCCGCGCGGCCAGCATCAATAGAGACCAAATCTCGCCTCCCGCCTCACCGTCGAGAACACCCGCTACCGCTTGTTTGTGATCGTGAATCAAATTCGGCGCATCAACCATGATGCGCGAAGCGACCCGGTCGTTACCCCGACGCGTCGGGGTACTGAAGTCTTGCTCGCCGAGTTTCCGGAAGATCGAATTCGCTCGCACCGCTGCGTACTGGCAGTACGGACCAGTCTCGCCTTCGAACGACAGCGCCTCTTTAAAGTCGAAAGCAATGACTGAATTGCGCGTGAACTTAAGCAGAAAATATCTGAGCGCCCCGGTTGCAATCGCATGCGCTGTCTCTCGCATCTCTTTTTCAGACAGGTCGGGGTGGCGAGTTTTGACTTCCTCCAAGGCGTCCGTTTCTAAACGGCTAATCAGATCATCGGCCTTGACCCCGAGACCCTTGCGACCGCTCATCTCGATGTAAGGGCGCTTTCGATCTTCATCAGAGAGTTCAATGCCCAGTTCACCGCAGGCGGCCGGTGAAAGAGCGACCATCTCGTAAGAAAGATGTACGCTGGCTTCTTCACCAAGCTGAGGCACGACGGCCGCGACGCCTTTTTTTACAATTTCCTGCGGGTAGGATTGTCTTGAATCGATCACGTTGTAGACGATCTGGCCACCACCAAAATTCGGCCGCGGCACTTCCGGCTGAACTTCCGCATTTGGCTCAGTAGTTGTAATCCACGTCGCGTGACCGCCGGAATAAGACCGAAAGGGCTTGTAGTTGAAATCGAGCCCAAGCTGCCCCAGCTTCCAAAGCTGATAAGCAATGTCCTTGCCGGTATAGGTTACGGTCCCGTTGGATCGCACGATAATCTTGTCGGATTCGTGCTCGTCAGTGCCGGTGTGCGACTCGAACGGCATGACCCAGCATCCGCGATTTCGTCCTTCGGTTGCGAAGTGAATGACACCGCGCTCTTTCATCAATTCAAACGCGCGCTCCCAGAAATGCAGATGCAGAATTTCCGATTCACGCGCGAGCAAATCGTAACGGATGCCCAGCCGTTGCATCGTGTCGAGAATCTGCTCGACGTTGCGCGTGGCGACATAGTCGGCCAACTCAGCGATGGAGTTGTCTCCGGCTTCGATCGCATGCAGGACTTCGATGCGCAGCTTAAGGCGATCCGGGTTTGGCTCGCCCGCGACGCCGCCTTCGCGATAGAACGCGCCCACCCGCGTGTAGAGTTCCCAGCAGTAATAATCAAAAGGCAGCTCAGGAGGAAGAGAACGGTCAAGCGCCTTGATGTCCGCAAGGGTCAAGTGCTCGATATGCATAAAGCCGACCACGACATCGGCCACCTGGACCCCGGTGTTGTCGATGTAGTTTTGAACTTCTACTCGATTTCCGGCGGCCTGGAGAATTCGCACGAATGTATCGCCCAGCACCGCGTTGCGCACGTGCCCGATGTGCGCGGCCTTGTTGGGATTGATGCTGGTATGTTCGACCATCAGCTTGCGCGAATGGATCGAAGGCTCGCCTCTAGTCTCGGGATTTGAAATCTCAGAAATAAGCTGGGCGCGATCAAAGAAGACATTCAGATAGCCTGCCCCGGCCACCTCGACGCGGGCCACTTCTTCAGTCGCTTCCAAAGCTGATTTCAAAGTTTCGGCAATCATCCTGGGAGCGCGTTTCTCTCCCGTCTTCTGCTTGATTTGCTTTGCGAGTTCAAAAGCGATGGGGAAAGCCAGATCGCCGAGCTCAGTGCGCGGAGGTACTTCGGTAACCAACTGTTCGAGCTCTATCTGGAATAACTGGGCAGAAGCGGCGCGAAGCGCTGCCCGAAGTTTGTTTTGGAGTTCAATCAGGTTCACAGGGTATTTTCTTGCCGCCTAACCATTAACAGAGATGGAGCAAAAGCGAACACAATACATTAACCGCTCGGACGGTTTTTCTGAAAGCCGCCAGCAAACCTGCTTGTCTCGCCGTGACGAGGGCAGTACCATCCGCTTGAGCGGGTGGATCCGCCATTCACGGTGATGAACTCCCATGCTGTTGCTTTGAGTGTCATACCTATCCGCTCATGCAGGTGGTACTGACCAGGCTCTGTTGCTTGAAAGATAGATTTGACAGTCTGAGCCAAATCAGCACCGGCAAGATTGGACTCCTTGACACCATTGCCTTCCGCTCTGCTACGATCCGATTTCGCCAATGACCCCAACGGAAAGATTCTTAATCTCTGAAGAACTGCGGGAAAGGTTTGCGCAGGCGAGCAATGTCCTGGTGCTGACCGGCGCCGGAATTTCCGCTGAATCGGGAGTGCCGACATTTCGCGGCGGAGGCAATAGCGCGGTCTGGAAGGGAATTCCCTTCGACGTGATTTCATCTGCGGGAATGCTCGCGCGCGATCTGCCGGCGGTCTGGGAATGGTTCAACTACCGGCGCGGTTTACTTGGAGCCCTGAAACCGAACTCCGCGCACGAAGCGATTGCCCTTTGGCAGACGCGGTTCCAGGATCTGACGTTGGTGACGCAGAATATCGATGGCTTGCATCAGGCGGCGGGCTCGCGCAATGTAGTCGAGCTGCACGGAAATATCTGGCGGGCACGTTGCTTTGATTGCGGATCCCGTCATGATGTGCGCGAATTGAAATTTGATACTCTCGTCCCGGTGTGTTTCGATTGCGGCGGCAAGCTCAGACCTGATGTCGTGTTGTTTGGCGAGATGTTACCAGTTGGAGCGTTCGAGGCCGCAGCAATGAAAGCGCACACGTGCGACATTTGCTTTGTGGTCGGCACCTCAGCCGTCGTCTATCCGGCGGCTTCGATTCCGGAGATTGCGCGATCGGCTTCGGCTTACGTGGTAGAAGTGAATCCGGAGCCCACGCCCCTTTCAAACGTCTGCAATGAAGTGCTGACGGGCAAGGCGGGTGAGATTCTGCCATTCTTCGATCGATGCGACGCAAAGGCTCAAGACAGACATAGTTTGCCGGCTCGACAGAATTCTCATTAACACCGCACTTTAGTGCGGTGATCAAGCGAGCAGGAAGTAACACTAACCGTTTCCAACGGTTTTCACGGTAAACCGCTCAAACGGTCCGGCGATCCAATGACCTGTTTGACCCATGGCTGGAAGCCACGCACTAATGAGTAACACGCTATTAGGAAGAATGATCATGCCACTCTTTCCTCGAGTGCGGGTATTCTGTTCTGCGGTTCCATTTGTGATTTTTGTGCCTTCTTGCGGCTGAAAAAGTTTTGATGAAAACGCTCTACTTTGACTGTTTTGCCGGGGCCAGCGGCGACATGATTCTCGGTGCGCTGATCAGTGCGGGCGTCGAGCCGCAGGTCTTGATCGCGCAATTGCAATTGTTGAAAATCAGCGGTTGGCAGGTTGATTTCGAAAAGGTTGATCGCTCGGGGATTAGCGCGACCTATGCTCGCGTGCACACGGCTCACGAACACGCGCATCGTCATCTCGGCGACATTCTTAAGATCATTAATGACTCTGTTTTGCCTGACGCCGTCAAGGAACGGGCCGATCGGATCTTTTCGCTTCTGGCTGCGGCGGAGGCGCGGGTGCACAACCAGCCGATCGAGCAAATTCATTTTCATGAGGTCGGCGGTCTCGATGCGATCATCGATGTCTGTGGGGCCGCGATCGGTTTCGAGTTACTTGGAATTGAGCGATTCGTTTCTTCAGCGCTGCGTGTTGGCACGGGCACGATTGAAATGGCCCACGGCCGGTTTCCGGTTCCTCCACCGGCCGTCGCGGAATTGCTGAAGGGGAAACCAATTTATGCGGGCGAGATCGAAGGTGAGTTTGTCACGCCTACCGGAGCGGCGATCATTACTGCTGTCTGCGAGAACTTTGGACCGCTGCCGCCGATGAAGATTGAAGCGGCCGGTTACGGCGCCGGCACTCGCAACCATCAAAGTTTTCCGAACGCGCTGCGGGTCTTCGTAGGGGAAACCGAGGGCGGAACGACGTCGGCTGATGAAACACTGCTGATGATCGAAACCAACATCGACGATATCTCGCCTCAGGTGTTGGGTTACGTGATGGATAGGGCGTTTGAATTGGGGGCGCTTGATTGCTATCTGACCCACACGCAGATGAAGAAGAACCGGCCGGGTTTGCTCGTTTCAATCTTGTGCCGGCCCGTCGAGCGGGAGAAATTCCTGCAAATGATCTTTGCCGAAACCTCGACAATCGGAGCGCGCAGTTACGAAGTCGCTCGCCGCGCCCTGGCCCGCGAAACCGTGAGAGTCGAGACGCAATTTGGCCCAATTGATGTTAAAGTTGCATATCAAAATGGTCTTTCAGCAAATGGGAGCGTGGTCGCGATAAACGCGATGCCCGAGTTTGAACAATGCCGGACGACAGCAAAAAATGCCGGCGTGCCGCTGCGCGAAGTGCAGGACGCCGCCCGTGCCGCTTATCTGCAGCGGCGTGGGCAGCAGTAGCGAAGCCGGGTCGTGTCAGAAGCCCGACCGTCAGGGAGGGCTGGCATGAGGAAAGTCGCCCTTACTTACGCGTGGGCTTCTGACACTTGAACGAAGAGCGGTCAGCCCGCACTGATTCCAGGATGAGCGCAAAAGTAACCGACATCGAAGGACGAACGAAGCCGGCCGAGGTCGATCTCGATCGAGTGGCTCGGGGGGTCCGCCTGATCCTGGAAGGGATTGGAGAAGATCCTGACCGAGAGGGCCTGCGCGAGACACCCCGGCGGGTCGCCGAAATGTATGCCGAACTAACCGCCGGCATGCGTGAAGACCCCAGCCAGCATGTGGTGCCGCTGTCCGGTAACAAGCACGACGAGATGGTGATCGTGAAAGACATCAGCATCGCGTCGTTGTGCGAACATCATTTGGCGCCGTTCGTCGGCAAGTGTCATATCGCCTACATTCCGAAGGACGGTAGGATCCTGGGTGTTTCAAAGCTGGCACGCCTGTCGGAGACTTTCGCCCGCCGTCTGCAATTGCAGGAGCGTCTGACTTCGGAGATTGCGAACACTCTTTTTGATCGACTGCAACCCCTGGGCGTGATGGTAGTAATTGAAGCCGAGCATACGTGCATGACTTTGCGCGGTGTGAAGAAACCCGGGGCAATGACCGTGACTTCAGCGGTGCTGGGCGGCTTTCGAAAAGACCCGCGTACGCGGGCTGAAGCAATGGCGTTGATTACCGGGAAGACAATTTGATGAGGAATGGTCGAGGAGCGATTCGGAATCGTATGATCGTAAACAGAGTGGCTGCCGTTTGTCTGATTATCCTTGTGATTGCCATCCTGGCAGTATCGCAACGCATTTCGCCGCGCGCAAATCTGCCGAGCGCGATAAGTGAAAGCGCCTTGCGATCGCATATTAAATTTCTTTCCGATGATCGACTGGAAGGGCGTGGCACGGGCGCGAAGGGCGGCGAGATCGCTGCGCTGTACATCGCGGAACAATTCGAAGCAATGGGATTGAGAGGCGCCGGCACCAAAGGAAGCTTCTGGCAGCCCGTTTCGCTGGTCGGCGTGAAAGCCGATCCGAAGACTGAGTTGCGCATTAACGGTCGCGACAGAGCTGAAGCTTTCAAGTTCGCCGACGACTTCGTCGCTTTTACCGGCGCGCAGACCGATCATGTTTCAGTGAACGCGGATCTGGTCTTTGTTGGTTATGGCATTGATGCGCCGGAACAAAAATGGAACGACTACAAAGGCCCGGGCGAAGACTACCGCGGAAAGATTCTGGTAATGCTCGTCAACGATCCGCCGGCCACCGCGGCAGAACCCGATCTCTTCGGGGGCCGCCGGCTGACTTATTACGGGCGGTGGACTTATAAATACGAAGAAGCGGCCCGTCGAGGAGCGGCCGGCGCGCTGCTGCTACACACCAATGAATCCGCCGGCTATCCCTGGAGCGTCGTCCGCACCTCGAACGGTTCGTGGCGATTTGATATTGCCCGCACTTCGAGTGACAAGACGCCTTTTCTGAAAGTGCGTTCGTGGATGACTGACGATGCGGCCCGACGCATGATGCAACTCGCCGGGTTGAGTCTCGATGAAATGCGAAAGCAGGCAGCCTCACGAGATTTCAAACCAGTGAAGCTGAACCTGACGGCGTCGCTCGACTTGAATAGCGAAGTTAAGCGGGTCGAAGCGCCCAACGTGGCGGCGATTCTTCCGGGCCGCGACCCAAAGTTGAAAGATGAGTACGTCGTCTTCTCGGCGCATTGGGATCACCTGGGAGTTGGCGCGCCTGACAAGACCGGCGACACTATCTATAACGGCGCTCTGGACAACGCGACCGGAGTCGCTTCGATACTGGAGATTGCGCGAGTGCTTTCGAATCTGCCGAATGCCGAAAGGCCACGTCGTTCGATTCTGTTTCTGATCCCGACTGCTGAGGAGCAAGGATTAATCGGCGCCGAATGGTATTCGCAGCATCCTCTGGTCCCCATCAATAGAACGGCGGCGAACATTAATCTTGATTCAATGAATATTCTCGGACCCACGCATGACTTTGTGCCGCTGGGCGCAGAACGCTCGTCACTTAAAGCTGTCGTCGAGGCCATCGCGCGTGAGCGCGGCTTGAGAATTTCACCTGACCCGCGTCCCGAACAAGGTTCTTTCTATCGCTCAGATCATTTTCCTTTCGCGAAGGTCCTGGCGATCGGCCGACACGTGGCTGACATGAATGTCATGCCCAGATTCAATCCGGATGATGAGTTTGCGAAGGCTCGGAAGCGGTGAATAACCGGATCGTGGACATTCTGTCCGCCAGCAGGCGCAGCACGCTCAGATCTCACGGAAGAATCTCCGCGGAACACATGCGCGCTACGCGCGGGCGGACAGGATGTCCGCGATCCGATCTCTCCGGGCAGAAGTTAACGACAGCATGAAGACCTTCTACGTCACCACACCAATCTATTACGCCAACAGTCTGCCTCATCTGGGTCACTTGTACACGATGATTGTGGCTGATGCGATCGCACGCCATAAAAGGCAACAGGGAATCGAGACTTTCTTTCTCACCGGAACCGACGAGCACGGAATAAACATCGAACGCGCGGCGAAGCTCAACCACCGAACTCCCCAGGAACAAGCGGATTACGTCGTCAGCTATTACAAACAGATGACCGCGGCTTTCGGTCTCGATACCGCGCACGGTGGTTATGACATCTTCATGCGCACGACCGAGCCGTTTCATTACCAGGGCGTTAGTGAATTATGGCGGCGAGCGGCTAAAGCGAAAACGCCGAAGGGGCGTGACGCGCTTTACAAAGGGCACTATGAGGGTTGGTTTTGCGCTGCCTGCGCAGCCTACAAGACGGAAGATGAGTATCTCAAGCCCACGAACCCGGAAGAACCACCTACCTGTCTGATTCACGAAACCAAACTCGATCGTGTTTCTGAGGACAGCTATTTCTTCCGGCTGTCGGATTACGATGAAGCGTTGCTCGGCCTATATGAAGCGCGGCCTGACTTTGTGCAGCCTGAGGCGCGGCGCAATGAAGTAAGAAGTTTAGTCCGCGGCGGCCTGCAGGATCTCTCGGTCAGCCGTTTAAAGTCATCGGTGAGTTGGGGCGTTCCGGTTCCGGATGATCCCGATCACACGATGTATGTTTGGTTCGAAGCTTTGACCAACTACATCACCGCGATTGGCTTCGGGAACGAACAACAGGAGCGCGCCATCGGTTTCGAAAAGTTTTGGCCGGCGCTGCATCTTGTAGGCAAAGACATTCTGCGTTTTCACGCAGTCTATTGGCCGGCGTTTCTGATGGCTGCCGGGATTAAGCAGCCGCGAGCCATCGTTGCCCATGGGATGTGGGTCGATTCGGCGGGTCGCAAGATGTCGAAGACTTTGGGAAATACAATCGAGCTGGATGTGCTCAGCCGCCACTTTTCGATTGATTCGATTCGTTATTTCTGCCTGCGTGAGATGGTGTTCGGACAGGATGGCCGCTTCGGTTACGAGAACCTGATCGATCGGACTAACAGTGATCTCGCCAGCGGTCTTGGCAATCTTTCCAGCCGCACACTGACAATGATTCAGAGGTATTGCGAGGGCCGGATTCCGTCGGGAAATATTTCGGAAGAAGGCTTGTTGCTGGCCAAGCGCGCCGGAGTTGATACAGACGAGACCACGATCTCCGGTTTTATCAGCCACGCGCGGGATGAGTTCGTCCGCTACTTCGACAACTTTGGTTTCAGCCGCGCCCTGGAAGAAGCCTGGGCGATCGTGGCGCGGGTGGACAAGATGATCTCGGACGCAAAGCCCTGGGACCTGGCGAAGGATCCGGCCCAGCAGCAGACACTGCACGCGGTGCTGTATCG